>Ga0207797_1000406_pt1 | contig 33417 bp, 26 predicted proteins | sample PRCRCaboRojoPR_6_FD_187275 | JGI IMG/M metagenome (GOLD analysis project Ga0207797, IMG submission 187275) | Marine sediment microbial community from Cabo Rojo, Puerto Rico - PR CR 10% Liquid 1 (SPAdes) | ecosystem: Environmental > Aquatic > Marine > Coastal > Sediment | place: Cabo Rojo, Puerto... | reverse complement strand
ATCCGACCCGCCGTCGATGCGCTCCTCGGCCCTATAGCCCTTTGTGAGAACCTGGCAGACGCGCAGGCGCTCCAGCCGGAGATGCCGCCGGGCACCCGTTGCGTGACCCGCACAGGGATTGTGCTCCGTGCCGATGGAGCGTTCGTCGTGGGCAAAGCCAGCGATGACGGGATCCTCGCCGACGAGCGCGCTCGCCGTGAGCTTTCCCAGCGGCTGATCGAGGTCCGTGGCCGTCTGGGGCAGTTGGAGGAGCGGCGCGAGGCTGTCGTGGAACGAGTTGCGAGCTTGAAAACCCGTCTCAATGAGATCGAGCGTCGGACCGCGGAGGCTAGAGAGGAGAGCAGACACCGCTTCCAGGAGGAGCTTGGTCAGGCTCGTACGGCTGTGGCGGTGGCCGAGGAGACCCTGCGCAGCCAGCGGGCTACGCTGGATCGTGAGAAATCGGAGCTCGAACGGATTCATTCTCAACGCAAGTCGCTCCAGGAGCAGGCTGGCGAGTTCGAGGAGCGGCGTGCTGCGGAGCTTGAGCGCGCCCAGGCGCTCCACCTTGCTGTCTCGCGAGTCGAGGGTGCCGAGGAATCGACGCCTACCCAGGGGGCCGAGGGATTTCTCACGCGGCTCCAGGAGGCCCACCACCGCTGTCAACGGATAGAGGCTCAACAGCGCCAGGTGTCCGAGCGCATCTCGACTTTCCAGGATCGGCTGGAGAGGCTGACCGAACGGGCGGCGGAGGCCCGGGAGGAGATGGCCCGCTTCGAGCGAGAGACCTTATCGGAAGCGCGTACCGCCGTCGCGGTCACCGAGGCTTCCCTCGAGAGCGAGCGACAGGCGCTGGAGCGGGAGTCCGCCTTGCTGGAGCGTCTCCATTCCCAGGTCGATGCCCGGCGCGAACGGGCGCGAGAGTTGAAGGCCGAGCGGGGGACGCTTCTGTGTCGTATCGAAGAGCTGCGTCAGGAGACATCGCGGCTGGAGAAGAAGCTCCACAGCGTCCGGGACCGCATCCAGCCAGCTGAGGACGAGCTGGAGGAGCTTGACGAACGACAGACCTCGCTGGAGAAGCAGCGTCAGCGAGCTCAGGAGCTCGTGCGGGGTGCCGAGGAGCGGTACGGGCGCGCTCAGTTAGAGACTGAGCGCAAGCGGGACGAGTTGCGCATCCTCGCGGAGCGCATCGAAGAGGATCTTGGCCTCGTCGAGTTGGAGCTCGGTGAGCGTGTGACAGCTCAGACCCCTCTCCCAATGCGCCCTCTGGTCTCCGAGCTGCCCGTCGTCGAGAAACTACCCGATGGACTTGAGGGGGAGATGCAGTTCGTCAAGAAGCGTCTCCGTCATCTGGGCGCCGTCAATCCCAATGCGCCGCAGGAGCTGGACGAGGTCCAGGAGCGTCACACCTTCCTCACCGAGCAGGCTGCCGACCTGGAAGCGGCGACGGCGCAGCTCCGGCGCACCGTCGCTGACCTGGATGCCTTGATGGAGAAGGCGTTCCAGGAGACCTTCGAGGCGGTAGCCGAGCGGTTCTCGACGATGTTCTCCCGCCTTTTCGACGGTGGGGAGGCCCGGCTCGAGTTGACCGAGCCTGAGGATCTACTCAACACGGGTGTCGATATCGTGGCGCGCCCGCCTGGAAAGCGTCCCCAGCGGTTGGCCCTTCTTTCCGGGGGCGAGCGCGCGCTGACCGCCACGGCGCTTCTCTTTTCGTTGCTTCAGGTCAGCCCCACCCCCTTCTGTGTCCTCGATGAGGTGGACGCCATGCTCGATGAGGCGAACGTGGGACGCTTCCGGACCAAGCTCGAGGAGCTCGCCCGAGAGACCCAGTTCATCGTCATCACCCACAACAGAAAGACCGTCGAGTCCGCTGAGACCGTGTACGGTATCTCTATGGGCTCGAACGCTGTCTCGCAGATCGTCTCGCTGAAGATGGACGAAGCCGAGAAGGTCTACTAGGCTGATGCGATTAGCGGTACTCGCCGACGTTCACGACAATCTGCCCGCCTTGCAAGCGGTTGTGGAGGACATCCGGAAGCTTGATGTCGATGGTGTCATTACCGCTGGGGATTATCTGGTACGAGGACCTTATCCTGTCGAGACCTCTCGTCTGCTCCGGTCGCTTGCTGGTTGGATGATCCGCGGTAATGCAGAGGGGTATCTTCTGGCCTATGACGCGGGTGAGGCGCCATCGCCTTGGTATACCAGCGATCAATGGGCTGCTATGCGCTGGACCTATGAACATCTCGATCGTGAAACGCTGGACTTCATCGCGGGGCTTCCTCAGAGTCGGGTCGTGAAGCTCGACGGGACCACGCCAATCCGGGTCGTCCACGGCTCTCCGAGCGATCCCTCAGAACGTCTCTTTCCAGATGAAGACCCAAACAAACTGTACTGGTTTCGGAAAGCAGGCCTCCTACCTGAACATTGTGACCCGCCTCGGTTGGCCCATGCATTCGCTCAGATCAGAGAGTCAGTCCTGCTGTGTGGGCACACGCATATTCCCTGGGTTCAAGAACAAGATGGACGACTTGCTCTCAATCCTGGCGCGGTCTCTGGTGCCCTCAATGGAGATGCGCGCGCCCAGTATGCCCTATTGATATGGGAAGGTGGACCCTGGCAGGTTGAGCACCGGGCCGTGGCTTACGACTTGACTCGGGTGCGTCGAGCGTTTCGCGACCGGGGCTTCCTGGCAGAGGGAGGGGCCTTTGCTCGCGCTTACCTGCTCAGCATCGAGACCGGGCGGAACGTGGTGGGGCACCTATTCTCGCACGTTGATAAGCTTGCCCTTGAAGCTGGTGTTGAGGACTGGGACGTCGTGCCGGGAGCGATCTGGGATCGCGCTGTCACCACCTTTCGCTGGACTGAGTACACAAGTGAGTCGTAGAGGGGGTAATTTGCCTGACGAGGCTGTCGATCTAGACTCATCGAAAGTCTGTGTCGCCGTCCTTACCACCGGCGGCACCATCGCCATGCGCCACGATGAGACGGCTGGGGGTGCTGTGCCTCAGCTCGGGGCCGAGGATTTTGCCACCGGGTTGCCGTCCGACGTCCCGGAGCTCTCTACCGAGGAGATTGTCAACCTGCCCAGCTCCCACTTCACCGTCGAGACGCTCGAAACTGTCCATGCCCATGTAGTCGAGTGGATCGGGAAACCTTACGTGGCGGGTACCGTCATCACCCACGGCACCGACACCATGGAGGAGACGGCATACCTTCTCGACATGACCGTGCCTGGACAGAAGCCCATCGTGCTCACGGGTGCTATGCGGACCGCCTCCAGCGTCGGCTACGATGGGTACGCCAATCTCCTGGCAGCTGTCCGCGTGGCTGCTGCACCGCAGGCCCGCGGGCTCGGCACGGTAATCGTGTTCAATGACGAAATCCACGCGGCGCGCCGCGTGACCAAGATGCACACCCTCAGCACCGGGACCTTCCAGTCGCCCGCCTGGGGTCCCGTCGGTCGCGTGGAGGGCGGTGAGGTGATCGTCGATGAGCGGTTGCCCCGAGAACTGCTCCCTTGGAACGGGCTCGAACCACAGGTGTCGCTTCTCAAATTGACGGTTGGTGTCGGCCCGAGCTCGTTGGAGAATGCACTGGCCCGGGGAGCTCGGGGTATCGTCCTTGAGGCCCTCGGTGGTGGGAGGGTGCCACCATGGTGGCTGCCCGCCATCGAGCAGGCCCATGATCGAGGTCGTCCTGTCGTCATTGCCAGCCGCTGCCCGTCTGGGCGGGTGTGGGATTCCTACGGGTATCCCGGTGCCTATCGCTCGCTGGTCGATCTCGGTTGTCTATTTGCCCCGAACATCAACGGCCAGAAAGCCCGCATCCGCTTGATGGCAGTCCTAGCCGCGGCGCAGACGGGGGAAGAGGTCATCAGCCTCTGGGGAGGAGACGATTTGTGACCATATTCGAAAACTCGTATCCGATGGCTTTGTCGCATCGTCTGATGTTCTCCTACCGTCATTCCGACCGGAACGGAGGAATCTCCCCCTCGCCATGATCGACCCTCGATACTTCCGATCTCCCCACACGTGTGCTCCTGGGAGTAGCCCACGCGATACCGAGATGATCAAATGTAATTGCCCTGGGGCTGTTGCTAACCAGCCCGCAATGGAAGGAGTATAGAACCTGAGCTCACTCGAATTGGCGCGAAGGATCGTTGACGTGATCGCCGACAGGAAAGGCGAGGATGTTCTGCTGCTCGACATTCGTGACATATCCATTCTGGCCGATTACTTCGTGATTGGCAGTGCTGTCAGCAAGCGACAGACGAAGGCGATGGTGAACGGCATCATCGAAGAGACCAAAGAAGATTTCGATACCAAGCCGTTACGAGTCGAGGGCGAGCCCGAGTCCGGATGGGTGCTGATGGACTATGGGGCCGTCGTCGTTCACCTGTTTGCCCCGGAGGCGCGGGATTACTACGACTTGGAAGGGTTCTGGGAGGACGCGCGGGTGGTGGTACGCATCCTCTAGGCCGCGTCCGTGCTTGCTTAAGGCGGTGTGTCTTCCAAAGCTGGGCCGCCCACCTGGTGAGCCGCCCACCAGGCGGGCAAAGCCTCGCCCGCCGGCGCTCGAATGACGTCGTCGGCGTGTTTCGAAAGTGGGGTCTCCGTCGGGTTGAATTCGACCAGCTGTGCCCCGTTTCTGAGCGCTACCACCGGCAGAGAGGCCGCCGGCTGCACCACGGCCGACGTTCCGATCACGAGCATCGTCCGACAATCATCCGCGGCGGTCCAGGCTGCGTCGAGCACTTCCTGGGATAGGGACTCCCCGAACCATACAACGTCCGGCCGCAGCAGGGCGCCGCACTCAGGACAGTGGGGCGGCAGGTGCGGCAGGGGAACGCGATGGTCCTCTGCCAGGTAAGCGCAGGCTGTGCACCGTACACGCCAGATGTTCCCGTGGACTTCCAACACGCGTTCGCTTCCCGCCGCCTGATGGAGTCCATCGACGTTCTGGGTGACGAGCGCGAATTCGGGCAGCGTCTTCTCCATCGCGGCTAGCGTCTCGTGGGCCGGGTTGGGAGAGCACGCGCTGATCAACTCCCGACGCCATTCGTACCATTCCCACACCAGCTGGGGACGTCGGCCGAAGGCATCTGGCGTCGCCAGATCCTCGGGACGATAGTCGCGCCACAGCCCTTCTTCCCCACGAAACACCGGCACGCCGCTCTCGGCGGAGACGCCGGCGCCGGTCAAGACCGCAACCGGGCCACGTGTAAGGTCGATCATAGGCAGCAGAAGACCCTGGTGCTAAGAAAACCCCAGGGTCTTTTCTCTACGCTACTCGAATATCCACGGATCTGTGTCGCGGTCGTAGGAGAAAATCTCCTCTTCGTCGAAGAACAGCGACACCTCGTGCACAGCCGTCTCAGGCCCGTCAGAGCCGTGGACCAGATTGCGACCGATCTCCAGGGCGAAATCTGCTCGAATCGTGCCTGGCGCAGCCTCGGCCGGGTTCGTCGCTCCCATCGTACGGCGTACGATTTCGATGGCATTGTTCCCTTCCAACACCATCACCACTACGGGGCTCGACGTGATGTACTCGATCAATGGCTCGTAGAAGGGTTTCCCTTCGTGTACGGCATAGTGGCGTTGAGCCAGGGATTCGCTCATATGGATCAGCTTCATCGCTGCCAGCTGCAGTCCCCGTCTCTCGAAACGGGCGATGATTCTCCCAATGAGCCCCCGCTGTACAGCGTCAGGTTTGATGATAATCAGCGTACGTTCCAACGTTATCTCCTAAGTTGACTCACAAGCTTTCCAGGGCCTGGCGGTAGACGTCCAGGGCATCCTGGAGCCGGTCGGCCCTCATATAGGCGTCGCCCAGAGCTTGCATCGTGCTGGGATCCGACCACTGCTCGGTGTAATCCTCGAGATCAGGAATGATCTCGTCCAGTAGTGCATCACGTTCGATCAGACGGTTATAGGTTTCGACGGCTTCTTCCCGCCGATCTGCTTGCCACAGCACCCGCCCTAGCTCCAACCGCGCCTCGTCGTCCTCGGGATGCTCTTCAGCATAGCCCTGTTGCTCCGCAATGAACTGGCCTAGGTCCTCAATCGGGGCCTCTTCGACCGCTGCGAGTGGGGCAGCTTTCTCGTCGCGTTCGACTACATCGGGCGCGGGGGCTTCTTCCGCGCCCTCTGGCTCTGCTTCCCCAACAGACACTGGCTCCGGCTCTTCGACTGACGGCTCTCTTTCTGCGATCTCCGGAACCTCCACCCCGGTCACTGCTGCTTCCTCTTCCTCGACCGTCGGCTCTGCCGTTTCTTCTTCAACGGGTGTTGGCTCTTCGATGGTGGGCTCCTTTTCCACGACCTCCGGAACCTCCACCTCGGCCACTGCTGCTGCTCCTTCTTCCTCGACCGTCGGCTCTACCGCTTCCTCTTCAACAGGTGTTGGCTCTTCGGCGGTGGGTTCCTCCTCGACAATCTCTGGAACCTCCACCTCGGCCACTGCCGCTTCGTCTTCCTCGCCCGTCGGCTCAGGCGCTTCGGTTGGGATTTCTCCTTCTGGTGTGACCTCTTCGGCAAATGCGGTCCATCCGAAGGCTTCCTCCTCAGCTATGGCTTCCTCGGTCACACTCTCTGCTTCTTCTAGTGGCTCAGCGCTGGGGGGTTCTTCTACGGCTTCTTCCTCTTCGGTCGGCACAGACTCAACAAAGGCGGTCCACCCGAAGGCCTCATCCTCTGCATCGCCCTCTTCCGGTACTGCTTCTTCCAGTGGGGGTTCTTCGATCTCCGTCTCTTGGGGCGCCTGTCCCGCTTCCAGCGTGGGTTCCTCGACCACTTCCTCTGGCTCTTCCTTGACCATCTCGGGTTCGGCCTCCTCGGGCCGCCCCAGGATTTCGGCCAGCCGCGCCTCACTCTCGGCCTCAGCCTGCGCGAGGAGTTCCTCTTCCTTCCCCGCGCTCAGCTGCTCTAGCCATTCTAGCGCCTCGTCACCCGACGGCATGTCCTCGCCCTCCAGCCATGCCGGTAGCTCTCCCTCCAACTCAAACGCTTCCGGCGCTGCTTCATCTAGCGTGCGATCCTCGACTTCCAATTCCTCGACCGCTTCTTCCGGCTCTTCCTCGACTTCCTCAAGTTCGGCTTCGTCGGCGGCCTCCTCGGGCCGCCCCAGAATCTCGGCCAGTCGCGCCTCGCTCTCCGCCTCGGCCTGCGCGAGGAGTTCCTCTTCCTTCCCCGCGCTCAGCTGCTCTAGCCATGCCATCGCCTCGTCGCCCGATGGCATGTCCTCGCCCTCCAACCAAGCCGGCAGCTCCTCTTCCTCTAACTCAAACGCTTCCGGCGCTTCGATCTCTTCTGCTTCCAGTGTGGGTTCCTCGATCCCTTTCTCTGGCTCTTCCTTGACCGCCTCGGGTTCGGCTTCTTCGGGCTCGCCGAGGATCTCGGCCAGCCGGGCCTCGCTCTCCGCCTCGGCCTGCGCGAGGAGTTCCTCTTCCTTCCCCGCGCTCAGCTGCTCTAGCCATTCCATCGCCTCGTCGCCCGATGGCATGTCCTCGCCCTCCAGCCAAGCTGGCAGCTCCTCGTCTGACTCGAATGCCTCCGGGGCGCCGGCCTCTTCCACTTCGGGCGAGGGTTCCTCAGCTGCTTCTTCCGGCTCTTCAGCGACTAGCTCGGGCCGTCCTAGGATCTCAGCCAACCGTGCCGCGTCATCAGCGTCAGCCTGAGCAAGGAGCTCCTCTTCCTCTTCTTCGCTCAGTTCCTCGAGCCGTTCTAGCGCTTCTTCGCTGGGGGCCATATTCTCGTCCAGCCAGGCTAGAAGATCTTCTTCTGACTCCTCCGCGGCGGACGTTTCTTCTTCCAACAGAGCGGCCAGGGCATCGGGCGGTGGCACCTCGGAAGGTTCTTCCTCGACTGGAGCCATTTCCCTTAGCCAGTCGGGGATCTCGCCGGGTTCCGGTTCCTCCGCTTCTGGTGCTACCTCTTGCTTCTCCGCCTCGAACATGGTTTCTTCTTCGTCTGGCTCCATGCCGAGTTCGGTCAGCCACGCCGGTATTTCTTCTTCGCCTTCGAAGGCAGATGCTTCCTCTTCTGGCTCACGAGCCTCAACCTCGCCTTCCTCGAGTTCACGCAGCCATTCGAGGTCCTCTTCTTCAGCCATTTCTTTAGCAGTTGACTCTTCTGCGGCAACTGTTTCCTCGAAGTCCTCTTCTGCCGTTTCAGTGGGGAACTCTTCCTCAAGTACCTCTTCCACCGGCTCTGCGGGGGGCTCTTCTGAGACTTCCTCATCTTCTGGTTCAGTCGGGGCAACCTTCTCAGGAGCGGCCTCGCCGGCGAGTTCCTGAAGCCATTTCGGGATTTCGATCTTGGACGTCGTGAGTTCCGTGGGCTTTTCCAGTGCGCCCTCCTCGGCGGATCCCAGTGCCTCCACGGAAACCAGCCAGGCTGGGCCCTCTTCTTCAGCAACAGCTTCGTAATCAAGCGGTGTGATCTGCGGCTGTTCCGACGGTAATGGAGAGGTGCTCCCGAAGAGCTCCTGTGCTACTTCGTTCTCCGGGTCGATTGCCTCAGCCCGTTCTAGGTAAAACTCGCCTTCTTCTCTTCCACTGTTCGTCCAGATTTCCCCCAAGATTAGATTCGCCTTCAGATTGTAAGGTTGCTCTTCCACGATCTCCTGGCAGACCTCCGCGGCTTGAAGTCGCTGCCCACTGCGCCAGAGAGCCTCCGCCAGGGCTACTCGCAGATCCACTCTATCTGGGTGTTCGTCGAGTAGCTTGCGCAGTTCCGTAATTGCCCGCGAAAGGAGATCGCCCCGCAGGTAGAGCCTAGCGAGTGCACCCTGGGTGAGTTGAAGACGCTCGACCTCGCGACCCTTCAATTCGCCATAGAGGTGACGTAATTCTTCCGCTACCATCTCGTTGTCGGTTGCCAGCTCGAAAGCCCGCTCCAGGTACCAGACCGCTGCCTCCAGGTCTCCCCGTCGTTTGGCAATCTCGCCCATACCTACCCAGGCTAGCAGATGCTCCGGATCGGCGCTCAGCACGCGTCGAAACATGTCGGTGGCGTGCTCGTCTTGGCCTCCTTCAAGCATCGCCTTGCCCAGCAACCAGTAGGCCCGAACGCACTTGGGATACTTCTCCAGGATATGCCTGCCGTGAGCCACGGCCTCTTCGTAGCGATTCTGCACGATGCTGGCTTCGATTTGTTCACGATACTCAGTCAGGGAAATCTGGGTCATGGGTCCACCTCCCATCAGGTGATACGCTGTCGCTGGGTTAGTACGGTTTCTAGCGTCCGAAGGTGCTTCGCTCGCCGATTCTCGACACTAGAATTGATTCTCGTGTCGGAGTGCCTGCTTCGGTCCGGCACGAGCCCCAGACCCTGAAGCCACGGCGCCAACCTCGGTTCCTGGGGAACTCATCAAGATTATCTGATATCTGCGATAAAAGTCAATTCAGTTTGTGCAGGGCTCTTAGGTCTTCGATCAAAGCGTCTATCGACGGCTCGGGACGTGGGGACGGACCCAGAGGATCCACCACGTCATCCTCCCCCAACAGGGCATAGAAAGCGTTTAGCACGCCGTAGGCGAGAGCGTTCAGGTGATAGCCCCCTTCCAGGGTGAATACCACTCGACCGTCACACAGTTGCTCGCCCATCTGGACCAGCTCTCGCTCCAAACTGGCATACCCGCTAACCGACAGGTTCATACTTGCCAACGGATCGTCCCAATGACCGTCGTACCCGGCCGAGACCAGGACGAGGTCCGGATCGAAACGCTCAGTCAATGGCCAGACTAGCTCTTGGAAGATCTTGGTGTAGCCACTGTTTCCTACCCCGGTAGGCAGTGGAACGTTCAAAAGTGTTCCCTCTCCGGCACCATGTCCCATCTCGTGCTTGGCTCCTGTGCCCGGGTAGTACGGATACTGGTGCGTCGAGAAGTAGAACACGCTGGGATCATCAGCGAAGATATCCTGGGTTCCATTGCCGTGGTGGACGTCAAAATCGGCGATGAACACGCGTTCAATCCCATCCATGCCCAGCGCGGTCCGAGCAGCGATGGCTACGTTGTTGAAGAGACAGAAGCCCATGGCTCGACTGGAAGTCGCGTGGTGGCCGGGAGGACGGACGAGGGCGAAGGAATTGGCGACCTCTCCCGCCAGTACAGCCTCAACAGCTCGGATCAGACCGCCCGCGGCCATCTTGGCCGCCTCGAAGGAGCGAGGAGATACGTACGTGTCTGCATCCATATGGCCGCCGCCTCGCTCCGCCACTCGCCGCACGCTTTCGATGTGGCCGGCTGTATGGACCCGAAGGAGTTCTTCCTCTGTTGCCGGGCGCGGCTCCAGCAGCACCAGCCGTTTCAGGACCTCCTTCTTCTCTAGCGTGTTGAGGATGCGCTCAAGCCGGCGGGCGTTCTCCGGGTGGCTTGGCTGGTTGTGCTCGAGGTATACTGGGTCGTAGACGTAGGCAGTTTTCAACGTCTTCATCCGGTGTTACGTACTTGGTACGGTTATCCCAAACGATGGTTATGTGATTATACTTACCTCCACCAGTGTGTCAACACACCTACTGCCTCAACAGGGTCTAATCAGGGATTCTTGGAGGTGAACGGCACTCGCAACCTAGAAAGGTGTCAGCAGCAGCGCCGGTGCCGCTGGGTGCGTTCACGTTCGGCAACTTGACTGCTGAATGGGCCGATATCCTGTTTGCACCTGAATCTGATGTGAGTATAATAATGACCGTCGGTCAGTATTCTTGCGGGCACTGGCCTGTCAGCGTGAACGATGTCTTTGACCGTTTTCTGCTCTCTCTGAGACATGCGACCGGATGAATCTGCGGTTCTAGCACGGTTGCCGAAGCCACAGCCTTTTTGTCCCTCATGCGTGATAGATCACTGGCAGAAGTGCTCGAAATCAGTCGTGTTTGAAGCTGCAAGCAACTCCGCATTTCTATCCAATCAAGGAGGTAAACAACATGGACTTCAGCTGGACTGATGAACAACGTCTCTGGCGCCGAGCGGTTCGTGACTTCGCTCAGAACGAAATCGCCCCTCGGGTTCGCGAGATCGACACTGAGGAGCATATCCCCCGCGACATCATCGAGGGTATGGCCGAGATGGGGTTGCTGGCTCCCACTGTGGGAGAAGAATATGGAGGCGTCGGGGCTGACTGGATGATGGCTACCATCGCTGCCGAAGAGCTGGGGCGAGCTGACATCAGCCTGGCCGTGCCAGTGCTCTATCTGGTCGAAGCGGCTTGGGGCTTTATCTTCTACAAGTATGGATCCGACCAGCTAAAAGAAGAGTATCTCCCGAAGGTGACACGAGGGGAGGCTTTCCTGGGTATCGCGACTACGGAGCCGGAGGGCGGGTCCGATATTCTAGGAGCTTGCCGCACCCGCGCCGAGCGGGATGGAGATCACTGGGTCTTCAACGGCGAGAAGGTCTACATAAGCGGTGTGCGGGAGTCGATGGATTGGGGCGGCATCCACCTGATGTTGGCGCGAACCGACCCTGATGAAGAGGCTGGTCACAAGGCTTTCACCTTCTTCGCTATGCCTCTCAAGGGGACCGAGGGCATTACACCCACTTTCTTCGAGGATATGGGCCGCATGGGGATCTCGACTGGAGGGTTTGCTCTGGACGATGTACGTCTTCCCGCTGCCCATCAGGTCGGGGGGTTCAACCGCGGGTTCTACCACGCCATGGAAGGATTCTCGGCAGCACGGACCCTGATTGGCGCTACGTGCGTTGGGGCATCGGAGGCTACGTTGGACATGGGGATGGACCAAATAAAGATGCGCAAGGCCTTCGGACGTCCGATAGCAAGCTTCGAGGGCGTTCAATTTCCCCTTGCGGACCTTTACACGGACCTAGAAGGTACCAAGCTGTCCACCTATAAGGCTGCCTGGACGATGGATCAGATGTACCTACACGGGGAGGCCACCCACCACGACATCGCTCTGGCGGCGGCGATGCCTAAACTGAAAGCTCCTGTTCTTGGTTTCAAGATCATGAATGAGGTAGCCGACTGGTACGGTGCGATGGCCTACACCAAGGAGTGCCCGGTCGAGATGGGCATTCGAGGCATCCGCTCGTACTCCATTGGTGCGGAAGGTACACCGAACATTATGCGGATGATCATCGCCCGCGAGCTCCTGGGACAGGAGTTCCTACCAACCCTGTACGACGAGAAGGGCTAGAAGGTACCACCCTGGGATGTCATCCGGAGAGAACGAGGAGAAGAACCCAGAGATGGCGGACTCGGCGGATAGGAGCCGGCAGTGGTCTCTCTGGGTGAGTCGGGAGTGGCGGCTTATTATGTTCGTGTCCGTCTCCGGAAGGAACGCGACTATACTGTGGGGCGATTGTCGGGCCTGTGAATGAAGCTTACACTTAATGTATTACGTCTTACTTTAGGAGGTGTCCCTTGCACATCGTAGTATGCACCAAATACACGCCGGATTCCGAGGCCAAAATGTCGATTACCGAAGAGGGCAACGTCTCTTGGGGAGATTCGCCGCTGATTATCAATCCCTGGGATGAGTACTCAGTCGAAGAGGCTCTCCTGCTCCGAGACGAATATGGCGGAACCGTCACCGTTATCTCGATGGGGCCGGAGGAGGCTCTGGAGGCGCTCAAGCACGCCGTGGCCATGGGCGCTGACGAGGCCATCCGTGTCTGGGACGATGCCTGCGCCGGCTCCGACACGCTGGCCACCAGCTATGTGCTGGCGAAGACGATCGAGAAGATCGGGGATGCCGATCTGGTCCTCTGTGGTAAATCGGCCATTGACGCCCAAACCTGGCAGACGGGAGCGGCGCTTGCCACGCGTCTCGGCTGCCCCTCGTTGATGTACACCATTGACATCACCGAGCTCAATGCTGACGAGATGTCGATCACCGTCGAGCGGCTTCTGGAAGAAGGGCGGCAGGTCGTCAGTGCTCCTCTTCCCGCCGTTGTCGGGACCATCAAGGGGATCAATGAGCCGCGCTACACATCGTTCATCGGTATCCGCAAAGCGGCCAAGATGGATTATCCGCTTTGGACGCTGGAGGATATCGACGCCGATCTCCAGAAGGTAGGGCCGAGTGGATCTGGTGTGCGCTGGCCCGAGGTCTTCGAGCCGCCGGTTCGAGAGGGAGAAGCCGAAATCGTCGAGGCCGAGACGGTGGAGGAAGAGGCTGAAATTCTCGTCGAGAAGCTTCTGGCGGAGAAAGTGGTCTAGGAGGCGGAAGATATGGGAAATGACATTGTCGTCTGGGTAGAGCAATTTGAGGGCGAGGCCCCGGGGGCTTCGTGGGAAGCGATGGGTGCAGCGCGCAGCCTCGCTGAAGGACAGGGCGGTGACGTCATCGCCTGTCTCTTTGGCGATGACGGGCTCGAGGAGCTGGCCCAGGAGGCCTTCTCCTACGGTGCCGACAAGGTCCTCCTGGCGAGGGGCGCGAGCCTGGTTGACTTCCGTGTCGAGCCATACGCAGCCCTGTTGGAGCAAGCGGTCAAGGACGTGGAGCCCGAGATTATTCTCATTGCAGCCACGTTTCGTGGTCGCGAGCTAGGTCCCGCGCTGGCGGTGAAGCTGGAGACGGGCTGTATCGCAGACTGCACCGCGCTGAGCACCGAGGATGGTCAGGTGGTGGCCACGCGGCCTATCTATGCGGGCAAACTGATGTCCCGATGCACCATCCCCGAGCGGCGGCCGCAGATTTTCACCACGCGGGTGCGAGCTTTTGGCAAACCGGAGCCTCAGCCCGACCGGGACGGCGAGGTGGTCGAGCTAGAACCGACGATGGCCGAGGACCAGATTGGGGTCAAAGTTGCGGGGTTCAAGGAGACCGAGGGAGGCGTCAGCCTGGCCGACGCTAGCATCATCGTCTCTGGTGGACGCGGTGTAGCGGGGCCGGAGGGGTACGAGCCGCTGCGCGAGCTGGCGGAGACGCTCAACGCCGCAATCGGCGCCTCCCGCGCGGCCGTGGACGCCGGTTGGATTCCGTACGAGCACCAGGTGGGGCAGACGGGTAAAACCGTGAGCCCGGACCTTTACATTGCTTGCGGGATCTCCGGTGCGATTCAGCACCTGGCGGGTATGCGCACCAGCAAGGTGATTGTTGCCATCAACAAGGATCCAGAGGCGCCGATCTTCAAGGTGGCAGACTATGGGCTGGTCGAGGACCTCTTCGACGCCGTGCCGGCGCTCGCGGAGGTGCTGAGAGAGAAGCTCCAGTAGCGTCTCGCATTACACAATACCTGGTCCTTGCGTTTCGCTAATGTGCAAACCCCGCCCTTCCAGGCGGGGTTTGCTTGTCTGCCTACTTTGGCTATGATATAATCACACTGTCGGATAGCTAGAAGGAAATTCATTATGCCTCGTTCAAGAGACCGTCGAAATCGCATTATCGCTTGGATCATCAGCCTGCTGGTTGTTCTCAGCATGGCGCTGAGTATGGCTGGAGCGCTCGTCAACACGCGCCGTGTCCCTCCCACCCCCACGCCGTTTCCGACCCTGACTCCGACGCCTGGAGCGCCATGATAGCGTTAGTGTCTTCTATCGTGAGACCCGGACGAGCACAGGGACTCTGTCCTAATCTCCGGTGGCCCTTGCTATGCCGATGAACACGCTCATTACTCGGGAGAGCTTCTGCGCATATTCTAGACCCACAGCTCCATATCCAAAACGAATCTATCTGGGACGAGAACTCCTCTTGAGCCCGGCCGCGGCCGGGGTGATCGAACCCGTTCTGCTGGTGGGAGATGACAATGACTGAGAATCCACTGAAGATCCTGTTTCTTACTGCTGAGGCCGTGCCTTTTGCCAAGGTCGGAGGGTTGGCCGACGTGGCTGGCTCCCTGCCTAAGGCCCTACGAGGACTGGGCCACGACGTGCGGCTCATGATGCCTCGCTACGGCACCATCAGCAGCGACGAGTTCCAGCTGGAGAAGATTGGAGAGCCCTTCCGCGTCCCTGCAGGGGGAGGAAAAGAATACGTCCATCTCATTGGGAGCACGATGGGCGAGGACATCCCGGTCTATCTCCTCTGGAATGAGCATTACTTCACCTCCCGTGAAAAGGTGTATGGATTCGAGGACGATGCCCAGCGCTTTGCCGTGTTCGGGCGGGGCGTGCTCCAGGCGATGCGGATGTTGGACTGGAGGCCGGACGTGATACACGCCAACGACTGGCATACAGCGGTCGTGCCGACGTGGCTGGACATGGCAGGCTGGCGTGAGCCTTACTACCGCGACATCGCGACCCTATTCACGATCCACAACCTCTCCTACCAGGGAATCACTGGAAGGCTGATTCTAACGTTTGCCAAGATGGAGGATGTGGAGCATCTTTCCGTCGAGCCGCCGGGAGCGGTGAATTGGATGGCCCAGGGTATCGCTCATTCCGATCTGATCAACACGGTGAGCGAGCGTTATGCGGAGGAAATCTTGACGCCGGAAATGGGTATGGGCCTGGAGTCGCTTTTGAGAAAGCGCGAGGACCGCCTCCACGGGGTCCTCAACGGTCTCGACTATGATGAATGGAATCCTGTCACCGATCCCTGGGTGCCGCACAACTTCGACATCCGTGCTTTGGATCGTCGAGCTGCCAACAAGACCGCATTGCAGCAGCAGGCACGGCTGCCTGCACGCTCGGATGTTCCTCTCATTGGGATGGTGTCACGCCTCGACCAGGTTAAGGGCATGGATCTTCTGGAGCCGACGCTCACCTGGCTTCTGGGTGAGCACGATGCTCAGTTCGTTGTGCTCGGCACCGGTGATCCCCGTTACCACGAGATGTTTGAGGAGGTCCAGGAGCGGTATCCGGACCGGATGCGCGCGTTCCTCAAGTTCGATGCTGCATTGGCTCGGCGTATCTATGCCAGCGCCGATATGTTCCTTATGCCGAGCGTCGTTGAACCGTGCGGCCTCGGGCAGATGATTGCCATGCGCTACGGTAGCGTGCCCATTGTCCGGGAGACTGGAGGTCTGGCCGATACCGTGATCGATCACGATTCTGCGGGGGGCCGCGGCACAGGGTTCGCGTTCCTGGAGAACTCGCCCGAGGCATGCCAGCAAGCCCTGCGGCGCGCGCTTGAGGTCTATCAGGATCGTGAGACGTGGCGTGCATTGCAGATGCGTGGCATGGAGTCTGACTTCTCCTGGACAGCCTCGGCTCAGGAGTACGTCGACTTGTATCGCAGGGCCACCGAGGTGCACTAGGCCGGTCCCCTGGAAGGTGGCCGGAATTGGTCTCTGTCTCGTTGTTCGCAACCGGCGCGACGCCCGCCGTTGGTGGAAGACGCCCGGCGACCTGAGTCAGATACTGACTCCCCCGAGTCCCCGGCGGTGGGAAAGCCGCGGGGGTTTTCCTTTACGTCACCCTTTTCATGATGACTGAACGATTCAAATTGGTCTCCGCCGTGCATCTCTTTCTCATTCACGATGAGCAGGTTTTATTGCTCCGTCGACGGAACACGGGATACGAGGACGGCAACTACAGCGTTATTGCCGGGCATTTGAACGGGGGAGAGGAGGTTAAGACGGCCGCCATTCGCGAGGCGAAGGAGGAGGCAGGGATCGAAATCGTGCCCCAGGATGCGGTGCTCGTTGGGGTGATGCACCGCCGTGCCGATGACGAGCGGATCGATTTCTTCCTCGCCGTGTCGTCGTGGTCGGGCGAGATCATCAATAACGAGCCTGGCAAGTGTGACGACTTGTCCTGGTTCGGATTCGACGAGCTTCCGGACAACGTGATTCCTTACGTGCGCAGGGCCCTGGAGAACTACCGTCGTGGGCGCTGGTTCGACAGCTTTGGATGGTGTTAGGGATGTCGGAGGCTATCCTCGAAAGACCCGATCACATAGGCGTGTCCGGGCTGAGCAAACGACGGATGGGATCGACGGATGCCTAGATCGACTGAATAGGTTGGATCTTGCTCAGGCCAGGGTACGTGTGCCCCGATCGCCAGATCCAGTCCCAGGATAGGACTTGGCGGTCGCTCAGACGCGATTCGGTATACACTGACAGAGCGCTCTCGAAAAGGAGTCAGGTTGGATATGAATGAGCAGACAGAAAAAGAGGCCTGGACGGTTGATCCGGGTGCATCTCTCCAGTCCGTATTGGACGAGCCGTCGTGTCCGCCCATGGTCGGTCGGGCGTTGACCGGCGTCCACTCATGGCAGCTGCGGAATGAGACAAGCGTCGACAGAACGCTCAGAGCGTCCCAGCGCGTGCCCCAGTGGATTGCAGCGCTTCTGGCGCTGGGAGCTACTGTAACGCTTGAAGGCGACGATGGGGCGGACGAGGTGCCGCTCGACGTCTACGTCAAGAAGGACGTAGAGGGGAAGGTCACGGCCTTACACGTCCCGATGCTTGATGCTAACACCGTTTGGGGCGAAGCTCACGTGGCGCGCACGCCCTCGGACGATCCGATTGTCGCGGCCGTTGCCGTCCTCACGATGAACGGTGAGGCGGTGGAGGGGGCTCGCGTCGCCCTGACGGGCGTTTGGCCCGAGGCCGTGCGGCTGACCGATGCCGCCGACTTGCTGATCGGCAAGTCTCTGAGCCCGGATCGCATCGCCGACGTAGCTGCGGCCATCGAAGACGAGGTCGAGCCCGTGGGCGACTACCTGGGCAGCGAAGCATACCGACGGGCAATGGGCGGCGTGTTGGCGCGTCGGGCCCTCAAGATGTGTCTGGAGCAGGAGGTGGGCAATGAGTGAGGACCGCAAGTCGATTCGTATGACCATCAATGGCGAGGAGCGGACACTCGACATCCATCCGGGCGACACGCTTCTTGACGTGCTCCGCGATGCTTCCTACATCAGCGTGAAGTTCGGCTGCGGCACTGGAGACTGCGGCGCGTGCACGGTGCTCCTCAATGGCGAGCCGGTCCACAGTTGCCAGATGCGCGCCGTCCAGGCCGAGGGTCACGAGGTCTTCACCGTCGAGGGGCTGGCTCCATTCCCGGCCCGAACGGTAGAGGATCTCCATCCGATCCAACGGGCCTTCGTTGAGACGGGTGCCATTCAGTGCGGCTATTGCACGCCGGCCCAGATGCTCAGCGCGAAGGCGCTTCTGGATCGAAACCCGGATCCCAGCAAGCAGGAGATCGTCGAGGCGCTGAGCGGTGTCCTCTGCCGGTGCACGGGATACGTGAAGATTGTCCAGGCCGTGGAGCGAGCGGCAGCCTTGCTGCGCGGCGAGGATGTCGTGCCCTTCCGTCACCTGGAGGGGACGCTGGCGGACGACGAATCACCCGAGGATCTGTTGGGGGCTTTCTACGCTGCCCCGGACGACGGGCGCCATCCCCGGACCACCTTGGTTATCTCTCCTCCGGATATGGACGCCCTCGACGTCGTCGGTCAGTCGGAGTTGAAGGTGGACGGCGTCAAGCTGGCCGCCGGGATGCCCGTCTTCACCGACGACGTGAAGATAGAGGGTATGCTGTACGGCGCTCTTCTAACCAGCCCGCACGCCCACGCCCGGATCAAGCGCATCGATGCCAGCAAGGCCCGGGCTCTGGAGGGCGTCCAGGCGGTTCTGACCCACGAGGACGTCGCGCGGGTGAAGCACGCCTCCGGCGGGCAGAGCTATCCCCAACCTCCCCCCTTCGATCAGGTCTGTCTCGACAATAAGGTGCGCTACGTTGGCGACCGGGTGGCCGTCGTCGCCGCTGAGACGCCCAGACTGGCCCAACGGGCGCTGCGGCTCATCGAGGTCGAGTATGAGGTGTTGCCGCACGTTTTGGACGGCGAGGCGGCCCGGATGGAGGGGGCTCCCGTGATTCACGACGAGGCGGACACCGAGGGCATCTATGATCCTGAAAGGAACATCGTTCATCATATCGAGGCCGCCGAGGGAGACGCGGACGCGGAGTGGGGCAGGGCTGACCACGTATTCGAGCGGGAGTATCGCACCCAACAGCAGCAGCAGGCCCACATCGAGCCTCACGTTTGCATCACCTACTGGGATGAGGATGGACGGTTGGTCGTTCGTACCAGCACCCAGGTTCCCTTCCACATCCGGCGCATGCTGGCGCCCCTGATCGGTCTTTCGGAGAAGGACATCCGGGTCATCAAGCCCCGCATCGGCGGAGGGTTTGGCAATAAGCAGGAGATGATCCTGGAGGACCTCTGTGCCCATCTCACCATCGCCACCGGCCGTCCAGTGCGTATGGAGTATACGCGCCGGGAGGAGTTCACCAGCTCGCGCAGTCGCCATCCGACGGTCCAGCGGTATCGTGTGGGCGTGACGGATGATATGGAGGTGGTTGCCACCGAGCTCGACCTCCTCGGCGACACCGGTGCTTACGGCGCCCACGGTTTGACGGTGAACATGGTTGCCGGACAGAAGGGTCTGACCCTCTATAATACTCCCTACTCGGCCTTCAACTGTGACGTGGTCTACACCAACAGGCCCGTTCCTGGGGCGTTCCGCGGCTATGGCGCCATGCAGTGTTTCTTCGGTATCGAGACGTTGATGTCGGAGATTGCCGACGAGATGGGCTGGGACGTCATCGAGTTCAAGCGGAAGAACTGGATTAGGGAGGGCGAGGACCTTCTGATGGCCAAGGCCCTGGGAGAGGGGCGGGAGGGCTTCGAGCAGCGGATCCACTCGAATGGTCTCGAGACCTGCGTGCGGGTGGGGCTGGAGGCGACCGGGTGGTACGAGAAGCGCGGCAGATTGAACGCGGACGCCGACGGCCCTGTCCGACGAGGCATTGGTATGTCGGTTATGGGCCACGGCAGCGGCATCGCCGGTCTCGACATGGCGGCTGCGACCATCAGGATCAACGACGATGCCTCCTTCCACCTGCTGATCGGCGCCACCGACATCGGCACCGGGTCGGACACGATCCTGGCTCAGATGGCAGCGGAGGAGTTGGGGGTGTCGGTCGACGATGTGATCGTCTATTCCTCTGACACCGATTTTACCCCTTTCGACAAGGGAGCCTACGCATCCAGCACGACCTACATCAGCGGCGGTGCGGTCCGCAAGGCGGCGCGGAAGGTGGCCGAGCAGATCAAGCGCCATGCGGCGAGGATGCTGGGGATGGATGAGTCCTTCGGCTCCGGGGAGGGGTGGGAGCTCCGAGATAAGAAGGTCTTCGCGCCCGATGGCACGGCGCTTACCCTGGAGCAGGTTGCTCTGAGCAGTCTCCACCAACAGGATCAGCATCATATCATCGCCAGCGCCTCGAACATAAGCTACGACAGCCCCCCGCCATTCGGTGCTCAGTTCGTCGAGTTGGCCGTCGACACCGAGACGGGCCAGGTGACCGTCGAGCGGGTGCTGATGACTGTGGACGCCGGTCGGGTAATCAACCCCATCACCGCCTCCGGACAGGTGGAGGGGGGCATCGTGCAGGGGCTCGGCTTCGCTCTCTGCGAGGAGATGGTCTACGACGACGAAGGCCAGCTGGTCAACCCACGTCTTGGCCCGTATCATGTCTACAAGGCCGACGAGATGCCGGAGATCGAGGTCATCTTCGTCCAGACTGATGAGCCGACCGGACCGTTTGGTGCCAAGTCAGTCGCCGAGCTGCCGATCGACGGCGTCGCGCCGGCTATCGTCGATGCGATCCACGACGCGACGGGGCTCTGGCTCCGGGAGGTACCCTTCACGCCGGAACGTGTCTGGCGGGGACTTCAGGAGAGGAATTGATCACCTCGGCCTGGCGGCAGAGAAGGTGCTACACCCTTTGGGCTTATCCCGCTTGGGCGCTGGAGGTGTTTGATCGACGTTACGCAAGGCAAGGAGGTTGATATGTATAAGAGGATTCTCGTTCCCCTGGACGGATCGAAGCGCGCGGAGGGCATACTGCCCCACGTGGAGGAGCTGGCGCAGCGCTATGACGCGCGAGTCGTCTTTGTCCGCATCATCGAGCCGATCCCCTACGTAATGGGGCCCGAGGGAACGCCTATGACTCTACGGGAGCAGGAATTGGAGCAGCGTCAGCAGGATGCGAGGACTTACATGGACGCCAGGGTGGGGGAGTTCCGCGAGATGGGCATCGAGGCAAAGGCGGAGATCCTCCAGGGGCCTGTTGTGCAGGGCATCACCGATACCGCGGAGAGGGAGGGAGCGGACCTTATCGCCATCGCGAGCCACGGTCGGAGTGGGCTCTCGCAGTGCTTCTACGGCAGCGTGGCGGCCGGCGTGCTCCACCGCGTCGATCGGCCGCTGCTCGTGGTTCGCTCACTAGCCGAGGGCTAGAGATTGACTAGAGTTTGGGGAAAGGATAGTATGGCCGACCTACTGAAAGTAGCGACCTACAACGCGAACTCGATTCGGGCGCGCATGGAGCTGCTCCTCGACTGGCTGGACCGGGAGCAACCCGACGTCGTCGGGGTCCAGGAGACGAAGGTGCAGGACGAGGACTTCCCCGAGGAGCCGATCCGTGAGGCCGGTTACCACGTCGTCTACCGGGGGCAGAAGTCCCACGCCGGGGTGGCGATCATCAGCTCTTCGGAGGCGGAGAACGTTGCCTATGGATTCGACGACGGCGGCGAACCCGATGAACCACGTCTGATTCGAGCCCGCTTTGCCGGGGTTCCGGTGGTGAATACCTACGTGCCGCAGGGGCGGTCCGTCGATTCGGAGCATTTCGCTTACAAGCTGGAATGGTTCGATCGCCTCCGAGCGCTCTTCGACGCGCACTACGCGCCCGACGAACCCCTGATCTGGATCGGTGATTTCAACGTGGCCCCCCATCCGATCGACATCTACGATCCTAAAGGGAAGGCGAACCACGTCGACTTCCACCCCGATGCGCGCGAGGCGCTGGACGGTGTGAAGGCGTGGGGATTCGTCGACGTCTTCCGCCGGCACCATCCCGACGAGGAGGATCAGTACACCTACTACGACTATCGAGCCAAGGATCCCATCGAACGGGGCATCGGTTGGCGCGTGGATCACGTCTGGGCCACAAAAACCCTGGCGGAGCGGTCGACCGATTCTTGGATCGACTTCGATGCGCGGCGGGCGGAGCGCCCGTCGGACCATACGTTCCTGGTGGCTGAGTTTGATATTGGGGGGTTGTGAGGGGGGGACGGAGAAAGGCATCGGGGTTCTGAGCGTAAGATGTGAGACGTGAAAGGTGAAGCGTGAAACGTGAAACGTAAGGCGTGAGGGGTGAGGAGGGGTATGTGTCAAGCGACTGTGTATCTGGGTGATGAGGAGATTGCACGCGAGGTGACCGGGCTCCAATTGACGGAGGAGGGCGTGCGTCTGACCTCTTTCTTCGAGGAGCCGAAGGAGGTGCGGGGACGCGTCCTGCACGTGGATTTCCTGAAGCATCGGGTCCAGCTGGAGCCGTTGGAGGAAGAGGAATGAGCGATATCGAGAAGCTGCGCGTCCTTCTGCCGCACTGGATCGAGCACAACGGGGAGCACGCCAACGAGTTCCGCGAATGGGCCGATCGCGCCGGTCCGGCACAGGGGGATATCCTGGCAGCCGCCGAGCTGGTCGAAGAGGCCAATGAACACCTGGCGGAAGCCCTGGAGCAGGTCGGGGGGGCGCTGGAGCACGGGCCGAGGGGAGAGGGGCACGGTCATCACGGCCATGGGTGAATGGTTATAGATGACTAGGCACGACTGACGCGCGACGAGGAAGAGGTATCGGGTGATGAGCGAGAGCGATCCCTTGGCCATTTCGAGCCAGGAGCCAGGGAACGTCGAGCGCTGGGGTTGGTACTCGATGGGGATCAACGTCACGCTAGCGGCGATCAACCTGGTCGTCGCGCTGGCGTCCGGCAGTCTGGCCGTCCGGGCGGAGATGGTCCATAACGGGGTCGACTTTCTGACGGCAGTGGCGGTCCTCATTGGGCTGAAGCTGTCGACCCGGAAGACGAGCGAGTTCCCCTACGGACTCTACAAGCTCGAGAACGTGATCACCGTGGGGTTGGCGCTCATGATCTTCGTCACGGCGTATGAGATTGCCCGTGACGCCCTGTTCACGCCGCCGAGGCGGGCCGTCGTCGATCCTTGGATGCTGGGCGGGGTGATCCTGGCCACGGTCATCCCCCTGGTGTTCAGCCACTACGAGCTGCAGGTTGGCCAGAGGGCGAACTCCCCGGCGCTCATCGCCGACGCCAAGGAGTACCGGGCTCACGTCTTCACCACCGGCGTCGTCTTCGCCGCCCTGCTGGCCCAGCGGTTCGAGCTGCCCCTCGATCGCTTCGCGGCGCTGATCATCGTGGTAGCCATCGGCAAGACGGGGTGGGAGCTGCTGTCGGATGGGATGCGGGTGTTGCTTGACGCCTCCCTCGACCACGATACGCTGCTAGAGATTCGCGAGATTATCCTGGAGGAGCCGGCGGTGGTCGACCTGGACTGGGTTACGGGGCGTAATGCAGGGAGATTCCGCTTCGTGGAGGCGGAGCTTACGCTCCGCGTTGGCGATCTGGAGAAAGCAGAATCGGTCACCCGCCGCATCGAGCAGAGAATCAACGAGGCCGTACCTCACGTCGAGCGGGTGCTGATCCATGCGGAGCCGATGGAGCGGACGCACTTGCGCTACGCGGCGCCCCTCGCGGACGCTGAGGGGACAATCAGTCCTCACTTCGGCGAGGCGCCGACCTTCGGCCTGGTGACGATACGGCTGGAGAATGGGCGCGTCGAGGAGCGGCGGACGCTGGACAATCCCTTTCTGGAGGAGGAGCGAGCGAAGGGGATCAAGGTGGCGGAGTGGCTGGTCGATGAGAACGTCAACGTCGTGTTCATCAGGGAGAGTCTACGGGGGAAGGGCCCCGTCTATGTCTTTCGAGATGCCGTGGTCGAGATGCGCGAGACGGAGGCGGAGACATTGGAAGAGGCGTTGGAAGAGGCGAGGGGGGAGGACGTGAAATGAAGTCCAAGGAAGTCGAACGTAGGGAGGCAATGCTCTACGATAAGCTGGACGACGAGCGCGTCCAGTGCTACCTGTGTGCCCACCGCTGCCGCATCGCCGAGGCGAAGCGGGGTGTCTGCTACGTGCGCGAGAATCGAGACGGCACGCTGTATACCCTGGTCTACGGACGTACGGTCTCCCAGCACGTCGACCCGATAGAGAAGAAACCCCTGGCTCACTTCTACCCCGGGACACGGGCCTACTCGATCGCCACTGTGGGGTGCAACTTCCGCTGCGAGTGGTGTCAGAACGCCAGCATCTCTCAGATGCCGCGGGAGAGGCACTTCATTATGGGGGAGGAGGCCAGCCCGGAGGAGATCGTGGTGGCGGCGAAAGAGACGGGATGCCGGAGCATCGCCTATACGTACACGGAGCCGACGATCTTCTTCGAGTACGCCTACGACACGGCGAAGCTGGCCCACCAGGAGGACATCGCCAACGTCTTCGTCACCAACGGGTTTATGACGTCCGGCCCCGGCGAGATGCTAGATACGTTCGACCCCTACCTCGACGCAGCGAACGTGGACCTCAAGGCGTTTCGCGACGAGACCTACCGGCAGTTCGTCGGGGCGCGCCTCCAGCCGGTGCTGGACAGCCTGAAGAAGATGAAGGAGCTGGGCGTGTGGTTGGAGGTGACGACGCTGATCGTGCCGGGGATCAACGACGACGAGGAGGAGCTGCGGGACGCAGCACAGTTCGTGGCTGACGAGCTGGGCCCGGAGACGCCGTGGCACATCAGCCGCTTTTATCCCGGCTATCAGATGACGGATCGCCAGCCGACGCCGATCACGACCCTCGAGCGGGCCCTGGAGATCGGAAAGGAGGAGGGGCTGCGGTACATCTACGTGGGGAACATCCCCGGCGAGGCGAACACTGAATGCCACGATTGCGGCGAGCTTCTGATCCGCCGCTCGGGCTACCGCATCCTGGCGAACCAGATCGGGTCCGGTGGCGTGTGCCCCAACTGCGGTACGCCCGTGGCGGGGGTGGGGATGGTAAGAGAGTAGGAGCTGGCGTGATGTCTAAGAAAGAGGAAAGACGGCGGCGCGAGCTGGAGCGGCTGCAGCAGGCCATCGAGCGGCAGAAGGCGGAGGCGCGTTCTGAGCGTGAGGCTGAGTCGCATCCGGAGGAACCGGAGACAGAAGAGAAGGTCCAGCCTGACAGAGGGAGGCCCGGGAGCTCTTCGGAGGCTGACGTGTCCTGGGACTGGGATCGCTTCTGGGAGCGGTTCGAGGCTGCCGACCTGGAAGGGAAGGAGGCCCTTTTCGAGAAGGCCCTGGCGTCTGGGGAGGCGGGTAGCGGCGGTGCGTTTGAGATGCTGGGCGAGATCCGTGACACGCTTGATCTGGACGACCCGCAGCACCGGGCCCGTTACGCCGCGTTGGTGGAGGAGCTCTGCGAGGGCGCCCCTGACGTGTACGGCGAAAACGCCGGCTACTATCAGAGGAACTTGATCTCCGACGCGATCGCAGCCGGGCGATGGGACGACGTTCCCGGATTGCTGGTACCTTTTGCTGATGAGCTGGCAACGGATCTGGATCTCCTCTCTGAGATCATCGACCAGCTCAGCTACCACGGGTGCATTCAACCCCTGATCCAGGTCATGGCGCAGGCTTGGCCGACGGTGCAGCACTCAGATGAGGTAACTGATTGGGGCGTCGACGATTTTGCAGGCCGGCTGATGAAGCTCCATCTGTTTCACTACCTGGAGACCGCCGAAGACCCTCGGGCCACCGATCCGGAGTTTCGGGAGGCGACGGCGCCTTATGGCGAGTGGGAGGACGGCTGGTTGGAGCGGGTTGTCCCGCGTCTAACAGCGCCGAAGCCCTCCGAATGGGAGATCGAGGACTTCGGTCCCAACGTGGATGCCGACCAGTGGGAGGAGAACCTCACCAGCCTGTTGGCGGAGTTCGTCGCGGACCGACATCGAGCTGGCGTGCCCTACAGTCGAGGCGATATGGCGTGGATCGAGCTGGGTCAGATCGCGAGGTATCAGCTCACCATGCTGCCCAAGCCGTTCGAAGCGGAACGAAGAGGGACACCTGGCGGGAGAAGGCGAAAAAAACGGGAGGTGCTGATCCCGGCACCAGTGCCCCTGGTGCCTCGGTATCGCAACGTGGAGAAGTCTGTGGTCGATCTGTTTCCCTTTCTAGGCGCGGAGCCGTATCGGGCAATTGCCTTGATGGAGCTTCTTCCGAGTTACCTCCACTTTCTGGCGCGTCTGGGTCTTATTCACCCGGACCAGATGGATGCAGCCTTGGACGAGTTGCGTCCGTTATCCGGGCAAACCCTGCGACTGGTCAAGAGTCACCGGACGGACCCCCGGGCCATAGAAGCTCTCAGGGCTGCCTGGTCGAGCGCGGCCCTGACCGCTTTGAAGGAGGATTCGGAACTGGCCGAGGCCCGCCAGTCGGACGTGCAAAGGGTTTCTCGGCCCGAACCGCCGACTGCGCAGCCTGGCGCGGTGCTGACTTTCACGTTCAAAGTGACCTATCTGCGCGACCCGGACGTGTGGCGTGTCATCGAGATTCGAGAGGATCAGACGCTCGATGATCTTCATTACGCCATTCAGGTTGCCGTCGACTTCGACGCCGACCACCTCTACTCGTTCTACATGAGCAATCGAGCCTGGGACGAGATGACGGAGTACAGCTCTCCGTACGCCCAGGGGCCGAGTGCGGGCGGCGTGAAGATCAGAGACCTGACCCTGCGCATGAAGCAGCGGTTCCTCTACCTCTTCGACTATGGGGACGAACACCGTTTCGAGGTCCAGCTGGTCGACGTCGACCCTGGGGCTCCGACGGAGGAGGACTACCCGCGCATCGTGGAAAGCCACGGAGAGGAACCGGTCCAGTATGGTGGGTGGTAGGGTTGGAGGCCCTTCCAGCGATGAAGGCGTGACGCCTGCTGTTAACCCACTGTCTCCCTCACAGAGAGAGGGTTACCTGCGGGCGACCTGGCGCTTGCTTCGGTCGCCGGGGGCCGACGGGGCGACGAATATGGCCGTGGACGAGGCGATTCTCCGCGCTGTGGCGTCGGGAGAGGCCCCGCCGACCCTGCGTCTCTATGCCTGGGATCCGCCCGCGCTTTCGCTGGGCCGGGGGCAGCCGGAGGACGACGTGGATCGGGAGGCTGTGGAGGCAGCCGGGTACGACCTGGTGCGGCGCCCGACGGGGGGCCGGGCCATCCTCCACATCGACGAGCTGACGTACAGCGTCACCGCGCCGGAGCGGGAGCCGCGGGTGGCTGGGGGCGTGGTGGAGAGCTACCGGCGCCTGAGCGCGGGGCTCGTTCGCGGGCTGGCGCTGCTGGGCGTGGATGAGATCGTCGCCGACGAGCGAGCGGAGAATCGGGGCTCGGAAGGACCGGTCTGTTTCGAGGTTCCCTCGGACTACGAGATCACGGTCGGCGGGAGGAAGCTGGTGGGGAGCGCCCAGATGCGGGCCCGGGGCGGGGTGCTCCAGCATGGCGCCGTGCCCCTCTACGGCGACATCGCCCGGATCTGCCCCCTGCTGAGCGGTCATCCGAACCCGGCTCGGGTGCGGGCCAGGGCCACGACGGTCGCGAGGGCGGTGGATCGCCACGTCGGTTGGGAGGAGGCGGCGGAGGCGGTGGCAAAGGGCTTCGCCGAGGCGCTCGACCTGCGGCTGGAGCCCGGTGAGCTGACCGATGGGGAGCGCGTGCAGGCGCAGGAGCTGCGGGCGGAGAAGTACGCGACGGCCGAATGGACCACATCTATTTGACGCTGAGCCCCGCCGTGCTATACTGAATCTATCTCTGGCAAGAACTCTTAGGCCCTACGGTTCACGCTTTACATCTATGATCATCGGTGCCTGCAGTATCGAGCTGCGCATTCCTGGAAACCGCTCCTTGAAGGGGAAGCGACGGGTCCTCAAACCGTTGCTGACCCGGTTGCGACGCGAGTTCAACGTGTCCACTGCCGAGGTGGGCTTCAACGATATGTGGCAGACGGCCGAGGTGGCCCTGGTCACCGTGGCGAACAACGACCCGGGCTACGTCCAGGCTTTCCTGGAGAAGGTCGTGGAGTGGGTCGAGACGTACCGGCCCGAGGTCCAGGTCGTCGACTGGCACATCGACACCTTCTAGGGCAAGAAGGCACCCTCCCGTCGGATCTCCAGGCTTTCGCGACAGCTCAACAAGCTTTCTAAGAGCATTACCACGCTTCATCCCATATGGGTCTTGAGCGCCAGGGGCCCGTACAATCGCCGAGCCTATCTCCGCTGATTCTCTGACGCTCCTCCTACTGGAACCGAATACTTGTTTCGATGTCTCCGCCCGTGGTGGGGGAGGAAAGCCGAAAATCGCGTTCTGATGGGCGTCGTTCCCACATGATGGCGAAAAAGAGGGTCTGGGTGGGGCATGAAGCCCATAGGGTATGCTTGTTTGACCTGACCCTTTTTTCTACGGAACAAATACTCCATATCTACAGTGGATGATGGACGATGGTTGATGGTCGTAGGAGGAGGCGAGGTTCCTCCGCTGCGTTTGGTTCGACGATGCTCACCTCGGGCTGCTCCAGTCGGTATGACGGTCCAGGGTCAGTTTCGTCACGGATATGGTGTTCTTAAGGTTCCTTATAGGCAAGTATACCATGCATGGGGCGTTTTGTCAACAAGGAATTCATACTATTCCTAGATGAAAAGGATGCGATCCCCGGCGCTTTGCCATTGGCGTCGACGTCCGTCGCGCTGCTGGGGGGGATGGTGCCGGCGCGATGGGATAACGAATGGACGAATGGGCGCACATGGTGGCTGGGTGTGGTCGCTGAGGACGCCGGGGAGCGCGGGCCAGTTGAACCACTGAAACGCTGAGAACGGCTGAAGGCACTGAGAACGGCAGCGGGCGCTGGTCGTCGGCACGGTGAGCGTTCCAAGGGGAGCGGTCACGTGCCTTGCGCGTGCTCGTTTGCCCGGCTATGATCGGCACGACGCCGTCCACATGATAGGGCGCGTGGTCAGCGACGAGATCTTCGAGATTCTGAAGGAGGGGCGCCCCTTCGATGAGGATGGGTACGTGGGGGCGCTGAGGGAGCTGGCACGCACAGAGAGGCGACGTGCAAGGCGGGGCAGCCGGGATGGTGGGGGGCGGAGGGGTCGGCGTCGCTGACAGGCCTTTCCGAACGCTGAACGACGCGGTGTCGGTGAGCCAGCGGTCGTCGTCCGCCCTCAAGGCGCTGATATACCTTGCCGAAAGCCAAACGACAAAGCTTTCGGGAAGGTGGTTTCATCGCGGCGGCTTGAGGCGCTCCAGCAAGGCCCGCGCCTCGGCCAGGTCCGGCAGGTCCATGCCCTCGGTGAACCAGGCGTAGATCTCCGACAGTCGCGCGTAGGCCTCGGCTGCACGCCCCTGGGCTTCCCAAAGGCGCGCCAGGCTCACCGTCGCCCGCAGCTCCCACAGCCGGGCGACCTGTTTGTGTGCCAGGTCGATGGCCCTCTTGAAGGAGGCCTCGGCTTCCTGCGCCGCCTGCCGTTTGAGGTGTAACATTCCTTCGACCCGGTACATTTCCGCCAGGTTAGAGCGGGCGCCGGTTTCGTCGGCGAGCGTCAAGGCCCGGTCCAGGGCGGTCGCTGCTTCTGAGATCTCTTCAATCTGTACATAGGTCTCGGCCATCAGCGTGAGGAGGAGGGCGAGGGAGCCGCGCGTGCCGGTCGATTGGAGCTGCTCCAGGCCGGCGCGCATCTCCTCCAGCCCCTGGTCTGCCTGTCCCTCACGCGCAGAAGCCCAACCTCGATAGAAGGTGCCCCAGGCTCGATAGGAAGGTAGCGCATGCTTCGCGGACAGGGCCAGCAACTGCCTGGCGTAACGGAGGGTCGCCTGGGGCTGGCGGCACGCCGCACGAAAGAACACACCAGCCGTCGTCAGGGCGATCCCCTGGACGCCGACGTAACCCAACGTATCCGCGCGGTTCAACGCCTCGTCACCCACCCCGGCGGCCTGCGCCGGATATCCCATCGCCAAGAGGACGTGGGCCAGCCACACGCGGAGACGGACGCTCTCATCAGCCGTCAACGCGCGCTCCGACGCCGTATCCGGGGTGAACGTTCGATACGCACGCAATCCCTCCTCCAGGTGCTCGCGCGCTCGCACGTAATCCCCGAGGAAGAAGTGGGCTGTTCCCAACATCCGCTCCCCTATGCCGGCATACAGGTGGTTGGACGTTTCCTCGGCCAGCGTCAGCAACTGCTCCGCGCCGTCCAGGGCTGCGCCATATTCTCCCCGGGCAATGCGGACGCTGGAGAGGGCCCGCAGCATAGGGAGCAATTGTTCCGTTTCCCCGAGCTTCTGTCCCAGGCGGTAGGCTCGCTGCAGCAAATCGGCCCGTTCTGGCGCCCCCCACCCGCGCGTCGTCATCAACGCTTCCTCCAGGCTCAGGAGTATCTCCATCTCGCGACGGTCCCGGCGTTGGGATTCGGGCAGTTGTTCCAGCAGCGCGAGGCCTTTTCGGTAGAGCGTTGCCGACTCCGCCGGCGCGGAGAGTCGATAGGCCCGCTTGCCAGCCTGCAGAAGATAAGCCACGGCCAGCTCGATCAAGCCGGCCGCCTCGAAATGGTAGGCTAGCTGCGCGGCGACGGCGTCCAGGTCGTCCTTGTAGAGGGTTTCCAGGGCGCGCCCGGTGGCTTCGTGGAGGCGCGGGCGCTGTGCCGGATCGAGGCGTGTGTAGAGGTATTGCTGGAACAGGGCATGGCGGAAGCGATAGCGGGCGGCCGAATGGGACCCCGACGCACCCCGATCGCCGATACGCTTCAGGCCGAGCCCGTGGATCACGTGATGATGTGCGCCATAGAGGGTGCTATCACCGAGGGTGTGTAACTCGTGCTCGACGTCCTCCAGCTTCTGCCCCAGGACACGCGCGGTGACCTCGGCGGTGAAACTCTGCCCTTCGACGCTGGCGATCATCAATAACTGGCGCTGCGTTTCCGTCAAGCGAGCGAGCCTTCTGGCGATGACGGCCTCAACCCGCGGCGGCATCCGCGACCAGTCCAGCTCGGCACTGGCCCGCCAGCGCCCTTCGTCGTCCTGCAACAGTGCGCCGTCGTCGCGCATCTGCTCCAGCAGCGCGGTGGTGAAGAGCGCGTGTCCTCCCGTCTGCTGGGTCAGTTGAGCGCGAAAGGCCTCGTCGAGCGTATTGGGGGTGGTGTCCACCAGCGCATCCACGAAATCCCGTCCTCTGGCGTGATCCAGGTCGAGGATGACCTCGCCGTGCGCGCTCTGGATCTCGCGGACAATCGACAGGAGCGCATGGTCGGGTTCGATCCCCGCCGAGCGATAGATGCCGATGAGGAGGATGCGGGCACCCGCCAGCCGACGGGCCAGGTGTGCCAGCAGGTTGAGGGTGCCGCTATCCGCCCATTGAAGGTCGTCCAGCACCAAGACCAGCACACGTTGGTTGGCGGCGGTGCGCAGCACGCGCGTCGCCTGGTCACATACAGCGGCCGGGGACAGCGAGGCGCGGCGCGCGGTGCCGGTCGACTCCCTCGTCGGCGAATCGATCAACCCGGAGCTGGCGGGTACCAGCCGCCCGATTAGATCGGGTCCCTCCTCGATCAAGGCCCGCGTGAAGGTGGGCGCGAAGGTCTCGAGTCGCTGGGTGTGGGCAGGCGGGAGGGCCCCGTCGACGGTCGGGACGTCAAAATCGCCGCTCAGCATCCGCAAGATCTCGGTGAAGGGCAAATAGGGATCACCGGCGCCGATCTGGGCATTGCAGGCTCCCGCGGCAGACACGATTCCATCCCCTCGCGTCAAGATGAGGTGAGTGAACGCCTGGACCAACGTCGTCTTCCCGCTGCCAGCCTCTCCGGAGACGAAGACGGTCTGCCCCTGACCACTCCGTGCCTCCTGTAGTCGAGTCTCCAGCCAGGCGATCTCCGAGGCCCGTCCCACACATGACTTGACGTTCGTTTCGGGTACGATGGAGGGCGGCGTGTCGATTGGCAGGAAGGGAGGGCTGATTGTGGCGGACTGCAGCTGACGATCACGAATGCGCTGATAGAGGGCGGTGGTGCGGACGTCGGGTGCCACTCCCAGGCTCTCGTCGAGGAGAGCGCGGTAGTCGGCGTAGTGGGTCAGGGCCTCATTCCGTTGTCCGGCAAGGGCCAGCGCGCGCATCAACTGTCGGTTGGCCTCCTCGCTGTAGGGGTCGAGGGCCAGTTGTCGCCGCGCGGCCGTCTCCGCCGCCGCGTAGCCGCCCCGCTGTAGGTAGTGCGTGGTCAGGCGGTAGAGGGCGTCCAATGCCCTGCGATGGAACGCCTCCCGACGGAGCAAGGCCCAAACCTCGAACTCGGGGCTATCCGGCGGCGCAAACCCTTCCAGCAAGTCTCCTCGATACAGAGCCAGGGCTCGCTCCAGCTCCGCCTCGCTCGACGCCCCCTCGATCAACCTGGAAAAGGCTACTATGTCCATCCAGAGCGTGGCTTCCTCCAGGGCTGACGGATTGATTTGGAGGGTATTCCTCGTCACGGCTATGATGGGGGTCTCGGCGTCGCGATCGCCCAGTACGTGCCGCAGGTTGGATAAGACGTCGCGCAGCAGGGCCAGCGCGTTGTCTGATTGGGGCCACAGGAGGCCGGCCAACACATCCCGGTGATGGGCCGTATTCCGCTCGACGGCCAGATAGGCGAGCAGCGCACGCACCTTGTCCGACTTGAATGCGTTCAAAGGCTTTCCCGCGCGTTCTGCGCGGAACGGCCCCAAGAGAAACAACTTCACCTGCTCAGGCACGTCTGATCCATTCACCTCCGATTCGGTTGTCGAAGGCTATCATTATAGCAGTTGCGCTGAGGATTCCAATCGGCCTGACCGGGAGTGTGGGTGCGATCTCCTTGCCAGGCGCGCCGAGAGCAGCGTAACGAGGTGGTCAGCGACCACCTGGTTACCGGGGACGTCACTGACGCAGCATAGGGGGCAGGTAGATCTGATACTGTGGAATGGCGCCAGTCCAGTAGCCGGCGCTGAGGGCGACCTGGCCCCCGGCGCCGGACGAGGGGCCGACGATGGGCTGGCCCAGCGTATCCTGGAGCACTACATCGCCATCAGTCCCGTCGAAGGAATCGCCGCTCCCGGCGACGACCCACCAGTCGACGACGGGACCGCTGCCCTGGGCCAGCGCGCCGTGACCAGCAAGGAGGGCGACCGCCAAGAGCAGCCCGATAAGGAGAACGACCACCAGCGTGCGAAGGTTATCTCTCATCGCACGTCTCCCTATGGGTACGCCGACCGTCTTGGATGCAGTAGAGGTGCACAGGCGCCGGTGAGCCGCTGGTGGTGAAGCTGTACGCGCCGCCGGTGCAGTAGCGGAAGACGCCACCGTCCGCTGTCCCGTGGCTCCCGAAAGCGTAGTCACTGCCGGTGCAATTGGTGAAGGTGCCGCTGGCCGCACCGCCACCGCCGCCGAAGGCTGAGTATCCGCCAGAGCAGTTGGTGAAGGTCCCATTAGCAGTGCTGTCACTGCCGCCGCCGAAGGCATAGTCGCCGCCGGTACAACCGTTGAATTCGCCGTTGGTCGTTCCTCCATCACCGCCGAAGGCATAGTTACCAGCCGTGCAACCAGCGAAAGTGCCGCTGGCCGTGCCGCCGACGCCACCGAAA
>Ga0207797_1000405_pt1 | contig 33432 bp, 26 predicted proteins | sample PRCRCaboRojoPR_6_FD_187275 | JGI IMG/M metagenome (GOLD analysis project Ga0207797, IMG submission 187275) | Marine sediment microbial community from Cabo Rojo, Puerto Rico - PR CR 10% Liquid 1 (SPAdes) | ecosystem: Environmental > Aquatic > Marine > Coastal > Sediment | place: Cabo Rojo, Puerto... | reverse complement strand
ACCCCGCCGTAACCGTTATCCAGGTACCTGGACGCGCGCTCGTGGGTCGGATGGCTCTCCAGTCCGGGGTAATTTACCCAGCTGACTTCATCATGATCCTCCAGAAAGTTCGCTACATTTAACGCGTTTTCACAATGTTTTTTCATTCGGAGCGGCAGAGTTTCCAGGCCCTGCAGGTTCAGAAACGTGTCGAACGGGCTCTGGGCCGAGCCGATATCCCGTAGTCCTCGGGCCCGGAGATTTGTAATGAAAGCTTCTTCGCCGAAACGTTCCCGAAAGTTAACACCGTGATAGCTCGGGTCCGGTTCAGTTAGTTCGGGAAAATCCCCTTCCTCCCAGGGAAATTGCCCGGAATCAACTACCGCCCCGCCAATCGTCGTACCACTACCGTTGAGCCATTTGGTCGTCGAATGCCAGACGATATCGGCCCCGTGTTCAAATGGTCGACAGAGATAAGGCGTGGCAAACGTATTGTCAACGACAAGCGGGATATTCGCTTCACCGGCAACTTCAGCAATCCCCGCGATATCAGGGACCTCGAGGGACGGATTCCCAATCGTCTCCAGGTGCAGGAAGCGAGTGGAGCCGTCTATCCTTTCGGCAAAACTTTCCGGGCTATCTTCGGGCGTAAACTTTGCTTCCATACCGTATTTTTTTAGACTGTGGGAAAAGTAAGTATAACTGCCGCCGTAGAGGTTAGAGGAGGTAACCAGGTTGTCTCCGCTATTCATGAGCGTAAAGACTATCAGGTTGAGCGCACTCATCCCCGAACTCGTCACCACTGATCCCACGCCGCCTTCCAGGGCCGAAAGCCTTTCTTCAAACACGGCATTGGTCGGATTGGATATCCGGGAGTATATATCACCTTCCTCTTCCAGATCGAATAACCGGCGAGCCTGCTCTGTATCCTCAAAAAGGTAAGAGGCGGTCTGGTTTATCGGCACGGCACAAGGCCTGCTTTCCGAGCTATCCGACTCGTACCCGGCATGTATCGCCAGAGTACTGAAGCCGGTTTCTTTCAAATTCTCTTCACCTTTATCCTTCACGTTATCTCCTCCGGTAGTCCTGATCTTTATCTACCGGGCGGCAATATAACCATCCGTCCGGTGCTCCGTCGCGCCAATTAGTACTTCGCCGTCCTTCCAGATAAACTGACCCCGGCCAAAACCTCCGCTATCCGGTGCGACTGAAACATCGTGTCTCCGGCGGGCGAGTTTGCCGAGCAGGTGATCCGGAAAGCTTTTCTCCACTTCGATACTTTTCTTCTCGTCCCATCTCCATCGGGGCGCATCCAGTGCCTCCTGCGGGTTATGCCCCCGATCTATGATATTTCGTAAAACCTGCACGTGACCCTGGGGCTGCATGTAACCTCCCATTACGCCGAACGGTCCCACGGGAGAGCTTTTTCTGGTCAAAAACCCCGGGATTATCGTGTGATACGAGCGCTTGCCGCCCTCAAGTCCATTGGAATGACCCTCTTCCAGGCTGAACAGACTTCCCCGGTTCTGGAGCGCTATTCCGGTGTCGGGTACCACCACCCCCGAACCAAACCCCATATAGTTGCTCTGAATGTAGGAAACCATGTTGCCCGATCCGTCGGCGGCCGCCAGATAGACCGTCCCCTCTTCTCCAGAAACCCCCGGTTCGTACTCGGCAGCCCCGGAGCCAATCTCTTTCCGTCGTCTCCTTCCGTAGCTTTCCGTAATAAACTTTTCCGGCTCAACCTCCATATAGTCCGGGTCAGTGATATACCTCTTTCCGTCGGCAAAAGCCAGCTTAACCGCTTCTATCGTCTCATGGTAAAACTCGGCTTCGTCCTCCGGGCCCGCATCACTCTGTTCTAGAATATTGAGAGCGATCGAGGCAATCAGCCCCTGGCCGTTTGGAGGCAGTTCCCAAACTCCGTAACCGCCATAGTCGGTTTTGATCGGCTCCACCCAGTTCGGGGAATAGGAGGCGAGGTCCTCTTTCCGAATGTACCCTCCGGTAGAGCGGGAAAAAGAAGCAATTCTCTCCGCCAGGTTACCCTTATAGAAGCTCGCCGCTCCGGTACGGGCAATTTCCTTCAGCGTCTCAGCGTGAGCCCTCGAAGACCAGACTTCGCCGATTCCGGGTGGTCTCCCTTCCGGGGCAAAAGTCTCCGCCCAGCCCCGAAATTTCTCGCCCTCCAGCGCCGAGTAAGTTTCGAAAGCCCTCTCCCAGTACTTGCCCAGCGTCGGCTGGATCGGGTAGCCACGCTCAGCGTAATCCACGGCCGGTTCCAGGGACTTTTCCAGCGATAGATCCCCGAATCGCCGGGAAAGTTCGTTCCAGGCAGACGGAGCTCCGGGGACTGTAACCGGCTCCCAGCCAAAATCGGGGACCTCTTCCAGCCCCGCCTCAAGCAGCTCTTCTCTGCTTATATGCTCGGGCGCCGGACCGCTGGCGTTCAGTCCGTACAGCGTCCCGTCATTCCAGACCTGGGCAAAAGCGTCACCGCCGATTCCGTTGGAAGTCGGTTCCAGTACGGTCAAGGCCGCGGCCGTAGCTACAGCCGCGTCGATCGCATTGCCCCCCTGCTCTAATATATCTAAACCGGCCTGTGCCGCGAGAGGCTGCGACGTTGCTACCATACCTTCGGTGGAACAAATCAAATTTCTCCGGGAATTATAACGGTACGAAAGGGGGTCAAAATACATTAATTCTCACCTCCTGGCCTTACCGGGCCCGGTAAGGCGATAGAACCTTCAAGCCACCCGCGGTAGATATTTCGACCTTTAGAGGTCTCCGGTCTCGCAGCTAGCGATGAATTCCGGTGGTACGAAGTCCGTAACGTAGACTTTCTCACTTGCCTTCTGGAAGACAACCCCCGATTCCGTCGCTTCGGCCGCTTTGATCTCCAGCAGCACGGGATCCGGGGTATGTCGCCGGCCCACCTCTATCGCGTCAGCTTTTTTAGCTGAAAGGTGAACCTTCCGGCGTCCCTGGCTCTTCAACCCTTCCTCCTGTATCCTTTCCGCGGATTTCTCCGACGTGCCATGGTAGAGTACGTCTACATTGACCTCGGGCAAATCCGGTTCCACGTCGATCGAGTGTCCGTAAAGAGCCCTTATCCTGCCTTGCGATATCTCGTACCGGCCTTTCGGGTCCTGCTCCACTACCTCTCGCAGTTTCGGACCACTGAGGTTTTTCCATCGCTCTTTTAACCTGGCTAAGAGTTCATCGAGGTCGACAAACCCTTCATCGTCCATCGTCAGACCGGAAGGATCGTGACGGAGCAAATAAGCCATCTGCTTGCTTACTTCTCTTGGATTCATTCTCACCCTCGCGTAATTCCAACCCCCTCACAGGAGGAACTAACTTCTTAACCAGCAACGCCTGAAAGTTCAGTCCGATTGCGACGAATCATCCGAAACGAAAAAAGGGGCTAGTTCCTCGGCCAGCGCTCTCAAAAACTGCTCGTCCTCGGAATCAAACGGCTTCAGCCGGTGAGAATCTATATCTATCTCCCCGAGGAAATCTCTCCCGTCGTAGACAGGTACAACTATTTCGGATTTTACTTCAGGACTGCAGGAGAGGTAGTTCTCCGCTTCCGAAACGTCCTGGACGGTGAATACCTCACCGGTTTCTGCTGATTGACCACAGATACCCTCGCCGTAATTTATTCTGTCGTGTTCGGTCGGAGCCCCGGCAAAAGGACCGAGTTCCAGCTCTTCATTTTCCTGTCTCGCAAAGTAAAAACCGACCCAGTCGTAGTATTCTACCTCGTCCCTGAGGAGTTCGGCCACTTTATCCAGAACAACGGAATTACCGTCATCACTCTCCTTCAGGTCCTGAACTCTCTGCCCGATCCGCAGGAAAAGCTTCTTTTTGGTCATTTTCCCCTCGTTTTTGTGAGTGGATTATGCCTATGAATTCTAGCCCATAAGAACGATAATCATCCAGTCAGAACCGCAGTCTCCCGAGGGCCCCGGGCTCTCTCCGTTAGTTACCAGCACTCCCGGGAGAAAGCAAATAATAGACTGGCCGGTTAACCCGGAAAACGAGCCGCTCGGTTCAATTTTCCGGACCAAGCGGACAGAGTCAAGTTAATTTGACGAAATATGGACGAAAGCCCCCCTAACTTCGCTCTTTGAGTCTGGCCTTGAAATTCTCTATCAGCCTTACCGGCGAAGGGTCAACCCCGTTCAACAGGGCAAGGTAGGCCGAGAAGTAGTCTCCGAGGTATATCTGGCCGATTATCTTGCTGAACTTATCCCCTCCCGGAGCCCGAACCAGAGAGTAATCTATCCCTTCTTCCCGAAAGAGGTCCTCCATTATTTCCATTCTGAGTGCATTTCTTTCCAGCTCCATACCATTTCTCAGCGTGATGACTTTACCCTCTTCCATCAGTTCGCTGCCGAGCTCGTAGCCAACGGTTTCGTTATGGTTTAACTCGGGGAAGACGTTCCAGAAAGCGGGCTGCTTGGCATTTTCGTTAATCTGGGTTTTCCACCTGTAAGCTACCGCCCGGGTATTTCCCTTGGTCCCGTAAATGATCGGAATCCTGCCCTCGAACTCGCGGGCCAGTTTCTTGGCCCGGTTTTCCCCGAGGGGGACGGAACTATTCCAGTCTTCCGCCATGGCCGCCAGCGAATCGTTCAACCTTTCCAGCTCAAGCGTCCCCGCAAGCCCCGCTTCTTTAAACAGCTGGAGCAGGGGCAGCAACATATAGCCGGTAGAAGCCCGCGGCTGATGTCCTGTAGGAATTTTTACCAGGGGAACGGACCTTTCGGCGCAGAAACTTTCCATTTTGCCTCCGGTAGCAAGGCAGAACCCTTTCATCCCCCGCCTGAGTCCGTCCTTGAGTGCGGAAAGCGTCTCTTCCGTGTTGCCCGAGTAACTTATAGCTATCAGCAGATCATCCGTTCGAACGGTTTTCGGTAGGTTATAGCCACGATTTGGCAGTACGGGAAAATCCAGAAGCCGGGCCAGCAAATCGCCAATTATTCCCGAGCCTCCCATACCTGTAACGACGGCACGATCGAATTTTTCGAGCGAAAAAGGGAGCTCGAAGTCCTTCCCGATAGAGGCGGCTTCCCTGCACTGCCCGGGGAAAGTATCCAGATCTTCAACCATGCCCTGGGGGTCAAGCTCTTCCATCATTTCTCGGTCATCAAGAATCATTTTCCTTCTCCCTCCTCTCAAATTCTTTTGCCAGCCGTTTTACTTCCTGTGCCCTATCCTTCTCCATGACCAGCAACGCCTCCGAGGTGTTAACCACGACCAGGTCGGAAAGGCCAAGGACCACTGTGGGTTTATCTACCTCGTTAAAGACTATGTTGTCCTCCGATTTATCACAAATAACATCGCCCTGGCAGCTATTACCCTCCGGGTCACTTTCGATTAACTTTTCGAAACTGGGCCAGTCCCCGAGATCCGACCAATCCACCGCGGCCGGAATTACTGCCCTGTTATCCGCCTTTTCCATAAGCCCGTAGTCAATCGAAGTACCCGAAAACCCGGAGTACTCTTCCTTCAGGACTTTCTCTTCCGCGGCAGTACCCAGGGCCGCCTCTATCTCTTCCAGACCACCGTACAGGCCGGGCATATATTTTTTAAGCCCCTCGAGGAGCTGATCCGTCCGCCAGATAAAAGTTCCACTATTCCAGTAGTAATTACCTGCCGCCAGAAACTCCTTCGCCGTATCGAGATCAGGCTTTTCTGTGAAGTTCGCCGCTTTCCTGGCCAAACCGCCGGACTCGAGCCGTTCGCCTGCCTTTATGTATCCATACCCAGTAGCGGGAAAGGTCGGTTCAATTCCCAGCGTGACTAGTTGCTTCCTATCGAGCGCCACCTCCCCGGCCCGCGAGAGCAGCTCTCGAAACTTCTCTTCTTTCCCCACTAAGTGGTCGGCGGGCAACACGACCATGACCGAGCTCTCACCGTCCAGATCGAGAACCTTCCGGGAGTATACCGCCGAGAGACCTATACAGGGTGCGGTATTTTTACCCATAGGCTCCTCCAGCACGTTCTCGGACGGAAGTTCCGGCAGCTTTTCCTCGACCAGCCCACCTTTATCCTTATTCGTCACTACAAGGACGTTCTCGGGGGGGATCAGTGGCGCTATCCGATCAAACGTTCTCGCAAGCAAGGACCTTCCATTTACCTCGATAAACTGCTTTGGCCGATCCGGAGTACTCAGCGGCCATAGCCGCCGCCCCCGGCCCCCGGCCATGATAACCGCGTAAATTGCTTTATTTTTCACGACAATCCTCCTTTGCTCAAATTATCCGAAAACTCTCTTCCCGTAACCATTAAAACTCGACCCTTAGACCGGACGAACCGAAGAAGCTGGAATAAAATTCCCCGGACTTTTTCACGCCCCAGTTAAACCCGGAAGTAAATGAAACGCCCCACCTGTCTCGAAAGGGATAAGAGAAATCCGTCTTCGCCGAAAAGCCCAGTTTCCCGGAACCGGGAACGTAATTCATCTCCAGACTGGCCTCCGGTGTCAGCTTGGAACTTATCTTCCAGCTCAGATTATCGCTCAGAACGTAAGATAGCCCCTCATCGGAACTGTAACCGACTCCCGCTTCGACCTCATTCGATACCCCGGGCCAGGGACTCCAGTCGGCCCCCAGAGTCAAATCACCGGTATATTTTTCCTTTCGCCCCTGAACCGGATGGGTTAAAAGATTTCTACTCAAACTGTAATCCAAAACGGGTGTCAGTTCGGGAAATTCGTACCTGAGGTTTCCCTGTAATTTATCCTGATACTTCACGAGCCTGCTTCCGGAAGGCATATCTATCTTTCGGCTCAAGCTCGTCCGGAGCGAAAGTGCGTTGAAGCTGGTGCTCGACGACAGCTTGCCCGTGATTTCGTTCCCGGAATTCCCCGTATTCCACGAGAGCGAAAGGCCTGGAGTAAGCCCAATGCCACCAAACATGAATTCGTCGGGATCGAACTGGAGCTTCAACTGGTTTCCCCAGTTTCCCGGACCGGAGACGAGCAATGATCGTGCCTGCCCCTCGCCGCTTAGCTGAAAACCCGCACTGTAATCAGGAAAAAGCGTCAGTTCTTGAGAGTAATTAAAGTTCCAGTTAAGTTTCTCCTGTTCCCGTCTTTCCAGCGAACCAAACCCGCCGGGGTAGAGATAGTCTATCCCGAGGCTTGTCGATTTCCAGGGTGAAGCCGACAGGCTGACGGCCAGGGTGCCGAAGTCGCTGATAGCACCGCCGGCTTTTATTTCCCTGTTCAGAGCCAGGTCGATGGAGGAACTCAGCTTTCCATCCCAGAAGTTCTTTGCCAAACCGAGGTTGAAACCAAAATCGTTTATCCCGTTTCTTTTGGCCGTCCAGCTAAATGCGGCTGTTGTATCGACTATACTCGTCCAATCCAGCGCAATTCCGCTGGTTACAGCCCAGCCCGGCTTTTTATCAGTTAGTGACGTCAAAGAGTAACTATTATTGAGATCAAGAGAGAAGTTCTTGCTTATTTGCGTCGTCAGAGCCACTTCCGTCTTCAGGTGATCGTTCCGATCCAGCTTTCCGATCGGTGTATAAGTGGGCTGAACGTATTCGAAATTGGTAGAAAGGGAGAGGCCCCGGCTCCAGAGATCGAATTTTCGGGAGGCCCCGGCGCTCAGATATATCCCTCTGTCCGTGTGATTCGCCGGATTGATGTTTCCGTAGCGATCATCGTCCGAACCGTCTATCTTCGTTTCGCTCGTGGAGTAAGAATTCAGTTCCTCTTCCAGTCGATAGAGGAGCAGGTCCCTCCTGTCGTCCACCCGGTATCCTTCGCTACCGGCCCAGATCGTTTCGCCCGCAGCCAGCAGCGCAGTTATAGTCTTCGTCCCGTACTGCTCGGTGGAACCGACACGGGAAAACCCGTTATCCAGGGAATACCAGACTTCGCCCCCGGCAGGGGAGAGGGCGGAAACGGTCTCTCCTTCTATAAGCCAGTCAACGGACAGATCGGGGCCTATTTTCGCAATTCCCTTGGAAGTGGCCGAATACAGCCCCGAGGAAGTATCGGAGACATTAAGGTCATTAATTTCCGCATCCAGGACTGGGTCTTCGCTCGCCAACTCTCCCGTCTCGGGATCGAAACGGTACAGGCCACTTTTAGTTCCCAGCCAGAGCGACTCATTGAAATGCGCCATGTCCGTAACCGGTAAATCCTGGAAAAAGTCAGAGGTAATAATCTCCCAGGTTACGGTCTCTTCCGGGTCGATAACTTTCTCGGCCCGAACCACGCCCGATTCCGTACCCAACCAGAGCTTATCAGCTGTTCCGGCAAGACTCAGGACCTCCGATTCCGGTAAACCGTCGGATTCGTAATAACTTTCCCAGTTCGGAGCCCTGCCAAACGGAGCCTGACCGGCCAGCTCCACCCTTGTCAAACCGGTATCCGTGGCGAGGAAAAGCATACCTTCGGTAATCAGCCCGTCGTTGACGTTATCTCCGGCCAGACCGTCTTCCGGTCCGTAGCTTTCCCATATCCTGTTCCCGTCCTCGCTTTTTCTAACCGTAAAACCATTTTTGTGTCCGAAAAGGACGATATCGTAACCTGCTTCCGCGAGGGACAATATCCGGGTGATTCCGTTCGGAAGCTTGACCCGACTGTTGTCATCAAAGGGAAAACGATTCAAGTTGCCGCCAAACCTGAAGCGGACGTCCCAGCCATTCTCTTTGTACTTCCCGCTGAGACCGCCCACTGTATGTACGTTGGGCATGGTAGAAATTTCGGGTGATAACTCACCTGAGATGCTATCACGCGCCTGAAACAGGCTGACGTCCAGCACGAGGCCGTAATCGGACTCCATCCGGGTGCTGAACCCGTAGAGACTCCTCCCGAACTGGGCAAACCCCCCCAGACCACCGCGGGCCCGTTCGAAGTCCACTTTGATCTTGTCATCCGGCCCGACCTCCTGGAAAAGGATCAGGGCACCGGTCTCGTAGTCGATAGAATAATCGGTATTGCGCGTCAGCAGGTTACCGTTCAAATAGACCTTCTCGCTCTGCGGGGCAACTGAAAACCCCAGCATATAAGTTTTACCCGATATCTTGTACTGAAAACTGGCCCGAATCCCTTTATCCGCCAGGCCGGTATCAAAAAATTGCCCCGGGAAATCAAGTTCGATCAACCCCTTGTCAGGAAACAGCTCGTAGGAGTAACCACTCAAATCTTCAACGGACTCCCAGCCCCCGTTGCGCCGGACCTCGAGCGAGAAATTCTCTTCATCAATTCCAGTCCTTCCCAGGTAATAATACCGCTGGCGCTCGTAATCCCCGAGGTCAAGCTCTTCATCGCCAACCGAAAGGTGGACGTAAGTCTGCAAGCTATTCAGAAATTCCTTCTCGTAATCAGTACCCGGATTGAAAGGGTACTCCTTTTTCTCTTCTTCCTTCAGTCCTTCGTTGTAAGCCGATATATAATCCTTTATCCGGTTCCTCAGCAGGTTAAAACGTTCGTCGAGCAGGATTAAATTGTCTTTATCAGCGGAAACGACCTTAAACTGCCCCGAAGACAGTTTCTTTTTCGGTTCCTGAATTATCTGGTCCTTCAGGTATCCGACCTCCCAGTCTTCCAGGAAGCCCCAGAAGTCTCCCGTTTCACTAAAAACCAGCTCCGGCTCCGTAAAACCCTCAACGTATTCAATATCGAGTCCGTAGTACTGGAGACCCAGGATATTCTTGCTGTAACCGGTCTCGTCAAGTTGCGCCTCTGTCCTGTAAAGGGTGTACTCCACTTCCGTCTCGGCCATGTTACCGTAAAAAACTTTTGTCTCCGAGATTCCCTGTAACTGACCGGCGACCGCTTCGACGCCCGTCCCGGCAAGGTTTCCATTCAGCTGAAGTCCCAGGAGCTTCTTGTTGTAAACGGTAAAGTTATCCCCGCCCGCGGAAACAGAATCCCCCAGCAGGCCGTCCCAGTTGTCGGTATCCATCCTTACCCCGAACTGCTGTAAATAACCGGGGTTGCTATCGTCAAGATCGGCGTTTACGGTAAAGTTTTCGCCCAGCTGTCCGTCCAGCTTCACCTTCAGGGATTGGCTTAACGAGTAGGAATCCTTGGGGTAGCCGACCCCGGAGAGACTGGCCCCGTCGCCGATACCAAATTTGACGGACCACGTCTTTTCCCCGGTCAGATCTATCTTGTATGACCCGGTTTGCACGGTTATGGCAAGGCCATTTACCGCCGGAATGATTAGCAGACCGATTAAGGCTACGCTGAAGGAGAGTAAAAACCTTCGTGGTAAAACTCGACGACTCAAATATATCTCGACCTCACGTATATTTCGGTAAGACGAAGCTAAGCTTTTCAAAGCCGAAAAGGTTATTCCGGCTGCCGAATTGCTTGCTCCAACAGCGGAACTTTACCATAACGGATGCCCTCAGTCCCTTTACCCCACAGGTGTTATATAAGAAATCGTAGACCACGAAGTCCAGCTACTCAAGAACTTTTCGCGGTAATAAGTTCCGGGATCTCCGATCTATTAGGAAACGTCCGGGCTGAAGTCGACTGAGTTCTTCCTCCTCCCCACTTTTGAAAACTAATTCCGCCGACTTACGTAAATGGGTTCACCCGGAGAGCATCGACATCTTCTTCCGAGATTACTTCGTGGAGAATTTCCAGAAAAAAGTCAAGCTCTTCTGCTTTTATCACCAGTTCCGTCCGGGTTCGGCCCGTTTTATCGCTTTCAGGTTCCAGAGGACCGAGAACGGTAAAATCACCGCCGGTCGATTCCAGATCTCCCCTGAGCTTCGAGGCCACTTTCCGGAGATCTTCCCTTTCCTTACCCTCAAGCTGGACTGTAATCAGCCGTCTGTAAGGGGGGTAACCCATTCTCTTGCGTGATTTCAACTCCGAGTCGTAAAAATCCCTCGGCGCACCGGCAAAAGCGGAACTGATGGAACCAGTTCCCGACCCGTAAGTCTGGACCACCAATTCTCCTTCCGGAGCCGCGAGTTCAAGTCCGGTAATAACCCGGCGAAAAGCCAGCTCCGTCGAGCGGTAAGTCGGCCTGTTCAGGATCAAATCCAGGTCCAGCAACCCCACCAGAGAGACCTCCCCGCTGAAACAGGGACTGGCGACAATGGAGGTGCCGAGTAATATATCGATTTCACCCTTTAGAAACCCCTGACGGACGGCCATAAAGTCTGCCGGGGATTCTCCTGGTGCATCGAACCTCCGGACGTTCGCCCCGGGGAGGAATTCCTTAATTTCTGTCCCGGCTTTCTCCAGACCACCGCCGATAAAGTCTATTTCATCGCTACCACAGATAGGGCAGGCTAACAAATTCTTCCTTGCACCACAATAAGGACAGACCCCGTAGTTACCCGAGGTAGTATAAGAGATCGGTACCTGACAGTCGGGACAGCGGATTACTTCGCCACAGTCTTCACAGACCGCCGCGCTGGAAGAACCCGTCTTTTCCCCGATAATCAGGGAAAGTTCTTTATTTTCGTAATTTTCCTTTAACCGCTGCCTTACTCCGGAACTCAACGTCCTCGCCTCGGCGTTATTCCGCTTTTTAATAAAACTAACCCGGGAGGATGATCTCAAACCATCGAGGCTCGCTCCGGATATTTCTCGATACTCCTTCCGTTCTAACCCGAGATACGAGCGAAGAGACGGTCCCGGTCCCCCCAGTATAACGGGAGATTCTTCCAGTTCTCCCCTCCTTAAAGCAATATCTATCAGGTTTCCCTTTGGGTCCTGCTCCTTCAGGGAAAAATTTCTATCTCCTTCCCCCTCAACTATTATCCCCCCAAGCCGGTCAACCGGCAGGTATACCGCACTCAAGGCACCGACGAAAAAGTCCACATCGCCCGAACGGGCCAGGTTCCACCTGCGAGAAATCTGCCCCCCGGTCAATTCGCTGTGATAGGTCACTCCCACCAGATCCAGTTCGCTCCGAATTAACTCAACCAGCTCCTCGGCCCTTATTACGTTCGGGGAGAGCAGGATAACCGTACCTTGCCGGGTTAATCGAGCTAAAATCTCTTTATAAATCGCGATTCTCTCTCTTCCCGTTCCGTAAGCGACGTACTTTTCAAAGGAGGCTGGTATTCGATCGACTTCCCCGGAAGAAACGGAAATGGACTCCCCCGACATTTCAGCAGGGGAAAAAGAGGGTCGTGCTTCGATCTCAGGCAGGGTCACTTCCTCTACGAATTCCTCGGATAGCAGAGTCTTCAACGGGGACCTCGAGCTATCCGCCCGGGCCAGCAGTTCACTTTTTTCGATGGGTTCGTCCGAAGCCAGCAGGCACTGTAATAGCTCTGCCTGTTTTGGCTTCCTTTTCTTTTCTCGCTCGATAAAATCGCTCACCTCGGAAAAAGAGGCTTTTAGTTCTATTGCATCCCGGGTCCTGGGTCTGGCAGTAATATCCGCAGGAAGCATCCGGTTGAACACCTGGCCCAGCGGGGTAAAGGTAGCAAACGAAAGCCAGTTGGCCAGTTCAAGCAGAGGTTCCCGCAACGGTTCCCCGGAGATGACTTCGCTCAGCTCTTTTCGCTCGCCTTGGTACTCCGGTTCTTCGCCGGTCTCCAGTACAACTCCTCTCTCGCTCTCCCCGCGGAAAGGACAGTTACATAGACTACCTTTAGATACTCTGTCCCCGAGTTCCTCGGGGATGGAGTACTCAAATGAGCGGCGGATCGGCCGGAGGATGGCCACCTGAGCAAATTTTGGATAAGTCATTTTTTTTCCGACAAGTCAACCACGCTTCCAGGAGAGGTAGCGCAGAACCCCTTCCACGTTCATCTCAATTTCCTCTCTCGTGACGCCGGACACCCGCCAGTCCTCCTTTTCTTCCAGGACACGTTCAACGACGGATTCTTCCCGCTCGTACCTATCGAGGAGTTTTTCGATTTCTTCGACCCATTCCCGAAGTGTTATCTCGTAGTCGGATAGCAACTCCTCCGGATTTGCGCCCGGGCCGAAATGCGGATAAAGCAGGAGTTTCGGGTTGAGTTTCTCCATCTCTTCCAGGCTGGACAGGCTCTTCTCGAAGTCAAATGATGGAGGCGGAGTTGAGGGTATGAGTCGTTCTTCGAGATACAGGCCGGCACTATCCCCCGGAAATAGCGCCCCGGTGGCCCGATCGTAATAAGCCAGATGATGTGGCGCGTGTCCCGGGGTCGGAAGGGCCAGTATATCCCTTGAATTAGGGCTAATGATGGTTTCCTTCTCTACTGGAACTATCAACTCCTCGGGGATGGGCTTCAAGGTGCCGTAATCCGGAAACCTCTCACCGGTCGCCTTACGAACGCTTTCCAGCAGGTCCGAGGGATCAACCAGGTGGGGAGCACCTTTCCGGTGGACGTAAATTTTGATATTCGAGATTTTTTCGGCCAGATGACCTGCAGCCCCGGCATGATCGAGGTGAATGTGGGTAAGCAGCACCCCCGTAAGGCGAGAGATGTCAATACCGTGCGCTTCAAACCAGTCTAAGATCCGGGGAAATGAATCCGAAGTGCCGGGATCGACAAGAACGAGTCCGTCGCTTCCTTCAAGCAGATAGGCAGAACCGTAGCTGCTGCAGCCAAAAATCCCGTTGGGAACGAGAAATATCTCCGGGGGAAGTTCAACATTCATCTTTACCCGACCGGCCCTTTGCCAGCTTCTTCGCCGCCGCGTCCAACAGCTGCCTGTCGTTCTCGTAAGTAACAACTTCCCGGGCACTACGGTAGTCGAGCCAGCGATAATCCAGATGTTCGGCGGACAGCTCTATGCTGGAACCGGACTCCGCTCGGGCAAGATAATAGACAACTGTCTTGGCCACGCTCAGCCCGTCACGCTCGAAGCTGTAGTGCGTTCTTTCTTCGAAACCCCGGGAAAAACTTTTGACCGCAAGACCAGTCTCTTCTCGCAGCTCCCTGAGCGCGGCCTCTTTCGTTCCTTCTCCCTCTTCCAGATGGCCCTTGGGAAAGCTCCAGTGGCCACCGTTTGCATGCTTCAGCAGGAGATATTCTACCTTTCCGGAAGAACACCTAAATGTAATTATTCCCGCCGAAACCTCTTTCTCTTTCTCAGGTGAGGTTGAGCTCATTGCCCTCGGCATCCAGTGCTTTCGGGCTCAGACCAAGGCTTCTCAATTCCCGCACCAGAACTTTGAAGGACTCCGGTATACCCGGCTTGGGCATCTCCTCGTTCTTCAGAATGGCCTTGTAGAGCTTGGTCCTACCCTGAATATCATCGGATTTTAGCGTCAGCATCTCCTGCAGGGTACTTGCAGCTCCGTAAGCTTCCAGAGCCCAGACCTCCATTTCTCCGAATCTCTGACCACCGAACTGAGCCTTTCCCCCCAGAGGTTGCTGTGTGATGAGGGCATACGGTCCGGTGGACCTGGCGTGGAGTTTCTCGTCCGCGATGTGCTCCAGCTTGAGCAGATACATATGACCCACGGTTATCGGTCTGTCAAAAGGCTCTCCGGTTCTACCGTCTCTGAGAATTACCTTGCCGTCATCTTTCGAACCGTCTTGGAGACCCTGCTTTTCTCGCTCCGATTCCAGATCCTGCAGGATCTCTTCCTCACTGGCACCATCGAATACAGGAGTAGCAACGGGCTCCCCTTTCAGAGCCGAGAGCCATCCAAGGTGTGTCTCAAATACCTGACCGAGATTCATCCGGGACGGTACTCCCAGCGGGTTCAGCAGGACGTCGACCGGAGTCCCGTCGGGCATAAAGGGCATGTCCTCTTCCGGCATGATCTTCGCAATTACACCTTTGTTACCGTGCCGTCCGGCAAGCTTGTCCCCGATGGATATCTTTTTCTTTGTCGCCACATAGACTTTCACCAGTTCGTTTACACCGGTATCCAGCTCGTGACCTTTTTCCCGGGAAAACTTCTTGACTCGAATAACCTTACCTTTCCCGGCAGTCGGTGGTAATTTCAGGGAAGAATCCTTGACGTTCCTTGCCTGCTCGCCGAATATAGACCGGAATATTTTTTCCTCCGGGCTCGGTTCGGATTCCCCTTTGGGGGTGATCTTTCCGACGAGGACGTCCCCGGTTTCCACCTCGGTGCCTTCTCTTATTATTCCCCGGGAGTCCAGGTTCTTCAGGTCCTCCTTGCTGATATTCGGTATATCCGCTGTTATCTCTTCCGGTCCAAGTTTCGTTTCTTCGGCCTTTACCTCGAACTCTTCTATGTGGATTGAATCGAGCAGATCGTCCTTTACCAGCCTCTCCGAAACCACGATGGCGTCCTCGTAGTTGTACCCTTCAAACGGCATGAAGGCGACCCGGAGATTTCTTCCCAGAGCCAGCTCTCCTTCTTCGCTGGTGGAACCGTCCGCCAGCACCTCACCTTCTTCGATTTCGTCGCCCTGAGAGACCAGTGGTCTCTGGTGTACCAGGGTGTCCTGGTTGGAACGGGTGAATGTCTTAAGCCTGTAGGTCCTGGTATTGCCGGTATTCTCTTCGACCTTGATTTTATCGGCATCGACGTAAGCGACTTCGCCGGCTTCTTCCGCCACGAGCAACATGCCGGAATCCTTAGCTGCTTTGCCCTCCATTCCGGTACCGACCAGGGGGGCTTCCGGGTTACAGATTGGTACCGCCTGGCGCTGCATGTTTGCCCCCATCAATGCCCTGTTGGCGTCATCGTGCTCCAGGAAGGGAATTAAAGAAGCAGACGTGCCGACGATTGCCTTCGGCGAGACCCCGACGTAATCGACCTCTTCCGGACTCCCGAGCCGTATGTTTTCCTTTCCCGTTCGTATCTCGACCCGATCTTCGGCAAGGTAACCGTCTTCATCGATCCTGGTAGTAGAAGGTGCTATCTTGTACTGCTCCTCTTCTCCGGCCATCAAATGTTCGATCTCTCCCGTAATCCTTCCGTCCTCGACCTTGCGGTACGGGGCTTCCAGAAAGCCGTACTCGTTGATTCGGGCGTAATTCGCCATGGAGGTTATCAGGCCAATATTCTGGCCCTCGGGTGTCTCGATCGGACAGATACGGGAATAGTGAGACGGATGGACGTCTCTCACTTCAAGCTTCGCCCGTCTCTGGCTTAGACCGCCACCCAGAGCATTTAATCTTCTCTTGTGTGTAAGTTCCGCCAGAGCATTGGTCTCTTCCAGGAACTGAGAAAAACGACCTGTGTAGAAAAACTGATTGACGGAGGACTGGATTGGCCTGGTGGGTACGAGGTCTCGCAGGGTGTCGTCATCGTCCAGGCTGAACTTTGAAAGTTTATCTTCGGTCGTCCTGACTACCCGGTTTAACCCTCTCTCAAAAGCAGATCTGGCCGCTTTGCCCGGCAAATTAACTACCTTGTTTGCCAGATGATCCTTTTCGTCCAGCAGCTCGGGGTTTTCGGGGACCTTTAGCAGCAATTCCAGCGACTGGAATACGTCGTTTTTCGTCAGAGCAAGGGTCTCCTTGTCCAGCCCCAGCTTGCTGTTTGCCTTGAATCGCCCGACCTCGGAGAGCAGGTAGTTTTCTTCGTCAAAAAAGAGATCCTTGATATAGTTCTCCATCTTAGTCGTAGATACCCTGCCGGTCGGCCTTAACTTCCCGTAGATAAACCTCACTGCCTCTTCTTTCGTCTCGAAGTCGTCCCGATCCAGCGTATTGCCGATATACTCGTTGAGAAAGCTCAGCGTCTCGTTCGTCGCCTCGTCAAGAATCGTCTTGATATCCTCATCGCGCAGTTCCTCGCCCGCCTGGAAAAGTAGATCCGAACCGTCGGTCACGTCCACGGCAAATTTAAAACCGACGTATTTCCTCAGGTTTTGCTCGGTAACCGGATCGACCTCGAAGCTAAAGCTGGAATATATATCCTCTCTGTCCATTCCCAGAACACGGAGAAAGACGGTCATCGGTACCTTGGCTTCGCGATCGAGGTTTGCGTAGAGTCTTTTTCTGTTCTCGTCCAGGATCAGTTCGAGCCAGGCACCGTAGTCAGGCAGAATGTGCGCTCGAAATTGATTGTTTCTTTCCTCCGTAATATAAACACCGGGAGCCCGGGCCAGTTCGTTCACCAAAACGTTCTCGGACCCGTTGACAAGGAAAGTCCCCTTCGGAGTCATTACGGGTATGTCGGCCACGTAAAGCTCGCTTTCCCGAACTTGCTCGTCGTTCTCGTCGAATAGTCTCGCGGTTATGCGCAGGGGGCGATCGTAAGTTAAGTCCTTGTCCGCACAGTCCTCCACGGTACCCCGCAATTCGCCCAGCTTCGGTGAGGTAAACTCAAGCTTGAAACCCGTCCTGCTGCTTGCTTCTACCGGGGATACCTCATCAAATACTTCTTCAAGGCCCTTGGTCAAAAACCGTTCGTATGACTCCTTCTGATCTTTCAGTAAATAAGGAGGCTCTGTTGCTTCGCCATAAGAACTATAGTCCTTTCTTTCCCTCAATCTATATCCCTCCTAGGGGGTAAAAGTGAGAAACAATCAATCTCTACCCGCTAAACTTCCCTGCTCTACCAGTTTTCACCGAGAGTTTCTGCCTTACCTGAGCTCTACTTCAGCTCCCAGCTCCTCCAGTTCCTGCTGGAGTTCTTTGGCCTCTTCTTCTTCCAGGCCTTCCTGAACGGCATTGGGAAGATCATCTACGAGGGACTTACACTCTTTCAAACCTTTGCCGGTTATTTCCTTAAGTTGCTTGATGACCTTTATCTTCTTTTGACCTGCATTCGTCAGAACGAGATCGATGGTCTCTGCTTCTTCCGATTCCTCGGCGCCATCGCCTGCTTCACCCTGCGGCGCGGCGGCCACGGGCGCGGCTGCTTCTGCGGAAACGTCAAATTCCTCTTCGATCGCTTCGACTAACTCCGTAAGCTCCTTAATCGTCATGTTTCCAACTGATTCGACTATTTCTTCAGTGTCCATAATAAACCTCCTGTGTAGCTTATATGTAGCTTATAAATAATTCGGAACAAAGCCAGAGGTAAGAAGTTTATTCTTCCTTGGCCTCGCGCACCTGATCCAGAACGACGGTCAGGTCCTTTATCTTCGCTTTCAGCACGTAAGCCAGCTTCTGCACGGGCGACTTAAGCCCCATGGCAAGATTGGCCAGCAGTTCTTCCTTGGAAGATAAGCTGGAAATCGCCTCGATTTCTTCCGGCTCTACCAGATCACCCTCGATCATCCCGCCCCTGGCCGTAAAGTGATCGTACTTTTTCTCGGTATCCTTCGTTACCTTAAACGGCAGAACGGGATCGTCGTAACCGACGGCGACCGCTATGGGACCGTCCAGAAGCTGTGGGAGCTCATCCAGCCCCGCTTGTTCGGCAGCTATCGCGGCCAGGGTATTCTTTACTACCCTGTATTCGATCCCCTCTTTCGTAAAAGCCTCACGCATCTCGACCATATCATTGGCCGTTATTCCTCGGTAATCGGACAAAACGATACCCTTGGCGTCTTCGAACTTTTCCCGCAATTCTTCCACTTCTGCTTCTTTCGCTTCCGTTACCATTTTTCACTCCTCAAAACTTAATCACTAATCCAACCGGTTAGGTTATTGGCGTTACCGATTACAGCCTTCTTTCGTAGACCGTATTCCTCAACTCTTCGACTGATAACTTCAGCCCCGGCCCCATGGTCGCGGAAATAGTTACCTTCTGAACGTACCTGGAGTCAACGCCTTCTTCGGGCCTTTCATCGTAGATGGATTTTGCCAGCTCTATCAGGTTTTCCCTCAACTCGGGCACCGAAAAGGAAGCCTTTCCCACCGGAACGTGCACTACTCCGTACTTATCCGCCTTGAACTCTACCTGACCTTTCTTCAGCCTTTTTATCGCTTCCCCGATATCCTCGGAGACGGTATTCGATTTCGGAGACGGCATCAAACCTCTCGGCCCCAGAATCCGGCCCAGTCGTCCGATCACGCTCATCATATCGGGCGTCGATACTACTTCGTCAAAGTCCAGCCAGCCGTCCTCGATTCTTTCGACGGTCTCCTCGTCCCCAAGGTAGTCAGCTCCCGCTTCCTCGGCCTCACGCCTTGCTTCACCTTTTGCGAATGCCAGAACTGTAACTTCCTTACCAGTTCCGTTCGGGAGTACCGTGCTACCACGGACCATGTTCTGAGACGGATTTACTCCCAGATTGAATGCTACCTCAACGGTTTCATCGAACTCCGCCGTCGCCGTCTCCTTGACCAGTTCCAGCCCTTCATCGAGAGAGTAGATTTCCTCGAAATCTACCTTGTCAGCAACTGCCTCGTAGCGTCTATTCACGATTCAACCACCTCAACCCCCATGCTGTTGGCCGTACCCTTGATGATTTTCTTGGCTGACTCGAGTTTGTAGGTATTCAGGTCGGGTAACTTTTTCTTTGCAACTCTCTCCAGCTGCTCCTCCGTAATTTTCCCGACCTTTTCCATGTTCGGCTCCCCGGATCCACTGGTTATACCGGCAGCTTTCTTGATTAACTCCGAAGCCGGGGGCTCCTTTACCTCGAAATCAAAGCTTTTGTCGGTATAAATAGTTATATCGACGGGTATCAGCACGCCCGGTTCCTTGTCACCCGTTTCCGCGTTAAACTTGTTGCAAAAGTCCATGATATTGACTTTGTGCTCACCAAGCGCCGGACCAACCGGGGGAGAAGGGTCAGCCTGTCCAGCAGGTATTTGAAGCTTTAGCGTAGTTTCTACTCGTTTTGCCATAATTCCTCCCTCCTAAACTGTGGTTCAATTCCTCAATCCTTAATGAGGTATAAACGGAAATCAAACTATCCGATAAAAGTGATCCAAGCCCAGCCTTTTTTGCAACTAAACCGGGCCAAGGAGGAAATCAATCCCCCTTTTAATAAATTAATTACTCGAGGCAAGTGCGCCCCAAAATGATTCAACCTAAATCCAATCCGTGCTCAGTTAAGAATATCCTCTCTGGTTTCTTATATTTTCTCTATCCCTTCGAAACCGATGTCTACCGGAGTTTCCCGGCCAAAAATCTTGACGTTTACAGTAACTTCCTCTGCCTCCTTGTCTATCGCGGTAATTTCCCCGGTGAAATCGGCGAAAGGTCCCTCGACGATCTCGACGACCTCGCCAACGTCGAAGTCTACCTCTATTCGCGGAGTGCTGGGTGCCGTCGGGGCTTCTATCAGACCGGCCAGCCGTTTTACCACCTTCATCTCCTTGCCCCTTATCGGTATCGGATGGTAGCGAGAACCGACAAATCTCACCGCTCCTCTTATATCGTCGACGAGATCGATCATTTTCTCTTCGGACAGGTCCATCTTCACGAATACGTAACCCGGAAAGAGCCGCCTTTTCTCAACCGGTTGGACCGTAACGACTCGCTTGTCCTTGTATTCCTTAACTTTGACCATGCCGGAAGAGCGTGAATCTATTACGTCCTCTTCCTCGATCTTGTCCCCTTCCTCGAACTCGTCCCCCTCTTTTAGCCTGACCAGGTACCTGTCCGGGATGATCATTTCTTCCTCAGAACCGTCTTCTAGCATGAATACTATTCGCTTCACCCGGTCCCGCAGAGCGATCTTTCCCTTGACGTTTACGACGAACTTCTCTTCCTTGTCGGAAGTCAGCGGCACGCCGGACCTAATTTTTTCCCCTTTGCGAATGTCCCGGCGAATTCTTTTGTCCGTCGGAATCAGGTACGTCTCTTCCGTCCTGTTGGTCATTTCCACTATAACACGCTGAAGCGTCTCTACCTCGGCAACGAGACAATCCCAGTCAAGGTGCTTTGGCTTCTTCCGGGCCAGGGAATCGCCCCGACTCAACCTCTGGTTTGGCTCAACCAGCAGGTCGTAGCTGTAAGGTATCCGGTATTCGTTGGACTTCCCTCTGCGGCTCCGTGAAGTAATTACCTCTTCGATCGGAACCACACAGTATCCCTTCTGCCCGTTCTGTTTAAAGCTTTCTACTTTGTCCTCCAGTTCGCGGTTCTCTATTCGTCTTTCGATTTCTTCTTTGACTTTTAATTCAGAACCCGCGTAAGTCTGGATGGCGTACCATTTTTTCATGATTAACCACTTGCTCCCCGTTTCTCGATATTGTTACGTGACTGTTACCGGCTGAGAAAGTTCAAGCGGTTGTTACAAGGATAAGATCTGCTCGATGATGCGCCTGTATACCAGGTCAACACCACCAATGTATCCTGACAGCAGGATGACCATCCCGAGAATTAGAATGGTCATCGTTATCACTTCTGATTGGGAAGGCCAACTTACCTTTTTTATCTCCGCTCTAACGTTTCGTAAAAAAGAACTTACCTCGTTTAGCCACTTCAAGTTCACAACACCTCTTAATGCCGCTGGCAGGCCCGGGAGGACTTGAACCCCCAACCTTCGGATTTGGAGTCCGGCGCTCTCCCAATTGAGCTACGGGCCTGTAAACTCTTTATTTATTTCTCCTTGTGGACAGTATGAGCATCGCACCACTTACAGTGCTTTTTTAGCTCAAGTTTATCACTGTCGTTTCGCGGGTTCTTTACAGTATGATAGTTATGTCTGCCGCACTCGCTGCAGACCAGAATTACCTGTTCTTTATGCATCCTGACCGTCCCTTTTTTCCAATATTAAATAAGCTTATTCGATTATTCAATAATCTCAGTGACGACTCCGGCTCCTACGGTCTTTCCGCCTTCACGGATAGCGAACCTCAAGCCTTCTTCCATTGCGATGTGATCTATCAGCGATGCTTTGAGGGTCACGTTATCACCGGGCATGACCATTTCCACGTCGTCGGGGAGTTCGATCGATCCCGTGACGTCGGTTGTTCGGAAGTAGAACTGCGGCTTGTAACCGTCGAAGAAAGGTGTATGTCTGCCACCTTCGTCCTTGCTCAACACGTAAACTTCCGCTTCGAACTCGGTATGAGGCGTAATACTCCCCGGTTCGGCCAGGACCTGTCCTCTCTCGATATCTTCCTTGTCTATTCCGCGCAGAAGTACGCCGACATTGTCCCCGGCTATTGCTTCGTCCATCGTCTTGTTGAACATCTCGAGACTGGTAGCCACGGTTTCCACGATCTCGCCATGAAGCCCGACGATCTCTATATCGGACTGAGGCGTAATTCTACCTCTCTCGACTCGGCCGGTGGCAACTGTTCCTCTCCCTTTAATGGAAAAGACGTCCTCGATCGGCATCAGGAAAGGCTGATCCTCGTCCCGATCCGGAAGCGGCACGTACTCGTCCAGGTCCCGGACGAGTTCCATTATCGGCTGGTTAACTTCGGCTTCGGGGTCGCCGTCGCTTTCCATGGCTTCAAGCGCTGAACCACGGACAATCGGTACTTCGTCCCCCGGGAATTCGTACTCGTTGAGCAGCTCTCGTACTTCCATCTCAACTAAATCTATTAGATCCGGGTCGTCGACCATATCGGTCTTGTTCAGGAAAACCAACATAGCAGGCACGCCTACCTGACGGGCCAATAGAACGTGTTCGCGGGTCTGAGGCATCGGTCCATCCGCGGCTGATACTACCAGAATTGCCCCGTCCATCTGTGCCGCACCGGTGATCATGTTCTTCACGTAATCCGCATGCCCGGGAGCGTCTATGTGGGCGTAGTGTCTGTTTTCCGTCTCGTACTCAACGTGTCTGACGGCAATAGTTATTCCTCTCTCCTGCTCTTCCGGAGCATTGTCGATATCGTTAAATTCTTTGCTCTCTGCCATTCCCTGGTTCGCCAGTACCTTTGTCATAGCAGAAGTGAGAGTAGTCTTGCCGTGGTCAATATGTCCAATCGTCCCAATATTCAGGTGCGGTTTGTCCCGCTCAAAATGTTCTTTTGCCATCGTGTACCTCCTAAAATTTAAATATTATGATAAAACTTTATTGCCAGTTGGTTTAACCAAAAGGGAATACTACATTGTTTGGAGCCCGCGGCCGGAATCGAACCGGCGACCTTCCCATTACCAACGGGATGTTCTTCCGACTGAACTACACGGGCACCTCGAAATTACAAAATGGTATTACAAAACTCTCACCGTCTCAACCGGTGAAGCCTGACAAAGCTAAACCAGGATATTTGTTATTTGGTGGAGGGGGAGGGATTTGAACCCCCGAAGGCACCTGCCAACGGATTTACAGTCCGCTCCGTTTGGCCACTTCGGTACCCCTCCATTTGAAATACCTAGAACCGATTGCGCTAAACTATCCTTATTTAATTGACAAATATTATCGAAGCTTAGCTTAAGACCATCCCGTCACCTATGGAGCCGGCGGCCAGACTCGAACTGGCAACCTGTCGATTACAAGTCGACTGCTCTGCCAATTGAGCTACACCGGCTCAGAGCAGATGAATTTTACCGAAATGGATTCTATATGTCAACGTCTTCCGAACTAGCCCAGCCTGGCCCAGACATTTCTCGTCCTCGGACCATCGAACTCGGCAAAAAATATCCCCTGCCAGGTTCCGAGCTGAAGTTCGCCGTTCTCGACAAAGACCCGGGCAGAATTGCCCACGAGACTCGACTTTATATGGGCGTCGGAGTTTCCTTCCCTGTGACGATAACTCCTGTCGTGCGGTACGATCTCACTTAACTGATCCGTTATATCCCGAGCCACGTCGGGATCGGCGGATTCGTTTATAGTGATTGCCGCCGTAGTATGGGGCACGTAAAGCGTACACACTCCTTCATTAAGGTCCGCTTCCCGAACGATCTCCTTTACCTCGGATGTCACGTCCTTCAGTACCTCCCTGGAGGTCGTCTTTACGGAAAATTTTCGCATGTTAAACCACCTCGGCCAGTGACTTTCTCAGTGCTTCGTGGTCCTCCACCTTCCCGACCTTTACGATTATCTTTTTCTCGTCGGCTTCCTCCGAATTAAGCAAACTTAGCAGTTCGACGCCGTGTTCCTTGAGGACGGAAAGAATACCGTCGATATCATCGTTGTCCTCGCAGGGGAGAGTTATCCAGAAACCCCCCTCTCCGAAATTCAACAATTCAGAAAATTCCTCGAATAGCTTACCCGGGGTAAGGACGCCGACGAGTTTCCTATCTGAATCGACTACGGGAAGGACCATAAGGCTATATTCTTTTATTATGCTTACCGCTTTATCAATCGTATCGGTCTCTTCCGCATGTAAAGTGGAATGAGAAAGGTAATCATCTATAACCTTCTCGCCGGGCACTTCCTTGATCGAATCGTAAGTCAGGAATCCGATCAGCCGCTCCTCCTCGTCGACCACGAAGATTATCCGAAAGTTGTTCTCCTCCATCAATTCCCGGGTCTCGGCCACTGACTTGCCCTCGTGCGCCGACGCAGGATCCTTCTGCAAAAATTCCTTAACTAACATCTAGGCTCACCGATCGAGTATATCAGACGCAATATTGCTGGGAACTTTCTTATACCGGACGAATTCCATCTGGAAGGTAGCCCTGGCCTGGGTCAGTGATTTTAACCGGGTCGCGTAGTTCATTACCTCTGCCTGAGGCACCTCCGCATTAATCACAGTATAACCACCGGATGTATCAGAACCCAGAATTCGGCCCCGTCTTCCGTTGAGGTCGCTGATTATGTCTCCCGTGAAATCTCCGGGAGTAGTAACTTCTACCTCCATGATCGGTTCCAGCAGAATCGGGCCCGCCTGCTCGACCGCCTTGTTGCAAGCCTCTCTGCCGGCTATCTTAAACGCCATCTCGGAAGAATCGACCGGATGGTGATCCCCGTCGTAGACAATTGCCTTAACGTCCGTTATCGGGTACTCGTCGTCAAGAGCCTCCTCGATACCCTTCTGGACGCCCGGAATAAACTGGGTAGGAATGTTACCACCTTTGATCTCGTTCACGAACTCAAACCCCGCTCCACGAGCAAGTGGTTCCAGCTTGAGATAGACCTCGCCGTATTGGCCCCTGCCGCCGGACTGTTTTTTGTGACGGTACTTGGTATCTGCTTTCTTTGCAACGCTCTTCTTGTAGGGTACTTTGGGTTCCGTCGTATCTATTTCCACGTTGAATCCGCTCTTCAACCTCTCTTTGAAAATATTGAGGTGGTTGACTCCCATCCCGGAGAGAATCATTTCCTCGGTCACTTCATCCCTGTGGTAGGTAATTGTCGCTTTGTTTGCAACTAATTCCTTTAAAGCAGTACTCATTTTGCTTTCGTCCTCCCGGCTCCTCGGCTTGACGGCTCGATCGTAAACGGGGTTCGGGAAGTCGACGAAATCTATTTCTTCGTCTCCCGTATCAGTCAGTGTGTCGCCGAGAGAAACGTCTTCCAGCTTGCCCAGTGCCACTATATCGCCCTTTCCGGCTTCGTGAATCTTTTCCTGGTCGCCACCGAAATAGCGATAGATATCGGTTATTTCTATCTCCTGGCCGTTCCTGAGGTTTCGCAGAGAAGCCCCTTCCTCGACCCCTTCGCCGTATGCTTTCACGAAGGAAAGTTTCCCCATGTAAGGATCCGATAATTTATTAAATACGAGCAGGTCGGATCGACCGGAAGTCTCGGGGTTGAAATCCGGGACTATACTCGTCATTTTATCCAGGAGAACGTCGACGCCGGACCCGTTTTCCACCGACGAAACAAATACGGGTGATATCTCGTCCGCCGCAAAACCTGATTCAAGTGCCCTGGCCTTGTCTTCTTCCGTTATCTCTTCCTCCTCAAGGTATTTCATCATTAACTCGTCATCCTGCTCGGCCAGACCTTCGAGGAGATTTTCCCTTTCTTCGGCTAGTTCGCTCGATAGATCTTCCGGAGGTTCTTCCGTGCTGCCGTCAAAGTAAAGGGCTTCCTCCTCCAGAACGTCTACATAGCCAACGAACTCTCCTTCTTCGGTTATCGGCAGCTGAAGGGCGACAAACTCCTGATCGAACTGTTCTCTCAGTTCCGCCAGCGCCGCCTGAAAATCCGCTTCCGGCAGATCCATCTTGTTGACCAGAACCGCAGTGGGCTTGCCGTAATCCTTGGTAATATTCCAGACGTTTTCCGTATGGACCTGTGTTCCTTTTTCAGCGTCAATCAGCATCAAGGAGGCTTCCGAAGCAAAAACTCCTTTGTAAACTTCCTCGAGGAACTCCTCTGCTCCGGGAGTATCGAGTAAATTCCAGCCCTGTCCCCCGTATTTAAACGATCCAATCCCCAGATCAATCGAATGTCCGTGTTCCTGTTCTTCCGGCGAAGGGTCAAAGGTCAAATCGCCATCCTTGCCGCTGATATTCAGGAACTTCTTCGCCAATTCAGATTTCCCTGTTCCGGAATGTCCAATCAAACTCAATGTCTTCGAATTTGCCATGAAACTACCACCTCATCTTGCCAATAAAATAAATTGCTCCAAGCCTATCGCCTTTATCTTTAACAGTTTAGCTTAAACAACAGCTTAGCTTAAAACCAATGGGAGTATAGCATAATGGGTTCAACAGCACAACGCCTACCGAACCACCCCCACGATTAATAACCGGCGCACCCCACCATCAGAGTTCGGCGGTTTTCCGATACCCGACTTCACACACCACGGCAGGGACGGGATTAAGATAAACTGGGCGAGGTAATATAATCACCAGGCTGAAAGTTTATAAGATCGGACCGGAGTCCCGAAGAATTATCGACTGCCGATCAAGTCTAAACTCCCCCTCCCTGCATTTTTGGATCCATTATATCCCTGAACGCGTCGCCGATTAAATTCCAGGACAGGCAGAACATGGTAATCGAGGCTCCCGGTATTACCACCGTGTACCAGTATTCAAAAGGATTACCCTGTGTGCCGAGGATCCAGTTTCTGGCGAAACTAATCATCTGGCCCCAGTCGGCGTAACCGGAAGGAGCCCCCACACCGAGAAAACTCAGGGTAGCTGCGGTGATCACGATCGTCCCCATATTCATCGAGGCCTGGACGACCACGGGGAAGATAGAGTTCGGCAAAATATGTCTGAAGACAATGCGAAAATCAGTTGCTCCAACCGCGTTGGCTGCCGATACGTACTCTTCTTCCTTGACTGAAAGAATGTTTCCCCGGATCAACCTGGCGTAGCCCATCCAGCCGAATACGATCAAAGCAATGAGGGCATTGGTCAAGCTCCTCCCCAGAATCGTAGTCAAAATCATGGCCGCGACGAGGTAAGGAATAGAATAGAAAACGTCGACTATCCTCATCAATACGCTATCGACCACGCCACCGTAATAGGCAGCAAGGGTTCCAATCAATATCCCGATCAAGGAGGATAGCCCCACCACCATCAACGAGACCCTAAAAGCCGTTCTGGTTCCCCAGACTACGCCGTAAAAAATATCGTACTGTCCCTGAGTCGTGCCAAATATATGGCCCTCGCCGGGAGGTTGAGGCGTAGACATCCAGCCATCCCGTGGAAGCCGGTAAGGCTCGCTCGGGTTTTCCGGCGGAGCAATCCAGGGGGCGGCAACCGCGACACCAACGTAAAAAAGAATAATAACTAGCCCTGTTACCGACAGAGGATTCGTCAGTAGCTTTTTTATTTTCTTCTTCATCTTAATCGTATGTAACCCTCGGATCCAGATAAGCGTAAATTATATCCACGACCAAATTAGCCATCACGAGCAAGACCCCGTTGAATAAGGCAAACAACATCAACGATGAAGTATCAAACTGCAGTGCGGCAGTCACGGCCCAGCGCCCCAGTCCATGCCAGTTGAAGATAGTCTCGGTGATGACGAGGCCGTTTATCAGGAAAGCAACGTAGATGCCGGCAATCGTAACTACCGGGATCAGCGCGTTTTTTCGCGCGTGTTTCTTTATCACTACGTTCTCCTTCAAACCTTTTGCCCGCGCAGTCTGCACGTAATCCTTCCTCAAAGTTTCCAGCAGGCTGGAACGCATGATCCGCAACAGCATTGCCCAGCGAACGTAAGACATGACTATCGCGGGCAGGATTATGTGCTGCACCGCGTCCGCGAAGACGAACCAGTTCCAGTTCAAGATCGCGTCTATCGTATTGAGGTGAGTGTAGCGGACGAACTGCGCGGAATGAACTATCTCCGAAGCCTTTAACCCGAGCCGACCGGGAGGAAACCAGGTTACCACCCCTCCGTAAAAAACCATTAACAGCAGTAACCCGGCAACAAATGACGGCAAAGACCAGCCCACTATGGCAAACAACCGAGTCAGGTGATCTATAAAGTTGTTATGGTTTACAGCCGCTACCGTCCCGAGCCAAACACCGACGATGATTATTGGCAGGACCGACCACAGGGCCAGCTCCATAGAGACGGGAAAGAATCGGATAAACGCCTGCTTCGCCGTCATCTTCGCGCTCTCCGACCAGCCAAATCTCAAATGAACCACGTCGTCCAGCCAGCGACCGAATCTGGCCCAGATCGGGTCGTTCAGACCGTACTGTTCCTTTAATACCTCAATATCCGTGTTTTTCAGCTCGGCCGGACTTGATATAAATGTCGACAGCCGCTGGTTGGCCGACAGAAGCTGCAACATTCCAAAGATAATTAACAGTATCCCCAGAATGACGAAAGGAAGAATTAGCACCCTTCGTGTAATATAAGCTATCATATGAGTTATCCCTCGACGAAAAGATTAAAAACGGAGGCCGGGTATCTCGCCCGGCCCCCTAAAATTAGATGACTGAGCCCTATTCCTCGTATCCTTTGCTTATCGGATAGGCATAAGACCATGAATTGGCGAACATCGGGTTGAACGGCACGTTCTGGACCCAGGACCGGAGGACGCGAGTTCCCTCGGCCTGCGGCAGCCAGACGTCTATGGCTTTATCGTGTGCCAGTTTCTGTAGTTCATAGTAAGCTTTCTTACGTTCCTCCGTATCCACGGTTTCCATGGCCTTTTCAATCAGCGGATCGAAATGCTCTTCGGCCATTTCTACCATTCCTTCGCCCTGCCAGCCGGAGAAAGTTCCGTCCGATGCCATGAACGGCGTGACGAAGTTATGCGGATCCGGGAAGTCGGCGAGCCAGCCAATAATGAATAGAGGCATCTTGGTGCCGATCATCTTGTCCAGGTAAGTGGACCAGTCGACACCCCTGACGTCTATCTTGAATTTCGGGTTCAACTTTTCGATGTTGGCTTCAAATATGTTGGCCGCCGTCTTCCGGGATTCGTTTCCGGTATTATAGAGGATGGTGAATTTAAAGCCTTCTTCCCAGAGCTTACCTCCGTGAGCTTCCTTCAACAGTTCTTCGGCCTTGTCCAGGTTATGACTGTAAAGCTCGAGGTCCTCGTTGTAGAACGGCTGCATGTTTTTCGGCACCGGTCCGTTGGTCTTGTAACCCATACCCTGCAGGACCTGATTTATGAACGCTTCGTACTGGAAGGCATAGTTGAACGCCTTTCGTACATTGACGTCGTTGAAGAAGTCGGAGGGAATACCGTCGCCCCAGCTACCGGAACCGACCAGATCGTTGTTCTCGGTAATTACGTCCTGAGTAAAGAAGGCCGCCGGGTTCATCTGGATCGTCGGCAGGTGTTTCTGGACCGTAACTCCTTTTGCGCCTTCGACCTGTCCGAGGTACTGAAGAGGCGTGTAGACGATATCTGCCTGACCATTTATGAACTTGAGTCTTCTGGTGCCCCATTCTTTTATCTTCTGAATGACGAACTTCTCGAGGCTTGCCGGTTCTCTCCAGTAATCTTCGTACCTGGAAAAGACGACTTCAGTTCCCACGTCCCATCTTTCGAGCTTGAAGGGTCCTGTCCCGTTCATCTTGTCGTAAAGCGGGGATTCTTCCGCGGCCTGCCCCCCACCGGGATTGTGGTACTGCGGCCAGGTTTCAGCGGTGCCGGGCCAGCCACCCTGCTCTATGACCCATTGTTTGTCCATTATGGCGGACCAGGCGGAGCCATGAGTCAGGATGTTCAGGAACGGCGGATAGGGTTTCGGCAGCTTAAAGATAACGCTCTGGCCTTTTACTTCCACCGCCGGGTCGATCATAGAGTTGAAAGCGGCAACTCTATCCGCTTTGGTCGTGTCGGCGTATTTCTCGACGCCCGCCACGTCTGTAACCAAGTTTTTCACGCTCTTGTACTGAGTCAGCGGCTGAAGGATCATCCAGGCCGGTCCGCCGGACCTGTCCTGAATCATCGTCCGCTCGAAGGTGTATTCGACGTCTTCCGGGGTCAGCTTGTTCCCGTTATGGAAGGTAACGCCCTCGCGAATCGGGAATTCATAGATCATTCCGCCGTCCGGAGTTCGCCGGATCAAACCATTTTCCTTGGACGGAACTTTTGTGGCCAGCAAAGGTTTAAACTTGCTTACGCTGTAATCTTCCGTATTCTTTTCGTTTCCATCAACTATATCATAGGGGTAGCGAAGCAGGTTTTCATAGACGTTCTGGATTATCGTTCCGCTTGCCGTATCGTAAGTAAAAGAAGGATCCAGCGTATTTGCCGACCCCATCGTTACTACGTTCAGCGTGTTCGGGTTTTTAATTTCCGGTTTTTCCTGAGCGAGACCAACTACAAAAAGAGAAACCACTAGGAGAAATGCGAGAGAAAGGATAAAGCTATTTTTCCAGCTATAATTCATGGTAAAACCTCCTCGATTTGGTTCACCATAGAGTTGCTCATCTAGTTTCGTTCACACCTGCTCGAGAATTAAGAAAAGGTTTCCTCGGATCACCCCCTCCTGATCGGCATTTAGTAAAACTCAACATTCCTCGACAATTTTATTGGGGAAGAAAACTATTTGCAACAAAAGATAGTTGGAAAACAATTTCCGGCTCGATTGAGGGGGAAAGGAAAAAGCCATCTATCGGGGAGGCGCTTCCGAACGAGGAGGCTGTCCGGCGGAAAAAATCTCCGGCTTAAATTGGGCCCCGGCTCGTCCAGTTTACGGGCGAACCGGGGTTGTATTTTTTCTACCTGCCGCTGGCGGACATCTTCGGATCAAGCACGTCCCTCAGGCTGTCACCGAGCAGATTGAAGCCAAACACCGTAAGAACTATCGCGAGGCCCGGGAACACAGCCATCCACCAGGCAACGGTCATGTAGGACTGTGCGGATTGTAGCATCGCGCCCCAGCTCGGAGTCGGCGGTTTGACCCCGAAACCAAGAAAACTTAAACCGGCGACTACAATTATATTTATCCCGATCCTCATTGTCATGACAACCAGAAGCGAGGCCATGGAATTGGGAAAGATATGTTTGAAAATTTTACGAAAGTCACCTGCACCAAGAGCCTCGCAGGCCATGATATAGTCCTCTTCCCTAACGGATAGTACTTCACTGCGAATGATCCTGGCGGCCTGCAGACCGTAAATACCCAGGACTATAATGATTTGCAATACCCCCGCACCAAAGACGCTAAGAACAAGGAGGGCAAAAATTATGTACGGAATCGAATTGAGAACCTCGAGAAACCTCATTATCACGGAGTCGATAAACCCCTTATAATAGCCGCCCAGCAATCCGAGCAGTCCACCGAATATCATGTTGAGCAGAGTTGCGCCTCCCCCCACCCCCAGTGCTACACGGGAACCAAAGATAATTCGACTCAAGATATCCCGGCCATAATTGTCCGTCCCCAGAGGGTGACCGCCTCCGCCCGGCGAAGTGATTGTATGCATCAGATCCATCTTCAACGGCTTGTAAGGGGCAACAAGAGGAGCAAATAGAGCGCTCCAGATGACAAGAAATACGATAAATGCACCAACCAGACCTTTCTTGTGCCGCATGAAGCCCCGGGCCGCCCTGGTCCAGTAACCACCGGATTCCTGTTTTAGAAAGGACCTCTTGATTGAAATATAGCTAAGCAACCAAAAGCCCAGAACGAAGAAAACCGAAGCCCAGCTTGCAATAACCTGGTCCAGTACACCCCCAAACCAGGCCATCCTACCATTTATTAGCCCCACAACCAGGATGATGATCTGCAATGCCGAAAAAGACGACAGCAGGAAACCCGGTTTCGCTCTTCCCTCTTTAAAATGGGCCAGTCCGGGAAAGACCAGGGATAGAATAAAGGTCAGTCTCGGAATTTTCTTACGTTTCTTTTCCTGTAACTTTTTGTCTTTACTCATAAGTTATCCTCGGATCAGCGTAAGCGTATAAAATGTCCACTATCAAGTAAGACATAACGTAGCCGAAAGAAATCAACAGCGTCAGTGCGAAAATAACTGCAAAGTCCCTCCTGTGAATCGAGCTAACCATCAACCTTCCAAGACCCGGCCAGGCCGTGGTTGTCTCCGTCAACACAGCCCCGGCAACCATGGTTCCAACCATCATGCCCACGTTCGTCATTACCGGCAGCATCGCGTTCCTGAACGCGTGCCCCATGATAACTGCAGTCTCTTTCAGGCCTTTGGAACGAGCCGTGGTAACGTAATCCTCCCGCAGTACCTCCAGCATGCTGGATCTGGTTAACCTCGTATTCATCGCCATCTGGACGGACGATAGTGCAATCATCGGAATAACGATATGTCTCAACCCATCCAGGGTAAAGATCGAAAACCCCCAGAGCGTCGCCCCCCTCCCCGAAACCGGTAAGGCGTCCAGCTGAATACTCAGCAACAGCATAAGCATCAAAGCCGTCCAGAACACTGGAGTAGAAATACCGAGCAGAGCAACAGTTGTAACCGTATAATCGGCAGTCGTGTCCTGCCAGATTGCAGAAATTATCCCGGCGGGGATTGATATAATCGTTGCCAGGATAATCGCAAACAGACCCAGCTCTAGGGTAGCTGGAAACCTCTCGGCAATGATCGAAATTACCGATTGTTTATAGGCATAAGACTTCAGGGTCCCATTAAAGAGCTTTTTTACGAATGTAAGATACTGCATGTGTATCGGTTTGTTCAGGCCCAGGTCCTCACGTATAGCTTCTATCTCATCGATACTGGTGCCCGGTCCGGCCAGGACTGTCGCAGGATCTCCGGGGGCAAGCTGGAGCAGGCTAAATACCAGAATACTAACGATAAACAAGACCAGGACTATCTGAGCCATCCTTCTAATTATGTATGAAGTCATAAATCCTTGTCACCTTAATATTTCTGTAAACAAATAATGCTTATTCCTAAAATATAACCAAGGAGGCCGGTTGCCAGCCCCCTTGGTTTCTTCTCTTAACTTCCTAGTATTTAGGCAATCAAACCAACGGACAAAATTAGGATTCAATCCATACGTTCCTGAACGGGTTCACCAGAGGCATCGTGCTTAACGGATCGGGCTTGTAATCGTGTACCTTGACATTTACCCCACGGGTTTCTATCTGGTGATAGGCCGGAATGTGGACGTACTCGGACATGACCCGACGCTGGAGCTCGACATAGAGCTCTTTCCTTTCTTCCTGGTCCATCGTCTGCTGGGCCTTCATGATTTTATCCTGTACCAACGGGTCGTAGAAGAACGACATATTGTTGGCCGCTCCCAGAATTGCGTTATCCTTGGTTTCAAACATGTAGTAGGTAAATGCATTGGGATCGGGAGATCCGGACCAGCCGAGGATGAATATATCTACCTGAGACCCCAGAGGATCTTCGTCTCCTCTGTAAAGGAGATCCAGGTAAGCACCCCATTCCAGAGGCTGTGTTTCCGCCTTCAAGCCGTGGTCCCTGAGGTTGGTTACTATAATGGTAGCCAGTCTCTTACGGTTATCGTCGGGAGGA
>Ga0207797_1000404_pt1 | contig 33450 bp, 23 predicted proteins | sample PRCRCaboRojoPR_6_FD_187275 | JGI IMG/M metagenome (GOLD analysis project Ga0207797, IMG submission 187275) | Marine sediment microbial community from Cabo Rojo, Puerto Rico - PR CR 10% Liquid 1 (SPAdes) | ecosystem: Environmental > Aquatic > Marine > Coastal > Sediment | place: Cabo Rojo, Puerto... | reverse complement strand
ATCCAAGAGGTGTCCTCAATCTTCGAGGGCTCGTTCAGGTTCTGCATCAGGTGCGACTCGACGAGCGCGCCGGGCCGCTGCGCAATCTGGAGCATGCGCCAGGGCGACGCGTGCGGAACGGTCGCCTTTACCTTTACGCCGTCGGGCCACGGGACGAGCAGGCTCGTGAGTGTCGTGGGCGCGTCTTCGTTCGCCTCGAGGATCATGCCGGCATAGTCGGTGAGATCGGCCTCGTGGACGGCCATCCAGAGATCCGCGTCCGGGCTCCGCAGCGTGACCGGCGTGTTGGCGGAGTGCGGAAACGCGAACTGGGCAAACTGCAGCGCGCCTTCGCCCGTGCCCGCATCCACCGAATCGAGCCGCGCGATGTCACTGAGCGGCGTCTCCATGTAGATGCGCTCGTAGGAATCGGGATTGCCCGGAATCCACCACGCGTCGTGGTCCTCGGTGAAACGGAAGTGCGTGTTCTCTGCCATAATGTTGAGGGAGTCGATCCCGTCCTGCTCGGGGAACCGGTAGCGGAACGCGACCCCGTCGTCGTACGCACGGGCGACGACGTGCAGCTCGCGGTTCGGCGCCTCCGTCTCGCGGAGCTGTACGCTCACCTCATTGTAGTGGTTGGTGACGGTGGAGTCGGTGCCCCACACGGGCGTCCACGTCTCGTTGTGGCTGCGGGCGGACGTGCCCGTGATCGCGAAGCCGCCCATCGGCGCGTCGTCGCCTTTCAGCGTGAAGCCCATCGGGGAGGGCGCGACGACCGTGTCGCCGTACGCCACCACGCTGTAGTGCGGCTGTCCGTCGTGGAGCGCGAGGTCAATCGTCAGGGCGCCGCTGGGAGAGGTCGCGGTTGTCTGTTCCCCAGTCTGACACGCGGTAAGGACCAGCACCAGCGCGCATAAGATGGTCGCGTAGCGAGTCGATTGGGGGTCATCGTCGGCGTCCGTCATAGTCGCGTTTTGGGTTGTGCGTTTTGGGTTGTGGGTTTTGGGTTGTGCGTTTCGGGGTGAGCGTTGCGTGTTGTGGATTGAGCGTTGTGCGTTCGGAGGCAGCAGACGAAGGATTCCTTTCGTCCACTCATCCACTCTTCCACTCCTCCTCTCTCTTCCTTCCCTCCATTCCTCCTCTCATCGAGAGCCTCCAGAGCCTCCGTAGCCTCCCCAGCGTCCGTGCCTATTCCAGTCCGATGCGCAGCGTACGGCGGACGTAGCGATCGGTGTCGCCGGCGAACGGGACGGTCAGCACGGTGACGTCGTCGTTTTGCTCGGCAACGGTTACGTCGGTCGGAGGCGCAAGCATGTGGGGGGAGCGCACCGGCAGGCGATACGTCCGCCCGGCGCGGCCTTCGGCGACGACGGTGAGCGTGTCGGCGGTGGCCGTGGAGCGCAGGATGCGGAGCTGCTGGTTCGTAGCGCCGGCTTCCGGCACGGCGACCGGGAGGATGGCGTCGCTGCCGCGCGTGCGCTGGATGGCCACTTCGGTGCGGCCCGACACGTCGGCGGCGACCCGCGCGCGCATCCGATCCCCGGCGTCGTGGGTCGACACGTCGGCCGACTGCTCGTTCACGGTGGCGGTGCCGATCTCGGCGTCGCGCGGCATCGCCGGAGCGACGACCAGGCGCTCGAGTGATCCGCCGTCGCTCTGCGGCGTGAGGGCGATCCGGTAGGCCTCGTCGGTGCGGGTGATCTGCAGGTCGTACCGCCCGCCGCCTGCGTGCAGGTTTCGCACCAAGACCGAGTCCCAGTCGGCCGGAAGCTGCGGGGCGATGCGCAGCGTGCGCCCGCCGTCGCGATGCGCGATGCCGAGCATCCCACGCACAGCCGGCGTGACGACCATGGCCTCCGACCAAATCTGGTGATGCGACGTGCGGCCGAAAGCCGTGTTGTAGTCCCCGGAGAGCAATTCCGTCACGTAGCCGAGGGCGTCCTGCTCCGTCAGCAGCGCAGTGGACATCAGCGCCTGCTCGCCGACGTGGGGACGGGTGTATTTGTACGCCCCCATCGACGCCCAGCCGGTAAAGAGCGGCCACACGGAGCCGTGGTGATACGACAGCGGATCGTACACGTCACTGCGGTTCGACACGATGCGATGGCCCCAGTCCGTCGCCATCGCACCCGAGCCGAGATGATCGATCTGCGTGGCCGCGCGCGTGGAGTCGAGCACGCCCCACCACATCGGCACGCCGGGCAAGACGGTGTCCTGCCGGTACATCTCATCGGAGCCGGAGGGACGCTTCGTGGCGAAGGCGTAGTGCCCGCGCTCCGGTTGCCAGTAGGTCTCCTCGGTGGCCTGGCGGGTGGCTTCGGCCTCCTGCCGGGCCTCGGCCGCCAGATCGCTCTCGCCCATGGCCTCTGCGAGTGTGGCGAGGCTCCGGGCGGCCTCCACCCACAGGCCCTGCATGTACAGCTCCTCGTGCGCCGGATACAACTCGCCGCCCTCCACCCAGCCGTGGCCCACGTCGGTGTTTTCGATGAGATGATTGCCGTCCGTGTCGGTCGCTTTCGAGAACGCGTAGGCGTCCTTGATCTGCGGCCAGTGCTTCTTGAGGAAGGTGCGGTCGCCGGTCGTCTGCCACAGGTCGGCGTGGGCGATGACGTAGAGGGGCGTCGCGTCGGCGCTGGCCCACGGGTAGGGGAAGTCCTCGAACCAGTCGAGCAGCGCCGCGCTCTGTGAGATCTCGTGCGGAATCTTGCCGTCGTCGCGCTGGAACTGCGCGAGGAAATTGAGGGCGGTGCGCGTGGCGTCGACGTCGCCCGCGGCGGTCAGCGCGAAGGCCGTCCAGAGCGCATCGCGCCCGAAGAACCAGGCGAAGCCGGGCCGCTCGCTCGCGCCCGCCGTGCGGTATCCGGCGATGAGGCCCGTGCCCAGCATCGGATTCTCGACCATCCCCTTCTCCATGCCAACCCGGGCCCACGCGAACGCGTTGTCCAGGCGGTCGTCGGGCGTATCGAGCTGCATCGTGTCGTCGAGCAGCTGCGCGTAGTGATCGACGTTCTGCTGGTAGAGCTGCGGCGCGTTCTGCAGGAGCCGGTCGGCGGTGGCGTTGGCGGCATCCAGGCTCTCCATGCTGCCGGCCACGACGATCGGCAGCAGATGTCCGTCCGTTTGCTCGGGCGTCGTCTCCACGGTGAAGCGCACCGGCACGTCGCGCGGCTCTTCCTGGTACGGCATGAGCGACACGTCCTCGGCGCCGGGCGCCGCCACGACGCCCGCGTAGGGCCTGCCGGTGATCGTGAGCTGGTAGCGATCGGCCTCGGCGTCGAAGCCCGTGTTTTCCGTCGAGAGCCCCGCCGGCCACATCAGGCGCAGGTCCGGCCGAAAAACACCCTTCACGGTGACAGGCCGTGCACTGTCCACGTCGAGCAGCATGACGAGGCCCGGTTCGTCGACCGGGGCGAACACGATCTGGCGGACGGTGAACGCGGCGTGCGTGTAGGTGAGGACGGTCGCTTCCGGACGGACCTCCACGTGCGTCATCAGGTCGCGCCCGTCGTACGGCAGCGGATAGCCCTCGATCTCGAACTCCAGCCGAAAGTCGTGCAGAACCTTGAGCGGATGCGTCCACACCTCAAACGTCTCGTTCTCGTAGCCAAAGAAGCCGGAGCGCCGCCCCACCACGTTCAGGAACGTGCCCTTGTGCGCGGATCGGTCAAGCACGAGCCCGGTCGCGTCGCGCTCGAAGTCGTCGAGGAGCGCGTCGGTGCGCTGGGCGGAGGCCGGCTGGAGCAGTCCGCCCATGAGAAGGACGATCACGGTCCACGCAGCCAGTCGCCGGGCCCCGCAGGACGAGCTCCACGGCCAGTGCAGTCGTTCTCGCATTGCAGCGTCGGAAGGATTCGCTGGGACAAGTCTGTTGGTCAAAAAGAGTACGCGGTTTTCGCCACAAAAGAAACGCCCAGCCGACTCAAAAACCGGCTGGGCGTTTCAAAGGGGATTGCCGCACGAGCGCGGCTGCGACGAAGCGCTAGTATCCCGGATTCTGCGTCAGGTTCGGGTTCGTGCTCAACTCGGTCTGCGGGATCGGGAAGAGCACCCGGAAGGGCTCGCTGGACTGACCGTCCGGCGATCCGTCTTTCTTGAAGAGCCACGGGGCGGTGAACGTCGGCACGTACGGATCCTCTTCGCTCGTGTACGGCGGACCGACCGGCATGCCACCGTGGGCGAACTCGTAGCGGATCAGGTCGGAACGGCGGGTGCCCTCGAACAGGAGCTCGCGCCCGCGTTCGGCGATGATCTGCTGGATCATGCCCATCTGACCGTCGACCTCGCCCATCGTGAGGGCATCGTTGCCGCGTTCGGTGTGAACCTCATTGAGAGCATCCAGCGCAGCGCCCATGTTGCCCTGCTTCGCCTCGGCCTCGGCCTTGATCAGGTACATCTCGGCGAGCCGGAAGAGCGGGAAGTCGTTGCCCATGAGGGCACCTTCGCGGCCCGGATCGATCTCAAACTTCAGCGGCCGGGCGCCCGGGGCCTCTAGCAGAAAGGATGCCTGATCCCCTTCATCAACATCAGGGAACCCATCCGGAAACTCGGCATCCCCGAGACGGATGCTCGGAATCTCGAGCGTAATGTTCAGCTGCGCATCCGTACCGCGCACGTTCACCTTGCCGCTGTTCGGATCGCTGAAGCAATCGTCGCCCGAGCAGCCCTCGGCCGGCGACTGGTACTGCTTGCCGACGAGGAAGCTCTTGCCGCGCACGTCGGTGTGCACGTCGTCTTCCGTTCCGATCTGGCCGTCGTCACCGGGCTCCGTGTTGTACGACTTGTAGAATTCCGCAATCGTCGTGAATCCGTTCCACGGCGTCGTGCCCACCGGGTGGTTGTAGTGGAGGAAGGCCTGCTGCTTGTTAAAGCCCACATCGTCGCCGGCGGCGAACGTGGCGGCGAAGATGATCTCCTCGGAGTTCTGATTGGTCGCCGAGAAGTTCTGCAGGTAATCCTCCAGCTGGTACCGTCCGGAGTTGATGATGCGGTCGGCTGCCGCGGCGGCGCCGGCGTAGAGCGGCGTGCCGGTGTTGATGCCGCTCTGCGAGACGGTGCCCGTGTAGACCTCCGCGTTCAGAAGCAGTCGCGCCGTCAGCGCCAGCGCGGCGCCCTGGGTGGCACGGCCGTACGGCACCTCGCCCTTCACGGCCAGGTCGCCAATGACGGTGCCCGAGCCGGGGCTCGTCACGCAGCTCTCGCTAAAGTTGCTCGCCGTGCATCCGGTCAGTTCTTGCAGGATGAAGTCAAACACTTCAGCCCGCGTGTTCTGCGCCGGGGGGTCGTTCGGATCCACCGGCTGCGTGGCGAAGTCGAGGTCACTGCCCTCTTCGACGACGATGGGCACGCGACCGAATTGGTCCATCAGCCAGTAGTAGTAGAAGGCGCGCAGAAATCGCACCTCGGCGGCGAACTGCGCCTTCTGCTCTGCCGGGAGAGACTCGGAGGGCGCCAGCGAGGAGAGCACACCGTTGGCGCGGGCGATGCCGATCTGCATCGTGCCCCACGCGCCGCCGACCTGCGGCGTGTTGGGATTGAAGTTGTGCTGCGTGAGGTCGCGCCAGATGCCCCCGTCGCCCCAGTCCGGTCCGCGGGTCGGGACCATGATCTCGTCGGAGCTGTGCTCTTGGGTATCGAGCGGATCGAAGATGATGCCGCGCAACTGGGCGTACACCCCTGTCGCCGCCGCCAGGAACTGATCCTCGTTCTGGAAGAAGTTGTTCGGGGTGATTTGATCGAAGGATTGCTCCTCGATCTGCTGGTCGCACCCGGCGAGGGTGCCAATCAACGGCAGAACGAGGACGAGAGAAAGGGCGACGAAGCGCAACCCTTTCCGCGTTACAGAATCAGAGTAAGCACTCATAAGTCGTTCGGATTGAGATTCGAGGCAGTACGCAGGAGGTCACAGGGAGGAGCGCTTAGAAGCCCAGCTCCACACCGAGAGTAAACGTGCGCGGACGCGGGTAACTGGTGTAGTCGACCCCCCGCGTCGGACGGGCCACGTTGCGGAAGCCGAGACCGCGTCCCGTCACGTTCGTGTTGACCTCCGGATCGTACCCGTCGTACGGCGTGATCACGAAGACATTCTGGACCGTGCCGTAGATGCGCGCCCGGCGCAGTCCGTAGGCGCTGGCGTTCGGCAGCGTGTAGCCGAGCGTCAGGTTGTCCAGCCGGAAGTACGACGCGTCCTCGATCCAGCGCGAGGAGAACGTCGGGACGTGGCCGGCGCCGGTCCCATCCTCGAGCGCACTTTCGAGAATGCCAATGCCTCGCCCCAGGTTGCTCTTCGTGGCGAACTCCAGCGCAGTGTTGTTGAAGAGCTCTCGCCCCTGCTCGCCGCGGAAGAAGGCACTGAGGTCGAAGTTCTCGTAGCGGTAGCTGAGGTTGAGACCGTATGAGAAGTCGGGGACCGGATTGCCGATAAAGTCCCGCTTCGCCTCACCGAGGGTCGTGGTGGTGCCTCCATCTTCGGTGCGGTACACCTCGCTTCCGTTTTCGATGCCTACGAAGACCGGCCCGTAGAAGGCACCGATCGGGTGTCCAGGCTGCAGGCGCTGTGCATCGACGCCCGTCTGTCCGGCACCGTTCACCGGCGTGTGGCTGATGAACTCCCGACCGCCCAGGCTCGTCACCTCGTTGCGGTTGGTGCTGACGTTGGCGCTGAGGTTGAGCGACTGGTTTTCCCGCTCGATGACGAAGGCGCTCACCGAGGCCTCAATGCCGGTGTTCTCCACCTCGCCGATGTTGCCGAGGCGCGTCGACGACACCGACGGTGGCGGAACCGGCACCTCAAGAAGCAGGTCGGTGGTGGTCTTCTGATAGGCCTCGATCGAGCCGTCGAAGCGGCCCGCCGTAAAGTCGAGACCGACAGCAAACTCCTCGGTCTCCTCCCACTTCAGGTCGGGGTTCGGCGCACGGCGCTGCGCCACGCCCGTTTGCACCGACTCGCCGCTGCCAAAGACGCCCGAGAAGCCGGGGTCCGGGGCGAGGACCCCCTGCGACTGGAGCGGCGGCACGGCCTGATTGCCGCTCAGCCCGAACGAGAGCCGAAGCTTCAGCTGCGTGAGCCAGCCGACGTCCTGCAGGAAGTCCTCCTGCGCGATGTTCCAGCCGACGGAGGCCGACGGGAACCACGCGAACTGCTCGTTCTCGCCAAACACCGACGAGCCGTCGCGGCGAACCGTGGCGTTCAGCAGATACTTGTCGTTGATGTTGTAATTCGCACGCCCGAAGAACGAGACCTGCTCCACCAGCTGCTTCGTGGAGCCGGGGTTCTGCGGATTGGCGCCCCCGCCGAGGTTGTTAAACAGCGTGGCGTCGGTGATGAACCCCTCCGACTGAGCGTTCCAGGCCTGCCACACCTCTCGCTCGTACTCAAATCCGCCGAGCAGGCGCAAGGAGTGCCCCCCGCCGAAGAAGTTTCGGTTGTAGTTGAGGGTGGCCTGCGGCACGATGTTGGACAGTTCGCGCTCGGCCTGGCTGGCCAGCCCGTTCGTCTGCTGCCCGACCCACAGCGACGGGCCGCTGCCCGGCACACCGGTGCGGCGAATGCCTTCCGAGATGTCGATGCCCAGCGTGCCCTTCGCCGACAGGTTCTCCAGAATGTCGATCTCCGCGGAGAAATTCCCGAGGATGCGCTTCTGGTCGGTGATGTCGGTGATGCGCTGCGACAGGGCCACCGGGTTCTTGATCGAGCTCGAGAACTCGTTAAACTGTCCGTTGTCATCGCGCAGGGCCAGCGTCGGGTTCATGCCGATCATGCCCTTGATGGCACCGCCCTCGAAGCCACCGCCCTGGTTGAAGAAGAGGTGGTTGCGCTTCAGGTAGGACGAGGTCAGGTTCAGGTTGAAACGCAGGCGGTTGTCGAACGTCTGGTGGTCGGCGTTGATGCGGGCCGTGACGCGCTCGATGCCGTTGTTCTCCAGCAGGCCCTGCTGGTCGAGGTAGCTGAGCGAGGCGCGATAGGTGGTCGATTCGCCGCCGCCCGACAGGGACAGGTTGTGCTCATGCTGAACGGCCGTGCGAGACGCCTCTTCCTGCCAGTCGGTGCTGGTGCCTGCGAAGTCGCCCTGGCGCTGGTTGAAGCACTCCGAGAAGGTGTTGAAGTCGCCCAGGTTCCCCGCGCAGCTCTGTGCCCTGCGGAAGGTGTTGCCATCGGCAAGATCCAGCTCGTTGGCAAACGTAGCGGCCGACACCTTGCCGCTGTAATCAACCTGCACCGAGCCTTCCTGGCCGCCCTTTGTCTCGATCAACACCACGCCGTTTGCGCCCTGCGATCCGTAGATGGCGGTGGCCGCGGCGTCCTTCAGGATCTGGATGGATTCGATGTCCTGCGGGTTGATCAATGCGAGCGGGTTGGAGCTGCTCGACGACGTGACGCCGCCGGCGCTGGAGCCGCTCGGTGTGACGTTCGTGCTTGAGATCGGCACGCCGTCCACCACGTAGAGCGGTTCGGTTCCGGCCGTGATGGAGCTGGTCCCGCGCACGCGGATGCTCACGCCCGAGCCGGGCTCGCCGCTGTTGTCGAGCACGTTCACGCCCGACACGCGTCCTTTGATCAGCTCCTGGGCGCTGGAATTCTGGCCCACGTTGGCCTCTGCCACGTCCACAGAAGACACCGAGCCGGTAATCTCCTGCCGACGCTGCGTGCCGTACCCCACGACGACGACCTCATCGAGCTGCTCCACGTCCTCCTGCAGCGTCACGTCAATCGTGGTGCGGTCGCCGACGGTTTCCTCCTTACTCACGTACCCCACAAAGGAGTACACGAGCACGGCATCCGGACCCGGGACCGTGATTTCGTACTGACCTTGCATGTCGGTGGTGGTTCCAGTGGTGGTTCCCTGCACCGACACGTTCGCGCCCGGCAAAGGGCTTCCAGTCGCACCGTCGGTTACCGTTCCGGTCACCGTTTTCTCCTGCGCGAGTGCGAGACTCACGCACAGCAGCGATAGAAGAAAGCTGCTCGCTAGGGTTCGTATCGCGGTTCTTCGCATGTCGTTTGGATTCGTTTTCGAGCGGGGGATGTCGTTCGTGCGCTGCTTGCCTTTCTGTGCACTGCTCGCCATCGCACCCCGGCGTCCTCCCTCGTCCGGGGTTCAGCGGCACGATACAAGCGCTTCCAGCGCCTCCATTACGTATAGAAAGGCTTAACGCTAAATGCAAATTGGTGGATGCGACCGCCGGACCGACGGACCGTTCAGACGCGCCGGAAGCCTGGATGCGCGTCCAGGTCAACCGGGAACGAACGTCGGAGGGCAGGTCGGTCATCAGGGACGCGCACGCCAAAAAAGGCCGCAGGAGGTTGAATGGCAAATGCGCCCGATCCCTCCGGTCAGAGCGAGGTAGAGGCGCAATTCCATCTGTAAAGAAGCGCTTCTTTCGACACGTGAGCATGCGGGCCGTTACTGCTTTCTCCTGATCGTTACGTTTATGAAACACGCGATGCGCCGAAGACCGCGAAGGAGCACCCGGAAGCGCTACCAATCCGCTTCGTACGTACGTTATCGACAATCCCCGACCGCTGTCCAGGCGACTCTCCCGTCGGACTGGAATCGAACGGACCGATCTGTTATGTTCGGAAGGGCTTTGTTCATCCGGTGCCCGGGAACGGCCTCGTTCTCGCCTGCCCTCGCTCGCGCTCTCCCCGCAGACCTCCCCTCGCGATGTCCGGAGATTTCCCGATTGCCACGCTCGACCTGGTTATCATCGCTGGGTACTTTCTTATCGTCTTCGGCATTGGATACGTGCTGGCCAAGCGCACGGAGAGCGGCGACGACCTCTTTCTGGCCGGGCGCAGCCTGGCGTGGGGGACCATCGGGTTTTCCCTGTTTGCGTCCAACATTTCGAGCACCACGCTCATCGGGCTGGCCGGCGATGCATACCGCATGGGCATTGCGGTGTCGAACTACGAGTGGATGGCGGGCGTCGTCCTCGTGTTCATCGCCATCTTCTTCATTCCGTTCTTTATCCGGTCGCGGCTGACGACGATTCCGGAGTACCTGGAGCGCCGGTTCGACGTGCGCTCGCGGAAATACTTCTCGGGACTCACCATTTTCACGAGCGTCATGATCGACACCGCGGGGGGCATCTACGCCGGGACCGTGGTGCTGCGCACGTTTTTCCCCGAGTTGCCGTTCATCCCCACCGCGCTGGCCCTCGCCATCATTGCCGGCCTCTACACCGCCGCCGGAGGGCTTGCCGCCGTCGTCTACACCGACATCCTGCAGGCCGTCATCCTGATCGTCGGCTCCACGGCCATTGCCGTTATCACGTTCGGGCAGTTCGACTACTCGTGGGCGCAGGCCACCGCTCAGCTGCCGGAGGGCCACCTCTCGCTCATGCGGCCGCTCGGCGATGAGGGCTTGCCGTGGCTGGGGACGCTCATCGGGGTGCCCATTCTTGGATTCTACTACTGGGGCCTCAACCAGTACATCATCCAGCGCGTGCTTGGCGCTAAAGACCTGAAAAACGCCCGCTGGGGCGCCATGCTCGGCGGGGCCCTGAAGCTACTGCCGCTGTTCATCATGGTGCTGCCGGGCGCGTTTGCCCTGGAGCTGTATCCGAACCTGGAGAATCCCGACCAGGTCTTTCCGGTCCTCGTGACGGAACTGCTGCCCGTCGGCATCCTCGGGCTCGTGCTGGCCGGACTCATCGCCGCGATTATGTCGACGATCGACTCGACGCTCAACTCGGCGTCGACGCTCATCACGATCGACTTCATTAAGCCGACCCGCCCGGATCTCACCCCGAATGATGTCGGCAAGATCGGGCGCATCACCACGCTCGTGCTCATGCTTCTTGCCGCCGCGTGGGCGCCGATGATTCGCGAGTTTCCGGGCCTCTGGAGCTACATTCAGTCGGTCCTCTCCTACCTCGTGCCACCGGTCGTCGCCATCTTTCTGCTCGGCGTCTTCTGGCAACGGACGAACGCCCAGGGCGCGTTCTGGACGCTGGTGGGTGGGCACGCGCTCTCCCTCGCCGTCTTCCTCCACGCCACGGACGGCCTTCTGTACGAGACCGCGCCCATCGACCTGCACTTTACGATCATCGCGGGCATCCTCACGGCGCTCTGCCTCGTGATGGTGGTTGGTTTCTCCCTCACGCTGGGCGCCGCTCCGTCCCCAGAGAAGCTTGAGGACCTGACGTGGAGCGGACGCGCCACAGAAACCGCCCTCGCCGACATGTCGTGGTACCAGGACTACCGCATCCAGAGCGCCGTCGTCCTCGGCCTCACCGCGGTGATGCTGGTGGTGTTCTGGTAGCGCGGCGCGCTCCGCGCTTGCGGCGCTGGATGCTTTGGAGGCATGGAGGCCATGGAGACGTGGGAGGCGCTGGACGCTCCGAAGGCGTTGGATGCTCGGGAGGTATGGACGTGCTGCTCGAACTCGAAATAATTCAGTGTTCCGCCTTCACCTTCGTAAGAAATTGTGATGTCTGACTCGGTCGATGACTTTTACGACCTTCGCGTGTACCGGTCGGCGTATCGGCATGCGATGACGATCTTCGAGCACTCGAAGACGTGGCCGAAGGTGGAGCAGTATGCGCTGACGGATCAGATTCGCCGGTCATCGCGATCGGTGTGTGCAAACATTGCCGAAGCGTGGAGCAAACGGCGATATCCGGCGCATTTCGTGAGCAAACTGAGCGATGCAGAAGGAGAAGCCGCCGAAACGATCACGTGGCTCGACTTCGCACTCTCGTGCGAGTACCTGGACGCCGACGACCACAGCGACTTCCGTGACGCCTACGGAACCATCCGCGGCGGCCTCATCCGCATGATGCGAAATCCAGATCCCTGGTGCGGCCCCTCCGCCCTCCGCGAACCCGAGGTCCCGTACGACACCGAAAATGACCACCGCGCCCCTCCCGATCTTCTTTAGCGTCCTCCGTCTCCAGCGCGTCCACAGCGTCCGCCGCGTCCGTGGCCTCTGCAGCCCCCAGAGCGTCTGCAGCGTCCGTAGCTTCCCAAGCCTCCACAGCTTCCCCAGCCTCCAGAGCCTCCCCAGCCTCCAGAACCTCCACAGCCCATGCCCGCCCCGACCCTCAACGAACCCGCCACCGCCAATCTACTTGAATGGGCCGGGCAGGTCGAGCGCGACCACGACGACGCCTTCGCCGCCGCGCAACAGTGGACGACCCGGATGGGCGCACACCCGACCGGGGACGGCGAGGCGGAGATCGGCATCTGGGCCCCGGAGCTCGCAACGCACGGCGTGGACCCCAAGGAGGCCGTGCTGGAGGTTTTCACCCCCCCGCCCGACCTCGACCTGTCGGCGCCGGACCAGACGGTGACGCTGCAGCACGACACGGTGCACCTCCGCGCCCACGGCGACGTGCTGTGGGGGGTCGTCGACGGGATGCGGCCCGGGACGCGCGACACCGTGGGCAGCTTCTACTGGGTGCGGTTTCCGAAGGAGGATGGCTCGTGGGGCACCGTCTACGACCACCTCGCGCACTCCGTCCCCTTCGGCGCCAAGGGTCCCGCCGAGTTCTACGACGTGGACCGCATGCAGCGCACCCGCGCCGACGCCGACTACTGGGCCGACCTGCCGGACGCACTCCTCGACGGCACCAAGAACGGACGTCCGCAGTTCGGCCCGCCGCAGCACATCCTGCAGATCCACCCCGGCACGGCGTCGGAGTCCGGCACCATCGCGGGGCTGACGCGCATCTACCGGGAGATCGCGCGCAAGCAGCGGGCCGGCGAGCCGCTCACGCCCGCCGAGCAAAACTACGCGGAGTACGACGCCGTGCAGCTCATGCCCGTCGAGCCGACCATCGTCCACGAGGCCGGGCCGGCGTTCTGGTCCGCCGACGAATCGTACGGTCCGGAGGCCGACACGGCAACGATCCGTCTCCGCGCGCCGGACGTCATCAACTGGGGGTACGACATCCTCATCTCAGCCTCCTCCGCCGTGAATCCGGCCATCCTAGAAACGAAGCGGCCCGACGAGCTCGCCGACTTCGCCGCGGCGCTGCACGACATGCCCCGCCGCCCGATGCAGCTCATCTTCGACGTCGTCTTCGGTCACACGGACAACCAGGCCGTTGACGTCCTCAACGACGACTTCCTCGCCGGGCCGGGCATGTACGGCATGAACATGCAGTTCCGACATCCCATGACCCGCGCCGTCATGCTCGAAATGCAGCGCCGCAAGGGCAACTACGGCGCCGACGGCATCCGCGTGGACGGCGCGCAGGACTTCAAGTACTGGGATGCGGACGACGAGCAGCTGTATTACGACGACGCTTATCTCCAGGAGATGAGCGACGTCGTCCAGACGACGGCGGGGACGGAGTACTATCCGTGGATGATCTTCGAGGACGGACGCCCCTGGCCGCAGGACGATTGGGAGCTCTCCTCCTCCTATCGCGCTGTCATCGAGGACCAGCCGGACGTCTTCCAGTGGGGGCCGCTCACCTTCGCGCACAACACGCCGTTCCTGTTCACCTTCTGGATCAGCAAGTGGTGGCGGATCCGTGAGATTGTGGACGTGGGCAGCCACTGGATCAGCGGATGCGCGAATCACGACACCTTGCGGCGCGGCGCACAGGTGGATCCCGAGGAGCGCATCAACACATTCCTCGGCGACTCGCTGCCGGAGATCATCGAGAACGCCTACGACAATCCGGCGACGAACATGCTGACGTACGGGTTCTTCCCCGGCGTGCCGATGGACTTCATCAATGCGCTCATGCGGGCGCCGTGGAGCTTCATCCGCAACACGGACGACCAATACGGCGTGAAGGTCGTGAGCGAGGAAGCGAACTTCCTGGAGTGGCGCGTGACGCCGGAGCAATTCCACCGCGACGTCCACTTCCAGCGCCTGAAGGACCTCGGCTTCACGGACCTGGAGGGCCTGCGCCGCTTCCTCCATACGCTCGACCACGCCGTGCAGGCGACGGACTACGACCTGCCCGCCGTCGCTCAACTCCTGCGCGCGATGGACCCGCCGCTCGACGGGCCGGCGCTCACGGTCGAGTCCCTCAAAACGATCGCTCGCGCCTGGATGGAAGACGTGCACGACTACTGCAACGTGACGCACTCCGCCGGCCGCCTCGATGCGGAGCGGACGTCGTTCAACCGCGCCGTGCGCCGCTTTCGGAGCGCGCGCCCGTGGCTGAGGGGCGACCTGCAGGACGACGAGTGGCTGACCTACCGCGAGCCGTGCGACGGCACGATCCTGTTCTCCGGCTGGCGCCGCGCCCCGGACGACAGCGAGGAGGTGCTCTTCATCGGCACCATGGAAGGCGCTCCCGCGGAGGTCGTCCCGATCGAGCACGCGCCCGAGGCGAACCGCGAGGGCTGGTCCGTCGCGCTCACGTCGCCCGGCCTCACGCTCGACGCCCCCGACGCGACGGTCTCGCTCGGGAACAGCGAGGCGCTCCTGCTCACGCGGTAAACCGCGGGTTTCTGGTTTCGGGTCTCTTGTTTCGGGGTCTGCCCCAGGCCCCCGCGCCTCCAGAGCTTTCGCAGCTTCCAGAGCGTCCGCAGCTTCCAGAGCATCCCGCGCCCCATCACGCATCACTCATCACGCATCAGCGCCCCGTGTCCATCAAGCCATTCACGATCGACGAAGACATCCGCACCGCCGAGACGCTGCCCGCGGAGGTGTACCACGATCCGGAGGTCTTTGTGCTACAGAAAGAGCGCGTCTTTGCCCGGAGCTGGCAGTTCGTGGCGGACGCGCGGCGGCTGAAGTCGAGCGGCTCGGTGCTGCCGTTCACGCTGCTGGAGGGCTGCCTCGACGAACCGCTGTTTCTATCGCGCGACGAGGACGGGACGCTCCACGCCCTGTCGAACGTGTGCACGCACCGCGGCAATCTGCTCGTGGAGGGCGAGGGCCACGTGCCGGGGCAGGCCCTCCGGTGCCGGTACCACGGGCGGCGCTTCGGGCTGGACGGGGGCTTCCTGTCGATGCCCGAGTTCGACGAGGCTGCGGACTTTCCCTCGCCCGACGACGACCTTCCGTCCATGCCGCTGCGCGAGTGGGCGCCGTTCCTGTTCTGCGGACTCGACCCAGCCATGCCGTTCAACGACTGGCTGGCGCCGGTCCGCGAGCGCGTGGGGTGGGTGCCGTTCGAGACGTTCGTGTTCGACGAGGCCGGATCGCACGACTACCTCGTCAACGCCAACTGGGCGCTCTACGTGGACAACTACCTGGAGGGGTTCCACATCCCGTTCGTCCACGCCAGCAGTCTCGGCGGCACGCTCGACTATGGCTCGTACGAGACCGAGACGTTCGACTACGGCGTGCTGCAGACGGGCGTCGCATCCTCCGGCGAACCGGCGTTTGACCTGCCGGACAATCATCCGGACGCCGGGACGCGGATGGCCGCCTACTATGTCTGGCTGTTCCCGAACCTCATGCTCAACGTCTACCCGTGGGGCCTGTCGATGAACATCGTCCGGCCCCTCGGGCCCGAGCGCACGAAGGTGTCGTTCCTGTATTTCGTGGGCGACGAGAACCTGCGCGACCAGGGTGCCGGCGCCGACCTCGACCGCGTGGAGATGGAGGACGAAGAAATCGTCGAGCAGGTGCAGCGCGGCGTCCGCTCTCGCCTCTACGACCGCGGCCGGTATTCCCCGAAGCGCGAAAAAGGCCCGCACCACTTCCACCGCCTTCTGGCGCAGTTCCTGTTTGCGGACGGCAGACCAGATACGGTGGACGACAGCACCGAGGGCGACTGACTCCACGGGTTTGCCGTCTGCGATCTGGAATCCTGGATGTCGAGGTGAACTGGAGCCTTCACTCGTTCTCTCCGTATGCCCCGATCCGGTCCACCGGTCCGTCTCTTCGGAGCGACACGTTGACGTCGAAACAGAATCTCATGGACAAGCTCGTTCTCGAAATTCCGAAAGACATTGCACAGGCGCTTCAGCTGCCGCCGGATGCTGCCGAACGGGAGGTTCGAAAGGAACTGGCGGTGGCCCTGTACGCTCGAAAGCTCTTGTCGCTTGGAAAAGCCCGGAGGCTGGCAGAGATGACACGGCGCGACTTTGAAGAGCTTCTCGGTGAACGGAACATTCCTCGCGCGTACTCCGAGGACGACCTTGACCGTGACATTGCGTATGGCCTCGGAGACACGGGCGAGGCGTAGACGTCCTGTATCGACCGCACTCTGGACTCTCCGGCATGGTCGTTTCCGACAACTCGCCGCTCGTTCACCGCGCTGTTGTCGAGCAGTTCGACCTTTTCCACTCCCTGTATCGGCGCATTCTCGTACCCCCCGCCGTCTTCCGTGAAGTTGTCGAACAGGGCAAGGATCGGGCGGGCCAGGCGGAGGTTCAGAACGCACTGGACGCCGGATGGATGGAGGTCCGCACCCCATCCACCACACCACTCATCCGGCTCTTACAGAACCGTCTCGATGATGGGGAGGCGGAAGCCATCGTCCTGACTCTGGAGACAGACGCGAAGCTGGTGGTTCTGGATGAAATGCAGGCCCGGCAGCACGCCGAACACCTCGACCTTTCATTCACGGGAACAATCGGCGTGCTTATTCGCGCCCGCACGGATGGAGAGTTGGACCACCTCCATCCCGTTCTGGATCGGCTCCGGAATCAAGGCTCGTTCTGGATTTCCGAGGATCTCTACCGTAAAGCCCTTCGTGCTGTGAACGAAGCTGAATGAGCCGAACCGGATCCTCGACGACTGCTTGAGGATGATCAAGCGAGGTGCTTATTCTCCCAAAAAGCCCCCACCGCTTCCGTTCCCCCACGCATCACGTATCACGCACCACGCCCCACGCTTCATGCCTCCCTTGCACGTCCGCACGCCGCTTCTTGAATCCCATGCGCTCAGCGACGCGACCGGAAGCGATGTCCGGGTGAAGTTGGAGTCCGTGCAGCCGTCCGGGTCCTTCAAGATTCGCGGCATTGGGCACGCATGCCGGACGTACGCCGAGCAGGGCGCAACGCGCTTCGTAGCATCCTCGGGCGGGAATGCGGGCCTGGCCGTAGCCTATGCGGGACGCAAACTCGGCGTGCCCGTCACCGTCGTCGTGCCCAAAAGCACGACCGAGCGCGCGAAGGCGCTGATCCGCGACGAAAGCGCCCGCGTGATCGTGCACGGTGCGTCGTGGAACGAAGCGCACGCGCAGGCTCTCAGCCTGATGGATGACGACGAGGCCGCCTACCTGCATCCGTTCGACGATCCGCTCCTGTGGGAGGGCCATGCCACCATCATCGACGAGATCGCCGCGGACGGGGTTGCTCCCGATGCCGTCGTGGTCTCGGTCGGGGGCGGCGGCCTCTTTTGCGGCGTCGTGCGGGGCCTGCGCCGGCACGGCTGGGACGACGTGCCCGTCGTTGCCGTCGAGACGACCGGGGCCGATTCGCTGCATGCCGCGGTGGCGTCCGAGCACCCGGTGGCGCTCGACGCCATCACGAGCGTCGCCACGTCGCTCGGCGCCAAGCAGGTGGGCGACCAAACGTTCCGCCTCGCCCAGGAGCACCCCACGCAGAGCCTCGTCGTCTCCGATGCCGCGGCGGTGGAGGCCTGCGCGCGCTTCCTCGACGACCACCGTCAGCTCACCGAGCCGGCCTGCGGCGCCGCGCTGGCCGTGGCATACCAGGGCCACGATGCGCTGACAGACGCCCAGACCATCGTCGTCATCGCATGCGGCGGAGCCGGCGTGACGCTCGACAGGCTGCGGGCGTGGCGCGACGGGCTGTAAGCGGGGGGACGATCTAGAGGCGGTGGAGGCTGTGGGGGCGTGGTGGAGTGAATGCGCTGTCCGACGAATGGAGAGCGAGGAGTGGCTTGCAGTTTGCCCGGTGTACTTCCTATTGAATAGATGAGCGAGAAGAAGACGCATTCACGAATCGCCGGGTTGTCCTGCGATGGCATCGTCCGGTCTTCCTCTCTCCCTTCCTTCCATTCGTCCAGAATCTCCAGAGCTTCCGCACCCTCCACCGCCTCCCCGCTCAACATGCGCTCTGTCGTCCCGCCCGGCTGCCTGTCCGTCGTGCTGCTCGTTGGGCTGCTGGTGTTGCTTCCGCTGTTCCTGGCCGACGCGATGCTCACCGCCCTGGGCAAGCTCGGGCTGAGCCCGACCGTCTCCCTGTGGGCCGCAATCGGCATCTTCGCGGGCGGCGCCGTCAACATCCCGATCAAGCGCATTCCGCGCGAGGAAACCCTGGAGGTGGCCACCATTCCGCTGTTCGGCATCGGACGGCTTGTGCCCCGCACCGTTACGCGGCGCACGTACACCACCATCGCCGTCAACGTGGGGGGCTGCGTGATTCCCTCTGGGCTCGCCGTGTATGAATTGATGCGCATCGCGGACGCGAGTCCCGCCCTGTTCGCATCGGCCCTGGGCGCCGTCGCGCTCAACACCGCGGTCTGTTACGGGCTCGCCGAGCCGGTGCCCCAGCAGGGGATTGCGATGCCCGCGCTCGTACCGGCCCTCGTGGCGGTCGCCTCGGCCTACGTGCTGGCGCCGGACTTCGCGCCGCCCCTTGCCTTCACGGCGGGCGTCCTCGGCCCGCTCCTCGGCGCCGACCTGCTCCACCTCGGCGACATCAAACAGATCGGCACCGGCATGGCGAGCATCGGCGGCGCCGGAACGTTCGATGGCATCGTGCTTTCCGGCCTTGTCGCAACGCTGCTGGCCTGACCCCCGGTCTCGCTTCCGGAGTCCCCCGTTCCCCCGCTTCCCCCCGACCGTCCATGACCGTCGACCGCACCAAGCTCGTCGATCTGCTCGACACGTTCGTCCGCATCGATTCCACCAACCCGACGCTGGCGGACGGCGGCGCTGGCGAGGCGGAGATCGCGGGCGTCGTCGCCCGAGCGATGCAGCGCCTCGGCCTGGATGTGACCGCCATCGAGTCGGCCTCCGGACGGCCCAGCGTCGTGGGGGTCCGCCCGGGCACCGGAGACGGACGCTCCCTCATGCTCAACGCGCATACAGACACCGTCGGTGTCGCCGGCATGGAGGCTCCCTTCACGCCACGGATCGGAGGCGGGCGCATGTACGGGCGCGGCACGCAGGATATGAAAGGCAGTCTCGCCGCCCAGCTCGCGGCCGTCCACGCCCTGAACGAGGCCGGCGTGGAGCTCGCGGGCGATCTTGTGGTCGCAGCCGTGGTGGATGAGGAGGACGCCAGCATCGGGACCGAGTCGATCCTGCCGCGCTTCCGCACAAACGGCGCCATCGTAACCGAGCCGACGGATCTGGAGCTGTGCCTCGCGCATAAGGGTTTTGTTTGGCTTGACGTCGCCACCCGCGGTCGTGCCGCGCACGGCAGCCGCCCGAGCGAGGGCATCGACGCGAACCGCCACATGGGCCGGGTGCTCCACCGGCTCGACATGCTCGTGGAGCAGCTCCAGCAGACGCCTCCGCACCCCCTCGTCGGAACGCCGTCGCTGCACGCCGCGCAGATCCGGGGCGGGTCGGCGCCGAGCGTCTATGCCGCGGCGTGCGCACTGCGCGTGGAACGCCGAACCGTTCCGGGGGAGACGGCCGCAGATGCCGAAGCCGAACTCCAGGAGATCCTGGACGCGCTGTCGGCGGAGGATCCCGACTTCGAGGCGTCCCTGTCGGTCGACTTCCACCGCGATCCGTTCGAGATCACCCCGGACGCTCCCATCGCCGAGGCCGTGCGTGCCGCCGCGGCCGACGTCCGCGGCACGCCTCCGCCCGACGCCGGACAGACGTACTGGACGGACGCCGGACTGCTTGCCGCGGCGGGCATCGAGACCGTCGTCCTCGGTCCGATCGGCGCGGGCCTGCACACCACCGACGAGTGGGTCGACCTCGACTCGCTTGTGGCCCTGGCAGAGATTCTCGCGCGGGCTGCACGCCGGTACTGCGGCTCGCCGAACGCACGCTGAGGCCCCTGTGCCTGAAGCCCACGGGTCGTTGTCCGTCCGCTCCCGAATCACCGCAGCGGCCTGTTCCGTTCGCTCCATCCGACCGTTTTCCGCCCGCCCCTCCCCCGCCATGATTCCCAAGGAACTGTTCCAGAAGATCCGCCGCCTGGAGATTCGCACGCGCGGCATGGTCGAGAACGTGTTCGGCGGCGAGTACCAGACGGCGTTCAAGGGACGAGGGATCGAGTTTGCGGAAGTCCGGCCGTACCAGATCGGCGACGACATCCGCAACATCGACTGGAACGTGTCGGCCCGGATGGACGACACCTACGTGAAGGTCTACGAAGAGGAGCGCGAGCAGACGGTCGTCCTGATGGTCGACATCTCGGGCTCGGGCGATTTCGGGTCGCAGGGCAAGCGCAAACGTGAGGTGGCGGCCGAGGTGTGCGCCGTCATGGCATTCAGCGCCGTGCAGAACAGCGACAAGGTCGGTCTCCTCCTGTTTTCGGACCACGTCGAGACGTTCATCCCTCCGCGCAGCGGTCGCAAGCACGTGTTGCGCTGCATTCGCGAGCTGTTCACCGCGGAACCGACCTCGCGCGGAACCGACCTCGGCGAAGCGCTCACGTACGTGGCGCACCTCCTCAAGCGGCGGTCGATCGTCCTTGTCGTGAGCGACTTCTTCGACACCGACTATGAGGCCGCGCTCCGCGCCGTCGCCCGCCGGCACGACACCGTCGCGGTGGAGGTCGTCGATCCGCGGGACGAGGAACTGCCCCCTGTGGGTCTGGTTGACCTGACGGATGCCGAGACGGGCGAAACCGTCACCGTCGACGCCCGCACGCCGTCGGCCCGCCAATCGTTCGAAGCGGCTGCTCAGGCTCGGCACGAGCGCACCGCCGCACTGTGCCGTCGCCTGCGCGTCGGGCACGTGTCCATCCGCACCGACGAGGACTACGTGGAGCCGCTCGTGGCCTTTTTCCGTCGGCGCAGCCGGGAAGCCTGAGGCCTTCCTGAGGCCGTGGAGTCTACCTCTCGGCGCCGCCGAAGCCTCAAACGGCTGCACGCGCCCTGGCCGCCGTTCTCACGCATGCTCCTTGCATCCAGACCCGCCGGTAGTACCGTGTCGATCCGCATGCGGTTGCCGCTTTCCTGCCTTCCCCACGTTCGGGACGTGCCCGGCCCTCTTTTTTCTGCGCTTGTCCTGGTCATGGGAACGGTGCTCGGCACGTCCCCGACCGCGGCGCAGTCCGCACAGGCGCAGGTGCGAGTGCAGGCCCACGTCTCGGCCGACAGCGTCCAGGTCGGCGAGCGCTTTACGGTGTCGCTCACGGCGGCCCACAACTTCCAGACAGAAGTGCTCTTTCCGTCCCCCGACGCCGGTCCCGTCCTCTTCGGCGATCTTGACGTGATCCGGCGCAGCCCCGTGCAGTCGCGCTACCTCGGTGCAGACCAGCCCGGCACGCGGATCGACAGCGTGGCCTACACGGTGGCGACGTTTGCCGTCGACACGGCACGGGTGCCTCCGCTTCCGGTGCGCGTGGTGGCCAACACCGACACCCTACGGGCGGCCTCGGCCCGCCGGTCGGTTCCGGTCATTTCTGTGGTAGGGCCCGACGCGCAAGGCCTTCGCGATCTGGCGCCGCTGGTGGCCTTCCCCCAGCCCGTCTGGCCCTGGGTGCTCTTGCTCCTCGTGGCGCTTACCGCTGCGGGCGGCGCCGCCTACTGGTGGTGGCTCCGGCAGCAGCCGGACGCGGAGACATCCCCCGTTCCCGAGCCGGACCCGACGGTTTCGCCCTACGACCAGGCCATGACGCGCCTCGATGCACTGCAGAACCGAGAACTGAGCGATGCGGCCGCCGTGAAGCACTACTTCGTGGAGCTGTCCACCATCCTGCGGATGTATCTCTCGCGACGCTTGGACGTGTCGGCGATGGAGCACACCACCCCCGAAGTCGTTAAAGCCCTCCGCACGCATCCCGCTCTCTCCGACGCCGTCATCGAGCGGATCCGCGGCCTTCTTGAGCAGGCCGACCAGGTCAAGTTCGCCGACGTGCGCCCGGCCCCGAAGATCAGCCGCAAGGCGCACACCGCCGTGCGCTCCGTCATCGGCTCCGTCGAGGCCACGCAACGACCGCCGGAGGCGGAGCGTGCCGCGACCGAGCCGGCCGGCCCGCAGCGCGTCGCAGAGGGCGAGTGAGCCCCGTCCGCGGAGGCGGGACCCGGCCCCCGTTCCGCCCCCCCGAGCCGAACCGCCTTTCGATCCCCGCACACCGACAGTTTCGCAACCTCGAACCGCGACCCATGAACGACGACCTCGTTGATCGCTTAGCCCGTGCCGAGCACGTCACGGTACTGACCGGCGCCGGCATCAGTGCCGAGAGCGGCATCCCCACGTTTCGCGACCCCGGCGGCATCTGGGAGAAGTTTGATCCGCAGGAGCTGGCCAACGTGGAGGCGTTCCTTGACAACCCCGAGCTGGTGCAGGGCTGGTACCGGCATCGGCGGCAGCTGGTCGAGGAGGCCGAGCCCAACGCCGCACACGAGGCGCTGGCGGCGCTGGACCGCCACACCTCGGTCGCGGTTGTCACGCAGAACGTGGACGACCTCCACAACCAGGCCGGAAGCCAGACCGTCATCGAGCTGCACGGCAACATCACGCACAATTACTGCATGGACTGCGAGCAGACGGCCTCGGCCGAGCGCGTCGATGCGGCCATCCAGAACGGCGAGCCCGCTACCTGCGGGGCGTGCGGTGGCCTCATCCGCCCGGATGTCGTGTGGTTCGGCGAAATGCTGCCGCCGGAAGCCATCGAGCAGGCGCATGCGGCCACCAAGCAGGCCGACGTTTTTCTGAGCATCGGGACCAGCGCCCTCGTGCAGCCGGCCGCCAGCCTGCCGCTGCAGGCCCGCGAGCACGGCGCGTACCTGGCCGAGATCAACCCCGACCGCACGCCCCTCACCGACCGCGCCGATGCGTTTCTGCAAGAGAACGCCGGGACCGCCCTTCCCGCGCTCGTGGACGCTGTTGCGGAGCGCGCGTAGGCACCGGGGGCCGCAGAGGTCCGGTTGCACGACGAATCGAGCCGGGGCGGCACCGGTACCGAGTCTGCCGTTCTGCATGGCGTGCGCCTTCGGCTCCTGCTCTTCCGCATCCCGCGCTCCGCATCCCGCGCCCCGCATCCCGCGCCCCGGAGCCCGTGCCCCGCATCCCGTGCAGCGGATCCTTTCGGGGGCGGTTCGTCTTTGATGAGTTCCACGCCTACCGATCTCTGCTGCCGTCGTGACCTTTGCCAACCCGAACGTCTTGTGGCTCCTCGTCCTCGTTCCGGCGATGGGTGCGTGGCTGTGGTGGCGAGCCCGGGGCCGAACGGGACTTCAGTACAGCGACGTGCGTCCGGCGAAGGGCGCGTCGGCCCGCGGGCTGGCCTGGCTGCGGGACGCCCCGGCGGTGCTGCGCGTCGGAGCGATCGCGCTCGGCATCGTGGCGCTGGCCCGCCCCCAAGAGCAGAACGTAACCCGCACGCGCTCGGCCGAGGGCATCGACATCATGCTTGTGCTGGACACCTCGACGTCCATGCGCGCCGAGGACTTCGACCCCAACCGCTTCGAGGCGGCGCGCGACGTCGCAAACGAGTTCATCGAGAGCCGGCAGTCGGATCGCGTGGGCCTCGTCGTGTTTGCCGCCAAGGCCTATACGCAGGCTCCGCTGACCCTCGATTACGCGTTCTTGCAGCGGATGCTGGAGGAGGTCCGGATCGGCGTGATCCAGGACGGAACGGCCATCGGAACGGCGCTGGCCATGGCGGTCAACCGCCTTACGAACACCGACGCGGAGAGCAAGGTTGTCATCTTGTTGACCGACGGCCAGAACAACCGGGGCGAGATCGACCCCGTGACGGCGGCCGAGGTCGCGCAGACGATGGACGTGCGGGTCTACTCCATTGGCGTCGGGAGCAGCGGCGAGGCGCCGTACGTCGTCGACCATCCGTTCACCGGCCAGCAGCGACGCTCCATGCCCGTACAGATCGACGAGGAGATGCTGCGAACCGTTGCGCAGACGACGGGCGGGCGCTACTTCCGGGCGACGAGCAAGCAGGCCCTGCGCCAGATTTACGACGAGATCGGCACCCTGGAAACCAGCCAGGTCGACGAGCGCGTGTACACCGACGTCGACGAGCGGTATCCGCTGTTTCTCGTGCCGGCCTTCCTGCTCGCGCTCCTCGACGTTGTGCTGTCCACCACCCTCCTCCGACGATTTCCCTGATTCGTGTTGGCGGCCGGACGGCGACGGTCGCGTCGAGGCGCGCCCCGCGCCGCTCCCCGGTTGCCCCCCAATCCCCGGACTTCGACCCTGAACGATGGACTGGTTGCACCCCACATACGGATGGCTCGCGGGGGCGGTCGTGGGCGCAGCGGGCCTCTTCGCCTGGGCGGCGTGGCAGCGTCGCCAGGGCATGGCGCGCTTCGGCGACACGGCCCTTGTGCAGCAGCTCGCCCAGGCCGTGCGTCCGTGGCGGCGCGCCGGGCGGGCCGGGCTCACTGTCCTCGGCCTCGCACTGCTCGTGGTGGCGCTGGCCGGCCCGCGCTTCGGCACCACGGTGCGGACGGTGGAGCGGAAGGGCGTCGACCTCGTGATTGCGCTCGACGTCTCGCAGTCCATGCACGCCGAGGACGTGCCTCCGAGCCGCCTCGAGCGTGCCAAAAACGAGATCAAGCGTCTGCTCGACGGACTCAGCGGCGACCGCGTGGGGCTCGTCCTGTTCGCCGGCGACGGCTTCGTGCAGGCCCCGCTGACGACCGACTACGACGCCATCCGCCTCTTCCTCGACATCGCCGGTCCCGACCTCCTGCCCACCCCTGGCACCGACTTCGGCGCAGCCCTCGACGCCGCCCGGCAGGCCTTCGACACCGCCCGTCCGCCCGGCGACACCACCGCAGCCCCACCGGACCCGCGCACGCAAGCCCTGCTCGTTGTGTCCGACGGCGAGAATCACGCGGGCGACGTGGCTGCTCTGCGGCAGACGGCCCAGGACCAAAACATCCGCCTGTTCGCCGCGGGCGTTGGAGGGACAGCGGGCACGACGATTCCCATTTACCAGGACGGCCAGCAGGTCGGCGTCAAGGAAGACCGCCAGGGGCGCATTGTGCGCACGCGCCTCCACGCAGACGTCCTGCGGAGCCTGGCCCAAAACGGCGCGTACTTTCGGATTGCGCCCACGTCGAGCTCGCTCGGCGACTTCCGCGATGCCCTCCAGCAGCTGGAACGCGCGACGTTTGACGCGCAGCAGTTTGAGGAGTACGCCGAGATGTTTCAGTGGCCGCTTGCCGCGGGTCTGCTTTGCCTCGTCCTCGGCAGCCTGATCCCGGTTCGGACGATGTCCGGCCGCCCCCGGAGGACCATTCCGTGGCTGAGGCAGCAGGACGCCGATTCGCAAGTGGAACCTTCCCAGGGCGTCCCGGACTGAAATGGGCAGGCATTCCCCCACCCATTGTTTCTCTGCAGGCATGCACCGCATTCTCGCACTTGTGAGCCTCCTCCCGCTGCTCGTTGCGGCCGACGACGGGTCGGACGCCGGACGGCGGGGCAACGCGCTCTATGAGCAGGGCGACTATGAAGCGGCCGAGGCGGCCTACCGCCGCGGCCTGCGCGCGCTGTCCGACACGACGGGGGCCCTCTACGCGTCGCTGCAGCACAACCTGGGCGCGGCCCTGCACCGGCAAGAGGACTACGACGCGGCGCGCTCGGCCTTCCTGCGCGCTGCTCGCACCGCCCCCGCCGATGCCGAGCGCGCTCGGGCGCTGTACAATGCCGGCAACGCGGCGGCCAGCGCCGGCCAAATCGAGACCGCCCTCCAGGACTTTCGCCGCACCCTTCGCCTCCAGCCGGATCATGCGGACGCCCGGTTCAATTACGAATACCTGAAGCGAAAGCAGAACCGCACCGCGTCGCGCCAACGCTCGGGACCGGAGATCGAGCCGTCGGCGTACGCCAAGCGGCTCAAGCGGCAGGCCGAAGACATGGTGGCCGAGCAGCGGTACAACGCGGCGCACCAGTTGATGACCGACGGCCTCCGCAAGGATTCGACCGTGGCCGCGTACCGCGACTTCATGGCCCGCATTCGCAACGTGGCCGACATCAATCAGGACTCTTCATCGCCCAACTCATGATCCGATCTGGTTTTCTGCTTTTCGCAATCCTCGGAACGCTGACTGCCACGCCCGTGTGGGCGCAGACCGATGCCGCGGCCGGTGAGCGCTACTTCCACCGCGCCGCCCAGCAGTACATTGCCGAAAACCTGTCGGACGCCCGGCGCCTCGTGGCAGAAGGCCTGCGGGCCGCCCCCGACCACCCGAAGCTGCTGGCCCTCCGCGAGAAGCTGCGCCAGCAGCAAAAGCGCCGGTCGGGCGCCGACGACGCCAACGGTCAGAACGGATCCACACAGCAGTCCGGTGGCCAGCAGCAGAGCCAGCAGCAGGGCCGTCCGCAACCGGGCGACGCCCACCAGCACCGGTCGCGCGGCCAGCAGACCGCGGAGCGGCCTGGTTCTCGGGGCGCGCAGCCGCCGCCCGAGGACGCCCAGCAGGCGCAGGGCGAGCGGTCTTCTGCAGCGGCCCGGCAGTCCTCAGCGCAGCAGCGGGCCGAGGGCTCCTCCGATCGCCGTCCCACCGGCCTGAGCCGTGACCAGGCGGCGCGCATTTTGCAGGCCTTGGAAGGCCAGGAGAAGCAGCTTCTTCGCGAGGTGCAGAAGCGCGCATCGACGAAGACGACGGTCGAGAAAGACTGGTAGCGACGACTGAACGCACCGTACGGACCTCTGCCGAAGCCGGCGAGCGGATGAACACGTGGATTCGACTTCTTGTGGTGGGGATGATCCTGGGCGCCACGGTGGCGCCTCCGACGCGGGCGCAATCCGGCACCGTACAGGTATCGGCCGAGGCGTCGTCGACCGAGATTGGCGCGCAGGAGTCCGTCGTCCTCATCGTTCGGGTGGAGGGACGGCAGGCCAGCCGCATCGAGACCCCGGATCCGCCGGTCACGACCAACCTGGTGCTGGAGCAGTCGACGCCGACCACGCAGCGCAACGTCTCGATCAACGGCCAGGGCCAGATGGAGCAAAGCGTCACCTACCGATGGCTGTACGAGCCGGTGCGGACGGGCTCGGCCGAGATCGGACCGGTCGAGGTTACCGTGGCGGGCTCGACCTACACCACCGATCCCATCCGCGTTCGCATCCTCCCGCAGGCCCAGCGGCCCTCGCTGCCATCCACCGCGCCGCACGGAGCGCGTCCGTCTCCGCAGCCGCCGGCATCGCGCCCACGCGGCGACGGCGTTGACGCCCGCGACCTGTTCATCCGTGCCGAACCGTCGGCGACGCGTGCTTTTCAGAACGAGCAGGTCACCATCGAGTACCGGTTGTTCTTCCGGCCCAACGTGCAGCTGCGCCGTAGCCGCCTGGCCAGCGCCTGGGACGCCAACGGATTCTGGCGGGAAGAGCTCGACGTCGCCTCGCGACCGCGGCCGCGCACCCGACGCATGAACGGCCGCGCGTACCGGTCCATCGTCCTGAAGCGGGTGGCCGTTTTCCCCACGCGTCCGGGCACCCTCCGCGTGGATCCGCTGCGCATCGAAACCGAGGCCTACACGACCGCTCCACACCGCCGGCCGATGCAGCGCGGCTTCGAGCCGACGACCATTGCATCGGACGCGCTGACGATCGAGGCCCGGTCGCTTCCGGCGGATGCACCGCCCCGCTTCCAGGGCGCCGTCGGCGACTACGCGCTGCGGACGCGCCTTTCCGCGGACAGCGTGCAAGTCGGCGATGCCGTCCGGCTTCACGTGACCGTCGAGGGACGGGGCAACCTGGCGACGCTCTCCCCGCCTGCCTTTTCGCCGCCCGCGGCCTTCGAGTCCTACGCGCCCGAGACCTCGACCGACATCAACCGGAGCGGACGCGTGGTGCAGGGCACGAAAACCTTTACCTACACCCTGATCCCACAGTCCGGTGGGCGCTACACGCTGCCGACCGTCGAGCTCCCTGTTTTTGATCCCGGCGCACGCACCTACGAAACGCTTCGGGCGGATTCGCAGACGCTGCACGTGACCGGCGACGCGGCGCCTGCGGCAGTCAGCACCACGGGCTCCGGCCTTCCGGTGGGCGACATCACGCCGCTGATGACGGAGTCGCGCTGGGTGCGCACCGACGCCGTCCCCCTCCATCGGCAGACGTGGATCTACGCCGTCATGCTCCTGACGCTGCTGCTCGGAGCCGGCGGCATCGCGTACCGGCGCGAGGGCGCCGTGCCGCTTCCGTTTCGTTCCGACGGCGACGCGGCGTCCTCCGCGCAGCCCGCCCCGGCGATGGCGTCGGCCGAGCGCCAGCTCGGCAAGGCCGAACAGGCCCTCCGCAACGGGGAAACGAAACGGTTCTACCGCGAGATCGAGCAGGCGCTCATCGGCTTTCTCCGCACGCGCACCGGCACGCTCGAACCCGGCGCTTCCCGCGAGGCCGTAGCCGCCCTGCTGGAGGCCCGCCCCGTCCCGCCCGCCGACTGCGAGGCGCTCGACGACCTGCTGGATGTGTGCGAGGAAGCCCAGTTCACCCCCGAAAACCCAACCTACGACCGGGCCGCGTCCGACCTCAGCCGCGCCCGGCAACTCCTGCAGCGTCTGGATGGGGCGCTGCCGGCCCGTGCCGTCGCCGATCACAATGCGCCCCCCTCGTGATCGGCTCGGTGCTGCGCTTCTGCATCCACCGTCTTTCGTTCCGACCCGCCCGCTGCACTCGCCCATGCGCCGCCTGTTCGCCGTTCTGTTTTTGATCGGGGCCCCGATCGTCGCTTCCGCCCAGCCCGACCGGGAAGCGCAATTCCGGGCGGGCAACGAGGCGTACGAGGCGGGCCAGTATCAGAACGCCATAGAGGCCTACCGGCAGGTGCTCGACGCCGGGTATGCGAGCGTGGCCCTGTACCACAATCTGGGGAACGCCTACGTCCGAAGCGGCGCGATGGGACCGGCCATCCAGGCGTACGCGAAGGGCCTCCGGCTGGCACCGGGCCATCGGAAGCTCGTGCACAACCTGCAGCAGGCTCGTGAGCGCGCCGGACTCTCCGGCCCCGTACCCGTCCTGCGGAGCGGCAGCCAGCAGCTTGCGGACACGCTGCCGACCGGCTTCCTCGCAGGGCTCGGATGGCTCGCAGGGGCTGCCGGCATCGGGCTTGCCGTGTATCGCACGTCCTCCGCCCGCCCCGATGCGTGGCGCCACGCCCGCGTGCTCGGTCTGATCGCCGGCGGCGTGCTCGTGTGGGGGCTCAGCCTCGGGGTGTCGTCCCTCCAGGGGCCCGATCGCCACGCCGTCGTGCTCCCCGCCGAGGCGCCCGTGCAGACCGCCCCGGCCGACACCGCCGCCACCGCCGCCACCGTCCGCGAAGGGATGCTGCTCGACGTGGAACGCAGCCGCAACGGCTGGACACGCATCCGCGTCCCCGACGGCCCGCAGGGGTGGGTGCGCACCTCCTCCGTCGGGGAGGTTTAACCCTGCTCTGGCGGCTCTGACCGCTGCGAAGGAAGGGATGCACGAAAGACCACATTGGCCGCTACAGCAACCGAGGCGTTCCCGGTCCCGTGCTCTCTCGTGCTCCTGCACGGCGTTCACACCGTGTCCGGATACTCGACGATCACCCCCTCGCGCGGCGCCAGCTCCAGGTAGAGTTCAACGACCTCCCCCGTGCGGTCGCCCTCCGTGGAGAGCCGGATGGGAACGTCGTGCGCCCCCGACGGAAGCAGGAAACGCTGCGCCGCGTCGGCAAAGTTGAGGGCCACAAGAAGCTGCTCGTCGTCGTGTGAGCGCAGGAAGGTGAACACGTCCTGCGGGGTCGTCGTGATGGGCGTGTATGCGCCGACCTCCAGCGCCGGAGAGGCAGCGCGCAGCTCCAGAAGGCGCCGGTACAGAGACAGCAGGGCGTCGGGGTCGCCGGTCTGCTGCTCGACGCTGCGGGCACGGTGGTCGTCGCCGAGCGGGAGCCAGAGATCGTCCGGGTCGGCGTCCGAGAATCCGGCGGAGGGGCCGTCGGTCCACGGCATCGGCGTGCGGCAACCGTCGCGGTTCTGCTGTTTCTCGAGGCCGTCTGCCTGCAGATCGAGCCGCTTCTCGGGCGGCACGTCGACCTCGGGGAGGCCGAGCTCATCGCCGTAATAGAGCGTGGGCGTGCCGCGCAGCGTGAGGAGGAGCAGGGCCGCGAGCCGTGTGTTTTCCGCGCCCAGCCGGGTCGCCATTCGGGGCTCGTCGTGGTTCCCCAGCACGTAGTTGGGCCATGCACCCTCCGGCAGCGCCGCCTCCAGGCTGTTCACCACCTGCTCAACGGCAGCGGCTGTCCACTCCACGCCGAGCAGATGGAAGTTGAAGGGCAGGTGGAATTCGTCCAGGTCGTCGCCGTAGAAGGCCGCCCAGCGCGGCCAATCGAAGAGGTGGATCTCGCCGATGCCGACGCGCTCCGGATCGTCGTACTCTTCCAGCACGTCGCGCAACTCCCGGTAGACGTCGTGGACGTCCGGATGGTTGGTGTCGTACAGATGCACCTGCTCGTCGTACGCGCCGAGCGAACGGTGGATGAACAGGCCTTCGTCGTGGGCCTCCGGGTTGTCGCGCAGCGCCGGGTCTTTCATCACGTACTGCGCCACATCCACGCGGAAGCCGTCCACCCCCCGATCCATCCAGAAGCGCAACACGTCGAACATCGCCTCGCGGACCTGCGGATGGCGCCAGTTCAGGTCGGGCTGCTCCTTGAGGAACGTGTGCAGGTAGTACTGCTCGGTCGCTTCGTCCCACTCCCACGCCGAGCCGCCGAAGATGCTCAGCCAGTTGTTGGGCGGACCGCCGTCGGGCGCCGGGTCTTCCCACACGTACCAGTCGCGCTTCGGATGATCGCGCGAGGACCGCGATGCCTGAAACCACGGATGCTGGTCCGACGAGTGGTTCGGCACGTAGTCGACGATGAGCTTGAGCCCGCGGGCGTGCGCCGCCTCCACGAGCCGATCAAAGGCGTCGAGGTCGCCGAAGAGCGGGTCGACACCGCAGTAGTCGGCCACGTCGTAGCCGAAGTCCTTCATCGGCGAGGGATAGAACGGCGAGAGCCAGAGCGCATCCACGCCGAGCGTGTCGCTCAGGTAGTCGATGTTCTCGACGATGCCGTCGAGGTCGCCCACGCCGGTTCCGGTCGTGTCGTTGAAGCTGCGGGGATAGATCTGATAGATGACGGCACGGTGCCACCAGGGGTGAGGCATTCGGTTTCAAGTTCCGAGTTTCAAGTTCCGAGTTTCAAGTTCTGCGTTCCGAGTTCGCGGAAGCGGCGCAGGCTACGGAGGTCCTGGACGCTACAGATGCGTCGGAGATCTCCCGATCCGTCCGGGAAGGGGCCCCTCTCACGAGGGAACCAACATACCAGGTTCACAACACTGCAATGGAGTGCGCTGTCTCATAGATTGAGCGGCAGCCGCGCCCAACATCAGCAATTCAGACCGCAACATCCACCATGAGCATCCGCTGGGGCATTCTCGGAACCGGGCGCATCGCGTCCGATCTGGCCGCCGACCTCGCCCACCTGCCGGATGCCGATCTGGTGGCGGTGGGGTCGCGCCGGCAAGCCACCGCAGAGGCGTTCGGAGACCGCTTCGACGTTCCGCACCGGCACGGCTCCTACGAGGCCCTGGTGGCCGATCCGGACGTCGACGTCCTCCACGTGGCGACGCCGCACCCGTTCCACGCCGAACACGCAACGATGGCGCTGGAAGCGGGCACGGCCGTGCTGTGCGAGAAGCCGCTCACGATCAACGCCGACGAGGCCGACGCCCTCATCGCTACGGCCCGTGCCAACGACGTCTTTCTGATGGAGGCGATGTGGACGCGCTTCCTCCCGGGCATGGACGCCGTGCGCGACGCCGTCAACGACGAGCTCGGCGACGTCTTTCTGCTGGAGGCCGACATCGGCGCACCCACGCCGTTTGACCCCGAACACCGGATGTACAATCCCGCGCTCGGCGGCGGGGCGCTGCTCGACCTCGGCATCTACCCCATTGCCTTTGCGTTCGAGCTGCTCGGCCCGCCCGACGACGTCACCTCTTCGGCCCTTCTCGGCGCGACCGGCGTCGACGAGCAGTGCGCCGGCCTCTTCACGTACGACAACGGCGCACAGGCCCTCTGGCACGCCTCGATGCGTGCCGACGCCGGACGCACCTGTGCGATTGCCGGCACCGACGGCCGGCTCGAAGGCGCCCGCGCCTGGTGGAAGGGCGCGCCGTACACCCTCACCCGCACCGACGGCTCGACCGCGGTGTTCGAGACGCCGTTCCCCGGCAAAGGCTACCAGTTCGAGGCGGCCCATGTCATGAACTGCCTGCGCGCGGGCCGCACCGAAAGCCCCGTGATGCCACTCGACGAAAGCCGCGCCATCATGGCCACGATGGATGCGATGCGCACGGAGTGGGGCGTCCGCTATCCGCAGGAAGAGTGACCGGCGGCTCGGAAGCAGCGGGCGGATTGCCTGTGGCCTTCGACCTCAAAAGCGGAAGCGCGTTTCCACGCACGGTGTGCAGGGCTCCAAGGCCAACCCCTGTTATTGGGCCAGGGAGGAAAATCCGAAGCGGGCCGACTGTGAGCGATCTGTGGATAACTCTGGGGATTCCCCTCTCTCCCCTCCACACCGGTGCCAATAACGGCATACGACGGGCGCTCGGTGCGGGCTCTTCCCCCTCCATGCGCCGCTTCTCGGATCTCCGTTATGATTTCGCGACGGATCGCCCCGTGGAGCGTTTGTTGAAAAATAGCGCTTGCATAACGGCGCTCGAACGGCTTCCTTGGTAGTCCACGAAGCGAGACGGGTCCCGCACTCGCGGCCGATGGTTTCCTGCGTGCGATGCGGGAGGACCCTCGGGGCGGCTCCCTTCAGCGAACAACGGCTAGACGACGACCTAATGATGTGTCCCACACACTTCCTTCGTCTGTTGTGTCCCGCCGCTGACAGCCGCCGCTCACCGGATTCGTCTGCGCGTCGTTGACGACGGATCTCGTTGCTCTCGTCTTTGTGGGAAGCCTTTCCGTGGTGAACGGATGGTACCACGAACGGCCCCTGCCCCTGACTCCGGCTCCTATGCTTGCTTGGCCCGCTTCCAGGGGTTCGCCCGTGTGAAACGGCCCCTTTAATTCGTAGTCAAGGATGATGACGTCTGCATCCCTCCCCGTGCTGGTTCCGCTTCTTCCGTGCGCGCCGACAGCTTGTCCGTAGCACCACGGTCGGTCCTGGAGTTCCGCTCCACACCACACTTCCGCATCCTGTTCACGATTACTCTTGAGTGTCTACATGCCCGAACCAAACGACAATCCCCTCTTCGACGAGGACGCGGCGGATCTGCCCGACCGCGACGACCTCGCCGAAGGCCTCACCATCGACCGCGTCTTCTCGACGGACGGCGAGCATCCCTTTGAGTCCTGCGAGTGGGAAACCCGCTCGGCCTCGATCTCGAACTCGGACGGCGAAACGATCTTCGAGCAGAGCGGCGTCGAGTTTCCCGAGCATTTTAGCCAGCTCGCCACGAACGTCGTCGCCTCCAAGTACTTCTACGGCGACAACGACGAGCCGAACGGCGACCCCG
>Ga0207797_1000403_pt1 | contig 33498 bp, 32 predicted proteins | sample PRCRCaboRojoPR_6_FD_187275 | JGI IMG/M metagenome (GOLD analysis project Ga0207797, IMG submission 187275) | Marine sediment microbial community from Cabo Rojo, Puerto Rico - PR CR 10% Liquid 1 (SPAdes) | ecosystem: Environmental > Aquatic > Marine > Coastal > Sediment | place: Cabo Rojo, Puerto... | reverse complement strand
GCATACCTTCCTGGTATAATGCATAGGGTTGGGTATGGGTTACCCACACACCAGGTGCCAGCGGTGTGAAACTACCTTCCAGGTTTTTGATGGTCAGGGTAAACTTACTGATTCCGTCATACTCCAATGTAACCTTGATTGTTTCTTCTACTTCAGGGTAAGTATACGGATCATCTTCCATCCTGACATTTCCGTTTTCATCGGTTCCTGTATCAGTTCCACCATTCAGCGGCTGATCAGGTCCGGTCCCCGGTTCCTGGTTCACTTCCGTTCCGGCATCCCAAAGATAAACCTTATCGGTTATATCGATGGTTTCTGCTTTTTCCCCCTCAAAAAGATTGTCGAAAAGATCAAGCCCTTCATCCGAGGTTCCGTAGAACAAATCATTCGACTTTACAAACATGGTGGCAAAGGTCAGCTTGTGCCCCTTGCTTGCATGAAAACTCACCGAATAAGAATTACCGGGTAATAGCGGACCCGGAGAATCCGCTCCGTCGGGCGTATTAAAAACTCCGGATTCGAAAAATTCATATGTTTCCGATACATTTTTTATGGTCACCGTAAAATTTCCTTCCGGTTGACCAGTTCCACCCTTAGGTTGGTCCGGAAACTGTTCTGATAATTCCTCACACTGCGTAAACATAACAGTTACCAATGCTAAACTCATGATCAATTTTAGTTTTTTCATAGCCTTAAATTTTTAAGTTTATAATTCAATGTATGACCGGGCCCAGACATACAGTTCAAAATTACCGGCTAATTATCACAAAACTGTCACGATAAGGAAAAGAGAGTATAACATTTAAATTGTCGTGGAATTAAGATTGAATAAGCGTGTAGTTTATGCAGAAGGATACAGGATAAGAAGAAATTAACTTTCGGCATTGATAGCGGAATCATCCAATCTCAAAGTAGGCCTCAGGGTAATATCAGGTCGATTCATATACAGGAAGGATAAACCTAAACCGGGTAAACTGGTTGGGTTGGCTTTGAACTTTAATGGGTGCCTGGTGCAAATCGAGTATTTTCTTTACAATTGCGAGCCCGAGGCCGGTTCCTTCAATACCTGATTTTTCCTTATCAACTTTATAATATCGGTCAAATATTGACTCGAGATCCTTTTCAGGTATTCCTTCACCGGAATTCTCCACATCTATTTGCACATTACCATTTTCCTGATGAACACCGAGCTTAATCCATCCTTTCTCAGGAGTATATTTGATGGCATTATCCACAAGGTTTTGAATGACCCGGTCGATCATCGAAATGTCGGCATAAACCATAGGCAGCTCCCGGTCGATTTTTGTATACAGCTCCACATTCTTTTTGTCGGCAAGTATGTTGTATTTTTGGCTTGCATCCTGGAGCAGCTCATTTATCAGGAAAGGTTCCCGGTGGGGCTTCAGCTGGCCTGTTTCAAGCTTCGACAGTTCAAAAAGATCTGTAACCAGCCGTTTGAGTTTATCGCTGCTGTCGAGTATGATACGGTAATACTGTTTTCGTTCTTCGGGCGTAACCTCTTCGTCTTTAATCCATAAGGTTTCAATGTAACCGTGCATTACCGCAAGCGGATTTCTAAGATCGTGCGATACATTGGCAATTAATTCTCTTCGCAGGGTATCCACCTTTTTCAGTTCATCGATGTTGTTCAGAATGGTATCCGCCATGTGATTGAATGTTCGTGAGAGCAAAGCCATTTCGCCTTTTGTATTTTTCTCTGGTATCCGGGCATGCAGATCACCCTGTTCAAACTTTTTCACTGTATTGATCACCACCCGAAGGTTTCGGGTAAGAAGATAGATCAGGCCCAAACCGATCAGAAACGCTGCTATGAGCGTAATGATGAACGACCGGGTACTTACACGCAACCAATAACTTCCCAACATCGTGCTGGAGATGTTTTCAAATTTTTCGCTCACCAGCACCATATAGACATATCCTTGCAAAACCCCGTTCTTTCGTACCTCAGCGGCTGAGAAAATGGTTTTCTGCCCGGGATTGCGCGGGTCATCACCCAGTACATACTTCTCTCCCCCGGAATTAATAAATTCCCTGACCGGATTCAGCGATATCCTCGCCAGCTTCACCTTCTTCTTGAGCACCACATAGGAGAGGATCTTTCCGTCAGGATCGAGCAGGTAAACTTCCAGGCGGGGATTGACAGCCATCATTGAATGCATCAGCTTATCAAGGGCTTCTTTATTGACTTTCCCGTTTTTGAAAGGCTGAACCTCGAGCAGCATCTCACTGGCCACATCAGCATTCAGCCGTTGGGTGGTTTCCTGAAAATAACGGTTGGCAGAAATGGTTGTAATGACAACGTACGCCAAACCGAGAAGCAGTAAAAGGATCAAAAAAGCCGCCGAAAGCCTCCAAAGCAGTGTGTTTTTCAAAATAAGTTTTTTCATGGTCAGATCTCATCGTTAAACCTGTATCCAATGCCCCAGGTTGTTAAAATGTATTTTGGTTTCCTGATGTCGGGCTCGATCTTGGACCTCAGCCTGTTGATATGTGAATTCACTGTGTGCTCGTATCCGTGAAACTCATAACCCCAAACAAGGCTAAGCAGCTGATCGCGGTCATAGCTTTTACCCGGATGGGCTGCCAGCAATACCAGCAGGTCAAATTCTTTTGGGGTCAGCTCTATTCTGGTATCAGCGAGCATTACTTTTCTTTTTTCCCTGTCAATCTTCAGCTCGTCAACTTCAATGAAATTCTGAAAGCCATTGGTATTGACTGCTTTCTCGTTATGTTCCTGTCTTCTGAAAATGGCCTTCACCCTGGCGATAAATTCACGTATGCTAAAGGGTTTGGTAATGTAATCATCCGCTCCTGATTCAAGGCCCATCACCTTGTCGAATTCCTCTGATTTGGCGGTGAGCATCAGGATGGGCGTATGATCCTCAAATGCCCGTAATTTCTGACAAAGTACCAATCCATCCATTCCCGGCAACATCAAATCAAGGATGATCAGGTCATACGAACCCTGATGGGCATATTCAAAACCTGTTGACCCGTCCTCTGCAATGTCAACCTCACAGTCCAGGTCCCTGAGATGGATGGATAGAAGTCCGGTCAGATCCTTGTCGTCTTCTATGATGAGTACCTGTTTCATGCAATAAAATTTGCGTAAAAATAGACCACACCTATCAAGAAAGTATCACAGAAATGTAAATGTGAAATAACATTGTTATGGACTTATTACTAAAACACTGAGATCGGAAAATGGTTCAGAACTTACTCACATACCCCAGGTGTATCTTTGCTGATCCAAGTTCAATGGGGCTTCCAGCCTGTTGACCCAGGGCATAGCTGATATACATGATTCCCCCGCCGGTATCAATATGTGCTCCAATACCGAAACCAAAAGGGAGATCTTCTTTGATGCCTGAAGACATGTCCCTTTGGTACCATCCTCCGTCCCAGAAAGCATAGAGGTTGCTGTTCCTGGATAGCAGATACCGTAATTCCAGGCTAACAACTGAATAAACCGGGGCGAGGAAAGCATGATCATCGAATCCCCGCAGCGATTCAAAACCTCCAAAGCGGTAAAGCTCGTTCTCCCTGAAGCCTTTAGTCCCTTCCGACCACATGTACTTGAACCGTCCATAGCCGGAAGCTTTAACCACCCAAGACCTGAACAAGGGTTGATACCAGGAAATATCCAGCCCGGTCTCTGCGCTTGTCCGGCTTTCATCATCCTTTCCTCCCCTTCTCCTTCCAAGGCTGCCAAAAAGATCCAGTTCCAATCCGCGGGAAGGATTCAAACGATAATCCAGGTTATTGAATGCATACCTGGCTCCGTAAAGCCTCATATTAAAGGGCTCATACCTTTCTTTGACCTCCGGGGCCTCAGATATCAGGGAGGATCCTTCAAAATCACCAAACACCTCAAGCCGGCTTTGGGAACTTATATAAAAGGAAAGCCCTGCCCGGAAAGTTCTGGAAAGAAAACTGGTATCCTTTTTATACAAATCAAACGAAGCATTGATACCAACCGATTGAAGCAACAGGTAAGGAAAATCCATCTGCAGGTTAAACTCCTGCGATTGTTTTTCCAGGCTGTTCCAGTTAACTGCCAGGTATTCGCCCCTCCTGAAAAGGTTTGAGAGACTGAGATCAAACTGTCCTGTGAAACGGATCTTCCCGTCTCCCCCAGGCAAAAAACCCACCACTCCATCGACCTGGTTGTTTTCTGCCCGTTCCAGGTACAAAAACACATTCACCCGGTGGCCTTCCGAGAATTCCAGCTCAAAATCCCTTATCTGCCTGAGAAATGCGATATTCTCTATCCTGTCAGGTATTTGCTTCAGCCTGCTTTCATTGTAAACCATTCCCGGGTACAAGCCCAGGTAAGGATAAAGATATTTTTCACTCACCGGATTGTTGCCCTGGATCATGATGCTGTCGATCACATAGCGCTTACCGGGATCGATACCGAGTGAGGCATTAAGCGTATCAGAACCCGCATCTTCCAAGCGCTCTATTCTAACTGAGGCAAAAGGATATCCGCGGTTTTCCAGGTAGGTGACAATCCTTTCTTCCAGGGCATTCAGCTCATGCAAATTGATAACTTCATTATTATTCATTCCCCGGAAAACAGTAAATCCCCGGAAGAGGGAGGAATCAGGCACATTCAGGGAAAATTGACCCCAGCGATACTGCCCTCCGACATGCAGCCAGGCGGTGAGGGTATCTTCCCGAACCCGGATGCTGTCATAGCTGGCAGCCAGAAATCCCCTCCTGCGCATATCTGAAAGCGACTCCCTTAATTCCATATGGATGGTGGCACTGTCCTTATAAGATTCTTCCAGTTCGGAGGTAAGTTCATCAATATAACCGGAAGCACTGGATTCACGGATCTCCAGGTAATATTCCTGACCCTTCGTTATCAAACCAATTAGAAGAAGGAAGGTGATCAGCAATATGTTCTTCAGGATGTACACAATTTGCCAAAATTAATTAAAGAAGCTGCACAACAAATGATTGTGCAGCTTCTTCAAACATCAACATGAGCTGGTTTACATATGGTTCATGAAACCCTGGCTCTGAAGAACCTTCAGATACTGCTTGGAGAAATGAAGATTGTCTTCCTTGGTATACCTGTTATCGGTAAACACCTGTGCGAGGGTTTCCTTTTTATTTTCCTCAAGGATCTGCCTAGTTTCTTCAAGCGATTCCTTTTCAGCGAATATCCGGTCGATGTCTTCAGCGGTATAATCTTTATAGGTTTCGTAATGCACTACACCCTCAAGCGGCACCCTGTCGGTAAGGCCGGGATCTTCATCCGGATACCCCAATACAATGGCAGCAACGGGCACTACCCCGTTGGGAAGGTTCAGAATCTTAATAAGCTGATCGGCATTGTAGGTAGCGGTACCCAGGTAACAGATGCCCATTCCTTTCTCCTCCGCTGCCAGGCAAACATTCTGGGATACCAGCAATGCATCGATGGCTGCATTGATGTACCAGAGGAAATTGTCATATCCGGGTTCCGCATCGCGCTGCTCGCACCATTTGTGAAAACGGTTGATATCAGCACAGAATGTCAGATGCACGGGTGCCTGCATTACCATCGGCTGATTGAAATGGGCAGGCGAGATCTCCTTCTTTTTCTCTTCATCCTGGGTAACTACAATAGAGTATAGTTGCATGTTCCCTGTTGTAGAAGCGCGTGTGCCTGCTTCCAGGATTTCCTTCAGATCTTTTTCAGCTACCGGTGTATCCTTGTATTGCCTTATGGAACGATGTTGCATGATGGTATCCAGCATAACGTTTGTTTTTTAAAGGTTTGATGCAATATTAATAAACTTCGGCCTAACTTACTCAAAGGGCAAAGATGTTTTTAAACTATTACCTGATATATGAGTCCTATAAATAATTTTTTCTACTAAATCCAAAACAATTCATTATGAACAATTCAAGAAAGAACAAACTTTACCCCATCCGGGGGCTCATAACAGTATTTATGTTATGCGCCGGCATTTTCATGCTCTCAACGGATGTATCGGCCCAAAAGAAAGAAAAGAATGATGAAGAAGACAAGGATCCGGTCAATTCAAGCCTGGTTAGCGGATTAAAATTCCGAAGCATCGGACCTGCTTATGCTTCGGGGCGTATTTCAAGTTTTGCCGTCAACCCGGACAACCACAAGGAATTTTACGTGGGCGTGGCCAGCGGAAATGTTTGGAAAACTGACAACAAGGGCATCACCTTCAAGCCCGTTTTTGAAAACTACGGTACATACTCCATCGGCTGTGTCACCATGGATCCCAACAATCACAACGTGGTATGGGTAGGAACCGGTGAAAATAACCACCAGCGCGCCCTGGGTTATGGTGATGGCATTTACAAAACCGTAGACGGGGGCCAGACCTGGAAAAACATGGGATTAAAGGAATCCCGGCAGGTCGGTAAGATACTGGTAGATCCCAGAAACTCCAATGTAGTATATGTTGCAGCAGAAGGCTCAGCCTGGGGACCAGGAGGAGACCGTGGACTTTACAAAACCACCGACGGGGGCGAAACCTGGAACAAAGTACTCGAGATAAGCGAACAAACGGGGGTAAACAACGTGGTGATGGATCCGCGCGACCCGGATGTACTCTATGCCACCTCGGAACAGCGCAGAAGGCATGTTCACACCAAAATAGGCGGTGGTCCTGAATCGGCAATATACAAATCAACAGATGCAGGAAAAAACTGGAGGGAGCTGGAACAAGGACTGCCTAAAGGCCATATGGGAGGAATCGGACTGGCCATCTCACCGGTCAATCCCGATGTGCTTTATGCCATTATTGAAGCCACGGAAGACAATGGAGGCTTTTTTCGTTCAACCAACCGCGGCGAATCGTGGGAAAAGAGGAGCGACCATCACTCCAGCGGACAGTATTACAATGAGATTTTCTGTGATCCGCGGGATGTGGATAAAGTTTACTCAGTGGAAACGGTAAGCAAAGTCACCAAAGACGGGGGACAAACATGGGAAAGAGTCGGGATGAACAAGAAGCATGTGGACGATCATGCCATGTGGATCGACCCCGAAGATACAGATCATTACATGATTGGATCTGACGGTGGGATATACATCACCTATGACAATGCAGAGCATTATTACCATGTATCCAATCTGCCGGTTACCCAGTACTATAGGGTTTCTGTTGATACGGAAAAGCCTTTTTACAATGTTTATGGTGGTACACAGGATAACAACAGCATGGGTGGTCCTTCCCAAACATTAAACTCTGACGGGATACCCAACTCGGAATGGTTTGTTACACTGGGTGGCGATGGTTTCTGGCAGGCCATTGATCCAGAAAACCCCAACATCGTGTATTCCGAGCTTCAATATGGTAATGTTGTAAGATACGATAAACAAAGCGGAGAATCCATCGACATCAAGCCTACTCCGCCGAAAGATTCCCTTACTTACCGCTGGAACTGGAACACCCCGCTGATCATGAGCCCCCATGACAATGAAAGGCTTTACATGGCCGCCAACAAGGTTTTCAGAAGTGACGACCGTGGAAATTCATGGGAAATTATCAGCCCCGACCTCACTGCCCAGATTGACCGTAACCGATGGCCGGTAATGGGCAAGTTCTGGAGCGTGGATGCCGTAGCCAAGGATGTCTCCACATCGCTTTACGGTACCATTGTTTCGCTGGATGAATCACCGGTACAGGAAGACCTCCTCTATGTAGGCACGGACGACGGGTTGATACAGGTAACCGAAAATGCAGGGGAAAACTGGACAAAGACAGGCAAATTCCCCGGGGTACCCGAGTATACATACGTAAGCGATATATATGCTTCCAGGCATGATGCCAACGTGGTTTATGCCTCTTTTGACAACAGGAAACGAGATGACTTCAAGCCGTATCTACTGAAAAGCACCAATAAGGGTGAAAGCTGGGAATCCATCACCGAGGGTTTACCAGAAAACGGAACCGTACATGCCCTGGAACAGGATCCCGTTGACCCGGATCTTCTGTTTGCCGGCACGGAATTTGGTATTTTCTTTTCCAACAATGGAGGAGAGAAATGGGTACAGCTAAAATCAGGCATTCCGACCATTGCGGTCAGAGATATTGCCATCCAGGAAAGAGAAAAAGACTTGGTACTGGCGACCTTTGGAAGGGGCTTCTATATACTCGACAACTATTCGCCATTAAGAACGATTGATGAGGAATTCGTTGAACAGGAAGCCCATATCTTTGATATCCCGGAAGCCAGGATGTATATCCAAAAGCGGGGCAAATACGGGCAGGGTTCTACCTATTATACCGGTGAAAATCCATCGTACGGAGCCGTATTCACCTACTACCTGAATGAAACGCCAAAAACTTACGAACAGCTTCGAAAGAAAAAAGAAAAAGAGTTGTTTGAAGAAGGCAAGCGCATCCCCCAGCTTACATGGAAAGAACAAAGGGAAGAGGAGCAGGAAGTAGCACCTTACCTCATTTTCACCATTTATGATGATGAAGGTTATGTGATAAGAAAAATTACCAAAAAACCTTCCAAGGGCATAAACCGAATTGCCTGGGATTTTCGGTATGAAAATTCCTACCCGGTAGATCTTGACAACGGAGAGTTCAACCCGTTCCAGGATGAAAGCGGTGCGGTAATGGCCATGCCAGGCAACTACAAAGTATCCCTTTCACTATACCATCATGGGGAAATCAGGGAACTGGTTCCACCGAAAGACTTTTCGGCACGCCAGTTGAATAACAGAACCCTGCCCGCAACCGACCGGGATGAATTGCTGGCATTCCAGGAAAAGGTATCCGATCTTACCCGCGCAATACAAGGCGCCGAAGAATTAAGCGCCGACATGATGGAAAGAATGAAACTTATCAAGCAGGCCATACTTAGCACACCCTCTGAAACCAAAGAATTGATGGAAGAGGCAGAACGCATAGAGGAGGAACTTGATGAGGTTATCTTTGCTTTCCATGGAGTGGAACCAAAGGCGAGCAGCGAGGAGATTCCTCCACGACAGGTACCGATTCTGAACAGGTTACGAACAATTGTTTACACACATTACAGATCAACTTCACCGGTAACTGAAACGGAAAGAAAGAATTACAGGATTCTCATGGAGAAATTCCCGCCATTGCTGGAGAAGTTAAAAGAACTGAAACAAGTGGACATTCAAAATCTTGAAGACAAACTGGAAAAGCTGAAAGCACCCTGGACACCAGGACGAATTCCCGAATTGGACTAATTCATTTAATTTAAGTGCATTTCAAAAAAGTGACGTAATTAAATCAAGCAATCAATTTACAAATTACAAGCACCAAATGACAAACAATTTCTAAAATTCAATGATCTAAACATCACACAAAACGAAATATCATAATGGATATTAATGTTTTGGTCATTGATATTTTGAGATTGAATATTATTTGTCATTTGGTGCTTGTAAATTGTAATTTCAAACTGCAGCGTGTTGTTCATTGGTAGGTTTTAACATAAGGCAAATCAATGGATCATTATTTCATTTTAATCCCGATGCCTGACGTATCAGTCAAAAGATGATTTATATTACCTTTTATATGGAAACCTATTCCTTATTTCCCCGTATATCAAATATAACAATAATACTAAACTATAAAACAGTCAGGAAATGAAAAGAAAATGGATTGCTCTCATTGCAGCGGTATTATTCATCGGCGCAACCTTGTCATCATGCCACAGCACAACTCCATGTCCGGCTTATGCAAAAAATGATGAAAACAATAAACCCCATCAGGAAAATACTCATTCCCATCAAAAAAATTTAGCCCTTCACCACCAGGAGAAGTAAGCTGATCAGATATTGTTTTTTGGTTTTTTGGTTTTTTTCTATTTTTGACATTGAAATCCAAAAACTATTTTTTAATGAAGAAATTAGCCATCATTTTAGTTTTTGCCTTTGTTCTGGCAACGGTATTTTCATCCTGTAAAAGCCAGGATTGTCCGGCATATGAAGATGACATCACGGCAAGTACTACTGTAAGCACAAACTGATCTCAACCGATCAGAAAACAAAAATTATTTCTTCTTTTTCCTTTCACCATTGAATAAATGGTATACGATTGTTGTATTGTTTCACTTCAAAGTTATGCATGTTAAAAACAGGTCCGCTCAGCAAATGAGCGGACCTGTAATTTTATGGTTGATAAATGATTAGGGGTAGCGAAACTAAACAATCCCGGAAAAGCCCATAAATGCAAGTGAAAGCAATCCGGCAACAATAAATGCTATAGGCACACCTTCCATGGCTTTGGGCACGTTAACCAGGTCGAGATGTTCACGGATACCCGCGAATACGATCAGGGCGAGTCCGAACCCGATTGCATTGGCCAGACCGAAAACAACGCTCCCGAGCAGGTTGTAATCATTCTGAACCGCCAGTAGCGCAACACCAAGAATGGCGCAGTTGGTTGTTATCAGTGGAAGAAAGATCCCAAGGGCCTGGTACATTGGAGGGCTCACCTTCTTAAGAACTATCTCCACGAGCTGAACCAGGGATGCGATCACCAATATAAAGGTGATGGTCTGCATAAAAGAGATGCCCAGTGGAACCAGTATATAGCTTTGTAAAAGATAGGTGATGATGGTGGCCAGGGTCATCACAAAGGCAACAGCACCGGTCATCCCAATAGCCGTCTCTACCTTGCTTGAAACCCCGATAAAGGGGCAAATACCCAGAAACCTGTTTAAAACGATGTTGTTAACAAAAACCGCTGAGATGATGATGACAACATATTCCATAGTCTAGTACATTTTCTTTTTAAGTTTGTCAGCTAACATGATCAGATATCCAAGAGCCAGGAATGCCCCGGGTGCCAGGACAAAAACAAGCATTCCATCTCCTTCGTAGATGGAAAATTCAATAAGTTCGGGAATCAATGTAAATGATCCGCTTCCCAGTATTTCCCTCACTCCGCCGAGAACAGTCAAGGCAAGTGCAAAACCGAGACCCATACCCAGACCATCGATGATGGAGGAGAAAATGTCGTTTTTGGATGCAAATGCTTCCGAACGTCCCAAAACCAGGCAGTTAACTACAATAAGCGGAATAAAAATCCCCAGGGCTTCGTATAAATCGGGTACAAAAGCCTGCGTTACCATTTGTACGATGGTAACGAATGATGCAATCACAACAATAAAGGTCGGTATTCTCACCTTGGGCGGTATCAGGTTCTTGATGATGGACACCACCAGGTTCGACATAACCAGCACAAAAGTGGTGGCCAATCCCATTCCCAAGCCGTTGTAGGCTGAAGTAGTTACTGCCAGGGTCGGACATAGACCCAGAAACAGTGCAAAGACGGGATTGTCTTTTATAAAACCTTTGCTAAAATTCTGCCATTGGTTCATTGGGGACCTCCTTTCTGAAATGCCTGATAAGCTTTTTGAACTGCATCACAATAAGCTCTTGATGAAATGGTGGCGGCGGTAATGGCATCCACGTCACCACCATCTTTCTGAACCTCCAGTTCGTAATTTTCAGGATTTTTTCCATTAAATTGTGTACTCCAGTTTGATTTGGCTTTATCGATCTTATCTCCCAATCCGGGAGTTTCGGCATGTTCCAGTACTGATATGTTATTTATGGTTCCATCCGTATTAAATCCTACCATCAACCGGATCCTTCCACTATAACCCTGATCCGTGAAGGTGGAAACTGCCATGCCTACCAGCTCACCATTTTGTTTTGCCGGATAAACCTGCAGGCTGTCACCTTCAACAACTACCTTATAGGATTCCTGGTTGGGTTGATTGGTAAAATCCGGAACTACCTGGCGAATGGCCATATTTTTCTTACGCATCTCGGCTTCGGCAATCGGGCCGCGGGTTAATTCATAGATAAAACCCAAAGTGGTGGATGCTGCCAGCGTAACAATAAAAAGGGTAAGCACCATATTGGTGAAGGTAGATTCTTTATTAGCCATGTTGCACCTCCTCTCCGAATCGCTTAGGTTTCATGTATCTGTTCAAAATGGGAACAAAGGCATTCATAATCAAAATGGCAAAGGAGACACCTTCAGGGTAAGAACCAAACACCCGGATGATCACCGTGAGCACACCGATGCCAATACCGTAAATCCATTTGGCCTTGTTGGTCATAGGTGAAGTTACGTAATCGGTTGCCATAAAGATCGCTCCCAGGAGCAAGCCTCCCGTGAGAATATGAAACAGGGGATCCGCATATTGACTGGGATCAGCGAGCCACAAGATACCTGTAAAAGCACCCACGCTCAGCACGGTCGAAACCGGGATGTGCCAGGAAATTATCCTCAGATAGAGGAGTATGATGAAACCAATGATCAGGGCAAATGCAGCCATTTCACCGAGCGAACCGCCCATCTGCCCGATGAACAAATCAGAATATTCAGGCAGTTTATCTGATAGCTGCGAAACAGTAACCTCTCCCCTTTCCTGCAGAATACCAAGAGGGGTGGCTCCGGTTTGTGCATCAACATAACTGGTGTTGAACCCCCTGGGAACCGGCCAGCTAGTCATTTGAACAGGAAATGAGATCAATAAAAAAACCCTACCGACAAGGGCAGGATTGAATGGATTGGTTCCCAGACCACCGAACGACATTTTACCAATGCCAATGGCCACCAGTGAACCAATAATGATGATGCCCACCGGCAGGTTGGATGGCACATTAAATGCCAGCAACAAACCGGTCACCATGGCCGATCCGTCAGTAATCGTGGGTTTCTGCTTTAAAAGAAATTTTTGTATTACATATTCAAAAGCCATGCACGACAATACGGCTACCAGGGTAACGATGATGGCCCCCATGCCAAATGAGAGCACTGACCAGGCCAGTGCCGGCAACAGGGCAATCACCACGCCATACATAAGCTTCCTTACACTGGTATTTTCGTAGACGTGCGGCGATGGAGAAACTGTTAACACCTTATTGCTATCCATTACTTATCTTTTCTGTTTCGTATAATTTGATTCACGTTTGTTTTTCCAAGTCTGATATAATCTAGCAATGGCACACGGGCCGGACATGTAAAACTGCATGAACCGCATTCCATACAGTCCATAATGGCATTCTCTTCGCAATCCTCGAATCTTTCAAGCTGGGCCAGCTGTTTAAGAAGGTATGGCTCCAACCCCATTGGACAGGCATCCACACACCTGCCACAGCGTATGCAATTGAATTCTTCCTCTCTGTGGGCCTCTTTTTCAGAAATAACCAGTATGCCTGATGTTCCTTTCACTACGGGAACTTCCAGTGAACTTAAAGCCTTCCCCATCATGGGACCCCCGCTGACTACCTTACCGGTGTCATCAGGCAGACCCCCGGCCGCTTCTATCAAATCCTTTACTGGTGTACCGATTCGAACCATGAAATTGGAGGGTTTTGACAGGGATTTGCCGGTAACAGTAACCACCCGCTCAACAAGCGGTTTATTTTTCTGCACAGCTTCATAAACCGCCAGTGCAGTGCCAACGTTGTGTACAACCACACCCACATCCAGAGGTAAGCCCCCTGAGGGAACTTCCCGGCCCAATAAAGCCTTGACCAACTGTTTTTCACCTCCCTGCGGATATTTAACTTTAAGAGGATATACTCCAATTCCATCTTCATCCTTTACCAGATTAGTGATATGGCTGATGGCATCGGGCTTATTATGCTCAATACCGATGAGCACCCTATCTACACCCAGTGCTTTTCTCAAAAGCTTAATACCAACCAGCATCTCCTCGGCGCGTTCCAGCATCACACGGTGGTCGGAAGTAAGGTAGGGTTCACATTCCACCCCGTTAATGACAAGTGTGTCTATGTTTTTACCTTCGGGGACGCTTAGTTTAACGTGGGATGGAAATGTAGCACCTCCCATTCCCACAATACCGCCCTGGAGTATCTTGTCAACAATCTCACGGCTGCTGTAAGAAATATCCGTTATGATATCCGGGCTGGTATCGATGTTTTCATTCCATTCATCATCTTCAACATTAATCACTACTGCTGGTTTTCTGAATCCGGTGGTATCGACAACCTCTCCTATCTTGGAAACCGTACCGGATACAGAAGCATGTATATTGGAAGAAACAAAACCCTGGCTCTCGGCAATGACATCTCCTACCCTGACCTTATCCTTTTTCTTAACCACGGGTTTTGAAGGAGCACCAATATGCTGTGCTATGGGTATGGAAACCTGTTTGGGCAATCCAAGCTTTTCAATGGATTTATCCTCTGAAAATTTGTTTTCCGCAGGATGAACTCCACCTTTTGTAAATGTTTTTAACATTTGCATGCTATATATTCATTTTATACAATGTTGCTAATTCTTTTCCCTGCTTTCGGACTGAACCGACTCGGATTTTTCTTTGGATTTCTGCTTTCTCGGCGGAAATCCCACTTCCAGAATGGCATTTGTGGGACATTCCGGTACGCATTTCCTGCAAAGCTTACATTTATAAGGATCTATATAGGCCAGATTATTTTCCATGGTGATGGCATCAAAGGGACAAACCTTTACACATTTGCCACAGCCAATACAGGCAACCTTGCAGGCTTTTCTGGCCACACCACCTTTATCCTGGTTGACGCAGGAAACGTAAATCTTACGGTCCTTCTTATTTCTTTTCCTCAGTTCAATAATATCCCTGGGACATGCCTCCACACAGGCACCACAAGCTGTGCAGTTTCCATCAACTACATAGGGAAGCCCGGTGTCTTCATTTAGGAATATGGCTTCAAAGTCGCATGAATCCACACAGTCGCCTTTGCCAAGGCAACCAAAATGACAACCGGTTTCACCTCCATATAAAGCGGTTTCTATGGCACAACTGGCAGGACCGTCATACCGGGTTACGGCAGGAGCATTAGCAAATGAACCGGCACATCGCACAACTGCTACCTGCGGATCTTTTTCCTCGATCTCCTGCCCCAGTATCGAAGCGATCTGCTGCATCGTTTCATTACCCCCAACGGGACAATTCAGATCCGAAAGGTCCTCCGCCTTAACAGCAGCCTCAGCAAAGGCACGACAACCCGGATATCCGCAGCCTCCACAGTTGGCTCCCGGTAAAACACCTTCAACCTCGTCTATGCGAGGGTCTTCATATACCTTAAACTTTTGGGCGGCCATATAAAGAATAACGGCTGCAGCAGCGCCCAACCCGCTTAAGGATACAATGGTATATATGACTGTTGTTGACATAATAGAATAAATTTAACTTATCTTCTGTAAATCAAACGTAAACGACTTCTGAAAATAATTCTTTCTGTAATATATAATCAGGTAGTAAGGAACAAGCATGCCGAGCGAAGACAGTCCCACTACCACCTCGTTGTTAAAAATGGCTGAAAGCGTGAATAAAGCAAATAATAACAATATAAAAGGAAAGACATATCCAAAAAACAAGGCTTTAAATCCCAGGGATTGCCTCAATTGTACCCGCACTTCTTCTCCTTCGTGAAACTGTCCACTATTATCAAACACTTCAATTTCCTTGTTCTCCATATCCGAAGCAGTGCAGACACTTTTGGCATGACAATTGGCGCAAGCGCTCATGGTAACAAAATGCACCTTTATCCTGTTCCCTTCAATTGCATCAATACGGCCCTTATGCTCAATCAGATCCTTCGCCATATTATTCAACTAACATTTCAAACAGGTGACAAATTTACGCATGTTTGAAAAATAACAGATGATATATAACATCTTTAGGGGAGGCGTGAATTATTTAGAAAGATTTTAAATAATTATATCGGAAAAATTACCGGATGAAACAAAAATGCATGAAAAATCAGAATAAAAATGGAGAAACTCGCCCCAGAGGAAAATTATACATTTAACGCTCCAATTATTAACTTTGGGAAAAAATATGGAAAAATCCACAGCAAAATTTGACAGTCTATGAAACTGACCAAACCCACCCTGCTAACAGATAAGGAAAAGTGCCTGAACAACATTCGTAAGATGGCAAATAAGGCAAAAAAGCACAACCTCATCTTCCGGCCCCATTTTAAAACGCACCAATCCAAAGATATCGGTCGCTGGTTCGCGACCTTTGGCATTGATAAAATTACCGTTTCCTCTGTAGATATGGCTTTATATTTTGCGCAGGATGGCTGGAAAGACATTACAATAGCCTTTCCTTTAAACATCAATGAAATCGAGCGGATTAACATAATGGCCAGGGACATCGACCTTCACCTTACCGTTTTAAATCCTGAAGCCATTGATGCATTGAATGAAAGATTGCATTATGACGTGGGCATTTTTATTGAAATTGATACTGGAGGCGACAGGACAGGCATTCCATATACCAATACAAAAGAAATCCGTCAAATGAAAGAAAAAATCAGCGCGTCTCCCAAACTTCATATGGAAGGGTTACTGACCCATTCAGGCCACACTTACCAGGCAAAATCAAGGAAGGAGATTCTGAAAATCCATGAAGAAACAAAAGAACGCCTGATGGGCGTCAAAGAAAAAATCAGGGAAAAAGATGAAGAAATCCTCATTTCCACAGGCGATACACCCTCATGTACCCTGTCCGATCATTTCGAAGGCATCGGTGAGATCCGCCCGGGAAATTTTGTTTTTTATGATCTACAGCAGTATAAGCTCGGCATTTGTTCGCCGGAAGAAATTGCAGTATGCCTGGCCTGCCCTGTAGTAGCCAAATATGAAGAAAGGAGCGAAATCGTCGTGCATGGGGGAGCCGTACATTTTTCGAAAGACTCATTTCGGGAAGAAGATCAATCTGTTTACGGCTATGGAGTTATCTTAACCGATAAAGACTGGAGCATCCCGGAGAGAAAATTCATTTTGGCTAAGTTGTCACAAGAACACGGCACCCTTTATGTAAATCCCGGAATTATGGAAAAGATAAACATCGGTGATTTCATCGGCGTTTTACCTGTACATTCCTGCCTGACTGCAGATGTCATGGGCTCCTCTACTGAGGTGGCCAGCGGACAACACCATATTCATATGCCAAAATAGAAAAGGGATACTATTCTTGAAAGAAAAGCCTGCAGGTCTTATATTATTTCACCTCCCAGGTGCTACCGCTGTGCAGCAGATCATCCACGCATTTAAACTCAGACTGGGCTTTCACTTCTTCGATCTGATTCTCCAGGCTTGTTTCGTAAGTATCGGCTTCAACAGATCGTATTACGCCCACAGCAACCGGATAATTGGGATGCTGCATATTTGCCAGCATCAAATGAATGCCCGGGTCTTTCATGGTAGCATCGTGAACAAGCAGATTGTCTTCGGTATAGCCATCCTTACCCAGCTCAACAACCTTAAGTTTCAGACCCTCCAGAACGATTCCCTTATCACGGTTCTTTCCGAAGATCAAGGGCTCGCCATGCCTGAGCACTATCTGGCGCTCATCTTTATATTTTTTATCGGCAATGTCCGCATGGGTCTTGTCATTATAGATAACACAGTTTTGGGCGATTTCAACTACAGAAGTACCCTTGTGTTTTTCGGCTGCAAGGAAAATTTCCTGGTTCAGCTTGATGTTGGTATCTACCGAACGGGCAAAAAATGTACCCTGAGCGCCAATAACCAGTTCCCCGGGATGAAACGGGTTCTCAATGGTACCATAGGGAGAGCTCTTGGTTTTGGCCCCACGCTTTGAGGTTGGAGAATATTGACCCTTTGTAAGTCCGTATATCTCGTTATTAAAAATCAGTATATTAATATCAACATTTCTCCTGACGGTATGAATCAGGTGATTTCCCCCGATGGCCATAGAATCCCCGTCACCGCTGATCTGCCATACGCTCAGATCAGGATTGGCTGTCTTTGTACCTGTAGCAATTGCAGAAGCCCTGCCATGAATACCATGAAAACCATAGGTATTCATATAATAGGGAAACCTGGAAGAGCATCCGATACCCGATATAAAGGCAAATTTCTCTCTTGGAATGCCCATCCGGGGCAATGCTTTCTGAATGGCATTCATGATGGCATGGTTACCACATCCAGGACACCATCGAACTTCCTGATCGCTTTTAAAATCTTTGGGTGATATCTCTGTTACATGGTTCTGCGTTGTTTCAGCCATATTGACTAACCTCCACAAGTTTTTTTACATGTTGCTTAATCTCTATCGTAGTAAAGGGTTGACCCTGGATCTTATTATATTTTAGATAATTGAATTCCGGGTAATTCATTCTGAGATAATCCATAAATTGTCCCCTATTCAATTCACAAACAAGGATCTTTTTGAATCTTTTTAAAATTTTACCGGTATTGGCCGGAAGCGGTTTGATATAATTAAACTGCGCCAGGCCTATGGTTAAATTTTCTTCTTTCCTTAGTTCATCAAGAGCTGTTTTCAGGTGCCCATAAGTACCTCCCCAACCAACCAGCAGAAGATCTCCTTCCTGGTCGCCTTCAACTTTCTGGTCAGGGACATCATGTACCACCCGGTTTACTTTTTCCTCCCTGAGGTAAACCATCTTTTCGTGATTCAGAGGATCGTGAGAAACCGAACCTTTCAGTTCATCTTTTTCAAGTCCGCCAATTCGATGTTCATAACCAGGTGTTCCTGCAATTGCCCACGTACGGGAAAGTTTCTCAGGATCACGTGCATAGGGCATCCATTCCTTTTCTCCCTTCGGTACAATGGGAGGCTTGATATCAGGATAATCGGCCATATTTGGTATTTTCCAGGGTTCCGAACCATTGGCCAGGAAACCATCTGTTAGCAGGATGACCGGAACCATGTGCTCAAGGGCAATCTTTGCTGCCATAAAAGCATAATGGAAACAATTGGAAGGGGTAGTTGCAGCCAGCACCACCACGGGACTTTCTCCATTCCTCCCGTAAAGGGCCTGCATCAGGTCCGATTGTTCGGGTTTGGTGGGCAAACCGGTAGACGGACCGCCTCTTTGAACATCCACAACCACAATGGGAAGCTCTGTCATCACAGCCAGACCAATGGCTTCCGATTTCAGGGCCAGGCCCGGACCCGAAGTTGTGGTAATCGCAAGAGAGCCTGAAAAACTGGCTCCTAAGACAGTACAAATTCCGGCAATCTCATCCTCCGCCTGAAAGGTTTTGACACCAAAATCCCTGCGATAAGCCAGTTCTTGTAAAATCTCAGAAGCAGGTGTGATGGGATAGGAACCACAGAAAAGCTGTAAGCCGGACTTTTCCGAAGCCGCAATGAAACCCCATGCCGTTGCTTTGTTGCCATCAATATTGCGGTAAGTCCCCTTCTCTATTTCAGCAGGACTAATCTTATAAGTAGGAGTAAGAAGCTCAACAGTTTCAGCATAGTGATATCCTGCTTCAAGCACCCTCTTATTTGCTTCGATGATCTTGGGCTGATTTTTAAACTTTTTTTCGAAAAACTGTTCAGTGTACTTCAGCGGTCTTTCAAATAACCAGTACACCATTCCAAGGGCAAACATATTTTTGCTCCTGAGAATGCTTTTCGGATCCAGATCCAGGTTTTTTAATGCTTCTTTTGTAAGGGTAGTAATTGGAGCCTCTATGATATTATATCCTTCCAGATGATCCTCCTTGATTGGATCATTGGTTTCATAACCTGCTTTTTGCAGGCCGCGTTCCGTAAAACTGTCTTCGTCAAGTATTATGGTACTCCCGGACTTAACCCATTTGGCATTGGATTTTAAGGCGGCCGGATTCATGGCAACCAGCACGTCTGCATAATCCCCTGGGGTATTGACCTGCCTGTGTCCAAAATGAACCTGGAAACCCGAAACACCCCCGATGGTACCTTGGGGAGCTCTGATCTCTGAAGGATAATCAGGGAAAGTAGACAAATCATTTCCTATAAATGCGGAAGTGTCTGAAAAAAGGGTACCTGTCAATTGCATGCCATCGCCCGAATCTCCTGCAAACCGAACCACTACTTCTTCTCGTTCAATGACATCTGCTTTCTTACTCATATTTTTCCTAATTTAAAGAAAGTTTAAAAAAATTTTTGTCTTTCAAGGGACTATCTATATTAAATGCATATAAATAGATGTTCATTTTTATATGCGTTGGTTCATAATTCACCCCGTTTAATCAATGATCCGATCTGTTTATGATACAAAATTAAGTAATGTTAATTAATTATTATCTAAATTTCAGAAAATCTCGTGCTGTATAATATGATTTTTCTCATGGTTTACTTTCAGTTGTTTAAAGCATATATTAACGGGTTTTACAATAAGTTTATTACAATATTCAAAATGCAATATTTTTGTATCTTTATCTGACCAATTTGATCATTATTATTTAAAGTAAACGGGTAAAAGGGATAAACAATATGAGTAATGGCAGAGAAACCAACATATTATCTGATTTAACGGGTTTGGCCAGATTTACGGGCAAGGTTATTAAAGAGCTTACCTCACCGCCTTTTGAGAACCGGGAGCTGTTAAAACAATGTTATGTACTGGGATATAACACCCTACCCCTTATCCTTATTACTGCATTCATTCTCGGTTTGGTAATGACACTACAATCCAGGCCCATCATGGTGGATTTTGGCGCCGAATCGCTATTGCCCAGCATGATATCTGTTTCCATCGTGAGGGAAATAGGACCGGTGGTTACGGCACTCATATGTGCGGGTAAACTGGGATCAGGTATCGGCGCGGAACTGGGCTCAATGAAAGTGACCGAACAGATTGACGCAATGGAAGTTTCGGGAACCAACCCAATGAAGTATCTTGTAGCCACACGCGTACTTGCTTCTACACTTATGATTCCCCTCCTTGTAGTTTTTGCCGATGCCATCTCTTTCGTCGGATCCTTCTTAGCCGTAAACCTCCATGGGGATATTTCCCTTCCCCTTTATATTACCGATGCTTTTGCACCCCTGCACTATTATGATGTAATACCAGCCACAATAAAAACCTTCTTTTTTGGTTTTGCAATTGGAGTGATAGGTTGTTACAAAGGTTACACGGCAGGTTTTGGTACCGAAAGTGTAGGCAGGGCCTCCAACTCAGCAGTGGTGATTTCTTCAGTGGCCATCTTCATCATTGATCTGCTGGTTGTCGAATTACAACATTCACTTGAATTGATGCAATTTTGAAATAAATATGGAGAATTCAACAGATCAAAAAAGAGAAACTGTTGTCAGGATAGAGAATTTGTCAAAAAGTTTTCAGGACAATACGGTGCTACGGAATGTAAATTTAAGCATTCAAAAAGGAGAAAATGCAGTGATAATAGGCCAGTCAGGAATCGGTAAATCGGTATTGATCAAATGCATGGTAAGGCTTATTGCACCGGATTCAGGAAAAATTGAAATTTTTGGCAGGGAAATACCCAACCTGGATGAAGAAGAGCTAAATGCTGTAAGAAAAAGGATAGGATTCCTTTTTCAGGGCAATGCCCTTTACGACAGCATGACGGTAAGAGAAAACCTGGAGTTTCCGCTTGTACGAAACAAACTGGTTTCTTCCAAACAAGAGCTGGAAGCTCAGGTTTTTGAAGCTCTGGACAATGTTGGATTGAGAGAAGCAGTGGATCTTCTGCCCAGTGAGCTTTCCGGTGGAATGCAGAAAAGGATTGGGCTGGCCAGAACCCTCATTCTTAGGCCTGAGATTATCCTTTACGACGAACCGACTACAGGCCTGGATCCGATTACTTCCAAAGAGATCAGCAACCTGATTATCAAACTTCAGAAAAAGTATCATACCACCGCCATCATCATTACACACGACATCAGTTGTGTAAGGTTGACGGCAAATATCATTCACGTACTGAAAGACGGCGTATTGTATGCCTCGGGCAAATACAATGAACTTAAATCAAGTGAAGATCCCTGGATTTACAACTTTTTTAACTAAATTAGCTGAATCATGAAATTAACCATTGGAAAAAGCATTCGACTCGGCTTCTTTATTATTGTCGGCATTGCCATTTTCGTCATGGCCATATACATCATCGGAAAACAAAGAAACCTTTTTGGAAACACTTTTACGATAAGCGGTGTATTTAAGGATGTTAGTGGATTGAAAGTAGGCAACAACGTCCGTTATTCCGGAATTAACGTTGGCACTGTTTCAAACATCCAGCTCATCAACGATACACTGGTAAAAGTACAGGTCACCCTGGAAAATAAAGTCCATCAATTCATCCGCGAAGATTCAAAGATGGAGATTGGTACTGAAGGCGTAATGGGAAATAAGGTAGTAAGCATAACACCGGGAACCTCAACCAAACCGGTGGTGGATGAAGGAGATATGCTACAGACCATAGAAGCCATAAAAATCGATGACATCATGGAGGAAGTTGAAAAATCAAGTGTCAACACCACCATAATAACCAAAAACCTGGCCGATATTACAACGAAAATAAACAAGGGCGAGGGCATATTCGGAAACCTTTTTACCGATACCTCATTTACCAATAACCTGGATAAAATCACAAGAAATACAGCTGATTTAACGAAAAATTTTACCAAAATCGCGGAAAAAGTTAACCAGGAACAGGGATTGGTGGGCAGGCTATTGTCTGATACGATTCTTGCGCAACAATTTGATTCTGCTGGAATCAATGTAATACGATCTACAGAAAACCTTCGAGAAATCACCCACAAGATCAACAGGGGTGAAGGAGTTTTTGGCAAAATGTTTACCGACACCTCCCTGAGCCGAAACCTGGATATGGCAGCCAAAAATTTAAATTATACAACAAAACAGGCAAAAAGCATTTCCGATAACCTCTCCGACTTCACCGGTGATATGAGAACAGGGAAGGGGCTAATAAATAAGTTATTAACTGACAGCGTTTTTGCTAAAAGAATGGACAGCACGCTGAGAAGTATCAACAAGAGCGCCAAAGAGCTCGACGAAGCTGCGGAAACAGTAAGAAAAAACTGGTTCATAAGGGCTTTCTCCAGTAAGAAAGAGGAAGAAAAAACTGAAGCAGAAAAGAACCAGGAAAATGAAGAAGATGATCAATAAGATTTCCCGGAAAAGCCGAATGGAAAACCAATACCTTGCACAATGCAGACGCCGCTATCCAGGTTGTTTACTTTGATGTGAAGTACCCCGATTATAGTGCACCATTAATCATCCATGGTATATTTCCCTGCCTTACCCAAATTCCTGTAATATCAAATTATCGTTGATATACGGAATTTCCCTTAATGCCATCTTTTGCCATAAAATACATTATTATTAATTTGGCAAATTATTTTATTTAAATAAAATTACGTATGGCATCCGCATATAATGCGCAGATATTAATTGGCGCCCACCAACTGGATTATGGAGGTGTTATTCCCGAATACCAGTTATTCCTGACAGATGGAAAGGAAAACCTAATGTTGATGAAAGAACTGCAAGGTCCTGGTGAATGGATTTGGCATCCAAGTAAAGATTGCCTTCTGGATGACATTTTTCTGATGATATCCAGCATCATATTTGAAGAGACCAAAGTGGAGCATCCAGAAAAACTCTCCCTGATGGACCGCTATACTGAAAAGGAACGGTTTGATCTTTATGAAGAAGTAAAAAACCATTCAAAACACTGGAAGAAAAAAATTTTCATTAATCTCTTTTATTCCAGTTCAATAAATGACCAATTGGAGCAGGTCAGGGAATACAACTGTGATGTTGAAATAACCAGAACCAGGTACCTGCGGGAGTCAGACCCCCAATCGGGAAAAATCAACGAGAAAGGTTCCGTATATCAATAAAGAGTTCAGTCTAAAAAGCCGCTTAGCGCCTTATCAACCATTATTAGGCTTCTTATACGGGACTCAATAAAGAAAAGTATAAGCCATTGGAAATCTTTAGCCATCCGATTTGATTTCCAATGGCTTTTTTATATTTTAAACCTCAACCAGCTTGTAATCATTGGTACCCAGACCAATTTCCCCGGCATAATCAAGTTGTATGGTCGGATCAAGATGGGGATAATATTCCCTGAAAGGATCGTTACCACCATTTGCTTTTTTCACCAGGTCATGAGAGGCCCTGTCAATGGCCACGGGATCCGTTGATGCCAGAAAGCCTATATCAGGAACCAGTGGCTCATCATTGGCAGGATCGCAGTCACAACCCGGCGCTACATTGGTAATCACGTTGATATAAAGCATCCGATCATCAAACATGCTTTTCACGCCATACGCGTATTCGCCCATTTTCTTCTGTATGTTTTCCGATGAAGCATCAAAGTTGATCTCAATAGCGCCTTCAGGACAAACACCAATGCAACGGGCACATCCAACGCAACTTTCTGTGATATATGCTTTTTTAGTTATTTCTATGGCTTTCTCCTGGCAGTATTCAACGCATTGAGCACATGCAGTGCACTTCTCCTGGTTAACAGAAGGCCTTGACATGGAATGCATATCCAGTTTACCCTGTCTGCTGCCGCAACCCATGGAAAGATTCTTAATGGCTCCGCCAATGCCTGTGAGCTCATGCCCCTTGAAATGGCTTACACACATCATTCCATCCGCATTGATAATGTCGGATGCCAGATGTACCTTATCTGAAAGGGAAAGGTTCACTTCCACCTCTACACTATTTTCGCCTCTAAGCCCGTCGGCTATTACAGTTGGTACCTGTAGGGTGGAATAACCAAAACCATTCCAGTTGGCGCAATACAGGTGGTCTACACTATTGGTTCGCATCCCTACATATAAAGTATTGGTATCGGTAAGATAAGGCCTGGTATTCATCTCCTTGAGCTCTCCTATCACCGGCCTGAGAAACACAGGCCTCAGAAAAGCCGTATTCCCAAGCTCTCCGAAATGTACTTTAACAGCAATCAATTGCTGCTCTTCAAATGTTCCCCTTACATTGATTTTTTTTAATAACCTACTGATTTTATGCAGTGGACTTTTATGGGATTTATTCTTCAGCGAAGAAAAAAATACTTCTTTTGCCATACAATCATTTTTTTAATTGATAAACGGAAGCAAAGATAAAGATACCCGTATAATAAATGAAACTGACCGCATGCAAATGGGAATTGTTCCCATAATGTATAAAGTTTCTAAATAAAGCCTTTCAATCCATCCAGGGAAGAATTAAACAGGTAATCAATTAAAAAGGGGTGATTAACCTACTGTTAATACACCCCTTCCTTTTAAGGATAAAAACTTTGCACTCAGAAAAAGGCTGGTTATTGGTGAAAAAGAAATTTCATCAAAAAGCTTCTTTTATAAGCAACCTATCCTGCTTTTTACTGTTGCTGTGGTTGCTGTTGCTGCCTTTGCTTGCCTATGATGCTTTTTAGGCGATTCTGCAGCTGCTTGTTTTTTCTTAATGCCTGGTTGATCTGCATATAACGCTTCTTCGTAATCGAATACTTTTCAATAATGGATGACATCTTCTTCCTCATCTTCTGCTGTTCCTGTTTCATGACCCTCTGGATTTCAGAAAATGCCTGCTTTTCTTTTTCAGTCATCTCAACCTTATTGCCCTGTCTTCTGGCCCGGGAAATCTCCTGAAAGCGTTTCATTTCGATGTCGCTATTCTGAATGGCCTTCATCATGGAATTTTGAGATTGTCTTTGTACTGACTGAGCTTCTCTCATGATCTTGGCAAAAGTATTCAATTCACTATCACTCACTTCAATTTGCTGACCCTGCTGCTGACCCTGGTTTAAGGTTTGCGCTTTAAGACCAGCGCTGGTAGTCATCATGACAGCAACCACAACCAAACCTAATAATTTTTTGATCTTCATATACCTTGTATTTTATAAGTTAAAAATTAAAACGAAAAAAACAATCATTCACCAGATGGCAATGGTTGAAAAGTTAAAATTCATTAATAAAGGAAATCATGGAATGGATGGCCCGCAAGGTAGGTTTTGTCTAAATCCTTATAATAAAGTCTAATAAGGAGGGGTTTTACGCAAATATGAATCCGTGTAAAGACATGAAGCGATCCCATCCTATTCAGAGGGGATTAACAGGCGAATGCCATAATAATTATAGGTAATGCCCGGGCTTTTACTGGAACGATTGGAAACGCGGCAGTTCCATCCATCCATATTCCAGGCTCCTCCCCTCATTACACGTGAGCTTCCCTCAGAAGGGCCCATCGGGTTTTCTTCAGGACTACTGCCATAATAATCAAATCCATACCAATCGTGGCACCATTCCCATACATTGCCACTCATGTCATAAAGGCCGAGCTCATTGGGAACCTTCTGGCCAACAGGATGGGCATGACCCCTGGAGTTTCCCTTATACCAGGCTACCTCATCCAGTTTGTCACTACCACTGTATTTGTAGTTATTGCTCTTACTACCTCCACGGGCCGCAAATTCCCACTCGGCTTCTGAGGGAAGTCTACCTCCCATCCATTCACAAAAAGCATGGGCCCCAAACCAGGTTACTTCGCTTACGGGATATTTACCTTTCCCCTTTTCAGGTACAAACTGACTTCCTGCATAACGTACCGGACAGTCGGGATCCAGAATATCTATGTATAAAACATCCTGATAACGTCCATTGCTTTTGATATCCCGGTCGTTTAAATATGCACAGTACTGACGGGCTGTAATCTCATACTGGCTGATCTGAAAGGCATTTACACCAACTTGATGCACCGGCAATTCATCACCATAACTCACTTCCGGATCTCGGGTGGCACCCATTTGAAAAGTACCTCCCTGTATATATTTTAGAGGGATTTGAACACCATTGGCAAAGGCATGGGTTGAAAAACTCACCTGCTCCCCGTAAACCACTTCATCTTCAGTAATTGTATAAGCCCGGGCGTGGTAAACCGTAGCTTTCACCAAACCGGTCAATTTACATTCGAATGTACCTGTTTCTTTTTCTATCTTTACAATGGAATCTTCAACTGTAGGCTTACCCCTCCGGTTCCAGCATATACCATGCTCCTTTACTTCCGCTACCCCATCTTCTCCAAACTCACAGGAAATAATGGCATCAGTAATTCCAACCTCCTTTACGCCGGTAGTTTTAACCCCGGTTGGCTCCTGGCTGATTTCGAACGTCTCCTGGTTAGCTGGCCCTATATCCGAAGACGGGACAACCATTTGTTGAGAAACAACATAATAGATGAGCAAAAGCGCGGTAACAACAAAATGCATACAATTCAAAAATTTAAATTATTTCCTGAATGTTTATTTTAACCGGATTCGAACCGGTTTCTTTGCCAAAGTTCAATTATCCAGCCATTCAAATTATACCCTTTTAACAAAAGAGCATAAAAAAAATAAAATTTTATAAAACCGCTTTGAATGCAAAACAAAAATTTTCTATTTTTAAGTTAAATTTTTAAACCTTAAATATCAGTCATGAAATTTAAAAGATTATTAATGCTTTTTGGATTGTCGCTGTTGATTGCTTCGGGATCAATGGCACAAGCCCCTCAGATCAGCTACGAGGAATACGATCTGGAGAACGGGCTGCATGTTATTTTACATGAAGATCACTCTACTCCCATTGTCAATGTATCGGTGATGTATCATGTGGGTTCCAAGAACGAAGATCCCCGGTTAACGGGATTTGCTCATTTATTCGAACATCTCATGTTTGAAGGATCTAAAAACATTGGCAGAGGCGAATATTCAGAGTATGTAGAAAAAGCCGGAGGCACCCTCAATGCCAGCACCTCCAACGACCGCACCTACTACTATGAAACCCTGCCTTCCAACCAGCTGGAGTTGGGATTGTGGCTTGAATCAGAAAGAATGCTGCATGCCAAAATTGATTCTGTTGGGATTGCCACCCAGAAGAAGGTGGTTATTGAGGAGAAGAAACAAAGATATGACAACCGGCCTTATGGAAGCATAATGATTGAAACCATGAAAAGGGCCTATAAAAAACATCCCTACAGATGGACGACCATCGGGGATACCAATCACATCCGCTCAGCGACGAATGAAGACATAAAGAACTTTTATGAAACATTTTATGTTCCAAACAATGCAGTATTGACTATTGCAGGTGACATTGAAAAAGAAAAAACCAAAAAACTGATCGAAAAATATTTTGGTGACATCCCAAAGGGAAAAAAGGAAATCCCCAGGCCCGATGTTACGGAGCCTCTTAAGAGTGAAGAAATAAGGGATACTGTATATGACAATATTCGTTTACCGGCAATCATACAGGCTTACCATACCCCGGCCATGGGCACCGATGATTATTACGCGGTGGATATGTTAAGTACCCTCTTATCGGAAGGACAAAGCTCCCGGTTGTATAAAAACCTTGTGGATGAAAAAGAACTGGCTGCCCAGGTAAACCTGTTTCCAATGCCTCTTGAAGATCCCGGCGTAGCCCTCATGCTGGCCCTACCCAACATGGGCGTTGAAAATAAGAAACTTGAAAATGCAATGGATGCCGAAATTGAACGGGTCAAAAACAATTCAATCACCGACAGGGAACTTCAAAAACTAAAGAATCAATTTGAGACCCGGATTGTCCGGCAAAACAGCTCAATCGCCCAAAGGGCTCAAAATCTTGCACGCAATTATACCTACTTCAAAAATACGGATCTTATCAACCACAGCCTGGAGAAATATTTAAGTGTAACCAAAGAGGACATCAAACGGGTGGCAAACAAATACTTCAGGAAGGACAACCGCGTGGTATTGTATTATTTACCCGAATCTCAAAAAGAAAAATTATAATCTAATCTAAAACAGTTGCATCATGAAATCCATCAATAATAAATCACTATATTTTGTAATCCTGCTTGTATGGGTGGTATTTTCGGCTCAGGCTCAAGTTGACAGGAGTGAGCCGCCCAAAGCAGGACCGGCACCTGAAATCAAATTCAGTAAACCCACTTCTTTCACTTTGGATAATGGCCTGGAGGTCATTGTATCTGAAAACCATGAAATGCCGCTGGTTTCCTTTCAGTTAACCGTCAATGCCGATCCTGTAAAAGAAGGTGATGCGGCAGGATACGTCAGCGCAGCAGGTGAGCTTTTAAGAAACGGCACCACGGAACGTGAAAAGGCCGAAATTGATGAAGCAGTCGATTTTATTGGAGCCTCGCTCAACACTTATCAGAATGGCATATATGCATCCTGTTTATCCAATAAATCTGAAGCGCTTCTGGATATCATGTCGGAAGTGGTTACAAGCCCAACCTATCCCGAAGAAGAAGTTGAAAAATACAAGAAGAATACCATCTCCGGGCTGACCTCCTCTGAAACCAATGCTTCTTTTATTGCAAACCGGGTTGCAAGGAAGCTAAGGAACGGTGATCATCCCTACGGTGAGCTGGAAACAAAAGCAACCATTAAAAACATAACCCGTGAGGATTGTATGAATTATTACAGGAATTATTATAAGCCGAACATTTCTTACCTGGTTATGGTGGGAGACATTACCCCGGAAAAAGCCAGGACATACGCGGAGAAATACTTTGCCGACTGGAAAACCAGCGACGTGCCGGAGCACAACTATGATTTTCCTGAAAGGAATGATGGCGCCCGCGTTGCCGTGGTGAATAAAGATGACGCGGTTCAATCGGTAATCTCCATTACTTACCCGGTTAACCTTACAGTGGGACATGAAGATGCCATCAAAGCCAGCGTTATGAACAATATACTGGGGGGTGGTGTTTTTTCCGGTTACCTGATGCAGAACCTGAGGGAAGACAAGGGATATACTTACGGAGCCCGTTCAACCCTGTCTAAGGACCCTGAAGTAGGATACTTTGAGGCCAGCGCCGAGGTAGGTACCGAAGTTACCGACAGCGCTGTTCATGAATTCTTGCATGAAATGAACCGAATACGGGATGAGAAAGTAGACCCTGGACACCTGGATATGGTTAAAAACGTGATTACCGGCCAGTTTGCAAGGTCGCTGGAAGGTGCCCAAACAGTTGCCAGGTTTGCTCTTAACACCAAACGGTATGACCTCCCTGATGATTATTACTCCAACTACCTGAAGAATGTGGACAAAGTCACTGTAGACGAAGTTCAGGAAGTAGCAGAAAAGTACATCAAGCCTGAAAAATCCATCATACTTGTTGTTGGGGATAAGGAAAAGGTAGCCGGCAAACTGAAGCCATTCAGTTCTGTGAACGAGGTGGAATTATACAGCCATACGGGAGAACCGGTAAAAGCCTCTGCACCTTTACCCAAAGACCTGACTGCAGAAAAAGTGATTGATAAATATATTGAAGCCATTGGTGGTCGCAACAACATCAATAAGATCAAGGATCTTCAGCAGATTGGCTCGGTTTCGATGATGGGCCGGTCGGTTACCATTAAAAGCTTCCGCGAGGCACCGGATAAATTTGCCAACATCACAGAAATGAACGGGCAGGTAGTTCAGAAACAGGTTTATGACGGTGAAAAGGCAAAAATGACAGCCATGGGACAGGAAAGGGAGATCCAGGGAGAACAGTTAAAGAATCTCCGCTATGAAGCAAAGATGTTTAAATTCCTGAGATACGATGAGCTGGATGTAAAACTCGAGCTACAGGGTATCGAAGCGGTGGATGGTGAAGAGGCTTATAAGATCAAGGTCACCACTCCGGCAGGAAAGGCCAAGTATGACTTCTATTCAGTGGAAACAGGTTTAAAGATCCAGACAAAGTCAACACAACAAACACCGCAGGGTGAAATCACCTCTACTCAAAAGTTTTCCGATTACAGAGATGTAAAAGGCGTCAAATTTCCTTATACAATTGATATTTCAGGGATGCAGAGTATGACGCTTGAAATGGATACTTATAAGGTGAATGAAGGTATAGAACCTTCGGTGTTTGATATTTAAATATAAAAAGGCTGTCCAAAAGTCACTCTTCGTGTTCTTTGAGAAATCCTTTGAGCGCCTTTGTGGTTAAATAATTTATATTTAACCACAAAGGCGCTCAAAGGAAGTCACGAAGGCCTCAAAGATTTTTGGGCAGCCTTTTTGTGACCCAGGGAGGACTCGAACCCCCAACAGCCAGATCCGAAGTCTGGTGTTCTATCCAATTGAACCACTGGGCCAGCGAACCGCAAATGTACAAAAATTTTTCCCGGCCTGGAAAACCAAAAAGAATATTCATTGGTTGTAATCATATTATTTCACATAAAAAGAAATGATGTAATTTTGCCTGAAAAGATCTGACATGGAAAAAAAAGAAAAATACATCCGGGCAATTGACGGAATTAAACTATACATCCAAACCTGGAAACCAGATGGAATTACTACATCACATGTTTTTCTCATTCATGGTTTCAGCGAATATACAGGCAGGTATGAAGACTGGATAAAAAGGTTCCTGAAGAACAACGTCAAGGTCTCAGCGATGGATCTGAGGGGTCATGGCCACTCGGGCGGAAGAAGGGGTCACACGCCCTCGTTCAATCATCTGCTCGACGACATCGAAACCCTGATCAAACATGAAGGCCTGGAAAACGATGTGCCCAGGTTTCTTTATGGTCAAAGCCTGGGAGGCAGCCTGGTGCTAAATTATGGCATCAGGCGGTCGGCCAGGATTAAAGGAATTATAGCTACATCACCATGGCTCAGGTTATCGACAGAACCGCGGGCCATCGGACTGCTATTTGCCCGGGCAGCAAAGATCATTGCTCCCGATTGGGTTAGAAATTCAAAACTTGACATTAATTATCTTTCTCATGACAAAAAAGTCATTGAACAATACGAGGACGATCCCCTCATTCACAGGCAGATTACACCGGCATTGTTCTTTAATGCAAAAAAAGCCGGAGAAAGAGCAATTAAAGAGGTCAGGCAAATTCAGGTACCGGTTTTGCTTATGCACGGATCGGACGACAAAATCACATCGTACAAAGCCAGTCAGGAACTGATGCAGAACGCAAATAATAACAAGGTAGACATACGTTTTATACCCTGGGAAGGATTATATCACGAGTTGCACCATGAAACCGAAAAAGACCGTGTATTTGATGCCATCATTGACTGGATGAATGAAAAAAGTAAAAATTAGGGCTTATGCAGCTTTTCAGAACGCCCATTGAAATTCCCGTTTCGGAATTCAATCTGACATATAAGAAGAAGATCACAATGATTGGGTCCTGCTTCACAGATAACATTGGAAAAAAGCTAACCCATTATAAATTCCCTGTGTCCATCAATCCTTTCGGTGTGCTTTACAATCCTGAGTCGGTAAGAAATGCACTGGATATCCTGATAAATGAAAAATACTTCGGGGAAGAAGATCTCCATGAGCACAACAGCCGGTGGCTAAGCTTTTATCATGACACCAGCTTTTCAGATCACGACCGTGAAAAGGTGCTGCAGGAGATCAATAAAAGCATCCACGCAGGGAATCAGTGGCTGAACAAGACCAACCTGCTGATCATTACCTTCGGTACGGCGCGGGTGTATCACCATAAAAAGAAGAATCACATCGTTTCGAATTGTCACAAGCTGCCAGCAAAAGAATTCAAAAGGTACCTGCTCGATATCAACGAAATTGTGGATGGCTACCGGGAATTGATCGGTCAGTTAAAAAAATTCAACCCCAACCTGCATATCGTCTTTACCATAAGCCCTGTAAGACACTGGAAAGACGGTGCGGTGGGCAACCAGCAAAGCAAGGCCATTCTGGTCCTGGCCATAAAGAAGCTTCTCGGGGAATTCCCGGAGCTGGAATACTTCCCTGCTTACGAGATTCTGATGGATGAGCTGAGGGACTACCGGTTTTACGCGGAAGATATGCTTCATCCGGGTGAAACGGGAATCAATTACATCTGGGACCGGTTTTGTGAAACCTACATCAAAAAATCCACCTGGAAATTGATGGAAAAAGTGGATGCCATCGTAAAGGCAAAAAATCACAGGCCTTTCCATCCGCAATCCCTGGAATACCAGAATTTTTTAAAAAAGCAGATCGAAAAGACGGAGCAATTTTTGGACAAATACCCCCATATTGACCTCAGACCCGAGCTGGATTATTTCATAGCACAGCTTGAGGGTATTGAAAAATAATAAGAAGGATTTGATTGATGGTAAGATCAGCTTCTACCGGCAGGAAAGGTTTACCTTAATGTTTCATGACCTCCGCTGGTGGCAGGAAAGGTTTTACTTCTGTTTAAGCTTTACCTGCACCCGGGAGGAGATGCTTTACATATAAGTACATTTTTCCTGCTCCCCGGAAGACAAGCATTACAGATATGAATCCATTCCCTCCACTCCGGAGGAATAGGTTTACAGATATGAATCCTATTCCTCCACTCCGGAGGAGGTATTTACATATAGGGATCCTATTCTTCCACTCCGGAGGAAAAATTTACATATAGGGATTTTATTCCTCCATCCTGGAGGATCCATTTAAATATTTTTATCCTATTCCTCCACCCTGGAGCAAAAAATTACATATATTGATCCTATTCCTCCACCCTGGAGGGGATAATTGCATATATTAATCCTATTCCCCCACTCCGGAGGGAACATTTACATATAAATATACCATCCTTCCCCTCAGAAAGAATGAATATTCATATATGAATACCATTCATTCCCTCAGGAACAGTTTTACATAATTTATTCCTGTTCTTCTCCAGGGGGGAGGAAGACATTCAATAGGTGTTTAATCATTCTGCTTTT
>Ga0207797_1000402_pt1 | contig 33505 bp, 23 predicted proteins | sample PRCRCaboRojoPR_6_FD_187275 | JGI IMG/M metagenome (GOLD analysis project Ga0207797, IMG submission 187275) | Marine sediment microbial community from Cabo Rojo, Puerto Rico - PR CR 10% Liquid 1 (SPAdes) | ecosystem: Environmental > Aquatic > Marine > Coastal > Sediment | place: Cabo Rojo, Puerto... | reverse complement strand
CTCCGCCGACTCCATCTGTACCTCAAAGGTCTCGCTGCTTTCGGCACCGACCTGGAAGTTGAGCTTGCCGTCGCCCGCCTGTCCGCCGGTCCCGTCCAGGAGCTGGTTGCCGTTGAAGTTGGTCGTGCTGACGATATCACTGACCTCTGCCGTCAGCTCCTCCAGTTGCTTCTGGATCGAGAGGCGCTCGTTGCTGCCGAGGCTGTCGTTGGCGGCCTGCACGGCCTTCTCCTTCATCGTCTGCAAGATGTCGAGCGTTGAGTTGAGGCCGCCCTCCGCCACCGTCAGCATCGACTTCGCGTCGGTGATGTTTTTGAGCGCCTGGCCCTGGCCGCGCGTCTCCGCCTCCAGCTTCTTCGCGATGGCGAAGCCGGCCGAGTCGTCTTCGGCGCTGTTAATGCGCAGGCCCGTCGAGAGGCGTTCCCGCCGCATCGACAGCTCGCTGCTCGTGTTCTGCAGGCTCTGGAAGGCCTGCATCGACTGGATGTTGGTGTTGATCTGGGAAAAGGTACTCATGGGTCTGTGGGGGTTGGGGGGTAAACAACCGCGAATGTGTTTGTGGGAGAGCCGCCGGGTCACCGCGTGACTCGTTGGCTCACTCCTTGTTATCGCCCCTTCCGCGGAGATCTTAAATCGCGCCGTCTCGCAGGCTGTTTGCCCTCGCATTCTGGGGCGGCGTCCGGGCGCTGCCGGACGAATCCTGCAGGACCGTGCACCACGACAAAAGCCCCCGACCGAGGGACGCGGCGGGGGCTCTCAACAGTGCTTGTACGGCGTGGCGGCGGCTACGTGAGGGCGTCGAGCGTGGCCGCCAGCTCGGAGGTGTCGACGGGCTTCTGGAGCAGGGTGTCCACCCCCACGGCGCGAGCCTCCGTCTCCGAGATGGTGGTGCCGAGCCCCGTCACGAGCACCACGGGCAGGCCGACGTCGCGCTGGCGCACGGCGCGGGTGAGCTCCAGGCCGTTCATTCGGGGCATGCGGTGGTCGGTCAGCAGCACGTCGAAGGCGTGGGGGTCGGCCTCGACGGCGTCGAGGGCTTCGCGCCCGTCTTCGAGCGCCAGAACGTCGTAGCCGAGACGCTGCAGGCGGATGCACTCCAGGTCGCGCACGGCCTCCTCGTCGTCCACCACGAGGACGCGCCGCGCGTTCGCCTCGCCGTTTGCCGGAGGCTGCGGGGCCTGGGCCGGCGGGGCTTGGGGGGCCTCCGGCAGATACACGTGGAAGGTGGTGCCCTCCCCCGGCTCGGTCGCGACGGTCACCCGACCGTTGTGCGCCTGCACCACGCCCTGGACGACCGAGAGGCCGAGGCCGGTGCCGTCGCCGTTCTCTTTGGTCGTGAAAAACGGCTCGAAGATGCGGGCTTCCGTCTCCGCGTCCATGCCCGGGCCGGTGTCGTGCACGGCTACGTGGACGTACGAGCGGTCGCCGTTCAGGGAGGGATGTGCGCGGGCCGGCTCTCCGTTGACGCGACGCACGCGCACTCGAAGCTCCGTGGGGGCGGCGCCCCATTGGCCGTTCATCGCCTGCCCGGCGTTCATCACGAGGTTCATCACCATCTGGTGGAGCTGGGCCGGGTCGCCCACGACGGTGCCCACGTCCTCCAGCTGCGTGCGGATGGTCAGGGCGTCCGGGAACGACGGCGCCACGAGGTCCAGCACTTCCTGCACGAGCGTGACGAGGTGCACCCGTTCCTGCGCGGCCGTCTCGTCGGGCCGGCTGAACGTGAGCATCTTGTCGACGAGCTGCTCGGCCTGATGCAGGCCGCTGAGCGTCTGGTCCAGGTAGCCCTGCGCGACGTGCCCCTCCGGAAGATCCTCCTGGCTCATTTGCAGGTAGACCTTGGCCGTGTGCAGGAGGTTGTTGAAGTCGTGGGCCAGCCCCCCTGCCAGCGCGCCGAGCGTCTCCATGCGCTGCAGGTGGCGCAGCTTCGTGTCCACCTCGGAGGACGCCAGCGTCTCGTGGGTCCCGTTGGGGGACGTCGGGGGCGGCTCCAGGGGGAGGTCGCCCGCCGCGTCAAGGGCGTCGCCCTCCGTCGAAGGGGTCGGGCGAAGCGCGCTCGAACGGGGCGAACGGTCCGATTCGGAACGCACAGGGCCGGGGGGTCGGGCGTCCTCGCCGGCGCCCGATGAGTCGTCGCGGCTGGCACTCATTGCAGAAGAACGATCGTGGGGGGAGACAGAAAACGGATCCGATGCAGGGGCACCGGAAGAAACTGTCGGCTTGTTCTGGTTATCGGAAGGCGGGGCGCAATCTTAAGTGGGGCGCGTCCGCAACGGCCTGGGCCTGCCGCCGTACGGCCCACAGCAAAAACGCCCTCTGCCACAGGGACAGAGGGCGCACGTGCAGCGAAAGGCCGAATGGACGGAGCGGTCATGCGAAGGGCTGGGCCGGCTCCGGGGCGCCGGGGCGGTTCAGGAACTGCTCGGTGGACAGCACGAAGTCGTCCTTCTTGGTGCGCAGCGTGTCGAGCAGCGGAAGCGGCTGGCTGCCGTCGCCGCCGGCGTCGCGGTGCCAGTGCGACCAGATGGGATGCTCGACGCACGCCTCCCAGTCGAGCTCCGTCTCGGAGGGACGCACGCCGACGAAGGCCTGGTCGAGGGCCTTGATGACGCGGTTGGCGCCGCACACCGCGCGGAGGGTCTGCGAGGCCGTGTGCTGCGGCGCGGCCGACGGGTCGTGGTGGTGGCGGATGACCTCCACGAGCGTCGACGGAAAGTGCAACTCGGTGGCGGCGTAGGCTCCCGCCTCGGTGTGGTCGCACCCGAAGATGAGCTGCTCCATCTCGCGCTCCTCGGCGCCGGCCAGGTGCTCGGCCATCGACTTGTCCTCGTAGAGCGCGACGGCCTCCTCCGGGTAGTTGTAAATGAGAATCAGCTTGCCGAAGTCGTGCAGCAGGCCTTCGGTGAATCCGTCGCTGGCCGCGCCGCTCGCGCCGGCCGACGACGCGGACGGCCCGCCCGGCAGCTCGCGCAGGAGGTAGCGCGACAGGAACGCGGTGCCGACGCTGTGCCGCACGAGGCGCGTGAAGCACGTGCCGGCCGGCCCGTCCATCAGCTCGCGCATCCGGAGCATGCTCAGGCTGATGACGGCCCCGGCGGCGGTGCTGGGCCCGAGCATGCGGATGGCCCGGTCGACGCTCGTCACGGAGCGGCGCAGTCCGTAGTACGCCGAGTTGATCTGCTGGAGCAGCCGCGCCACGACCGCCGGGTCGCGCTGTGCGATCTCGGCCAGAGCGTCGGGATCCGTCAGGCCCGGCTCATGGAGAAGCTGCAGGATCTCGGGAAGGGTTTGCGGAAGCGGAGGCAGGCGCAGTTCTAAGCTGTGGAGGTTGCCGGTCTCCAAGGGCGGTTCGGACATCGGGATCGTCGGGGGGTAGGAAAGGGAAAACGCCGCGGCTCACGGAGGCGGCGCAGCGCAAAACGGGGAGCGTGGCAGTGAACGCTCGCTAGAGAAAGTCAACCAGGGAGGTCTGGAGCGTGGACGCGGTGGCCCGGAGGGCGGCCTGGAGCTGCGTTTGGGTCTGCTGCAGGGACGACACCGTTTCGAGAAAGTCGGTGTCCTCGGCCTCCGACCGTCGCTCTTCGACCGTGAGCCGCGTGGTCTCCAGTTGCTCCTTGGCGGTCGTCAGGCGCCGCCCGATGGTTCCGGCCTTCGCGCCTTTGTCCACGACGTGGTCGCGGGCCTTCTCGATGGTGTCCAGCTGGGTTTGGATGCCGGTCAGGTCATCGTTCTCCACCCGGTCAATCAGGTCGTTGAGGGCCCCTGTGAGGGTCTCGCCGCCGCCCATCTGATGCAGCTCCGCGCCGGTGATGTTCACCGCCAGGTCCTGATTGGGCCCGATGGGACGGGTGCGCGGATCGCTGATATCGGCGTGGGTCGTCGTGGGCTGGCCGGGCGGCGTGCTGCTCGGATCGAACGGCGCGTCGTTCGTGCGCGTGCCGGCGAACAGGTAGTCGCCGTTGTGCGTCGCGTTGAGCTGGTCGACCACCTCGTCGCGCAGGCTGCGCAGCGACTCGGCGATGGCGTCGCGGTCCGCGCTGGACAGCGTGTTGTTGGCGGCCTGCACGCCCTCCTCCTGGGCGCGGGCGAAGAGATCGGCCATGCGGTTGAGCGTCTCCTGCGTCTGGTCGACCCACGGGCGGGCGGCCTCGATCGAGGCCTCGTGCCGCTCCAGTTCGCCGCCCAGCCGCTTCATCTGCTCGGCGACGGCAAAGGCATCGGGGTCGTCGGACGGGCGGTTGACGCGCCGCCCCGTCGTGAGCTGCTCGCGCAACCGGCTGATGTCGCGCTGCAGCGCCGGGGTGTGGCGTTCGATGCTGTCGGAATAGAGGCTGCGTTGGCGTGCGATGTTGACGGTCGGCATTGGGAGGAGAGGAATTCGAGAGAAGGCGCGACGGGGCGGTCCGGCGGCGTTAGAGCGAGAGCAGCGTATCCATCACCGTCTCGGCGGTGCGGAGCACGCGGGCCGAGGCGGCAAAAGCCTGCTGGTGCTCGATGAGGTTCGTCATCTCCTCGTCGATCGACACGCCCGAGACGCCGCGCGCCATGCTGTCGAGGTGGCCGGCCAGGGCCGACTGCGCTTCTTCCTGCGTCGTGGCGCGCTCCACCTGCGCGCCGATGCCCGCGGCCAGGTCGATGGCCTGGGGCGTCAGGAGGTCCGACAGCGCCGCGATGTTCTGGGCCGGCGTCGTGTCGCCCGGCGCGTTGGCGGCGCCAAATGCGGCCACCTCGGCCGGATCGGTGACGTCCCGCTGGATGCTTCCGGCCGTCGTGCCCGCCGGGTCGAAGTAGGATACGTTCGTAGCTCCGTTCTGGTCGAAGCCGTTTTCGTGCACGGCATTCACGTCCTCGACCACCGTTTGGGCCAGGGCGTCGAGGTCGCTCTGCACGTCGGGCAGTGTGCGGGTGAGCGAGCGGACCTGCGCGCCGATTTTTCCGCCGCCCTCGGTGCCGGGCTGGAACGCGACGCCCGTCGTTCCGAACTCGACGGTGTCGGCCGCCGCGAGGGTCAGCGGCGTGGTTTCGTCGCCCTGCACGACGTTCATGCCGTTCACGGTGAGCGTGTAGCCGGCCTCTGTGTCCTGTACCTCCACCGGCAGGTGCTCCGAAAGATCGTTGACGAGCGAATCGCGGCGGTCTTCGGCCACGAGATCGGGCGAGCCGTTGGCCCGCGCCTCCCGGATGGTGGCGTTCAGCGAGGCGACCTCGTCGAGCAGGCCGTTCGCCTCATCGACGCTCGTGGCGAGGGCCTCCTGCGTGTCGGTGGTTAGCTGGCCGAGGCTCTGGTCGAGGCTCTGAAAGGACGCGATGAGCGTGTCGGTCTTGCTCAGCAACGTGCTGCGCACGCCCTGGTCCTCCGGGTTGTTGGCCACGCTGCTCCAGGCGTCCCAGAACGACTCCATGGCCTTTGGCAGCGAGCCCTCGGTGCCGGTGGCAAGGGCGCCCTCCAGCTGCGTGAGGATGCGCGCCTCCTCCTGCGCCGCGCCGAGCCCCGTTTGGGCCCGCGCGGCCGAGGCGTCCAGCAGGCGGTCGCGCATGCGCTCGTAGGCCGACACCGACACGCCGTTGCCCGTCGCCTCGGTGCCGCTCGGGGCGGCGTAGAGGCCCGGGGCGACCCGGCTCGACGCTTCGAGCGTGACACGGCGGCGGCTGTAGCCGTCGGTGTTGGCGTTGGCCACGTTCTGGCCGACGGCCTCCATGCTCGCGTTGAAGGCGCGAAAAGACCGCCGGCTGATTTCGTACAGCGGATTGATACTCACGGGGTTACCCTGTGGCGTTGAGGAAGGAACGGGGGGCCGCGGCGGCTTCGGACTGCCCGGCGGCCGTGTAGGTCTGTGTTTCGTCGCCGTCGGCCGCGTCGCGCATGGCGAACAGCAACTCTCGATTGAGCCCGGCCGCGTATTCCAGCGCGAACTGGAGCGTCTCGCCCCGGTGGCGCGACTCGTGGGCCCGCTCTTGCACGGTCTGACGGACGTCCGCCAGGCGCTGGCTCCCGCCGGCGTTCTCCTGGCGCTCCAGCGCCGCAACGAGCGACGCGACGGAGAGGTCGTCGGCCTCCACTTGCAAGACGCGGCTCAGCAGGCGCATCTGGCGGACGCGTTTCTTGCGCAGTTCGTTGAGCGCGGCGGTGACCTCGTGGGTCTGGCCCGCCAGGTCCTTGAGCGTGTCCGCCGATCCCCTGCGCACAGCCTCGACCTGTTGCGCCAGCAACGCGTTCAGGTCGTCGAGGGCCGCGGCTTCATCCTGGAGCGTACCCACCAGCTTGTCGATAACGGGAGCAATGCGGTCAGGCGGCATGGTCGATGTGGGAGCTTGTGGGGTGGGGGGATGGATCGGACGGCGCCGCGGGAAGCGGGTCGACCGGCTCGCGGAGCGGAGCCGCCGGGGTCTCCGGCGCATCGCCGGGAGCGCCCCACTTCTTCATCAGCTGCTCCGCGATGGGAAGGTCCTCCGACGCGGCAAGATGCTGGCTCAGCATGTCGGTCATCATGTCGCGCTGCGTTCCACGCTGGCTCTGCATCCAGCCCGGCCCCTCGTCGCCGGCCAGCGACGCCGAAAACATGTCTTTCGTCATCACCGTGACGAACTGGCGCACGAGCACCTGCTCGAACTGCGTCGCGGCTTCTTCGAGCGTTTGCGGGTCGCGCCCGTTCGGCAGGCCGCCGAGGCCCGGCGCAGTGCCCGACGTAGATGCAGGCGTCGGCATCGCGGCGCGTCCGGCGGAATCGGGAGAGGGCATGGGCATGCGGGAAGGTTCAGGGCGGATGCGGGGGTTACAGAATGACCAACTCGGCCTGCAGCGCCTGGGCCCGGTCGATCGACTGGAAGATGGAGATCACGTCGCGCGCGGTCACGCCGAGCTCATTGAGCGCGGTGGCCAGCTCGTTGACGCTCGTGTTGGGCGGCAGCACCACCGACTGTGCGCCGCGCTGGTTGACCTCGGCACTGCCTTCGGAAAAGGGCACCGTCTCGCCCTCGCCCAGCGGATTGGGCTGCGACACGAAGCGGTCTTCGCGCGTTGAGATCGTGATGCCGCCGTAGGTGACCATCACCTCGCTGATCGTCACGTTGCCCCCGGCCACGATGGTGCCGGTCCGCTCGTTGATGACGACGCGGGCCGGGGCATCCACCTCGACCGTGATCCCCTCCAGCGCTGCCATCAGCTGCGAGGCACTGGTGAGGGCCTGCGGAACCTGCACCTCAACGAGCCCGGCGTTCTGCGTCTCAGCACTCTCCGGAAAGACCTCGTTGATCGCCTCCGTAATCTTGTCGGCATTCGTGAAGTCGGGACGCCGGAGCACGAGCCCGACCTCCTCGTCGTTGATGGTGACCGGCGGCGCCGCGGTCACGATTGCGCCGTTGGGGACGCGCCCGGTGTTGGGATTGTTGATCTTGACGCTCGTGCCCTGGCTGGACGCCTGCGCGGCGCCGGTCACCAGCGGTCCCTGGGCGAGCGCGTACTGCTGCTTGGTGCTCGGGTCCAGGAGCGGCGTTTGCAGCAGGACGCCGCCCGACAGCGAGCGGGCGTCCCCCAGGGCCGACACGGTCACGTCCAGCTGGCTGCCCGGCCCGTTGAACGGGTCCATGGTGGCCGTAATCATGACGGCGGCGGCATTGCGCGAGCCGAGCACGTCGGGGTTGACCGTCACGCCGAACTCGCGCAGCATGTTGGCGATGCTCTGCACGGTGTAGGCGGCGCCGCGCCGGCCACGAGCCCGGTCGCCCGTGCGGTCGAGGCCCACCACGAGCCCGTAGCCCACGAGCTGCTTCGGCGAGGCGCCCTCCAGCACGACCATGTCTTTGATCTCCGACGTGGCCGTCGGTTGGGCCGCGGCCGTCGTGAGGACCGACAGGCTGGCAGCGAGCAGCGTCGCCACGCAATACGTGCGAAGGAGGGAAAGCGGCATACAGGGGAGCAGGTTGGTCAGCGGCAGCGGGCGGGGTCCGTCGGGCGGCTACTGGATGCCCAGGAAGATGCCGAGGCCCAGTGCGGCCGTGGCCCCAACCTTCAGCATCGTGGAGGTGTCAAAGATGCGGTGACGGACGCCGAGCTGGTCGTACTTGATGTTGGCGTTGGCGATCTGGTGCGACAGCACCGTGTTGTCGTAGCGCACGTCGAGCGGGCGCACCGTACCCTCGACCTGCATCACGTGGGTCACGCCGTTCACGTTGAGCCGCCGCTCGCCCTCGATCAGCAGGTTGCCTGACTCGTCGACCCCGGCGACACGCGCCGTCATGGTGCCTTCCAGCAGGTCGCTCTGCACCGTCTCATTCCGATTGTCGGTGCCCGAGGTGATCTCCGCGTCGCCCGAGAATGTGCTGCTGATGCCGGGGGCCAGCACCGAGCCGCTGCCGCCGAGGCTGGACTCCGAGCTGCCCGAGTAGCCGCTCTCACGCTGGGCGGCGGTTTGCTCGGCCAGCAGAATCGTGATGACGTCCCCCGGCTGACGGGCTTTCGGGTCGGAATACAACGATTGGGCCGCCGCCGGTGCGGCGCCCCACAGCGCGGCGCCCAGCAGCATCGCGGCGAGACCGGTAAGGAAGCAGAAACGAGGCATCGGGAGCGGGGGTGGGTTACAGGGTTTCGATCCATCGGGCGGCGCGGCCGTCGTCGGCGAGGCGCGCCCGGTAGGTGGCGCGTGTGTCGGGGCAGTAGACGCGAACGGCGTCGCCCGCAAATCCGGGCTCGCGCGCCTTGCACGTCAGGCGGAAGGCGATGCGGCCGCGGGCATAATACAGCTCGACCGACGCGCCCGTATCGACCGCATACGGCGGCCGTACGTCGGTCTGGCGCACGACGCGTCCTTCCTCCAGGATGCGCGTGGCGATGAGAGGGGCGTCGTCGGCCTCGGAGGGCCGGTCGTCGGTCCGCAGCGGCTCGCCGCGGAGGTCGGTCGTCTCGATCCAGGCCGTCTCCAGGTGCGACGCCCGGACAGGGTCGCCCGCGCGAAGGCGGCTGCGGAGCGTCAGCACCGAGTCGTAATGGGCGATGTCGAGCAGGGCCCAGCCGGTCTCGGTCCACCGGCCGCCGTCGGTTTGGACGCGCACCCGGACCTGAGTCGGCCCCTCCGGCGTGTGGCCGCGCTGCGGGAACTGCAACTGCAGCGGCCCAGCACCGTCGATGTCGCCACCGAGGCGACGCACCCGGACCGCCATGCGGTCGGCCCGCTCGGGGAACCGCGTCGCGAGCACCTCTTCGGCGGCCTGGCGCACGGCGGCGGCCTGTGCGTCCTGCGCCTGCACGGTGGCCGTCCCCAGAGGAGCGACCAGCAGCGCAAGCAGCACCATGGACACGAGACGAGGCAGCATGAACCGTAGAGGGGACGGGATCCGATAAACGGGCAGGCAGCACACAGGCGAGATCTAGCGCTTCACGTTGTTCGCAATTTGCATCATGTCTTCGCTGGTGGTCACCATCTTCGAGTTGATCTCGTACGCACGCTGGGCCTGGATGAGGTTGGCCATCTCCTGAACGACATCCACGTTGCCCTCTTCGAGGAAGCCCTGCCGGATGGTGCCCACCCCGTCGCGTCCGGGCGAGGCAATGAACGGCTCACCGCTCGTTTCCGTCTGCTCAAAGAGGTTGCCGCCGGTGGGGCGCAGCCCGGCCGCATTGGGGAACCGCGCGAGCTCGATCTGTCCCAGCTCGATGGGCTCGGCCTCGCCCTGCAGGCGCGCCGAGACGATGCCTTCCTGGTTGACGTTGACCTCCACGGCGTCCGGCGGCACGCTGATGCTCGGCTCAACGGGCAGTCCCGTTTGCGTGACGAGGGTGCCTTCGGCGCTGAGCGTAAACGTGCCGTCGCGCGTGTAGGCGACGCTTCCGTCCGGCTTCTGCACCTGGAAAAAGCCATCGCCGTTGATGGCGAGGTCGAGGGCGTTTCCGGTTTCCGTAAAGCTGCCCTGCGTAAAGTTGCGGACGGTCGCGACGGCGGTCGCGCCGTGTCCCATCTGCAGGGAGGCCGGGGCCGCACCGGCATCGGACTCGCCCTCTCCGCCGGCCTGTACGGTCTGATACAGAAGGTCCTGGAAAACCACCCGCGAACGCTTGTAGCCCGTTGTGTTGGCGTTCGCCAGGTTGTTGGCAATGTTGTCGACGCTGGTCTGCTGGGCGCTCATGCCCAGAGCAGCGGTGTGAAGCGAGCGTGGCATAGGGAAGGCGGTCGGGTGCGGTTCAGAAACAGAGGATTAGAGTTCGCCCAGATCGCGCGTGGCGCGGCTCAGCACGCTGTCGGTGGTGCGCAGCGCCTTCTGCTGCGACTCGAAGAGCCGGAAGTGCTCGATCATGTCGGTCATCTCGGCGACGGGATCCACGTTGCTCGTTTCCACCGTGCCCTGGAGGACGAGCGGATCTTCGGCCTCTTGCGGCGCGGCTCCATCGGCGGCAAACGCTGCGCCCTCGGCGCGTTGCAGTTGCTGCTGCGGATTGTCGAACGTGACCACGCGGAGCGTGCCGATGCGCCGGTTGTCGACGCGGATCTCGCCGCTCTTGGAAATTTCGATCGCCCCGCCGGTGTCCACCGGCAGCTGGAGGGGGCCGCCCTCGCCCATCACCGCCAGGCCGCCGGGCGTACGCAGCGTGCCTTCGTTGTCGACGACAAAGTGGCCGGCGCGGGTGTAGCGCTGTTCGCCGGTGGCCTCGTTTTGCGTGACGAAAAAGCCGTCGCCGCCGAGCGCAACGTCCAGCGGATTGCCCGTCTCCTCCAGCGTTCCGGCCGACAGGTCGTTGCCCTGCCGGAATCGGCGGTCGCTGCGGGGCGCCCCTTCGGCGTCCAGTCGCTCGTTGAGCGCCGTCGTAAACAGGCGGTCGCGCTTGTAGCCGACGGTGTCGGCATTGGCCAAATTGTTGGCGACGCGATCCTGATGCCGCTGCATCTCACTCATCGAGGCCGCGGCGTTTTCGAGGCGAAGCAGCATAGTGGGGGGACGGCAGAATGGTCGGACTCCACGGTTGGCGACGTTCACCTTGTGGATTTCTCAAAGAGCCTACCAAGGGGCGCGACGGCCCTGAAGGCCCCGCAGGGACGCCTCGCGCTCGGGAACGGGCACAATTTTCCGAGCCCCTTCGGTAATTCCTACCGCGTCTGCAACCCGGACCGCGAACGGACTTCGGCGAAGAGTGCCCGCCGGCCGGCGATCGGAGGGCGCCCGGGCGCCCGGTGCATGTCGGCGGCGCGAGGCGAAGCGTTGAGGCGAAGCGTTGTTGAAACAGTGCAGGATCCGGCCGCGCCGGTCCCGCGCGAGGTGCACTTGGGGTTGGTCTTGACGATTGTTATGTGTAACTACACCGTGGATCTTGGCTCTCAGTGATTCTTCAGGTTCGTCCTTCCACCGACCGGGGCGCGCTCCCCGTTGACCTTCTCCCCATGGCCTCGCACTCCCCCAACGGCGACCCGTCCTCGGCCTCTCGCTCTGAGCGCGCGGAGGCCCTGCACCGGTACGACATTCTCGACACCCCGCCGGAGGAGCCGTTTGACCGCATCGTCGATCTGGCAGCGCATCTCTTCGACGTGTCGCGGGCGCTGCTCACCTTTGCCGACGACGATCGCGCCTGGATCAAGGCGTCCCGCGGGTTCGATCGGCCGGAGGCGACCCTCGAGGCGCCTTTCGTCCGGCGCGCCGTTCGGGCAGGCACCGTCCAGGTGGTGGAAAACCTCACGCGCGACCCCCGCCTCGCCGACCACCCGCTCGTGACCCGTGCGCCCGGCGTTCGGTTCTACACGGGCGTCCCGCTCGTCAGTCCGGACGACCACGTGCTGGGTGCGCTCTGCGTCCTCGGCACCGACCCGCAGTCTCCGACGGACGTGCAGATTCGCCAGCTCGAGACCCTGGCGGCAATGGCCGTGGACGAACTGGAGCTCCGGCGCGAGATGGCGGAACGCAAGCGGGCCCAGCATCGAGAGCGCCTGCAGTCGCACATCCTGGAGCAGGTGGCGCAAGGAGCGCCTCTGCAGGAGATCCTGACCGACCTCGTTACGGCGGTAGAGGCGGAGTGTGCGCCGTGCGTTGCGGCCATCCAGCTGTACGACGCCGCCGAGGAGTGCCTGCGGCACGGCGCGGCGCCCAGCCTCCCCAATCCCTTCACCGAAGCCCTCGACGGGCAGCCCGTCGGGCCGCAGGCGGGATCGTGTGGCGCCGCCGTTCACCACGGCCGCACTGTGGTGGCGGAAGACATCGAGACGGATCCGCGGTGGGACGCCCTCCGCGACTGTGCGCTGCGCCACGACCTGCGCACCGGCTGGTCGACTCCCATCTTTGGCTCGGACGACGAGATTCTGGGCACCTTTGCGCTCTACGACAGCCGTCCCGCCCGGCCCCCCGCGGCGCTCCAACCGCTGATCGACGAGGCCCAGGCGCTGGCCCGGATTGCCATCGAGCGCCATCGCGACGTGGAGGCCCTCAAGGCCAGCGAGCGCCGCCGCCGCGAATTTATGGACCGGAGCCCGGTCGGCATTTACCGAACCACGCCGAGCGGCGAAATCCGCTACGCCAACGACGCCTTCGCTCAGATGCTCGGGGTCGACGGGGCCGAGGCGCTGGACCGGTACACCTTGCAGGACGGCGTGCTGGGCACCTACGACCGGCAGGCTTTCAAGGCGGCTCTCGAAGAGGAGGGCAACGTGATCCAGCGAGAGTCCACCCTTCAGCGCGTCGACGGCGACGAGGTGCACGTGCTCGAGAGCGCCCACCTCGCCGAGGAAAATGGCGAGCCGGTGTATGTTGGCATCGTCGAAGACATCACCGACCGCAAGGAGGCCGAGGTGGCCCTCCGCAAGAGCCGCGAGCGCTGGCAGCACCTGGTCGAAAACCAGCAGGACGCGATCCACATCTCGATCGACGGCGTGATCCAGTACGTCAACCCGGCGGGTGTCAACCTGGTCGGGGCCGAAGCGGCCGAGGACGTGGTGGGGCGTTCTCTCCATACGTTCCTCACGTCGGAGGCGGCGAAGGCCGCCCTCTCGGAGCGCCTGGAGCAGGTCCGCCGGGGCCACACGGTGCCGCCCAAGGAGCACGAGATCGAGCGGCTGGACGGCGAGCGGCGAATCGTCGAGTCGTACGCCGTGCCCGTCGAGTACAAGGGCGAGCGCGCGGCCCAGGGCATCATCCGGGACCTTACCGAGCGCAAACGCACGCAGAAGCAGCTGCGCCGGGCGCAGAAGATGGAGACGGTCGGCACGCTGGCAGGCGGCATTGCGCACGACTTCACCAACATCATCCACGCCGTCAAGGCCTACGTGCAGCTCGTGCAGGACGACCTCTCGGACGAGGACGCGTCGCAGGCGTTGCTCGGGCAGGCGGCCCGAGGGCTCAACCGCGCCGAGGGGCTGGTCGACAAGCTGCTGACGTTCAGCCGCCGCGAGACGACCCACGAGCCGGTGCACGTTGGCCTCGGCAACATCGTCCGCGAGTCGATTGACCTCGTGCGTCCGTCGCTCTCGAGCGACGTCACGGTTCGCACCGACCTGAACACGGCGTGCACCATTCTTGGCGACCCGGGGGAGTTGCATCAGGTCGCGACCAACATCATGACGAACGCCGCACAAGCCATGGCCGGGCAGGACGACGACCCGCCAAATGTGCTAGACGTCGACATCCGGCTGGTTGACGTAGACGCAGACCTGGCGCGGCGACACCTGAACTTGGAGCCCGGGCAGTATGTGCGCCTCTCCATCAGCGACACCGGTCCGGGCATGGACGCCGCGACGCAGGAGCGCATCTTCGAGCCGTTCTTTACGACGAAAGATGTGGGCGAGGGCACCGGGCTCGGCCTCTCGGTGGTGCACGGGATCGTGCAGTCGCACGACGGGGAGATTGTGGTGTACTCGGAGCCGGGGGAGGGCACGACGTTCAACCTCTACTTTCCGCATGCCCCCGCGCAAAGCGACCGTACCGCTGCCCCTCGGCCCACCCCGGCAGAGGACGAGCCCGAGGCGCGCATTCTCTTCGTGGACGACGACGAGGCCATCACCGAGTTGGAGTCCGTCCGGCTGCGACGGCTGGGCTACCGCGTCGTGACGTGCGCCGGCGCGCAGGCGGCCCTGCGGGCGTTCGACCGGGCCGCGGAGCCGTTCGACGTGGTGATGACCGACTATGCCATGCCGTCCATGAATGGGCTGGCGTTCACGCGCGAGCTCCGGCAGCGGGACTACGAGGGGCCCGTCCTGTTGATGTCAGGCTTCAGCGCCCAGGTCTCACCGGAGGCGATGACCCAGGCCGGCGTGACCGCCTTTCTACGCAAGCCCGTGGGCAGCGACGAACTGCGGCAGACCCTGAAGCAGCTCCCGTAGTGGCGTGCCGGGCTACTCGTCCAGGTGCGTTTCCTGGATGTGCTCCCACTCCTCCCAGGTGTAGGTCCGGACATCTCCGTTCGGGTGCACCTGCTTCACCTCGCCGGAGTCCGCCTCTTGGGCCCAGTACGTCACCCGCCGCCGCGGATCCTCTTCCAGCGGCTCGGCCCGTTCGAGCGTGTAGCCCTGCTCTTTGAGGTCGGCCTCGGCCTTTTGCTGGGTGGCCGGCACCTGTTCGAGATCGGGATTCTCCTGCCAGATACGGTCGAGCTCGTCGCGCCGCTGCCGCACGTCGTCGGGGATGGAGGTGTCGTCCACCTCCGAAAGCGGCTCGACCTCGACCGCGTCGGAATCGACCATGCCGTCGTCACACATGGCCTCGAAGGTCTCGTAGCCGCTGTCACGCGCCCAGGCCTCGAGCGCGTCGGCGGCGGTATCGGCATCAAACACGTAGTACTCGACGAGGTCGTCTCCACCAGTGATGCGGTAGTCGGGCATGGCTGCAATTCGCGTTCGGGTTCAAAGCGTCGGTGCCAGCAATCCAGCAGATTCCCTTCGGAAGCCGGATGCGCCTCTCTGAAAGATGCAACCGCAGAACGTTCCAACGTCCTACGGTTGAGCCCGTCTTCGACGCCGCAACGTTACATCGCGGGGGCGGCGCCTTCCCGGCTGGGCACGTGCTCCGGTGGGTCGCAGGCCGAAGGGAGGGGCCGCACGTCCAGAGAAAGCGGCATTCTTCAGGGCAGATACGGCGGGATTCATCTGGAGGTCCAATCTTCGGTCTTCGTGCAGGGGTCCGGCTCCGGGCCAATGCCTCCGGCTTGCCTCGCCGCCTGCACCGAACATCCGGCGTCCCAACGAGGTTGAAGATGGTGTCAACACGTGGTGATTCCGTCGCGATTCCACGGTGTCTCATGTTCGCGTATGCTCGCTTTCTCGTTCCGTGGTGCGCTGCGGTTGTCGTCCTGCTGGCCGCGGGCGGCCGGACCCCAACGGTCGGGCAGACGATCGACGCGCCGCGCACGGTTCGCGACCTGGCCCCCCCGGCCCGGCTCGACGGGGCCATCCGGCTGATTCGCGCCGGTCGCCCCGCCGCCAGCCTCCCGCTGCTGCGGTCTGTGCTGGACACCCGACCCGCCTACCGGCACCCGGCCCACGGTACAGCCGCCTTCTGGCTGGGCGCAGCGCTCGACACGACCGGGCGCCCTCGCGCCGCCCGCACGGTTCGCGCCGAGGGCATGCAGGCCCTCAACGACGCCGGGGGGTTCGACCTCCGCCTGGCCGACGCCTACCTGCGCGACCTCACGCCGCGCTCCCTCCCCGGACAGCGTCCGCTTGCGGTGTGGGCCTACACGCAACTGCTGAAGCGCGTGGGCCCGACGGGCCGCGCCACGGCCCGGTCGATCTTCCGCCGAGAATTGGCCCAACTCGCCCCCCTCCTCCCCGACGACGTGTTCGACCGGGTGGTAGACGCCGACCGGTCGTCCGACCCCGACACGTGGACGTTCCATGCAGGTGCGGGCGACGCCCTCGTGCGCTGGTGGCGCCGTCTCGACCCGATGCCCTCCACCGCCGAGAACGAGCGCATGGAGGAGCACCTCACGCGTCGGGTGCGCGCCCGCCGCGACTACACCTGCACAGATCGGCTGAGCGGTCTCGACGCACGAGGCCTCGCCTACCTGCGGCTCGGCGCCCCCTGGAAGACGACCACGCTCCGCTACAACGACCCCGAGTTTTTCAAGGACGTCTTCCGGTTTGGGGTCGCCGTCAGCGGGTCCGACTTTCCGACAGCCACCCTCTGGCTCTACACCGACATTGATCAGGACGGATACTTTCTGTTTGCCGAACAGCCCGGCGGCTGTTTCGCCACGGCCCGCACCAACGACCTTCTTCCGCCCCACCTGAAGCACTACCGGGGCACGTCCGAACGCGGCCTCAACATCGCCTATTCGGCGATGATGGCCATGCGCTACATCTACCGGAAGCTGTCCCTGCACCACTCCGACTTTGCCACCCGCTACAACCAGATTGCCGAGTATGCCGCCGTCCAGGAGATGCGCGCCACGCAGGCCGAGGTGGCCCGGGCGTTTGGGAAACCGGAGCTTGCAAAGGATCCTGGGGAACGGCAGGTCATCGTCGGCGCCGGCGCCACGCAACGGATCATTACCTACAATCCGACCTTCGGCGAGCAGCCCCCCACGGACCACGTCAACCAGATTCTTCAGGAGGCCGCCCGCGCCGACCGGGCCGCCGCCGAACGACGCAAGGAGGCGCTCCCGTCTCAGCGCTCGACCCTCCGCAACGACATTCCCGCTCTGCCGGTGGCCGTCCGGACCGCCCGCTTTCTGACGCCCACCGGGCAAACGCGGACGGACGTAACCTGGGGCGTCCGAATGCAGGACCTTGCCCCGACCGACTCGGCCTCCGGCCACCTGATCACGTTTTCGGCGGTCCGGTATGACAGCACGTACCGGCGGGAACGCACCGCGACGCGCCGCCTCCGCCTCCCGGCCGCAAGGACCGCCGGAGGACGGGCCGTCGTTCCTTCGCCCGTTTCGCTCGGCGCCGCCAACGCGGTGAAACACGTGCGCCTGCAGTGGGACCACTATCCCCTTCGCAGGGGCGGCCGCACCGCCACCGTCGGCCCCCGACGCCACATGACCGTGGCCCGGGCCGACTCGCTCGCGCCGCTGCGCGCCTCCGGCCCGCTCGTGATGAGCGACCTTCAGGTTCTGACGGCCCCCGACACGACCGCCGACCTCCCCACACAAATGGCCCAGGCCGTTCCGTATCCGTTCTCCACGATTCGCGCCGACACGCCGCTGCTTCTCAGTTTTGAGCTGTACCACCTTGCCATGGCCGCCAACGATCGGACGCGCTATACGGTACGGTATGAAGTGGAAGGACGCGTCCGCCGGTCGTGGATGCGGCCGTTTCGGACGCGGACGGTGAACTGGACGTCCACAGCCACATCGGCCTCCGGCACACGCTCCCGCACCGAGGAGAAGATCCTGCTCGACCTGTCGCGGCTGTCGGCACGAGCCACGCAGGATGTGCGCGTGACGGTGCGGGTGACCGACGACGTGACCGGGGCCACCGCCGCGCGAACCGTGGCGTTCGTCCTCGATCGGTGACTGCGACCGGCCCGCACGACTGCGGCGCATTCCCTTGCGTGTGGAGACGCTCTGCCCGTTCCTGCGGGTGCCCTCGCCCGCGACTTCCCCCCCACCCTTCCTCCATGCTCGACTGGCTCCTCGGACGCATTCACGACACCAAGCACGGCGGCCCCACCCTGCGCGTTTACTTGTGGTGGGGCTTTGTCGTCCGTGCCCTGCTTCTGTTCGCCCTGCTCACGCTCCTGGTCGTGCGTGGCAACTTTCTGTCCGAGTGGTTGCTGGCGCTGAACCTGCCGTTCGTGCCCCGACCGAACGTCGACGAGCTAACCGCCATCTCGTACACCGTCCTGATCGCACTGCTCTCCATCGGTGCGGTCGCGCGCTGGGGGCTGCTCCGCCGACTGGACGAAACGGAGGAGCCCTGACTTTCGCTCCGCCTGCTTGCCCGGTGTCCGCTCCGCCTGCTTGCCCGATGGAAGACCCCGATGGAAGACGAGCTGGAGGCGGGGGAGCGCGGGACCTCTTTCCGTCCCTGCCCCCCTCCTCAATTCCGGAGCAGGATTTGGTGTCAGTAGCCCACCACGGTCCCGTCCTTGCGCATTTCGGTGCCGCCCCAGTAGACGCCCTCGTCGGGGTCCCACATGATGGCCTGGTAGCCGCCGTAGCCGCCGGCCCCGACGTCGACGGCGTGGCCGCGGCCTTTAAGCACCTCGACCACGTGCTGCGTGACGCCGCTCTCCAGGCGCAGCGTGCCGCGCCCATCCATCGACTCGCCGGTGGGCGAGCTGCTGCCGTAGTGTCGATAGCGCGCCGCGTCGCCCGCCTCCTGCACGTTCATGCCAAAGTCAACAATGTTGCTGAGCACCTGCACGTGCCCCTGCGGCTGCATGCCGCCGCCCATCACGCCGAAACTCAAGAACGGTTCGCCGTCCTTCGTGGCGAACGCCGGGATGATGGTGTGAAAGGGCCGCTTGCCGGGCTCGTACACGTTAGGATGTCCCTGTTCCATCGTAAAGAGGGCGCCGCGGTCCTGCAGCATAAAGCCGAGGCCGTCCGGCACGAGGCCGCTGCCCATGCCCGCGTAGTTGCTCTGGATGAGCGAGACCATCATGCCGGTGGAGTCGGCGACGGTGAGGTAGATCGTGTCGCCCTCGTCGAGGCGCTCCGTCATCGCCGAGCGGGGGTCGCCGTGGGAGGGCTCGGAGAGCACCTCGTCCATCTCGATCAGCTGCCGCCGCTGGTCGGCGTACGCGTCGGAAATCAGCTGCTGGACCGGCACGTCGGCGAAGTCCATGTCGGCGTAGAAGCGGGCGCGGTCCTCGAAAACCAGCTTTTTCGCCTCGGTGTTGACGTGCAGGTAGTCGGCCGAGTTGTGGCCCATGTCCGCCAGGTCGTAGCCCTCCAGAATCTGCAGCATCTGCAGCGCGGCGATGCCCTGCCCGTTCGGTGGCAGCTCGTAGACCTCCACGCCCCGGTAATTGACGCTCACCGGATCGACCCAGTTGGCCGTGTGCTCGCGGAAGTCCTCCATGCGCAGGTACCCGCCGGTCCGCTCGGCGTAATCGGCCATCGTCTGGGCGATCTCGCCCTCATAGAAGGCATCGCGTCCGCCTTCGGCGATCGTTTCGAGCGTATTCGCCAGGTCGGGATTGCGGAAGATCTCGCCCTCCTTCGGCGCGCGCATCGCTCCGTCGTCGCCCTCAACGAGGTAGGTCTCCTTCCAGTTGTCGTCCGGCAGGTCGGCCTCGCGGAACGCCTCGACGTTGCCCTCCCAGTAGTAGGCGATGACCTGCGAGAGCGGAAAGCCCTCCCGTGCATAGCGGATGGTGGGGGCCAGGTTCTGCTGCATCGACCGGCTGCCGAACCTCTCGTGCAGCTTGTACCAGCCGCTGACGGTGCCGGGCACGCTTACCGGTAGATGGCCGAGGAGCGGAATCTGGTCCCGATCGCCGAGTTCCTGCTGCATCTGGTCGTAGGAGAGCCCGCGCGGCGAGCGCCCGCTGGCGTTCAGGCCGTAGAGCGAGTCGGTCTCCGGGTCGTAGACGATGGCGTACAGGTCCCCGCCAATGCCGTTGCCCGTCGGCTCCATGAGGCCAAGGGCAGCATTCGCGGCGATGGCGGCGTCGACGGCGCTGCCGCCGTCCTTCAGCACGTCGACGGCAATCTGCGAGGCGAGCGGCTGGCTCGTGGCCGCGATGCCGTTCTGAGCAATGACGGGGCTCCGGGCGAAGTCTTCCCCGGTGAGGCGATCGCCCCCGCCGTCGCCGTTCTGCGCGGCAACGGTCAGGGGGAAGAGCAGAACGCATCCAAGGAGAGCGGTGAAGCAGGCAAGCAATTGGGAGCGCATGGGACACAAGAAGGCGGTGGGAATTTCCGTACGTACCGAACAACATGGCCACCAGCGATTAGAGATGCACACGAGATGCCGTGGATTTGGACGCGCGGCACGGGAGTGTAACAAGTGCCGCGGGTCCGCGTCTCACGGATGCCCTGTCGCCGGATTTTGACGCGATCGCGCTATGTCCCATCCCCGCTCCCTCCTCCGATGGCTGCTTGTGCTGGTTCTTGTCGCCGGCACCCAGCAGACCCTGATCGTGGAGGGCCTGTTTCTGGCACGGCAGGACGTCATCTCGACGCACTTCTGCGTCAACAAGGACCGCCCGGATCTGGAGTGCAACGGCAAGTGCTTCCTGGCCCAACGCGTGAGCGACATCCACGGGGAGCACGACCACACGGCCCTGCAGCAGACCCACCTCCCGGCGCTGCAGGCCATGATTCTGCAGCCGCTGGGCGCGACGATCGCAGCCTCCACCCACGCCGCTTCGTTTCCTCCCCTTGACACGACGCCGCCCCTCTCGCGCGTTGTGCACGACATCTTCCGACCGCCCTGGGAAGGGTGAGGTATGAGGGATGCGCGGTGATGAGAGAACGGACGTCGCTTCGCTCATCCTACGGCGGCATCCCCAACGTTTGGGCGCTGGTCATGGCCCCCGGTCATTGGAACGTGGATACCATCCATGGACCGCGGTCTTGTGGCCACGTCCCACGACTCTGATTCTCGGTGGCCCCGTCTGGCAGGGGGCCGCCGACCTCGCTCCTGTTGCACGCACTCCCCGGGCTTCTCATGTCGATTTTTTCGCGTACGTTCCTCCCTGTCCTCCTTCTCTGCTTCCTTTTCCTCCCTCCTGCCGCGGCCCAGTCCACCGGGCGCGTCGCCGGCCAGGTGACGGACGCCAGCGAAACGCCCATTGAGGGCGTCAACGTTGTCGTCGAGGGCACAACGCGCGGCGCGGCCACCGGCCCGAGCGGGCGCTTCCGCATCAACGGCGTACCGACCGGTACGCAGACGATTGTGGCGCGCTTCGTGGGCTATCGCACCGCCCGGCAGACCGTCACGGTCTCGGCCGGCGAGACCGTCCAAGTCGCCTTCACGCTTGAACAGGGAGCGGTCGGCCTGCGCGGCATTCAGGTGACGGCCCTCCAACCGAACCTGGAGCCGAGCGGCCGGCTGCAAAGCGAGCAGATTCGCAAGGCCGAAGTGGCCGACCCCGGCGCGCTCCTGCGCGACCTGCCGGGCGTCAGCTCGGTGCGGCGCGGTCCGATGGGCCTCGACCCGAACGTGCGCGGCCTCGTGGAGAGCGAGGTGGGCGTCTACATCGACGGGATGCGCACCTTCCCGGCCGGCCCGGCTCGCATGGACTCCCCGATGAGCCACATCGATCCCAGCACGATTTCCAGCATCGACGTCGTGAAGGGCCCCTACGCGCTCGTCTGGGGGCCGGGCAACATGAGTGCCATCCGCGTGGAGCAGCGGGGCGAGGACCCGCCTCCGGTTCCGCTCACCGGCTCGGTCCACACCGGGTACGACACCAACGAGCAGTCGGTGGAAACGACGGCCTTCGCGATGGGCCGCCAGGGGCGATGGTTCTACAGCGCGAACGGCGCCTGGCGCACGGGCGACGACTACGATGCGGGCAGTGGCGAGACCGTGCCGGGCGACTACGAGTCCGCGGAGGGCCGCGGGCGCCTCGGCGTCGAGCTGTCGGACCACTCGACGCTCTCGGTGAGCGGGAGCTACCAGGATCAGCAGAACCTGGACTATCCGGGCCGTTTGCTCAATGCCAAATTCTTTCGGACGGGCATGGGGCAGCTGAACTACACGTTTGCGCGCAGCAGCGGCGCTTTCCGGGGGCTCGACGTGCGCCTCAGTGTACAGCAAACGCTGCATGAGATGGACAACCGTGGCAAGCCCACATTCGACGCCGGCACGCTTCCGAACGGGATGATGCGTCCTCCTCTCCGTATCGGCGTGGCGTCGGAGATCCAGAACTTTAGCGGCCGGGTGGCTGCCGACCTCGCGCTGGGTGACGGCTGGGACGTCCAGGTCGGGGCCGACGTGCTGCACACCTTCCGCGACGCCTCGCGCCTCCTGCGCGCCGCACCGCCGGGGCGCGACCCGTTCGTGCCGCCGTTCTTTACGACCGAGGACGGCGAACGTCTCGACAACCTGTGGCCGGGGGTCACCATCACGCAGGAAGGGGCGTTCGTGAACGCGACCCGAACGTTCGGAGCGGTCACCCTGTCGGGAACGACGCGCCTCGACCTTGCGCAGTCGGACGCCAACGATCCGACCGGGCCGTTTCTGGCGAACGCAGGCGCGACGGCGGACGATCTGTCGCAGACCGATGCCATGCTCAGCGGCTCGGTCACGGCCTCGGTCCCGCTGTCGGAGCGGTGGACGCTATCGCTGGGCGCCGGAACGGTGGCGCGCCCTCCCACGGCGCTGGAACGGTACTCGGACCGCTTCCCGACGAGCAAGGCGCAGACCAGTGCCGAGTTTCAGGGCACGCCCACGCTCGATCCGGAACGGAGCACGCAGGGCGACCTGTGGCTGGAAGGGAACGGAGCCCGGTGGACCCTCCGCCTGAGCGGCTTTGTGCGCTCCATCGACGACTACATCACGCTGGAGCCCTCGGACCTCAACCCGATTCTGCCCCTGAGCCCGCCGACGGTGTTCCGCTACCGGAACGGCGAGGCCACCTTTGCCGGCTCCGAGGCGTCGGCGGCGCTGACCGTGGCGAAACCGCTCACGCTCCGCGCGTCCGGCACCTGGCTGTGGGGCGAAGACGACACGCTCGACGAGCCTGCGTTCGGCATCGCTCCGCCCTCGGCGCGCCTCGGCCTGCGGTGGTCGCCGGCCGTCACAACGGCGGCATTGTCGAACCTGTACCTCGACGGCTCGGTGCAGATGACGGCGGAACAGGATCGGGTGGCCGCGTCTCGCAACGAGCACGTCACGGACGGCTACACGACCGTCGACCTCCGGGCCGGTGTGCTCGTCCTGGATCGCGTGGAGGTCAAGGTGGGGGTCGACAATCTCTTCGACGTGTCGTACACCAACCACCTCAACGCGAGCAACCCGTTTACGGGCGCCCGCGTACCGGAACCGGGCCGCGTCTTCACCACAAACCTGACCGTGCGATTTTGACCCCGTTTTCGGATCGGTCGTCTCGGTGGTCGGGATCGATCCGGGCCGGGATGCAACGCGGACGTTGGCCTCAAACGTGCCCACGTTGAACGTCTCTACGTTCCGAGCAACGGAAATCGAGAGGTCCCGCTGGAGCTTTAACCTACCGTAGCGAACCTACCGTAGCGAACGGCTCGTTCGGGCATCGCAGGAGGTTGACGTTGCCCAATTCTTGCATTCTCGCCGCGGGTCGGATTTGTATGTTGGGGAGGCCGTGGGGGGAGATATACGTTTAGCATCTCTTCCCGCTGCCGGATTTTCTGCATCCTCTCTCACGCATTCCTCTGCTCCCATGGACACGAACATCCACACGTACGACGGCGACGATGTCACCATTACCTGGGACCAGAAGCGCTGCATTCACGCGGCGGCCTGCGTTCAGGGGGCGCCCAGCGTGTTCGACCCGGATCGGCGCCCGTGGATCGAGCCGGACGCGGCCGATCCCGACGCCATCGAGGCCGTCGTTCCCCAGTGCCCGACGGGCGCGCTGCACCTGACGCGCAACGGCACCAACCCCGAGCCGACGCCGGACGCGAACCGGATGTCGCTCTTTCCCAACGGCCCGCTGCTCGTCACCGGCGACATCGAACTCGTAGACAGCGACGGCGAGACGCTGCTGCGCGACACCCGCATGGCGCTCTGCCGCTGCGGACTCTCGGACAACAAGCCGCTCTGCGACGGCAGCCACGACGGCGCGTTCGAGCACGACGGCACGCTCGACGCGGACCGCATCTCCGGCGACGGGACCACGGGCGAGCCCCTGCGCATCCGCACGACGCCGGACGGGCCGCTGCTCATCGAGGGACCGGTGACGATTGAGGGCGAAGACGACGCCTCCTGCGCCGGATCGAAGGGCGCGCTGTGCCGCTGCGGCCACTCCGCCAGCAAGCCATTCTGCGACGGGAGCCACACGGACGTGGAGTTCGAGGCGGCATAAATATTAACCCCGCGGCCCCCGCTGGCGTGTGAAAGCTCGGAGGTGTGCAGGTGGATGGCTTGCCTCCACGTCTCATTTCTACGTAGAGCAGCACGCATTCCCGCTGAACGAAGGCATAATCCCTCTATCCCAATCGCCCCCCTCTACTGCGCGGTCACGCCGCGACCGGCTCCCGCATGATGTCGCCGTTTCGGGTGGCGTCCTCCAGGGTGGTTTTCTCGAGAGCCGTTCCGAGCAGGGTGGACGAGGTGCAGTCCTCGATGCGGACCTTGACGTAGTCGCCTTTCGCGTAGTCCTCGCGGTCGAAGACGACGCCTTTGTTGGTGTCCGTCCGGCCGAAGAACTGTTCGTCGCTCTTCTTGCTCGTACCCTCGACGAGCACCGTATGCACGCGCCCGATCTCGGCCTCGTTGCTCTCCAGTGAGTGCTCGCCCTGCAGCTCGATGATTTCTTCGAGGCGACGCTGCTTGACGTCCTCCGGCACGTCGTCCTCGTACTTGCGCGCCGCGTAGGTCTGCGGGCGCTCGCTGTACTTGAACATGTAGGCGTGATCGTACCGCACCGCTTCCATGAGCGAGAGCGTGTCCTGATGCTGCGCCTCCGTCTCGCCGCAGAAGCCGGCGATGAGGTCCGTCGAGAACGAGATGCCCGGGCAGATGGTGCGCGCCCGCTCGATGAGCGCCAGGTACTCTTCCCGGGTGTAGGTGCGGCGCATGCGGTCGAGCACCTCGGTGTTGCCGTGCTGCACCGGCAGGTGGATGTAGTTGCACACGGTGGGCCGCTCGGCGTGTACGTGCAGGAGCTCGTCGGAGCAGTCCTTCGGGTGGCTCGTGGAGTAGCGGATGCGGAGCTCCGGCGAGATGCGGCTCACGCGGTCGAGCAGCTCCGCAAAGTTGACGTTTGTGCCGTCGTCGGTGTAGTGGTACGAGTTGACGTTCTGCCCGAGCACGGTCACCTCCTTGTAGCCCTCGTCCACGAGCTGCTTCACCTCGTCGAGAATGGTAGAGACGGGACGGCTCCGCTCGCGTCCGCGCGTGAAAGGCACGACGCAGAACGAGCACATGTTGTCGCACCCGCGCATGATCGAGACGTAGGCCGAGAGCCCGTTCGAGTCGTAGCGAACGGGCGCGAGGTCGGCGTACGTCTCCTCCTTGGAAAGCTCCACATTCACGGCGGCCTGCCCGGAGGCATTCGCCTCGTGCAGGAGGCGCGGCAGATCGCGGTAGGCATCCGGCCCCACGACGAGGTCGACCAGGTTCTCCTGCTCCAGCAGCTTCTCGCGCAGGCGTTCGGCCATGCATCCGAGGACGCCCAGCGTGAGGTCGCGGTTGCGGTCGCGCTTGTCGGCGCGTAGCATGCCGAGGCGCGTGCGCACCTTTTGCTCGGCGTTCTCGCGGATGGCGCACGTGTTGAGGAGCACCACATCCGCCTCCTCCTCGTCGCGCGTGAGGCCGTACCCACTGTCCTTGAGCACGGAGGCGACGATCTCCGAGTCGTTCACGTTCATCTGGCACCCGTAGGTCTCGATGTAGACCTGCTGGGTGCCGTCGATCTCCTGGTAGCCGTGCTTGGCGGTGTCGAGCTCGTCCTCGTCGATGCCGTTCTCCTCGGCGCGCTCGCGCTTCAGGTCCTCGTCGAGAATTTGAATGTCGGAAATGGGCTCCATGGCAGCGTCGGTCCGTGATGCGACAGAAGTGTGACGTGCATCAACGAAGGGAATCGCATCGGGTTCTGCGGTCAGGCCCTCCGTCATACCAAAAGCGGATGGCCCCGCAAAGAGAGCCATCCGCTTCGGTGGAATGCGTCGGGATTTGCGAGCCGTTAGGCGGTCGGGCCCGCAGACACAATCTCATCGCTGGCTGCGTCTTCGTATTCTTCGAAGTGATCCGCAAAGAGGCCGGCGAGCTTCTTCGCCTGCTCATCGTAGGCCTGCTTGTCGTCCCACGTGTTGCGAGGAATGAGGATCTCGGACGGCACTTCGGGGCACTCGGTGGGCACCTCGAAGCCGAACGTTGGATCCGTCTGCGTCGGAGCCTCGGTGAGGGAACCGTCGTGGATGGCGTCGATGATGGAGCGCGTGTGCGGCAGCGGCATGCGATGGCCGGTGCCGTACGGCCCGCCGGTGATGCCGGTGTTTACGAGCCAGGCGTCGGTGTTGTGATCGCGCATCTTCTCGGCCAGCATCTCGGCGTACTTGCTCGGGTTCCACACGAGGAAGGCTGCGCCAAAGGCCGCGCTGAACGTGGCCTGCGGCTCGTCGACGCCGACCTCGGTCCCGGCCACCTTCGCGGTGTACCCACTGATGAAGTGGTACATGGCCTGCTCCGGTGTGAGCTTCGACACCGGCGGCATGACGCCGAACGCGTCGTAGGTCAGGAAGATGATGTTTTCGGGATGATCCGCAACGGCCGGAATCTTGGCGCGCGGGACGTGCTCGAGCGGATACGAGGCACGCGTGTTCTCGGTGATCGACGTGTCATGGTAGTCCACCTCGCGCGTATCCGGGTCGAAGACTACGTTTTCGAGCACCGTGCCGTACCGGATGGCCTGATAGATTTCGGGCTCCTTCTCGGCCGAGAGATCGATGGCCTTGGCGTAGCATCCGCCCTCGATGTTGAAGATGCCGTCCTCGCTCCAGCAGTGCTCGTCGTCGCCGATGAGCTTGCGGTTCGGGTCGGCCGAGAGCGTCGTCTTGCCGGTGCCGCTGAGCCCGAAGAAGAGCGAGATGTCGCCGTCGTCGCCCTCATTGGCCGAGCAGTGCATCGAGAGCACGCCTTCCTTCGGCATGAGGTAGTGCATCACGGTGAAGACGCCCTTCTTCATCTCGCCGGCGTACTCGCTGCCGAGGATGACCATCTCCTCGTCCTCGAACGACAGGTCGACGCTCGTCTTCGAGGTCATGTGCATCGTCTGCCGGTTGGCGGGAAACTCCCCGGCGTTGTAGATAATGAAGTCGGGCTCGCCGAATTCCGCCAGTTCCTCCTCCGACGGACGGATGAGCATGTTGTGCATGAAGAGCGCGTGGTACGGACGCGAGCAGACGATCCGCACCTTCAAGCGATGCTCCGGATCCCATCCGGCGAAGCCATCGATGACGTAGAGACGGTCGCGTGTGTTCAGGTAATCCTGCGCACGCTCGCGATTGATCTCGAACGTGTGCTCGTCGATCTCCATGTTGATCGGGCCCCACCAGATGTTGTCGGCACTCTCTGGGTGCTTGACGATCCGTTTGTCGGCGGGACTGCGGCCGGTTTTTTCGCCGGAGCGGATGCGCAACGCGCCGCTGCTGACGATGGCGGCCGTCGGGTCGAAGCGGATGGCCTCCTCGTACAGGCGGGCGGGATCGGCATTGCGGACAACGTCGTCGACGTCGATTCCGTATGCGCTAAGATCAAGGGTGTCGGACATGGGCAATTCTGCACGAATGCAGGTTCTATGAGAAAGGTCAATGAGTAGGAGGGCGAGACATCGACTGGAAAGTAACGAAGGGGGGAGGGAAAATGCACGGCGATTCCAGGGGGAAGGGGACGGGGTCACACGTCTTTCATTGTGGGACGATGCCCTACGACGGGGCAGCCGGTCGGCGAAAGCGACTCCGGTGCGTACGGCGCCCCTTCGTCCCCGCTGCCATCTTCCGTACATCGACGTGCAGAATGGGCACCTCGGAGAGGCCCACGAAATCGTTCTCTCAATCCGAGCCCAACCGATGCCAATGCAAGGGCACATTGCGATGCGTCTCTACGCCATCGGGGGGCGTCACGGATGCAGGATGCTCCTCGGCGTTCGGTCCAGGCCGGCATCACGCTTCCCGCAGCACGGGGAGCGCCGTTCCCGAAGGATGCCGGGCGGCTTCGTGGGCCAGGGCGAGCGCGCCCAGGATGCCGGCTCGGGTGCCGAGCCCCGGCGGCACCACGTACCCCTCCCGACGCAGCCCGCGGGTCACGTCCAGATAGCCACCCAGCACGGTGTGGAGGCGCTCGCGAATCAGCGGAAAGAGGGAGCCACGCTGCATGACGCCGCCGCCAAGGATGATGCGCTCGGGCGACAGGGCGTACGTAAAGGTGGCGCAGGCGTGCGCGAGGTAGTGAGCCTGTAGCGGCCATGCCGGATGGTCGGCGGGGAGGTCTTCGGGGGTGGCGCCCCAGCGGGCCTCGAGGGCCGGTCCGCTGGCCAGGCCCTCGAGGCAGGCGCCGTGGTAGCGGCAGACCCCCTCGAAGTCATCGCCGTCGGCGCGCGGTACCGACACGTGGCCCATCTCCGGATGCATGCGGCCGTGCAGGCACCGTCCGTCGGCGACGAAGCCGCCCCCGATGCCCGTGCCGACCGTCAGATAGAGGAACGCGTCGACGCCTTGGGCGGCCCCCCACCGATCCTCGGCAAGAGCGGCGGCGTTCACGTCCGTTTCCAGGGCAACCGGCACCCCCAGGGCCCGGTGCAGCCGACCGACGAGATCCACGTGGCGCCATCGGTCTTTCGGGGTGTGCAGCAGGTGGCCGAAGGTCGACGAGTCGGGGTCGAGGTCAACCGGACCGAACGTGCCGACGCCGAGCGCCGCGAGGGAGGCGGTTTGCGTGCGGAAAAACGCGACCACGCGCCGCAGCGTCTCGTACGGCGTGGTCGTCGGGATGCGGGTTGTGGCATGCAGGTCCTCGGGCCCCTCGCCCACGGCACAGACAAACTTTGTCCCTCCTGCTTCGATGGCTCCGTACGTGGTCGTGCCGTCGCTCATGAGTGCCTGCTGGCTCTGGCTTTCAGCCCAATGGTGAGGTCTCCCGGCCTCCGTTCGCGTGCCGGTCGCGGTCTGTCGGGCGTGGACGCCGTCAGGCCTCGGCCGGTCCCGTTGCCTCGTACCGCCCCGAGGACTTTCTCCCCCTTCCCGTTGGTGGCTATCCAGCCATCTCCACGGCCTCGTCAAAGTCTACGCCTACGAGTTTCGACACGCCCTGCTCCTCCATGGTGATCCCGTACATGCGGTCGGCAAGGGCCATGGTGCGCTGGTTGTGGGTGACGAGGATGAACTGCGTGTCGTCTTCGAACCGACGGATCAGGCTCATGAAACGCTCTACATTGGCATCGTCGAGCGGGGCATCAACCTCGTCGAGGATGCAGAAGGGGCTGGGTTTCACGAGGTAGATGGCAAACAGAAGCGCCGTGGCGGTGAGGGTTTTTTCGCCGCTCGACAGTTGGTCGAGCAGGGTGGGACGCTTGCCGCGCGGCTTCGCAACGATCTCGATGGCCGAGTCGAGCGGGTCGTCAGGCTCCTCCAGCTGAAGCTTCGCCGACGCGCCTTCCCCGAAGAGCTCGGCAAAGATCTGCGAGAAGCTGTCCTTGATCTCGTCAAATGTTTCAAAGAAGCGCTCGGCGGCGGTGGCGTTGATCTCCTCGATTGTTTCGAGCAGCGTCGCCTCGGCGTTTTCCAGGTCCTGTTTCTGCTCCAGCAGGAAGTCGAGGCGTTCTTTCTCCTCCTCGTACTCTTCGAGTGCAAGCGGATTGACGTTGCCAATGGCGTTGATGCGTCCGCGCAGGCTGCGCACCTTCGACTGGGCTTCGTCCTCGTCGAAGTCATCGGGCACTGCGACCGGATTCTCCGTCAGATCGCGCTCGTAATCCTCTCGAATGCTTTCCGTGAGATCCTCGATGCGCGTCTCGACCTCGGCCAAACGAACGGAGGCGTCGTTCGCCTTCCCCACGGCCGCCTCCCGTTCCTGGCGTAGCTGACGGAGGCGCTGCTCGACCTCGTTGATGGCCGACTTGGTGTCGGCAACGGCCTCTTCGGCGGCGGCAACGGCACTGTCGTGCTCGTCGCGATCGCCCCGCAGAGCCTCGATCTTTTTGTCGAGGGCCGACTGCTCGTCGAGGGCCTCTTCGATGCGGGCCTTCAGCCGCTCGATCTCCGTCGCCCGCTGCTCGGACTGCCGGTCGATCTCGGTGATGCGCTCCTGCGTGCGCGCCAGCTCGCGCTCCAGGTTGTCCACGCGGTTGCGCGCCTGCACCGCGGCCACGTTGGCATCGCTGAACGCGTCCACCGCCGCGCGCTCCCGCTCTTCGGCCGCGTCGAGCGCCTCGTCGAGGCGATCTCGTTCCTTCCGGAGCGCGGCCAGGTCGTCCTCGGCGTCGTCTGCCTCCTCGCGCAGCGACGCGATGCGCTCGGCCTCGTCGGCAAGCGTTGCCTCCAGCGCCTCGATCCGGTCCTGCAGCTCCTCCCGGCGTTCGCCAATCGTGGCGCGTTCGTAGCGGATGCGCTCCTCCTGCTTGTCGGCCTGACGCAGGGCCTCTTCGGCGTCGCGCACCTCGTCGTCGTACGGATCGAGGTCGAGGGCCTCCAGCGCTTGGCGGGCCGCATCGACGCGTTCTTGCTGGGCCGCACACTGCTGCTGAAGGGTGGACTGCTGCTCGCGAGCACGCTCAAGCTGTTCGCGGCGCCCCAGTCGGCTGGCCACCGGGGAGGCGCTCGCCTGTTGGCTGCCCCCGCGGACTACGCCCCGAGCGTCGACCCATTCGCCCGTGCGTGCCACAATGCGCGCGCCAAACTCGGACGTCTCGGCCGCAGCCTGTGCATCGTCGAGCGTATCGGTGACGTAGCAGTTGTGCAGCAGCGTGTCGGCCAGCGGAGCATACGCCTCCTGCGTCAGGCGTACCTGCGGGCGGAGGGCGTCGGCCTCCTCCACCTCTGCCCCGCGTTGCGGAGGATCGGAGAGGCGATCAAGCACCAGAAAGGTGGCCTGTCCTTGATCGGCCTCGCGAAGGTGAACGATGGCGCGGCGCGCTTCGGTGGCGGACGGAACGACGATGCAGGACGCGAGGTCGCCCAGGGCCGCGTCGAGGGCCACGCGGTCGGCCTCGTCGCACGCCAGCACATCGGCCACGGTCTGCAGATCGTCCACCGGTCCCTCGGCAGCCAGATGCTGAACGGCGTCGCTGAACTCGTCGTAGCTGGACACAAGGCCCTCTAGCAGATCGACCTCGGCCCGACAGGCATCGCACTCGCGCTCCAGTTCCCGAAGCGCCTCCTCGGCGTCGGCAAGCGTCTGCTCGCGCTCGCGCCGCTCGGCTTCCGCACGGTCGAGGGCGTGCCGGGCGTCTTCGAGCCGCTCCTGCGCAGCTTCGCGATCGGTCGTCGCCTCCGTCAGCCGCCGATCGAGGGTGTCGGCTTTTTCCTGCAGTTCGCTGAGCTGTGTCCGGGCGCGCTCCAGTTCCTCCTCATGAAGCTCTTGCCGGTTGGTGAGGCGGTCGAGGGTGCGGCGGCGCTCGGCCTGGTCGTCCTCGGCCTTCTGCGTCGTGCGGCGCATGGCCCGGGCCCGTTCGCGGAGGTCGGCGGCGGCGGTTTTGGCCGCGTCGCGTTCGTCGCGCGCCGCGTTGAGGGCCTCCTCGGCCTCGTCGAGTGCCGGGCGCGCCTGGGCCAGCGTCTCCTGCACCTGCTCCGCCTGATCGACGAGGCGCGCCCGCTCGTCGGCGGCCTCCTCCTGGGCCTGGAGCGCGGCGTCGCGGTCGCTGCGGGCACGGTCCAGCCGCTCGCGGTGCAGACGCTGCTCGGCCTCCAGTTCGCGGACCCGCGCGCGGTGCTCTTGCAGCGCGTCGCGACGCTCTTGCAGGGTGCGTTCTCGCTCGTCCAGCGTGCCCCGGAGACGCTCGAGCCGGTCTTCGGCGGCGCGCTCCTTGGCTTCCAGGGTATCGGCGCGGTCGGACTGCGACTGCTGCTGGTCCGCCAGTGCGTGCCGGTTGTCGGTCAGGCGCTCGTACTCGACCTGGGCCAGCAGCAGTTCCAGACGCTGCAGCGCGTTCTCGGCCTCTCGGTACTGCTGGGCCTTCTCGGCCTGCCGCTTCAGCCGGTCGACCTGGGTGCTGATCTCATCGGTGAGGTCCCGGATGCGCTCCAGGTCGCTGCGGGTGTTGTCGAGCTTGCGCAGGGCCTGTCGGCGCCGCATCTTGTAGCGCGTAATGCCGGCGGCCTCCTCAAACATGCGGCGCCGGTCTTCGGTGGAGCCGGACAGGATCTCGTCGATCATCTTGAGCTCAATGACCGAGTAGGCGTCGGCGCCCATGCCCGTGTCCATGAACAGGTCGGTGATGTCTTTCAGCCGGCACTCGGTGCCGTTCATCAGGTACTCCGACGTGCCGTCCCGAAAGAGGCGCCGCCCGATGGTGACCTCCGAGTACTCGGTCGGCAGCACGCCGCGGTTGTTCTCGATGGTGAGCTGCACCTCGGCCATGCCAAGCGGCTTGCGGTCGACCGTTCCGTTGAAGATGACGTTCTCCATCTTCTCGGACCGCAGTACGGTGGGCCGCTGTTCGCCAATGACCCAGCGCACGGCGTCGACAATGTTCGACTTGCCGCACCCGTTGGGCCCGACGATGGTCGTCACGCCCGGATCAAACGTGAGCGTGGTCGGCTCCGCGAAGCTCTTGAAGCCGTGGAGTTCGAGTTTGCTGAGATACATGGAGCGAGCCGGTTCCGAGAAGCGCGCGCCCACGCCAGGGTGAACGCGACAGGACCTGATTTTTGCAAGAAAGAGTGCGAGGTGCTGTTTTGCAAGCACGCCGCGACCCGTCCGACACGCGGCCCACGCAGGTTTGATCCTCGATTCCTGCCTGAAATCTGTTATTGAGTCCGAACGAGGGGTCTGGCGCGGGGAACGCGGATGGGGCGCAAATCCCGCAACGCATCAACGTCCGATGCGTACCGTTTACAGGGTGCAGGGGCGGTGGCAACGAAGGGGCCAAGATGGAGAACCGAGATGGAGAACCGAAGCGCCGCCTCCGATGGCAGCACGTCCAGACCCGCAACGCACCGATGCCCGGCTTCGATCAACAAACCCAGAATCGCATCGCACAGTCGCTGAAGCGCGAAGCGAAGCGTCTCGGCTTCGACGCGTGCGGCATTTCGAAGGCGGAGCCGCTCGATGAGGAAGCGTTTCGGCTGGAGCAATGGCTCCTGGAGGGACGGCACGGCACGATGGACTGGATGGAGCGCAACTTCGACACGCGTATCGACCCCACGAAGCTCGTCGACGACGCCGCGTCGGTCATCTCCGTCCTCCACAACTACTACCAGCCCGTCGAGCACGCCGACGATCCGGAGACGGGCAAGATCAGCCGCTACGCGTGGGGCGACGACTACCACGACGTCATGAAGGAGAAGCTGTATCTCCTCTACCACTGGCTGGAAGAGACGGTCGGCGCCGAAATCAACGGCCGCGCCTTCGTAGACAGTGCGCCGGTGATGGACAAGGCCTGGGCCCGGAAGAGCGGCCTCGGCTGGCAGGGCAAGCACTCCAATCTGCTGAACCGCGAGATGGGGTCCTTCTTCTTCCTCGGTGAGCTCATCGTGAGCGTTCCACTGGCCACCGACGGGCCGATGCCCGACTACTGCGGCTCCTGCACGCGCTGCATCGACGCCTGCCCCACCGATGCCATCTACGAGCCGTACGCCGTCGACGCGAGCCGCTGCATCTCGTACCTGACCATCGAGCACGGGGCCGATGACATCCCCGAGGGCCTCCGCCCGGACGTGGGCAACTGGATCTTTGGCTGCGACATCTGCCAGGACGTGTGCCCCTGGAACAAGTTTTCGGAGGCGACCGACGAGCCGCGCTATCTCCCCGGCGACGACGTGCACGACACCGATCTGCGCGAGTGG
>Ga0207797_1000401_pt1 | contig 33565 bp, 15 predicted proteins | sample PRCRCaboRojoPR_6_FD_187275 | JGI IMG/M metagenome (GOLD analysis project Ga0207797, IMG submission 187275) | Marine sediment microbial community from Cabo Rojo, Puerto Rico - PR CR 10% Liquid 1 (SPAdes) | ecosystem: Environmental > Aquatic > Marine > Coastal > Sediment | place: Cabo Rojo, Puerto... | reverse complement strand
ATCGGCCTGCTCCGCCGAGCGAGACGACACGAAGGCCACCGCGGGTGCCTCCGGCGTTCGCTCCACCTGAGCCTCGACGAGGTGGTGGACGCATTGGCTGCCATAATAGGTCACAGTCGTGGCGTTCCAGTCGGTCAGCATCTCTCGCCGTTCCGCTTCGGTCAGCAGCGGCAGGGTCGCTATGGGTTGGTTGGGATCAGCGGTGACTCCTTTGAGTATCTCTTGAAAGTGTCGCGTCATCCGTCGAACAGTCGCTGCATCGAAGAGATCTGTGTTGTATTCCATCGAGCCGCGCAGGCCCTGCTCGCTGTCCTCCATAGAGAGGGTCAGGTCGAACTTGGCGGTGCCGCTGTCTATCTCGAGGGGGGTCATCGTCAAGCCAGGTAGATCCACCGGATCCATCGGGGTGTTCTGCAGAGCGAACATCACCTGGAAGAGGGGGGAGTGGCTCATGTTCCGTTCTGGCTGGACTGCATCTACCAGCATCTCAAACGGAACATCTTGATTGGCGTAGGCCTCGAGAGCCACGGCACGGATCCGCGCCAATAGCTCCCTGAAGGTGGGTTCCCCGGAGAGCTCAGAACGCATCACCAAGGTGTTCACGAAGAAGCCGATCAGACCCTCGATCTCACGTCGATTCCGACCGGCCACCGGTACGCCGACGATGATGTCCTCCTGGTGCGTGTAGTGGTAGAGGAGGGTTTGGAAGGCCGCCAGCAGCGTCATGAAGAGCGTTGCCTCTGCCTCTTCGCCTAACGCGCGAACCTGTGCTGAGAGTTCCCTCGATAGTTCGAAACGGTGGATGGCACCGCGCGACGTCTGGACTGCCGGTCGAGGCCGGTCGGTGGGCAGTTCCAGAAGGGCGGGCAGATCGGCCAGTTTCTCTCGCCAGTACGCTACCTGTTCTTTGATCACGTCTCCCTGCAGCCAGTCACGCTGCCAATGGGCGTAGTCTCCGTATTGAAGCGGTAGATCAGGCAGCGGTGAGGGGCGTCCTTTGACGTAAGCCTCGTAGAGCGCCGCCACTTCCTGGATGAGCAGGGCGACGGACCAGCCATCGGAGATGATGTGGTGCATCACCAGTGCTATGATGTGATCCCCACGTCGACCAGCTCCGGGCCCATCCTCGCGGAGCCGAAACAAGGTGGCCCGCACCAACGGACCCTCGGCCAAATCGAAGGGGCGGCGGGCTTCCTCGCTGGCGCGCCGCAGCGCTTCGGTCTCTCGCATGACCCGTGGCAAGCCGGTGAGGTCCACGATAGGCAGGGGCACGTACAACTCCGGAGCGATCGTCAGAGCTGCCTTCCCGTCAACCGTCTGAAAGGTGGCGCGCAGGGTCTCATGTCGCCGGACAACTTCGTTGAGACTGCGCTCCAGAGCCATCGTGTCGAGCTGGCCCGTGAGACGGACTGCACCGGCGACGTTGTAGAATGCGCTGTCCGGTTCGAGATGATCCAGGAACCAGAGCCGCTGCTGGGCGAAGGACAGCGGGGGTTCGCCATCCCGTCGAATCGGCCGAAGCTTGCTCAACCCCTCGCGATCCGGTGTTCCTTGGTAGCCAAGTGTCTTGGCTGTCTCCTGTGTCATTGGGCTTAACGCGTCACCAGGCGGAAGGTCCTGCCACTTTGTGACCACGCTGGCGTCGATCCCCTGGTGTTCGTGGAAGCGAGGATCCCCGACCATTCGAGACTCGGGATGCACCCCGTCGGTCATCTTGTCTCCGTGATAGGGCCGCAGCACCTCGGGGTCGAAACTCAGGCCCAGGAACCGACAAGTCTCTTCCATGACATCCCTGGGATGCTGGACCAGGTCTTCGAACTTGATCAGGTGTTGGCGCTCCGGGGAAACGCTGCGGAGGAACTCCAGGATGTTCTGGTTGCCAATCAGCCAGAAGAGCTCCCCCTTCTCTCTCGGTTCGAACGGATAGCCGTGTCCGAACACCTGATCCAGCTTGCTGTCCAGATAGGACTGCACCATCGCCAGCGGATGCCGAACCAGGTGGATGTACCGCGCATGCTCGAAGTAGGCCTCGGCGCGCCGAAGAGTCTGCACGTTCGTGGCGTAGGTGGTGGTCTTGTCTACCAGCATCCTATCGCCGATCCAACTCTGAAGGAGACGGTAGAATTGGTGCGTGGTCAGGTTCTCCTCCTCATACCGGGCCATCACCTGGCGAGCTTGCTCCAGGCTGCAGTCTCGAATCTCCATGATGGCCCGCAGGATGCCCTCCAACCAACCGCTGTCTCGGCCGGCAAAGGCGGCTTTCCGCTCCTGAAGCGTCTGGTGAGATAGAAGAACCAGTTCTGGTGGAGAGAACAGACGAGGATGACCAGCCAGCATGACCCGAAGGAGAGTTGTCCCAGATCGAGGCGCCGCCAGTATGAACGTCGCTGGTGGGTTCTTGAACCGAATAGAGCGAAGGAAGGCAGCCTCCTGTTCCTCGCTGACTGACGTGGCGGCGATCAGACGCCGCATCTTGTCTACCTTCGAGGGAGTCACCCGATGTCCGCGGACGGCATCCTTTGCATCCCGTACTTCCTCGGCATGGGGGCACCATCTGGCCAACGAATCGGCGTAGTTCTCAGCCAGGTGAGCTGCCAGTTCAGCGATGGTCGGCGCGTCAAATAGCGCCACCACATAGATCACTTCGCCGAGAGCCTCCTGAAGTCGATTCACGAAGACAGCCGCACGGAGCGAATCTCCACCCAGTTCGAAGAAGTTGTCGTGAACTCCGACTTGCTCTACAGTGAGAAGATCTTGCCACATCTCAGCCAAGGTCTTCTCAAGTGCCGTGCGAGGCGGCACGTACGCCCTTTCCAATTCCGGACGCGTCTGCTCCGGCTCGGGCAATGCGCCGTAGTCTATCTTCCCGCTGGGACTGAGGGGCAAAGCATCCAGTTCGACAAACAGCGCTGGCACCATGTAATCAGGCAGCTTCCTTTTCAGGAAAGCCCGGAGTCGGCTGGTGGTCGGCGCCGAACCGTGGCTCGGGACAACGTAGGCCACCAGGCGCTTGTCGCCTGGGGTCTCCTCCTTTACTTTCACCGCGGCGTGAGAGAGCATAGAGTGCTGACGCAGGCTTGATTCGATCTCGCCCAGTTCGATTCGAAAACCCCGAACCTTGACCTGCTCATCCAGACGCCCCAGGAACTCCAAGTTGCCATCCGGTAGGTGGCGGACCAGATCACCGGTCCTATAGAGGCGGGACGAGGAACTCGCACGGTCCCCACGAGCCACCGGATCAGCGAAAGGATCAGGTGCGAAGCGCGCGGCGGTGAGCCCCGGCCGATTTAGATAGCCGCGGGCCAATCCGAGACCGGCAATGCAGAGCTCTCCAGGCACGCCTACGGGAACCGGATTCAGATGCTGATCCACCACGTAGGTGCGCACGTTAGGTACGGGACGTCCGATAGGGACTTCACCGAGGAGCGGGAGGTCCTGCGACTGGCTGAGCTCCCAGCTCGTCGCAACTATCGTGGCCTCGGTGGGACCGTACGTGTTAAGAAGACGGACTTGGTCACCCACGTGCTGCCGCCAGGACAGCAGCCGCTCCGGCAATGCTCTCTCACCGCCGATGATCACCAGGCGTAGTTCCTCTGGCAGCAGAAGATCCTGAGATGCGATTTCCAGGGTCATCTGATGCCAGTATGCGGTGGGTAGATCCAGAACGGTTATCCGCAGATCGCGGCAGGCTTTGAAGAAAGCGGGTATTGAGCTCAGCATGGCATCGGTTCGAGGAACCAGCGTCGCGCCTTGGGAAAGGCAGGGGTAGATCTCTTCGGCTGCTGCGTCAAAGCTGATGGAGGCGAATTGGAGAACCCGATCGCCCAGCCCCAGATCAAACGTGTCTCCGGCGGCGAGGACGTAGTTCGCAAGCGACCTATGCTCGATCTGCACGCCCTTTGGCTTGCCGGTGGATCCAGAGGTGTAGATCACGTAAGCCAGATTATCCGGTGTCACGTTGCTGCAGGGCGGCGTGTCCGCCTCTTGAGCTATTAAGTCCCAATCAGCATCCAGGGACACGACACGTACTGATGCAGAGGAAGCCAAGCGCGAGGTGGGTAGCCGTTTCTTCAGGTGCTCCTGCGTCAGCAGCACCGACACCTGAGCATCCTCCAGCATGAAAGCCAGGCGTTCCTTCGGATACGCCGGGTCCAGGGGCAGGTAGGCTCCTCCGGCTTTCAGCACACCCAGGAGTCCCACGATCATCTCCATTGAACGGTCTACGGAGATGCCAACCAGCGTCTCGGGACCGACCGCAAGCTTTCGCAAGTGTCGTGCCAGCTGATTGGCACGCCGGTCGAGTTCCTGATAGGTGACTTCTCCGCGCTCTCGGCCCAGGCCCACGGAAGGGAGAACCAGGGCCGCGGCATCGGGCGATCGTCCCACCTGAGCTTCGAATAACTGGTGGACGCACAAGGCGGATGGGCGGTCGACAACCGTGGCGTTCCATTTCTCTAGTTGAAGCTGTCGTTCAGACTGACTCAACAGCGGCAAGTCGGTAACACGTCGCGCTGGATTGGTGACAACGGCTTGCAGCAAGGTACGGAAACTCTCGAACATCCGTCCTATCGTCGACGCGTCGAAGAGATCGGTGTTGTATCCTACTAGTGCGACCAGTCCCCCCTCGCGCTCCTCTATAGAGAGCGTCAGGTCGAACTTGACGGCTCCGGTCTCCACGTCCATGAGGTCCAGAGTTAGGCCCGGCAGTTCAAGAGCCTCCATAGGCGCGTTCTGGAGGACGAACAGCGCCTGGAAGAGGGGGGTATGGGTCATCTGCCGCTCCGGCCGCATTGCCTCAACCAGCTTCTCAAACGGCAGGTCCTGATGGGCATAGGCCTCGAGCGTCGTCTCTCGTACTTGTCTCAGCAGCTGGCGGAACGTAGGGGCGCCAGAGAAATCGGTGCGCATCACCAGTGTGTTGACGAAGAAGCCGATCAGCTCTTCCACCCCGGGCTGATTACGGTTGGCGATAGGTGTACCTACGTTGATGTCGCCCTGTCCTGAGTAGCGATGAAGCAAAGTCTGAAACGCCGCTAGCAGCGTCATGAAGAGAGTGACGCCCTCCCGGCGGCTCAGTTCCTTGAGGTCGCGGGTCAGCTCTCTGGGGAAGGTGTGGGTCTGATGAGCTCCTCGATAGGTCTGCACGGCAGGCCGGGGTCGGTCGGTCGGCAGCTCAAGTATCGGTGCCGCGCCATCTAGCCGCTCTGTCCAGTAGTCTAGTTGTCTTCCTAGGACCGTGTCTGTCAGCCACTCTCGCTGCCACGCGGCGAAGTCGGCGTATTGGATGGACAGCTCTGGCAGCGGCGAAGGGTCTCCGTCGATCAGCGCTTGATAGAGGGAAGCTAACTCGCGAACTAGGATCCCCAGGGACCAACCGTCGGCCACGATATGGTGCAAGGTGAGAAGCAGTACGTGTTCTTGCTCATCCAATTGCAGCAGTCGCAGCCGCAACAGGGGCGCCTCGCTCAGATCGAACGGCTGCTTGGCTTCTTCGGTGGCAAGTCGCAGAGCCTCGGCTTCCCGCTCCCGGTGCCCGAGGTGTCGTAAATCTATCACCGGCATATCTAGGGATACTTCTGGGGCGATGAACTGCACCGGGTGTCCTTTTTCGGTCACAAACCCGGCACGAAGCACCTCGTGGCGGCGAACAACTTCCTCTAGACTCTGCCTAAGAGCCTCTGCATCCAACCTCCCGGACATGCGGAGTGCGGCGGGAATGTTGTAGAAGAAGCCCTCCGGTTCGTACTCATGGAGGAACCACAATCGCTGCTGAGCGAAGGACATAGGAAAGGCGTCACGGTTGTTCCTCTTTGGAATAGCCCGCTCTCCGACTGTCTTCGCTCGCCTCTTCTGTAGCTGGCGCGCAAGGAGAGCGCGCCTTTCTGGAGAAAGGCTCGCAATTCGTTGCGCCAAGTCACTCATTCGTGCACTCCTTCACGAGGTCCACGCTCCGTCTCCCAGCAACGCTCCCACTTCCTCTTGCGTAAGCCCGTCCAGCTGGTCCAGCAGCTCGACCATCTCGTCCTCGTCGGTCTCCTCGATCAAGCTGTTCTCGATAAGCGCCGCCAGGCCAGCCACGGTAGCGTGGTTGAACAGATCACGGAGTGGGAGATCTACTTGGAAGGCAGCGCGCGCCCGGGAAACGATCTGCGTGGCGAGCAGGGAATGGCCGCCCAGTTCAAAAAAGTCATCGTGGATGCCCACGCGCTCGCGGCCCAGTACCTCTGCCCACACCTTGGCCAGGTCTTCCTCGATCGGCGTCCGGGGTGCCGCGTAATCGTCAGCTGTATCGACGTGTCCCACTTCCGGCGCCGGCAGGGCCCCGCGATCGATCTTACCACTGGACGTTAGGGGAAAAGCGTCCAGCGATACGAAAGTCGAGGGTACCATATAGTCTGGTAGTCTCTCTTTGAGAAACGCACGCAGATCGTGCCTCGTGGGTGATCCCTCACGAGTCGTCTCTGAAGCCTCGTTCTCTGGAACGATGTAGGCAACTAGACGCTTGTCGCCCGGCGTATCCTCTCGGGCCAGAACGATGGCCTGCCGTACAGCAGCGTGTTGGTTTAGGACCGCCTCGATGCCGTCCAACTCGATGCGGAAGCCGCGTAGCTTGACCTGTTGGTCGACCCGTCCGAGGAACTCGATGTTCCCGTCGGGCCGATGGCGGACTAGATCACCGGTCCGATAGAGCCTGGCGCCTGGTTCGTCGCTGAAGGGATCTGGGATGAATCTCTCGGCGGTCAAGCCGGGTTGACGGAGATAGCCCCGGGCCAGTCCTTCGCCGCCAAGGTACAGTTCGCCAGCAACGCCTATGGGGACGGGGCTGCCGTTTGTGTCGAGAATGTAGGCCTTTCGATTCGCCCCAGGACGACCGATCGGAATCCTGTCGTCGTCCATTCCCGGCTCGATTTCAAAGGTCGTTGCGGTAATCGTCGTCTCGGTCGGACCGTATGCGTTGAGCAGCGTGGCGTTTCTCATGGGCGTCTTCCACCAATCAGCGAGTGTCTCCGATTGCATCACATCGCCGCCGCTGATGACCAGCCGCAGTTGGTCATTCGACGTCTGCTCATTGCCGTCGTTCCAGCTCCCCACCCACTGGTGCCAGTAGGCGGGGGGGAGATTCACCACCGTCAGCCCGACGTCCGACACAACCTGGGAGAACTCCATCGGCAGCCAGACCTCTGGGCCGCGCAGCACCAGCGTGGCGCCGGTGATCAGCGTGGCCATAATCTGCTCGACGGACTGGTCGAAGCTGTAGGCCGCGAATTGCAGCACGTGATCGTCCTTGGTCAGCCCGAAGTGCTCTTTGATGTGCCGGCAGTGGCTGGAGATAGACTGATGGGAGATGCAAACACCCTTCGGTCTGCCCGTGGAGCCTGACGTGTAGATGACGTAGGCCAGGTTCTGTCCGCTGGTTCTGGCTATCGGGTTCCTGTCGCTCTCTGAGGCGATCAACCTCCAATCTACGTCCAGGTGAACTACCCGTCGGCTCTCTGAATCATCCGATCGCCGGATCGCCCATCGGCCGACCTGCTGGTCCAGGTCTGCCTGGGTCAACAGGACGGCTATCTCAGCGTCTTCCAGGATGTAGTTCAGCCTCTCCGGAGGATTCGCGGGATCGAGCGGCAGGTAGGCTCCATCGGCTTTGAGGACGGCGAGCATCGCGACAATCGCCTCGATCGACCTTTCGAGGAGGAGCCCCACCACGGTCTCCGGCCCTACGCCCCAACGGCGCAGGTAGTGGGCCAACTGGTTCGCTCGTCGGTTAAGCTCGTCGTACGTCAGCTGCTCCGAGTCGTCCATCACCGCGACTGTGTTTCGTCTGAGTTCAACTGTGTTCTCGAAGAGCTGAGGAATGTTCTGATAGGCTTGAGGATTGGTCTCTGTGGCGTTCCAGTCCAGGAGTACCGCTTGACGCTCCTCCTTGCTGAGAATTGGCAGCTCCGAAACGGGGCGGTTCGGCTGGGCGACGATACCCTCGAGCAAGGTCTGGAAGTGGGTCACCATGCGGGTTACGGTCGAGGTGTCGAACAGATCGGTGTTGTACTCTATCAGTCCGGCCAACTCTTCGTCCCCTTCAGCCATCAACAGCGAAACGTCAAAGGGCACGATCCGATCCTCGAGGGCCACAGATTCGATTTCAACACTGCCCAGCTTCATCCTGCCCCCTGCCTCGTTTAGGGCAAACGGGGTCAAGTCCTGGCTGTTCACCAGGCGGGTCGTCTTCTGCCAGGCGAACATCACCTGGAAAAGGGGCGAGTGACTGAGCTCTCGGGCCGGGCGGAACCGTTCAACGAGTAGAGGGAAGGGATAGGTGTCGTGTTCAAACACATCCAGGATGGTCTGGTGTACCTGGGTAAGAAGCTGCGAGAACGTCGGATCGTCGCGGAAGTCGGCTCGCAGGATGACGGGATTTACGAAGTATCCGATCAAGCGGGCTATCCTGGCGGTTCTTCCCGCCTTAGGGTAGCCCACCAGGATATCCTCCTGGTCCGTATAACGATGGAGTAGGGTCTGGAAGGCGGCCAGCAGTGCTGCGTGGAGGGGAACGTCGGCGGTGTCGCAGAGGCGTTGAAGCCCTCTTAGCGTGGCCCCGCCGACTCGGAACGATTCCGAGCTGCCCCGGTACGTCTGAACGGGAGGGCGCAGGCGGTCCGTGGGCAGGTCCAGGGTCGAGGTTCTGCCCGAGAGTTCCTGCTGCCAGAACGACCAGAGGCGCTCTCCGTCTGGGCCTTCCAACATCTCCGACTGCTGGCGAACGTAGTCCGCGTACCCCATTCTAGGTTTGCGGAGCCGGACGGGAGTGCCGTCCTTCTCAGCGTCATAAAGAACACCTAGCTCGTACATAAACACGGCGAGCGACCAGAGGTCGCAGATGGTGTGATGCATCGACAACACCAGATAGGGGTCACGTTCTCCGGACGTGAAGAGAACCACGCGCAGCAGAGGACCTCGTTCCAGGTCAAAGGGCCGGTAGACTTCCTCCGCCAGATGACGATGAAGCTGTGTAGAACTCCAGCCGGAGGCATCTTCTACCCGGAAGTCTACCTCCGCCTCCTCTCCAACTCGCTGTATCGGCTCACCATCGCGCTCCGCGAAGGTGGTCCGGAGCGCGGGATGGCGGTAGACAAGTCTCTCCAGGGCACGCTGAAGAACAGCTAGATCCAGAGGGCTCCGAATGCGCACCGCGTGCACGAGGTTGTAGCTCGCGGTTCCCGGGGTCAGCTGCTGGAGGAACCATAGAGCGCGCTGGCCGTGCGAAAGAGGGTATTCCATCGTCACGCCACCTCCCTTGTCGTGAGGCTGGACGGAACACGGCTGTCAAAGCTCCGTCTATTCAGGGACGAAATCGCCGTATCCTCGGCGTGGGTAATCTGGATGAACTGGGTAACAAAATCGACAGTCATCCGTTATATACTGTGCGGGGCGGCGAAGGTCAGGATGCCCCAATACGCGACGTGAGACCATAGGTCTCTGCCGGGTATCTCGCATCCATCGTTGGCAGCGGGGGCTGCGTGATACGCCGGCACAATCTACTCGCGTTGGACGGAGCCGATTTCCTGAACGGGAGTCGGCTCTTGTCTGCTTGCCGCCTAACTAAGGTCCGTCACCTGGTGATGCTCTCGTCTCTGCCTCAAGCTGCCTCTCCCCCAGGTTCTAGCCGGTCAACTCTGTGAGCCGGGCACCGCCGCCAGCCTCTGCCGGGCAGCCTGGGACGGAGACGACCCAGACACACGCCGAAAAGAGACGCCCCATCGGGCGCCTCCATGAGGTAGAGCACGAAGGACAGTACGTGGTCGAACCCTGTATGGGCGTCTGGGCGCGCGCCTGTTGGGAGGGCTAGCGGCTGCCGCGGATCGAATAGGCAACCTGGTCATATCCCCTCCGCTTCGCTCTGGTCGCCGTCGCTGTCAAGCACGCCTTCAGCCTCAAGCTTGGCTTTGAGATCCTGCAGGAAGGCGATCAGTTCGTCTAGGTCAGCGAACCCCTCTTTTTCGCCCGTCATGACATCTCGAAGGCTCGCCGACCAGATCGCGGCGGGTTCTGGCGGGATGCTTCGAGTCTCCCAAATCCGGAGGACGAACGTCAGCTGTCGCGGCGCCCGGTACCAAGCGCTCAAGGGGATCGTTGTCCTATCTGAAGCAACACACAGATACTCACTCGTCTCGAGCCTCAAGGTCGCGTGTCCTGTAGTGAGCTGTGAAGAAGCCTCGAAGTGACGGCAGAGAACCGCCGAAACTGCATCTCTAGTCTTGGCGACGCTTTCGTCTATCATACTAATCGCTGACCGTCAAAAGACCGTGAAAACGGAAGGTTGTGCGCGGGTCGAGTCGCTCCTGGCTGAGATACGGCCCAGTTGTCAACGTAACGGGACCAGCTCGTAGTGCTCTCGCCACAGAGACTCTCGTGCACCCCGAGCAGGGTTCGGGGGGAGAGATGTCTCAACCAGGCGGGTAGCAAACCCGCCCTACTGGTTAGGAAAAAAGCTTCTAGGATTCGCCACAAAGAGTGTCTAGCACCTACTATGGACAAATCCTCGAATCTGTGATATTCTGGTGGTAGGCAGGATTCGAGGTCCTCCGGATCCTGTTCACCAGCTCACTGCTCGCGTAGGGAGTGTGGCTGAGCACTCAGTCAGTTGTATTCCCGGCCACCTCTCAATGACCTGAGCGACGATAGAAGATTCACCGCGTACGATGATGTGAGAGGGCCTTATGGGAGAAGAACTGCGCCTCACACTCTTCGGTGGTCTGGGTGCCACCCTGGGTGGAACCTCACTGGATCTTCCATACAGGAAAGCGCTGGCGCTGCTTGCTTACCTGGCCACTACGCGCCGCCCTCATCCCCGCGAAACACTGAGCACTCTGCTCTGGGGAGAGTCAAGCGACACACGCGCCCGATCAAGCTTGCGCACTGCTCTCCGGCATCTTCGCGGTGCTGCAGATCCTTTCTTGATCGTTGAGCGCGATTTCGTAGCGTTCAATGGAAGGGCGCCTCACTGGGTGGATGCGGTTCAGTTTGTGGCTCAAGTCTCACGCGTTCGCCGTCGGACAGAGCAAGAAGGCGCCATAGTCCGGTTCCCCGTTCTTGCCGAGCGCCACGCCGACATGCTGCGCCAGACGGTGGAACTCTACCACGGGGAGTTCCTGGAGGATTTCGCCGTCCGCCGTGCACCGCTCTTCGACGAGTGGGTCCTGAGGCGGCAGGAACAAGCCCGAGACCTGGCCATGTGGGCCCTGCACCAACTGGTTCATTTCCATGCCGCGCGAGTTGAATACCAGACGGGTCTGGAAGCTGTGGAGCGACTCCTGGCGATTGCTCCTTGGCGAGAGGAAGCCCACCGAGACCGCATGATGCTCCTGGCCCTCAGCGGACGGCGGCATGGTGCTCTAGCGCAGTACGAGACGTGTCGGAACGTGCTGGCCGAGGCATTTGGCATGGAGCCGACTTTGCGGACCGAGCTTCTGTATCAGACGATCAAGAGGGGAAGACCTCTACCGGATTGGGGGACAAGAGCCCACTCGCGACGCCTTCATCTGGCGCCCTGGCACGACAAACTGGTTTCTCAAGAGGATGACTTGCTGGGGCGCAGCGCTGAGTCTAGGCGGCTTGCGGGACTGCTGACCACCTCGAGCGGCCGCCTGGTATCGCTTGTGGGACCGGAGGGGGTGGGCAAGAGTCGACTGGCACTAGCTATCGCGGACGCAGTTGCGAACCGCTACGCCCAGGGGGCGTGGTTCATCTCGGTTGAGCCGCGGGAGGACGAGCCCGAGCCACGACAAGGGGGCGAGGCCGACCACGACTCCGAAGAGGATTCAGAGCTGAAGCTGGTTTCCGCTATCGGACAGGCTCTCGGCCTGACCTTCTCCACCGATAGCCCCCTCTCCACGCAGATGCGGGACTACCTGCGCCACCGGCAGCTTCTCCTCGTCCTTGATGAGATCGATCCCTCTCCGGCTGAGACCGAGTTCCTCTTGAGCATCCTTCGCCGCACCCCTGGCATAAGCATGCTCCTTGTCGGCACTGAGGCACTGGGCGTCGAGGAGGAGGCGATCCTGGAGCTAGAAGGGCTAGATGTACCGGAATCCCCGGCAGAGTGCTCGGAGATTCTCGAGCGACTTGCAGCGCGTGACGGCGTGCAACTGTTTGTGCGGCGCGCCATGCGGGCCTCGCCGGCTTTCGAGCTGTCTCCTGATACGGCACGCCACGTGGCTCACTTATGCCTTCTGACGGCCGGACTACCGCTCGCCATCGAGCTGGCAGCGTCCTGGGTGGGTGAGCTACCTCTCTCGGAGATGGCCGCCGATGTCGAAAACCGGTTGCTGAAGCTGAGGGAGGAGCGTTCGATGAGTTCGGCGTCGGCGCCCGTCGAGGCGGTATTCTCGCACGTCTGGGATCGTCTGTCAGCTGACGAGCGACGGGACCTGGCTCAACTTGCTAGTTTCCGTGGGGCGTTCAGTGACGACGCGGCGCTGGGAGTCTTTAGAGTCTCACGCAGACGGTTGACGTCTCTTTGTGAGAGGGCCCTGCTGATCCATACGGCGTTCGACCGCTACCAGCTGCACCCGCTGCTGCGGCGGCTTCTGGTGCGCAAACTAGGTGCGTTGGGCTCGGAAGGAGACGCTGTCGAGGCGGCCGCCGCCCGCGGTCATCCCAAGGATCACCTGTCTGCTCATTACCTCGGCGTTCTGGAGAGCCACTGTGAAGCCCTTCGGACGCGGGCGGCGAGGGCGGCCTGCAGCCAGATTCGGAGCGACTGGCCCCACATCCGAGACGCTTGGTACCGAGCCTCTCGTCAGCTTGATCGTGAGAGACTCACCACAAGCCTGGACGGCCTTTCCCGCTTCTTGTCACTGCAAGGATGGTTGTGGGAGGGGGAGAAGCTGTTCGACGCCGCAGCTCAAGCAATGCTGTCCGCCGCCGAGCGGTCTGGGGACAACGGCGATACTGCTTTGGCTTGTCGCATCTTGTCGGAGAAAGCGGGGTTTCTGAACGCTCAACTGCGCTGGGATGAGGCTGCCCGGGTGGCGCAGACCGTCATCGCGTTGGTGAACCGCTCTCGCGACGGACATGGTGCCGCCGAGTCTTGGCCGATCCTAGAGGCGAGAGCCCGGTTGGCGTGGGGCAGGGCGCTCCACACGGGCACTGACCTCCAGGCTGCCAGAAGACAGATCGAACGAGCGCTGAAGCTGGTCGCTGGCCCCGACCATGCGAGAATCGAAGCAGCCGGCCTCCAGTACCTAGGCCTCATCAACGTCGAACGTGAGAAGTTCGAGGAGGCCTGGGTTGATCTGGAGGAGGCGCTGCACCTCTACGATGATATCAACGACTTGCTCGGCAAGAGCCAGGTTCTAGGCGTGTTGGGGCTGGTGGCTCTTGCTCGAAGGGCGTACGCTGAGGGCGAAGCTCACGTGACGGAGGCGCTCACGATTGCCGAGCTGCTTGGCGACCGCGATGGGATATCTCTGGCGCACACCTACATGGGCCGCATCGCCCTTGCGCGCGGCGACGCTGCCGCGGCAGCTATCCACTGTCGGGACGGTCTGCGCCGGGCCCGCCAGGTAGGCTGTCCGCTCAGAGAGAGCCAGGCCTTGACCGAATCGGCGTGGGTATCTATCGGCGAAGGAGCGTTGGAGAGGGCCTGGAACCGCGGCCTCCTGGCGGTTGAACTCGCCAGGTTGGTCGGACACGCCGCGGCCGAGGGCCGAGCTCGGTTGGCTGCAGGGCGGGCCATGGCAGAGTTGCAGATGACGAGCCAGGCGCGCTGGGCCTACGGGGAGGCGCTGCAATTGCAGCGGCAGCTGGAGCAGTTCGACGCGGCGACAGAGTCCTTGGCCGGACTTGCCTCCCTGAGCTTGGCGGAGGGGGATCCTGATAGGGCTAAGGAGCTGGTCGAGGAGATCCTCGGCCGGCTCGCTGTGAGCGAACTGTCCGGCGCCAGGCACCCTGTCTCGGTCTGTCTGGCGTGCTATCGCGCTCTGTCGGTCTTTGAGGACGAGCGAGCCGATGACCTGCTTCGGATGGCCTCGCAGATGCACAAGCAGCGAACGTGGAGCGAGTAGCACGATCGGGATGCGGGGGGCGACTTCGTAGACCGTGCTAAAACCGTCCGCTGAAACAGGTCGGCGTTGCGTTTAGAGCATCGGAAGATGCCCTTTGTCAGGAGAGAACCCCGCAGCTTGCTGCGGGGTTCCGGTAGGTCCTGGATATGGGCCAATGCCGCGTCCATAACCACGCCGATGCTTCGACGTAATGCGTCTGTTTCGTCCAGCCGACGGGGAATCCCGTTCGTCTGCCCTCTTCTGACGGTCGCGCTCTACGGTCTGCTAACCACGATGGTGGTGCCATCGCTGTCAGCATCTGGATCGTGGTTGCTGGCTGGCTGATAGCCAAGCGTCGCGTGCGCCACGTTGTCTACCGTGAAGGTCGCGCTGGTGCTGCTGCGCCAGATGCTGCCGGTGGAAATGGTGCACCGCCCATTTCCGTCGGTGGTGCATTGGGCAGAGCCCGAGTAGCCGTTGCTCCAGGTGCCGCTGACCGTCGCGTCGGACACCGGTCCATGGTTGGTGTTATGCACCTCGATCGTCACCTCGGCCAACCAGAGCCAGGTGCCCCACGACCAACGGCTGCTGCCATCCAAGTCCCCGATATGCATAGTGATACTCTCATTCTCCACGGTGACGACCACGGAGCTAGAGGTGGCCGCGTTCCCGGCGGCATCAGTCGCTACGGCGGTAAGGGAGTGACTCCCGTTCTCAACGGTGGTGGTATCCCAGGAGACGGACCATCCGTCGGAGCTGTCGGTATCGGTGCCGATGCTGTTGCCGTTGACGAGGAACTCGACGTGAGCCACCTCACCGGTACCGTCGCTGGCATCCGCTGTGACCTCAGTTATGCCGGAGACGGTGGTGCCGTCCGCCGGGCTGGTGATGGAGACCGTGGGCGGTGTGTTGTCCACCGTGACGTTCACGCCTGCGCTCTCAGCGGTCAGCCCAACGCCGTCGGTTGCGGTCGCGGTCAGTGTATGGCCGCCATCGGTCGTGCCGGTGGTGTCCCAGGAGGTGGACCAGCCGTCGGAGCCGTCGGTGTCGGTGCCGATGCTGACGCCGTCGACGAAGAACGCCACCTGGCTCACCTGGGTGGCAGCGTCGCCGGCGTCGACGACGACCTCGATGGTTCCGGCCACGGCCTCACCCTCAGCTGGATGGGTGATCGAGACGGCGGGAGGCGTGTTATCCACGGTGACGTCGATGGTGTCGCTCCCTGTCTGCCCGACCGTGTCCGTAGCGGTGGCCGTTAGCTGATGGAGCCCGTCGCTGGAGCCGGTGGTGTCCCAGGAGGTGGACCAGCCGTCGGAGCCATCGGTGTCGGTGCCGATGCTGGTGCCATCGACGAAGAACTCGACCTGGGAGACCCCGGTGTCGTCGCTGGCATCAGCTGTGACGTCGATGACGCCGGTCACCGCGTCGCCGTGGCTCGGACTGGTGATCTGCACTGTCGGTCTAGGATCGGCCTCGCCCAGAGCGCCGTCCACGACTAGGGCAAAGGGCTGCGGCCCTTGCGGCACGTTGTACCCGCTGATGGACACGTCCCAGGTTCCTTGCTGGGCGGACTGAACGTAGACGTTCTCCACGTTGTTGATCCGATCGGCGCTGCCAGCAGTGACGCTCCATCCGCCGCTGAATACGTTTCCCCGGTAGGTCGTGCCATCGGGCGCTGTGACCACCAGATCCAGGTCGTTGACCAGAGCCTTCGACGCCGATGTCGAACCAGGGTAGTCCGTCCAGACTAACGTTACCTTGAACCGGTCCCCGGCAGTGTCGACGTCGAACTGATAGGTCACCGTGCCACCCGTCGCGAGGCCCGTTGTCTCGTCCACGAACTCACGACTACCGTCGGTGGCATTGGCCACGTCCGCCCGGCCCCACCCCTCGTGACTGTTGGGAATCGGATAGGCGTTGTCATCGACCCCGTCATTGTTCTCGTCCAGCATGTCCACGGCCGAGTTGATCAACGCTGCCTTGACCAGGGCAGCGCTGGCATCGTGGCTGTGTTCCTGATCGTAGAAATCGCGCACCACGGCAGCCGCACCAGCCACCAAGGGGTTGGACATTGACGTGCCGCCCATGTACTTGTACTGCTCATCGAGGGGGAAACCCCAGCCGTCGTACTGCCAGGCATCGTTCTGAGGATTCGGCGAAGGGTCGTATCCCTCCTGGTACAGGCCGGAGTAATTCGAGAGCACGTAGGTACCGGGAGCGACCAGGTCGGGCTTGATGCGTCCGTCGTCTGTCGGGCCGCGGCTGGAGAAGGCGGCCATCTGCTCGGCGTCGCCGGCAGCGGGGTCGCTGGCGATCGGCTCGGCTTGGAAGTCGTCGGGCCATGCCTCGCCGTAGCTGAAGATCTCATTGGAACCGCCCAGGCTCTGGCAGCTGTCGCCTGCGCTGCTCGTATACGTCAGAGCCTCGTCGCATTCGTAATGGCCTTGACGATCGTGCTCGCTGGCTCCGACGGTGAGGATGTTCTTGGCCGTGGCAGGCGAGCCGATGGAGTCGTCGTCAACGGCACCGTCAGCGTCGTTGTCAGTACCGGCGTTGCCGGCCGAGGTGGTGACCAGCATGTCTGGATGGGTCCACATGAAGTCGTCAGTGTTAGCAGCGTCGTCCGTATACTCACCCTTGACGTCGCTGCCCCAGGAGTTGGAGTGGATGCGGGCGCCGCTGTCATAGGCTTCCTGGAAGAGGTCGCGAATGTCCTCGGGAAGACCGATCAGGTAGTAGCCGTCCTGATAGCCGTAGAACAGCTCACAGATCGATGTGAAATCGACGTAGTTCTCGGTCGCCTGGAACACGAGGTGTGCATCAGGCGCTGTCCCTCTGCCCTGTCCATTGAGGCCGCCGCCGCTCAGCACCGAGCCGGACGTATGCGTACCGTGACCCGAATCCGCGTCTTGGGCACCGTCATCCACGATGTTCCAGCAGAAGCTATTCGCGCCGGACCAGTTGTGGATGGCATCTATGCGAGTCGGCGGTATGTCGGGATGAGCGCCGGCCTCCGTCCCGTCGCCCAGACCGGTGTCGGCCACAGCGACGACCTGGTTGAGACCAACGTAGCCGTTGATGTGCGCCATGTCGGCGCCCATGATGACTCCAGCACCGTAGTCGTTCTGCTTCTCCCGGATCTGGAAGCTCTCGATCCAAGCCACGTCCAGGATCCGGGCGACGGCCTCAAGCTGCCTGCCTTTGGCGGCCACCAGGAGGTGGCTGTCTCCACGTCTCGACACCGGAGCGCCAAGCCGGGTAACGGCGTCTACTACGGGATCGATGGGGGCGCCCTCCGCAATCCTCACGCTATAGAGGTGTGATCCGTTCCGCGCTAGATTGGGGCCGAGCTTGTACGCTGGATGGAAGATGCCCACCCAGATGACGCTGTCCAGACGCCCGACCTGATCCGCTTCCTCAGGTGCCATACGGACCTTGAAGGCGAAGTCGGGGACGTATTCGAGGATTTCAGCACCGCGGGCCGTAATCTGATCCTTCCAGGCCCGCCTCACCGGGCCGCGGAACTGAACGATGTAGTAGCCCCTCTGCTGGGCGGCGTATTCGCCGATGCGGAGCCTGGACGGAATCCTTGGCCGTTCCCCTCGGGCAGGGGTGAACGTAGCCTGCCAGAGCCTGATAGGGGGTGCGTCATCCTGCACGGGAGGACCAGTCTGGGCGACGGCAGAGCCGACGAACAGAACGGTCAGAAGCATTACGACTATGATAGGGTAGAGCTTGGTGCGCACGTTACCTCCTTTCATATCGTGAAGCCTGATGATTAACGGGAAGGCCTGCGGCGTGACTGTCGCCTGTCCAGTTTCTGCTGTCGGACCCTCTGAAGCATCTTCTCAGCGGTCCGGCATGACCCTGTGACCTTGGCTCCGCTGTCGGGGCTAGCTATCGCATCGACAGCAGAACACCGGCGACGATGTCGCCCTTTCTACAGTCTAGCCGTCAAGCGTCAAAAAACCGCGAAAAGACGGCCTGACTTACCACAGGAACAGATGTTTTCAGGAAGCGTTTGGCGGCGATTGAGAGAAGGCTCTTCCGTCCGTCCTACAAGTGCGGAGGATGGGATTCAACGCTCTCCAGATTCCACTGTCAGAACAGGAGTTGGCCGCCTATGCTGGCGCACGCATTCCTCTCCTGCTCCCAAGTGGGCTGATGGAGATTGTCCTTTCCAGCATCGAGGCCTGACAGGACAAGCGCGAGGAACGTCTCATGGCACCCAGACATCGCGAAGGCAGCACCCGAAATACCTGCCGCTGATTCTTGTCGCTGCCGGGAGGCTGACGATTCCCCGGACAACCAGCAGGCGGTATTGGCAGCTCTGGCCGACTGCTGTCCGGGGCGGAGATCTACGAGAGTGGATTGCTTAGCGTCAGGTCTACGGCCTCTTCCAACGTTCTTGCTCGTCCCCGTTCGCGGTGTTTGGACACCCTTCGCGGCGGGAGCTCCGTCTCACATTCGGGCATGAGGGCAAGAGCGCGGCTCTCTAGTTCCCGGCCGCTCTCTGTCTGGTGAGCCACGAAGGTCAAGAGCTCCAGAGCAGGCCCGTGCTTCCCTCCTCTCTGGAAGAGGTCGGCCACACCGATCAGACTATCCAGAACCACCGGAATCGCCCGAATTTCCATGGCCAGCTCCAGAGCTTGATCGAAGTAGTCTTTCGATGCCCGGTGCGCTCCCATCCGGCACGCTACTCGGCCCAGCTGCTTCAGCCTCTCGGCAACCGCGTGGCGATCGCCCGTTTCGCGATTCATGCTCAAGCTCTCCTGGAGGAGTTCCTGGGCCAGATCATGCTCGCCCAGCAAGCTGGCCACCTGTGCCAGATAGCTGAGCGAAGCCGACTGCCCGTGCCGGTAAGCAATCGCCCGATAGATCTTCAGGCTCTCTTGATAGAATCGTCTTGCCTCGACAAGGTCGCCAAGCTCCTGAGCCAGAGCCCCCAGGTTGATCAACGCCCTGGCCACACCAAACTGATCCCCAACCTGCCGGGCGATGGACAGGCTCTCTTCGTAGAGGCCCTGAGCCCGGTCGTAGTCGGCAGAGTGGTCGCACGTCACGTTCGCCAGATTGTTGAGGGCCTGTGCTGCAAGGACCTTGTCGCCGATCCGGCGACAGATATCCAAGCTCTCCTGGAGGTGCTCCTCTGCCTGATCGTATTCGGCCTGCAGGTATTCGACCCTGCCGAGCAGCTCAAGAGCCAGGGCCAGTTCCCCCTGTGCCTGGCGGGCGCGGCAGATGGCTACGCTCTTTCCCAGCCGCCTGTCGGCCTTGTCATAGCGAGCCAGCCAGTAATCGAACTCCGATTGCCGCGTCCAGATCCTCGCCGAGAGCAGATCTGTCCCCTCAGTCCCGTTCGAGACCACGCTTTCGGCCTGTTCAAGAGCTCGCTCGCCCTCGCGAAACCAGTTCCGCGCCCAGCAGAAGTAGTAGAGGCTTTCCAGACAGAGGTCAATCTCCTCAAGTCTCGTGTGCGCCAGAGCCCACCGCCAGGCAGCCCGGACGTTCTCAATCTCAGCGCTGATCTCGGCCAGGGTCTCCTGTTGTCGGCTGGTCTTCAGACACGCCTCTCTCTGCTGCAGAAACGAGGCGTAGTATGCGCAGTGGCGCTCGGAGGCTGCTTCTTTTTCGACGGGGTGCTCGTCGAGCCTTTCAGCGGCGAACTGTCTGACCAATTCGTGCATCTCATAGCGGTCGTCCGGGCTTCTCCGCAGCAGGGACTTGCGCAGCAGTGAGGAGAGGGTCCGTCGAGACGACGCGGCTACTTCCTGGGCCGCTTGCGCCCCGAAAGCGCCGCGAAAGACGGCCAGTTCGCGCAATACCGGCCGTTCGTCACTGGACAGAAGATTCCAGGAGTGCTCCAGAGCTGCCCGCATGCTGCGATGCCGCCCCGAAACGTCCTGCATGGACGTCGCCAGTACGTCGAGGTTGTGCCCGATCCCGGCGGCGATTTCCTCGCAGGACGAGGTCGCTGTGGATGCGGCCGCCAACTCAATCCCCAGCGGCATCCCTTCCACGAGTCGACAGATGCGAAGCACGGCGGGTGTGGTCGCCGCCGAAAGTGAGAACCCAGCCTCCGCCCGCCGGGCGCGATCGAGAAAGAGCCGGACCGCGCTGTACGCTTCGACCCCATCCCTGGTCTCCTCCTCGGGGAATGCCAGCCCCCGGACGTGGAAGACCCACTCGGCCTGAGAGTTCAGGCGTTCCCGAGAGGTGACCATGATCTTAACAGCCGGAGCGTGCTTGAGGATGTCCAAGACCAGATGCACGCCGCCCAGGAGATGTTCGAAGTTGTCCAGCACCAGGAGCATCTCCTTCTCTCTCAGGTAGTTCAACAGCTGCGTCTTAGGGTCTTCTTCGCCGGAGAACGTGAATCCGAGAGCGTCGGCGATGGCGGGGGCAAGGAACCCGGTTGAACTCGTTGCGGCGAGAGAGACGAAGCGGACGCCGTGGAGGAAGGCCCCCACCTGTTCCTTGGCCGCTTGCAGGGCCAAACGGGTCTTCCCCACGCCGCCCAGGCCGGTCAGGGTCAGCAGGCGGCAGTCTGGATCGGCCAGTCGCTCCGCGATCTCGCTCAGTTCTTGTTCGCGCCCGATCAGGGACGTCAGACGCCGCGGCAGATTATGAGGGCGAGCGCTCCCCGAGTCCAGGATACGTTCGTAGAGGGCTGTCGTTTCCCAATGAGGCTCGACTCCCAACTCGTCGGCCAGGATGCGGCGACAAGCATCGTACTGGGCCAGGGCCGCGCTGCGCTGACCACAACGGGCCAGCAAGCGCATCAACTGCTGGTGGGCCTCCTCCCGCCACGGTTCCAGCTCCACCTGCCGACGGGCGTAGCGACGCGCCCGACCGTAATCCCGCCGTCGCTCGTGATAGGCTGCCAGATCGTACAGCGCGTCCAGCGCCAGACGGTGGAGCCGTTCTCGGAGGAGCAAGGTCCAGTCCTCAAAGAGGACGCTCTCGTCCACGAAGAATCCCTCCAGAAAACTCCCGCGATAGAGGGCTACTGCCTGTTCCAAGTGCCCGAGGCAGAACGCGCAAGTCTCTCTGCGATGGGGAGCGCCGTGGACCCCTACAGCGTCCCTCCTTTTGGGGGAGGCAGGCAGGACGGAGTCTTGGATTCCTCCAAAGAGCTGTCTATCGGAGGTGTGCGCCTCGCTGGCCGCAATGTGCGCGCTGAACGCGGCCGTGTCCAGCCAGTGGTCGCTTTTCGGGTTGAACTGAATCGTCCGGCGTGTGATCTGCAAGAAGGGCGGCTCGGCCTCGCGATCGTGGATGGCCTGGCGCAGGTTGAAGAGCGCCTGGCGCAGATTCTTGCGAGCGGTTCCACCGGGTTGCTCGGGCCAGAGAAACCCCGACAGAACCTCCCGGCTGTGAGGCACGTGAGATTCAACCGCCAGGTAGAGCAGCAGTGCCTGCACCTTACTGGATTCAAAACCGGTGACCGGGTCGCCGTCCCGCGTGACGCGGAGAGGACCCAGCGCGTGGATCGATACGTGGGCCATTATCCACGATTATACTGGCTCTCCCCGAAGTGAGCAACAGGCAGGCACGGTGATCGACCCGCAGGCCCTGACGTTTTCCTGACGTTAGGTCGCTATAATTGAGGTCAATGAGGTAGCGACTATGAAGAGCCGACGACAGAATTACCTATCGTATCTGCTGCGCCTGTGGCGAACGGGCAGTGAGGAGGACGGGATCTGGTTGGCCTCCCTTACGAACCCTTTCACGGGAGAACACCTGGGTTTCGCCAGTCTGGAGCAGTTGCTCGTCTTCCTCCAATCTCAGATTGACAAGAGGGAACGTCAGGCATCAGAAGAAGACAGGAATGGATCTCGAGCATGAGGATTTCCGGCTCCACCAAAGCTCTCAGTACCCTGCTGCTATTGGCCGCGGGAGCGCTTGCCTGCCGCCTGAGCCCCAGCGTTCCGCAGGCGGTGACGCCCTCATCTCTGCCGCCTGGGGGTCAGACAACCACCGCTCCACAGACAACGCGGCCTTCCACGCCGACACCCCTGCCGCCGTCAACTCACTCTCCTACACCCACCGCGGAACCGACACCAACCCTGCCCCCGGTGGTCACCATCGAGCCCATGCCGGCTCCGCTCACCCTGAAAGGCCCTGCTGTCCTCTACAGCGGCATCAGCTTTGCGGTTGACCCTGCCGTGGGTAGTGAGGTCTTCATGCGCACAGAACCGGGTTCCCGAGCCTACGTCGAGTTCTTCTTTGCGCCGGAGGGATACTGCCGGGACGTGGGGTGCATGACGATCTATCCGGTGGAATCGTATCGGGAAGGCGTCAGGTTCGGTGCGGACGTCATCGATGGCTTACATTCGGCCGTGGAGACGAAATCAGAAGACTACTTCCCGGCGGTGATGGCGCACGTTCTTCTGCGGGCAAAGACCCGGCACCTTCGTTTCCAGAACGGAGCGGGAATCCGGGCGGTCGTGATGAAGGGACAGAACACCGTCTACGCCAACAACGAGTCCGTCGTGTATGAGTTCCACGGATTGACCGACGATGGTCGGTACTATGTGGCAGCGACGTTTCCCATAGATGCCCCGATGCTGCTCAGCGCCTGCTGCGATCCTGCGGAGAACACGAACGAGGCCGCCATCCCCGTCCCAGAGGGGCGGGATGGTGATGGCGCGGAAGCGGGTGCCGTCATACGTGAGTACAACCGGGAAGCGCAGCGTCAGTTGGACGCGCTGGACGGCAGCGGCTTCACGCCCGACTTGACGTTGCTCGATGAGCTGGTGCGTTCGTTGCTGATCGCGCCAACGGAACCAGGGCCGGTGGCAAGGGGTAGCCGCGGGACGCTGCAGGTGGATATCGACTACCGCGGCACCTGGTATCGGGAGACATTCAGCTATACGAGGCAGGCAGAGCATGTCGCGCACTTCGTCCTCGTCGTCCCGGAGAGTCAGGTGGACCGGGCCACCGCTAACCAGGTCTTCAGCAGCATCGATTTCTCGACAGCGCCGGGCACCTTGTCCACCAGGGAGGGTCGAGAGGCGTTTGCGTGGGCCCTGGCGTATGTGAACCACGCTCCCGAAGGGTGCTTTCGGGGCCAGTTCGAACCCGGCACGTACTACGTGGCCGCTGCATTCGTCGCCGCGCCGCTCAGCAGGGAGGAGGCCGGACAGCCCGATGATGCCACCCTGTACGCGGGCATGACGGGGGGAGGCGCCTCGACGGATTATTGGAGGATTGAGATCGAGCCCGGGGAAAACTTCCTCACCCTGAGTCTGACCGATAGGGACGGGTGGGCGTGTCCGTGGCTGCACGTGTATAACGGGCATTCTTTCGAGAAGTGGACAGAGATCCTCCGGAACGTGCGGGGGAAAGAGAACGAGCAGACAGAGATAAGCCCCATCGGCCCGGTCGAGATCGTTGATGGTGCGATCACTCTGATGGTAGCCGAAGAGAAGGACGAAGTTACGTTCATCGATGAGCTGTACGTCATTGTCGAAGGCATCGAGGTGCGTGCAGAAGCAATCACCCGTGCCGCGGGCAGGGTGGCCGAAAGAGACCAGGATTACCTGATCATTCCCAGCGGCGAGTCTTATGTATTCCGTTTCAGATTGCCGGATGCCCTCACTGGCAGAGATCGAGCGGCCGTATCCGTCGTCGTATCCGGCTTCTACGTGCCACTGGAGGCATGCGATCCCTCCGTCGAAAGCGATGATGAGCCGAGCTGCAGGAGAGGAGGTGCGCGGTCTATGGGTGATTGAGTCCTCAACCGATTGCAGATCGTTCCCAACGAACAGGTGCAGCGTGTCTCGATCAAACGAAAGAAGCAGGGAATCACCGTCGATAAGGTTCACACCGAGTCTCGGACTGTCAAGGTCGGTCTGCCGCGCGTCAGCCCTGATAAGGAACCGCTGCTGGCGGCGACCTTTCCGAACGCCGAGATCGGCGCGCCGAGTGGGTTCCCCAAAGGCGTGGTGATTGCAGCGAGTGTTGTCGTCGGGTTCATAGCATTGTGTTGTCTCGTGTCGATCATTGGCCCCATGCTCAGCAGATGACAAAGGAGGTAGTAGAGCAATGAAGAGTAGAGAAGCCGTGTGGATCATGGTCATTATAGCAGTGCTGCTGGTCGGCTGCGGAGGCGAAGAGGAACCAGCATCCCCAACGTCTGTGCCGCCGACCTCAACAATCGCCACCGCGCCCACCCTCTCTGCCGAAGATCACATCAAACTTGGAGTGGCGTACCACGGTGAAGGCGCGCTAGACGAATGCGTAGCCGAGTTCGAGAAGGCGGTCGAGCTCGACCCCGATAACGCTCACGCCCACCGCAACCTGGGCACCGTCTATCTAGAGCAGGGCGAATGGGAGAAGAGCGCTGCTGCCTATGAGCGAGCCGTCGAGATTGACCCTGGCTACGGCGAGGCCTACGGTGACCTGACAGGCACCTATACGCATATGGGAAGGATTCCAGAGGCGGTCGCAGCTGGTGAGAAGGCTGTCGAGTTGGCACCCGACTACGCCACAGCACGCAACAACCTGGGAACCGCCTACAAGCGGCAGGGCGACTTCGACAGGGCCATCGCTGAGTTCGAGAAGGCAATCGAGCTGGACCCGGATTATGCCAAGGCTCACTACAACCTGGGCTTAGTTCGTTTTGAGCAGGACAACTGGGAAGAGAGCGCTGCCGCCTATGAACGAGCCGTCGAGATCAACCCTGGCTACGGAAAGGCATACGCTGACTTGGCGGGCGCGTATTCTCAACTGGGAAGGATTTCAGAGGCGCTCGCAGCCGGCGAGAAAGCCGTCGAGTTGGCCCCCGACTACGCCATAGCACACAACAACCTGGGACTCGTCTACAACCACCAAGGCGAGTTGGAGAAGGCGCTTACCGAGTTTGAGAAGGCACTCGAACTGGACCCGGATTATGCCAAGGCTCACTACAACCTGGGCCTGGTCTATTCCAAGCAGGGGAAGTGGGAAGAGAGCGCTGCCGCCTATGAACGAGCCGTCGAGGTGGACCCTGGCTACGGGAAGGCCTATGGTGACCTGACGGCCGTCTATTATCACCTGGGAAGGATTCCAGAGGCGCTCACAGCCGGCGAGAAGGCTGTCGAGCTAGTCCCCGACTACGCCGTAGTGCACAACAGCTTGGGGGTTGTCTATGCCGAGCAGGGCGAGCTTGATAGGGCCATCGCAGCATACGAGAAGGCCATCGAGCTGGACCCCCGCTACGCCCGGCCGCACAATAACCTGGGGAACATCTACACCAATCAAGGTGAGTTCGACTTGGCTATCGCCGAATTCAAGAAGGCGATTGAGTTAGACCCCAGCTACGCCCAGCCGCACAACAACTTGGGGACCATCTACAAGGAGCAGGGCGCGTTCGACCTGGCCGTGACCGAATACGAGAGGGCCATCGAGCTAGATCCGAGCGACCCGATGCCCCACAACAACCTGGGAAACGTCTACAGGCGGCAGGGTGAGCTCGACAAGGCCATCGCCGAATACGAGAAGGCCCTCGAGATTGACCCAGATTACGGTACGCCCCACCTCAGTTTGGGTCTGCTGTACGCCGACCAAGACATGCCGGACAAGGCCATGGCCGAGTTCGAGACCTACCTGCAGGGTTGGCCCAACGGCGCGCACAGGGAAACAGCGGAGGCATGGCTCGCCGAACTCAAGAATCGACGTTCCGAGTACGTGAACGCCGAGGGGGGCTACAGCGTCCCCTATCCTGCGGGCTGGTATACCTCTGAGGATGGAGCACGTGTCGGCCTCGCCGAGAGCCAGGAAGCCTACGAAGCTTCCTCCCTCGTGTCGCCGTTGGTCACGCTCTTCATGACAACCCGGGCTCAGGCGGCCCAGGGCCTGGGCCTGCAGGAGAGCGCCGCCCCAGCCGAGTTCCTGGAGGTGATGACGGAGCGGGTCAAGGCGGAGGTCGAGAGTATGGGGGAGACTACGATCCACGGCTATCCGGCGGCCGTCGCCGCCACCTCGGGCACCACGATGGACTCGCCCCATAGAGGCGATATGATCATCATCCTGGTCGAGGAGCGGCTCTTCCTCGCCGAGGCCATAGCTCCGCCCGATCAATGGGACGCCTTTCGCCCCAGGTTTGCGGATATGATCAAGGGCCTCGCCTTCTTTGAGCCAGGCGGGTCGGGCACCCTATCGGTCGACTTCACCGACCCGGTCAGCGTCCTGGAGGCGGTGTTCTCCGCCGCCCAGACGGAGGACTTCGCCGTCCTCTCCACCTTGTGTGATTCACGAGGTGAGAACGACGATGACACGGCGCTCATCTGCGCTATCACCGCCGATCACCCCAACAAGGACTCGTTCGTCGAGTACTTCGCCCAGGCCAGGGTCGCGGGCGACGCCGCCGTTAATGGGGATAGAGCCGAGATACCGTTCTTGTTCGGGCCCGATGGGGATCAGGAAGAGACCATGGGCCTCGTTCAACGAGAAGGCAAGTGGTACTTGTCCGATTTCTAATCGGTCCACCTTGACGCGCTGCGGGCGGCGGGACAGTGACCGCGGAAGCAGCTACAATCGGTGGTGGGCTCTAGGACGCTTCCCTGTACGGAGACCCCCGAGGTCCTCGAGGACCTCGGGGGTCTCTGAGCCTCAGAACCCTCGCTGACTCCCCCTGGGTCCAACCTTCCTCCAACCCAACCCAACCGGTGTCCAACGCCACAATGTGCGATTCTCAATGTATAATAAAGGGAATGGTTACACTTCTTGCTCGATCAACGTGGCTAGACCCAGCGGCTGATCTTCGGGAGGCAGTGGCTTGAGTCGCCGAAAAACGTGCTCACACCGTCGCCGAGTCTCGAGATGGGCTGCTCTCTGTGTCAGTGGCACCTCGCTCCCGTTCCTGAGCGGATGCGGGGTGCGAGTCCTCGACCCGGCGGGTCCGGCCGCGGCTGCCATAGCCAACCTCTGGTGGGTGATGTTCGCGCTGAGCGTGATCATCTTCGCCGGGGTGATGGCGACGCTGGGGATCGGGATCTGGGGAAGACGCGACGGTCCCAAGGGCCGCAGGGAGCAGGTGGGACGACACCTGGTGTTGATCGGGGGCGCCCTAGTGCCCGCCGTCGTCATCCTCGGTCTCATAGTCTACAACACCTACATAAGCGTGGATCTGGAGGAGCCGGCCACCGCATCGGTGCTCACGGTCAGCGTGCGGGCGAACCAGTGGTGGTGGCACGTTCATTACCCAGACCACGACATCACCAGCGCCAACGAGATCCACATCCCGGCCGGTCGATCGGTGACGTTCGAGTTCACCTCCGACGACGTGATCCATGCCTTCTGGGTTCCACAGCTTCAAGGAAAGCGCGACTTGATGCCGGATCACGTTGGCCACTTTTGGCTCCAGGCGGACGAGCCGGGCACCTATCGGGGCCTGTGCGCGGAGTTCTGCGGGATGCAGCACGCCAAGATGCAGTTCTTGGTCATCGCGCACGAACCGGAGGCGTTCCGGGCATGGTTGGAGGAGCGGAAAGCACCCGGGCCGGACCTGACCGATGAAGAGGCCATCCGCGGGAAGGAGGTCTTCAGCGAGTACGGGTGCGGAAACTGTCATGCGGTCGGGGGAACCGAGGCGACCGGCGAGCTGGGCCCCGATCTGACGACCCTCGCGAGCCGCCGCGAGCTGGGCGCCGGGACCCTGCCGAACACGCGTGACCACCTGGCCGCCTGGATCCTGAACTCCCAGGAGTTCAAGCGGGGCAACCGGATGCCGCCGATGCCGATGCCCGACGAGGATCTACAGGATCTGCTCGCCTATCTGGAAACCCTGCGCTAGCCTTCATCTCACCAGGAGACAGCATGACCACCTCTGTTCTGAAGCCTTACGAGGCCCGCCGATCGGCAACCGGCAGACTCGCCGCGCTGACGGCTGTCAATCACAAGACGATCGGGCTGCGCTGGATCGTGACGGCCTTTGCCTTCTTCATCGCGGCGGGTCTCCTCGCCCTGACCATGGTGACCCAGCTATCGCGGGCAGGCCTGGGCTTGCTCTCGGCGGAGATCTACAACCAGTTCTTCACCATGCACGGCATCACGATGATGTTCTACTTCGCCGTGCCGATCATGCTGGGCCTCGGGCTCTACTTCGTGCCCCTGATGATCGGCGCCCGGGCGGTCGTCTTCCCGCGGCTGAACGCCTTCGCCTACTGGGTCTACCTCTTCTCCGGCGTGGGGCTCTGGATCGCCCTCTTCCTGGGACGGGCGCCCGACGCCGGGTGGTTCAGCTACACGCCTCTGGCGGGACCGAACTACTCACCCGGCATCAACGTCGACCTGTACGCTCTCTCCATCGCCTTCCTGGAGGCGTCGAACCTGGCCGCGGCGGTGATCCTGATCATCACCATCCTCAAGATGCGGGCGCCGGGCATGTCGATCAACCGGATGCCCGTCTTCGTGTGGTCGATCCTGATAGCGTCCCTTATGATCGTCTTCGCCATGCCTTCCTTGATGCTGGCGACGACGATGCTGGCTCTGGACCGCATCGTGGGCACGGCCTTCTTCCGCATTCCGGCAGGAGGCACGTCGTTCCTGTGGCAGCACCTCTTCTGGTTCTTCGGCCATCCCGAGGTCTACATCGTCGCCATCCCCGCCTTCGGCATGGTCTCAACCCTCCTGCCACCCTTTTCCCGCCGCAGGCTCGTGGGTTACCTGCCGGTGGTGCTCTCGCAGGTTCTGATCGGAATCATCAGCTTTGGGCTCTGGGTCCACCACATGTTCGCCGGGGAGCTGTCCGTGCTGGCGATGACGTTCTTCGCTGCGGCGAGCATGTCGATCGCCATCCCGAGCGGGACCCAGGTCTTCGCCTGGATCAGCACCATCTGGATGGGAGAGAAACCCCGAGTCAAGACGGCCTACCTCTGGGCGGTGGGCTTCATCCCCATGTTCGTCATCGGCGGGATCACGGGCATCATGGTCGCCGCACCCCCCTTCGACTGGCAGGTGCACGATAGCCATTTCGTGACCGCGCACTTCCACTACGTCCTGATCGGTGGGGCGGTGTTCCCGATGATGGGCATGCTCACTTATTGGTTCCCCAAGATGACGGGCCGACTGCTGGACGAGACGCTGGGGCGCTGGAGCTTCTGGCTGGCTTTCACCGGGTTCAACGTGGCCTTCTTCACCCTGCACTACACGGGGCTCCGGGGGATGCCCCGACGGGTGCACACCTACATGGGTGGGCAAGGTTGGTCGACGCCGATGACCGTGACGTGGCTGGGGGCGCTCCTTCTGGGAGCCGGGTTCGCCGTCACATTGATCAATGTGCTCAAGAGTCTCGCGCGCGGCGAGCGGGCGGGCGCCAATCCGTGGGAGGCGGGCAGCCTGGAGTGGGCCGTGTCTTCCCCGCCCCCGGCGCATAACTTCGACGCAATTCCAGCGGTGAACAGCCGCATGCCCCTGTGGTACGACGTGGCGGAGGGATCGGAGCGGCGAGGCGGTTACGAGCTGCCCGAGCAAGAGCGGCTCACCGTGGGCACCTCGACGCTGGACGGCGAGCCGGAGCAGCGGCTGCTGGTGGCCGGCCCCGCTATCGAGCCCCTTCTTCTGGCCGTGGCCGGGGCCGTGGCACTGTACGGCGCCCTGATCAGCCTTTGGTTGGTGCCCGTCGGGGCGCTGATCGGCTTCATCGCCATCGTGCTGTGGAACTGGCCGGGGCGGAACCGCGCAAAGGAGCAAGGGTGATGAGTGTCGACACACGGCAGGGTCCGGTGGATGCTACCAAGCTGCCGCTCAATCTGAACGACCGGCGTGCACCGCTGTGGTGGGGCATGGTGGGCCTGATCACCATCGAGGCGGTGCTGTTCGCCAGCCTGATCGTGAGCTACTTCTATCTGCGCTTCTACGCGCCGGCGTGGCCGATGGGCGACATCTCGAAACCGAGTCTGCTGCTTCCCTCCATCGGCGCGATCGTTCTTGTCGTCAGCAGTGGGCCCATGGTCTGGGCGGACGCCAGTATCAAGAAGGGCAACGTACGGAACCTGATGACCGGCCTGGCGCTCAGCTTTGTCCTCGGCGTCGCCTTCCTGACCCTCAAGTTTGTGGAGTACAGCGGCTATACCTACGATTGGACCACCAACGCCTACGGATCGATCACCTGGACCATCGTAGGATTCCATTCGGTTCACGTCATCGCGGTGCTCCTGAAGGTCGCGGTGGTCTTCACGGCGGCGGCGCAGGGCTACTTCAGCGCGGAGCGAAACCTCGGGGTGCGGATCAACGGCCTCTACTGGCACTTCGTCGTCGCCGCCTGGGTTCCGTTGTTCTTCACACTCTATCTGTCGCACTACTTGTTGTGAGACTAGGAGAAGAGCCACTATGGTGAGCCAGCAAGCAGCAGAGCCGACCGGGTTCCGGCTCTGGTTCGGCACCCTCGGGGCGGCGGCGGCCTGGTTCGTGCACCTGGTCGTCGTCTACGTTCTGGTGCCGGTGGTCTGCGCCGCGGGAGGCCCGTTCCTCATGTACATCGCCTCGGTGCTTCTGGCCGGCGTCGCCGTCCTCTCCGGCTTCACCGCCTACCGGTCCTGGCGTCAGCTGAGTGAGGAGGCCCGGGGGAATCTGATCGGTGAGATGGAGGGGACCCGCATCGGCTTCATGCTGTACGGGGGTCTTCTGGCCAGCGGGGTGTTCCTGCTGGCCATCCTGCTCGCCACCATCCCCATCTTCTTCCTGAACCCCTGTACGATGGAGGGCCGGATCTGATGAAGCACGCGCTCAGGCGCCCGAGCCCACGCGGCGGCTGTATACCGGGGACCGGACCATGAGCTGGCCGGGATGGCGCTACCTACCTGCGTCGATTCTGCGGACCAGGGAGCGGGCAGAATCAACCGAATCGGCAGAGGACGATCACCCCCTCGGGATCGGGCGGTGGAGCGACTGGGTCAGTCTCACCAAACCACGGGTAGCCCTGCTTCTCTTGCTGACGGCGTTCGTCGCCATGGTCTTAGCTGCCGAGGGGAGGCCGTCGCTGGAGCGAGTCGCTTTGACGATGCTGGGCGGGTACCTCTGTGCGGGCGGTGCCGGGGCGATCAACGGCTACCTGGATCGGGACCTGGACGCGCAGATGGCGCGCACGCGTTCCCGGGCGATCCCGTCGGGCCGGGTCGATCCGACCCGCGTCGTGGTCTTTGGGCTGCTGCTCGGCCTCGCCTCCGGGGTGATCCTCTGGTTCGGTGCTCACCCCACCGCAGCCGTCCTGGCTCTGCTCGGGTTCGGCATCTACGTAGGAGTCTACACGTTGTGGCTGAAGCGGCGTTCGCCGTGGAACGTAGTCATCGGCGGGTTGGCCGGAGCAGCGCCGCCGCTCGTCGGGTGGGCGGCGGCAGCCGGCACCCTCTCCCCCACAGCGTTTCTGCTGGCGGCCATCGTCTTTTTCTGGACGCCTGCCCACTTCTGGACGCTGGCCCTCATGCGACGAGAGGAGTACGCAGGAGCCGGCATTCCGATGCTACCGGTGGCCCGCGGGGGAAGGGCGACGCGGCGCCAGATCCTGATCTACACGGCTCTCACCGTGGTGCTGACGGCGATTCCGGTCGTGGGCGGCACGATGGGAACCGTCTATGCCGTGGCCGCTGCCATCCTCGGTGGCTTCTTCCTGGCCCTCGCCGTCGGGATGGTCCACAAAGCAATGGGTTCGACTGACCGCCGGTTCTACCTCTTCACATTGCTCTACCTGGCCCTGCTGTTCCTGGCTATGCTGACCGACCATGCGGTCGGACAGTGACCGGAAGACGACTGGATGGTCGTTGAGACCCCGTCCAGTTCTGGGGATGGTATCGCCAGTCGCCAGGGTGCTTCTCCGTGGTCGGTGGGGCCGGATGTAACAGCCCTCTAAGAGGTCGCAGGGGTCACCCACGACACCATTCTCTCGATCCTCTCGACAACAGACGTCACCAGCGGAGCGGGTTAGCTCGTAGCCTAGTAGGACCTCGTTATAGTTGGGGCGAGTCGCCCTCGGTGGGTTCGTCGAGGGGGCAGATCTGATCGACGGTCAGGCGAGCGGTATTGTAGCCGTACCACTGGAAGAAGACGGCCTCGTCGGGGCGTTGGGCGACGACGTCCTCCATGGCGGCACAGGCTCGCACGACGTCGCCTGACTCCTGGTAGGCGCCGATGAGGCGCTGGGCGGCCTCGGTGTAGATGTTGGGCTGGAAGAAGACGTGCTCCCGGGCCTGTGCGAGCACGGCCTCCATCTGCTCCACGTCCCCGCGGTGGGCATAGACGAGCATCGCCTCAACGGCTGCGTAGCCGACGATGCGCGGCTTACGGACCTCCTCCTCCGGGGCAATCAGGTCTTCGAACAGTGGATTCTCCACCGCCTGCGTGGCCAGCTCCAGCGCTCGGTCCCAGTTTCCCTCGGCCAGGGCTGCGTTTGCGTCGAGCATCAGGTAGTAGGGATGGTCCGAGGGATCGGGCGTCTCCTCCACCAAGCGGTAGGCGCCGTCGACCCAGTCGTAGACCAAGGTGTAGGCGCGCTGGAGGCCGGCGCCGACGGATCCGAACGTACCGCCGTGCATGGTGAACTCCAGTGCACCGTCCCCGTCGCTGTCCTCGATCGTCAGATCCGTATAGGCCTGACTGATCGGTCCCTCGGCTAGATCGTGCCACATGGCTCCGTCCCAGCGGCCCACAGTGAGGCCGGTAAAGCAGGTATGCGCCCCGCACCACCGCTGCTGAAGGAGGACCTCGGTCTTTCCGTCGGCATTGATGTCCTCGATGCGGCGCAGCTCGGGGTGCTGCATCTGTATCTCGAGGGGCGCGCCGCGGATGACGTGCCCCGGTCTGAAGAGATCGTCCTCGGGCGAGTACTCGAAGACCACCCCATACATAGGACACCAGGTCACCCCGCAGCCGCGCTCCGGGACCGGGAGGCTCATGAGCCACTCGTCCTGGCCATCGCTGTCGAAGTCGGCGGACTCGGCCCAGACGAAGGAAGGGAGCTCGTTCTCCCCTATCCGTTCCTCCTCGGGAGGCAAGGACCACGTCATCAGCGTGTCGAGGACCTGCTGAACGCTCCGGCTGCTGTTCAGCATAGCGGTCACCAAGGCGACGTAGGTCGGCACCCAGGTCTCTTCCTCGTTTTCCGGGATGTCGGGCGGCGGAGGCGGCGTCGGCGAGAAGCTCTGGGCGGGAGGTGTGATCGTGCCGGTGGGGACCAGCGGGTCTACCGTCGGCGTCGGTTCGGCGGTGGCGGTGGCCGTCGGGGGCACCGGCGTCGGCGTGTCCGTGGGGGGAACGGGCGTTGAGGTGTTCGTCGGAGCCAACGTCTCCGTGGGCGGTGTGGTCGCCGTGGGGGGGACGGGGGATGGGGTTAGACTGGCCAGCGGTCCGCAGCCCAAGGGGATCAAGAGTATGAGCGGCAGGATCCAACGGGTGCACGAAGAACGAAAGTGGTTGGTTGTGGCAGCCATTCTCCCTCTCCTCCTCAGTATGAATAGCGTCGGGTCCGCCCATCATACCAAAGAAGGGGCTTCTGGGCGAGTCTTTGTCCTTGTCTCGTCCGGCAGGGATCTGTCAGGATCGGT
>Ga0207797_1000400_pt1 | contig 33574 bp, 27 predicted proteins | sample PRCRCaboRojoPR_6_FD_187275 | JGI IMG/M metagenome (GOLD analysis project Ga0207797, IMG submission 187275) | Marine sediment microbial community from Cabo Rojo, Puerto Rico - PR CR 10% Liquid 1 (SPAdes) | ecosystem: Environmental > Aquatic > Marine > Coastal > Sediment | place: Cabo Rojo, Puerto... | reverse complement strand
TGGCTCCGGATCGTCTCCGCTTCGACTTCGCCCACACGGCGCCCTTGACCGAAGGGGAGAAGGACGAGGTGGAGACGAAGGTGAACGCCGACATCTGGGCTGATCATCCGGTTCGGGTCGAGCACATGGCCCACGCCCGTGCCATGGAGCGGGGCGCCACGGCCCTCTTCGGAGAGAAGTACGGAGAGGAGGTGCGGGTGGTGGAGGTTCCGGGGGTGAGCCTGGAGCTCTGCGGAGGCACCCACTGCCGCCACACCGGGGAGATCGGTCTCTTCAGGATCGTCTCCGAGACGGGTGTGGCCGCCGGAGTCCGGCGGATCGAGGCCGTGACGGGGCCGGCGGCCTACCGCCACTTCCAGGAAGCGGAGGACCGCCTCCACCAGGTCGCCGTCGCCCTCAGGGCTCGACCCGAGAATGTGCTGGGCCGTCTCAACCAGGTTCTGGAGGAGAAGGGCCAGTTGGAAGAGCTCCTGGAAGAGCTCCGCCGGGAAGGGGGAGGGGGAGAGGATGTGGTGGCGGAGGAAGAGGTCCAGGGACCCGGGGGTGGGATCCGGTACGTGGGCGTGCGCCTCAAAGCCAGGGATCCGGAGGATGCCCGAAGCTGGGGTGACGGATACCGGGAAGGGGGCGCCCGGCGGGTGGCCGTGGCGGCGGTGGAACTCCCCGAGGGGAAGCACGCCCTCTTCGCCTTCGTCTCCGATGACCTGATCCGGGATGGGATCCGGGCCGATGCCGTGGTTCGGGGTGTTGCGGCCCGAGTCGGAGGCAAGGGAGGTGGGCGCCCCCACATGGCCCAGGCCGGTGTGGGTGACCCCTCGGCCCTGGACGATGCCCTCAGGGCGGGGCCCAGGATCCTGGAAGAGGTCCTGGAGTCCGTCTCGTGACCGGGACCCGGGACGGAAGGAGACGGTAGCCGTCATGGCCGAAACCGGATCGCCCCTGGCCGACTGGCTCCGGAGCCGGGAGCCCGGGGTGCCGGAGGCCTTTCTCCCCCGTCTTCTGGAGGATGGCGGTTCCTCGGAGGTGGATCCGTGGACCCTCTACGAGAAGGCACGCGGCGAGCTCCTGGCCTCCCTGGAGGTGCCCGGGCGTCACCGGGTTTCCGCCTTTCGCCTCCTGGCGGCGGATGCCTTCCTCACCTACGCCTGTGAGCTCATGGCCCGACAGGCGGACCCCGGGAGGGACCTGGAGGCTCTCGTCCGGACGCTGGGACGGGAGCTGGGGTGATGTCCGGGGAAGGATGGACCTTCACCGACGTCCACAATCACCTGGTTCCCGGGGTGGATGACGGAGCCAGGGACCTGGACGAGGCCAGGGAAGCCCTGGCCCGGTTCTGGAAGGCAGGGGTCCGGCGACTGGCCACCACCCCCCACCTGGACGGCAGCCTGACCCTGACTCCGGAGCGCCTGGAGGCCCGGGTCCAGGCGGTGGAAGCGGCCTGGCTTCGCCTCCAGGAGGCGGCGATGGAGGACCTTCCGCGGCTGGAGCTGCGTCGGGGATTCGAGGTGATGCTGGATGCCCCCGGCGTGGATCTGACTCCTCCCTCCCTGGGCCTGGGAGGTACGTCTACCGTCCTGGTGGAGTGGCCCCGCCTCAGAGTGCCGCCGGAGACGATTCCCGTGCTCACCAGAATCCGTGCCTCAGGGGTCCGTCCGGTCCTGGCCCATCCCGAGCGGTACCGGGGATTGGATCCGAGTCTGAACCTGCCCGGGGAGTGGCGCCGGGCCGGCGCCCACCTCCAGGTGAATTACGGCTCCCTGCTGGGTCGTTACGGAGAGGAGGCTCGGGAGAGAGCCATGACGCTGCTGGAACGGGGCTGGGTGGATCTCTTCTCGTCGGATCACCACGCCAGGCCCCGGCTTCCCCTCTACCTCAGGGAGGCCCGGGAGCTCCTGATGGAGATGGAGGGGGAAGAGCACTTCCAGATCCTGGCAAGCACGAACCCCTCCAGGATTCTGGACGGGGAGGAGCCTGTGCCGGTCCCCCCCCTGGAGGTGAGCCGAGGGATCTGGTCCCGGCTTCGTTCCATCTTGAGCGGGGGGTGAGCATGGATCCTCGAAGGGAGCTTCGCCGCCAACTCCGCGCTCTCTCGGAGTTGGCCCTGGCCGCGGGCGAGGAGTGCGCATCGGACCTGGAGGCAGTGGTGACCCTGGTCCGGGATACCCTGGCCCGGGGCGGTCGGCTGTTCTTCTGCGGCAACGGGGGTTCGGCGGCGGACGCCCAGCACCTGGCAGCGGAGTACGTGGTCCGCTTCCGCCGGAGCCGGAAGGCGCTGCCGGCCATGGCCCTGACCACGGACACGTCGGTTCTCACCGCCGGAGCCAACGACTTCGGCTTCCAGACGGTATTCGCCCGACAGGTGGAGGCTCTCGGCCGGGAGGGTGACCTGTTGTTGCTGCATTCCACCAGCGGGAACTCGGAGAACCTCCTCCGGGCAGCGGAAGCCGCCCGGGCCAAGGGCATGGGGACCGTGGCTTTCCTGGCCCGGGACGGAGGCCGACTCCGGGGGATGGTGGACCGGGCCCTGGTGGTGCCCACGGAGGACACGGCCCGGGCCCAGGAGCTCCACCTGGCCCTGGGGCATGTGGTCTGCGACCTGGTGGAGGAGGTTGTCGAGGACTGATGGCGGGCCTCCTGGAACCCGAACGGGTCAGGGCCCGGGGTGAAGGACGACGCTCAGATGCCGAAGGAGCCGAAGGATGACAGAAACGATGGAGGAGCGGGAGGAAGGAAGAACCCTTGAGGTCTTTCTGGAAGGCCGACGTCGAGAGAAGGAGCAGACCGCCTTCTACCGGATCCTGGCCGCCGCCGCCGAGGAGGCGGGAGAGGAAGAGCTGGCGGAACGCCTGAACGCCCTCCACGCCGACGAGCAGCACCACCTCTCCCGGCTCACGGCCCGGATCCTGGAGCTGGGGGGAGAGGTGCCGGAGATCCCCACGGCTCCCCCGGACGGGGGGGCACTGGAGGGATGGGAGGAGCGGGCCCGGATCCGGGAGGAGGACGAGGTCCGGTGGTACGAGGAGGCCCGTGAGGAGGGGGTGGACCCGGAGAGTGGACGAATCCTGGAGGAAATCCTGGAATCGGAGCGGCACCATGCCCGGGATCTGGGAGGGAAGTGGATGCCGGCGTGAGGCCGACGAAGAAACGGAAGGAGGGAGAGCCATGGAGAACGAACCGTTGATCGATCTGAAGAACCGCAATGCCGTGGTCACCGGAGGATCCCGGGGAGTGGGCCGGGCCACGGCCCTTCTGTTGGCCCGGGCCGGAGCCTCGGTGGGAATCGGTTTCCGGAGTCGGGAGGACGAGGCCAGGAAGACCGTTGGGGAGCTGGAGTCCATGGGGGTCCACGCCTGGGCCCAGGCCGGGGACCTGGGGAATCCCCGGGATGCCGAGGCCCTTTTCCGGCGGGCCGACCAGGAGTTTCAGGGCCTGGACATCTTCGTGGGGAACCATGGGATCTGGCCCCCGGAATCCGTCCCGGTCCAGGAGATGACCGAGGAGCAGTGGAGGGAGACGATCCGGGCCAACCTGGATTCCATCTTCTACACCACCCGGGAGGCCAGCCGGAGGATTCGGGACGGAGGCCATATCGTCCTGGTGAGCTCTACGGCGGCACAGCGGGGAGAGGCCTTCCACGTGGATTATGCCGCGTCCAAGGGGGCCATGGTCTCCATGGTCAAGGGACTCTGCGTCGAGCTCGCTCCCCGGGACGTGACGGTGAATTGCGTGGCCCCGGGCTGGATCGACACGGAGATGGCCGAACCCGTCTTTGGAGGAGGGCGGAAGGAGGCCATTGCCGAGACCATCCCCCTGGGGAGGATTCCCCCGGCCCGGGACATCGCCGGGCCCATCGTCTTCCTCTGCTCCCCTCTGGCCCGGCACGTCACCGGGGAGGTCCTGAACGTGAACGGAGGAGCGGTCCTGGTGGGATGATGGACGTCACGCCGGAGGCACCGGCCCACGTCCGCTGGGTTGTCCGGACCCTGGAGGAGGAGGGCTACGAGACCTGGGCCGTGGGCGGGGCCATCCGGAACACCCTCGTGGGGCTGCCGTCCGGGGATTGGGACCTGGCCACTCGGGCTCCTCCCCCCGTGGTCCAGAAGCTGTTTCCCCGGACGGTTCCCATCGGCGTGGAGCACGGAACGGTGGGAGTCCTCACCCGGGAAGGTCTTCTCCTGGAGGTGACCACCTTTCGCCGTGACGTGGAGACCACGGGCCGGCATGCGGTGGTGGCGTTTGCCGAGACCCTGGACGAGGACCTGGCCCGTCGGGATTTCACCATCAACGCCGTGGCCTGGCACCCCCTCCGGGAGGAGTTCCGGGATCCCTTTCGGGGCCGGAGGGACCTGGCTGCGGGCCTGCTCCGGACCGTGGGGACGCCCGGGGACCGATTCGCCGAGGACTACCTCCGGGTTCTCCGAGGCTTGCGCTTCGCCGGACAATTCCGCATGAGGATCGACTCCGGGACCTGGAGGGCCCTGTCCGGGGCCACGTCCCACCTGGACGTCCTCTCGCCGGAGAGGGTCCGGGAGGAGCTCATGAAGATCCTCTCCCAGGCCGACTGCCCCTCCGGGGCTCTCTCCCTGTACGGCATCTCCGGCGTCCTCCAGGCCCTCTATCCGGAGGTAGCCGCTCTGGAGGGCCGGCCCCGCCCCGGCACGGGGGAAGACCTGTGGATCCACTCCCTGCTGGTGGCCGATCTCCTGGGGCCCCATCGCCCCCTCCTCCGCCTGGCCGCCCTTCTCCAGGGCCTGGCATCCCTCCAGGCGCCCAACGGGGGTGGGGCAGGGACCCCCGATGAGCCCGAGTCCTCGCCCGTGGCGAAGCTCCTTCTTCGCCTGCGTTGCTCCCGGGCGGACGTGAGGACGGTGGCGGGTCTTGTGGTCGCGGGAACCGAGGCTCCCCTGGAGCTGGAGTCGCCCTCGGACCTCCGCCGTTGGCTGCACCGGGCGGGGCCCCAGCGGTTCCCGGACCTGGCCCGTCTGTGGCTGGCCAAGGCTCGCCTGGACCGGCGACGGTACGGCAGAAGTGACCGTGAGGAACGGACCCTGGCCCTGGTGGGCCGCATGAGAAGGGAGTTGGGTCGGGAGCCTCCCCTGGGCCAGAAGGACCTGGCCCTGGATGGTGGGGATCTCATCGCCATGGGGCTGGAGCCCGGGCCCGAGTTCGGAGAGATTCTGGCCTACCTTCTGGACCGGGTCCTGGAGGACCCGGCGCTGAACCGGCGGGACATCCTCCGGGCTCTGGTCCGGGAGGGAAGGGGGGAAGGAAAAGGGGGAGACCGTGACGGAGCTTGACCTGTTTCCCCGAGACGAGGCCGACTCCTCCTCCCCCGGGGACCGTGAGGGTACGGGACAAGAGGTCCCGGGCCCGGGAGAAGGAGAGGGGCGTGAGAAGGCCCCGGCGCCGCTGGCGGCCCGTATGCGGCCCCGGAGCCCGGAGGAGTTTCGGGGTCAGGAGCATCTCCTGGGGCCGGGCAAGCCCCTGAGGGTCATGCTGGAACGGGGGGAGGTGGCGAGCATGATCCTCTGGGGCCCCCCGGGTTGTGGCAAGACCACCCTGGCTCGCATCCTGGCCGAAGGCACGGATGCGGCCTTCGAGGCCTTCTCCGCCGTCACGGAAGGGGTGCCCCGGGTCCGGGAGATCATCCGGGAGGCTCGGTATCGACGGGAGGCCACGGGTCGGCGGACCATCCTCTTCTGCGACGAGATCCACCGGTTCAACAAGGCCCAGCAGGACGCTTTCCTCCCCCACGTAGAAGATGGAACGGTGGTTCTCATCGGGGCCACCACGGAGAATCCCTCCTTCGAGGTGGTGAGGCCCTTGCTGTCCCGGGCCCCTGTCTTCGTCCTGAATCCCCTGTCCCGGGAGGACCTGGTGGAGATTCTCCGGTGGGCTCTACGGGAGGAGGAACGGGGCCTGGGATCCATGGACCTGACGGTGTCTTCCGAGACCCTCCAGGCCCTGGCGGTCCAGGCCGACGGGGATGCCCGGAGGGCCCTGGGGATTCTGGAGAGCGCGGCCCACCTGGTGGGTCCCGGGGGCACCGTGACCACGGACACGGTCCGGGAAGCCGCCCAACTCCGCTTCGCCGTCTACGACAAGGAGGGGGAGGAGCACTACAACCTCATTTCGGCTCTGCACAAGGCGGTGCGAGGAAGCGACCCGGATGCGGCCCTGTACTGGCTGGCCCGGATGCTGGACGGGGGGGAAGACCCCCTGTACCTGGCCCGTCGGCTGGTGCGCATGGCCACCGAGGACATTGGCCTCTCGGACCCCGGGGCCCTCCAGGTGGCCGTGGCGGCCCGGGACGCCTTCCGGTTCCTGGGATCCCCGGAAGGCGAGCTGGCCCTGGCCGAGGCGGCGGTCTATCTGGCCACGGCCCCCAAGTCCAACCGGGTCTACCTGGCCTGGAGGCAGGCTCTGGCCCAGGCCCGGGAGACCCCCGGGGCGCCGGTGCCTCTCCACATCCGCAATGCCCCCACGGATCTCATGAAGGAGCTGGGCTACGGGGAGGGGTACCGCTACGACCACGAGGAGGAGCACGGGGTCGCTCCCCAGAGCTACCTGCCGGAATCCCTCGCGGACCGTACCTTCTATCGGCCCGGCCCTTTCGGGTATGAGGCCACCATCGAGAAACGGTTGCGATGGTGGGCGGAGAAGCGCAGGGAAGGGAAAGGAGGAGGGGCCGGGGAGGCGGGACCTCCGGGCGGCGGTTCAGGGTAGGTGTAGTCGCGAGGAATCCACCCGGGATGGAGGGGGCCGGGGGATTGCGTCGTGACGCAATCTGTTGAACGGGAGTAGAGCGAGAGATGAGATGGGGACTTCTTGGCCTGCTGGCCCTGGGGGGATGCATTTTCCTGAACTCGGCGGACGTGACCGTCGCCCAGGTGGAGATCGCCTCTCTGGGTGTGGGCTCGGGGACGGCCCGGGTGAACCTGGAGGTCACCAACGCCAGCAGGGGGGGGCTGGATATCCGTGGGTTTCTCTACGAGCTGGAGATCGAGAATCCGGACGGGACCGGAGGGTGGCGGCAGCTGGCCGAAGGCTTCTATCCCGACACCATGGCGTTGAGCAGTGGACAGGCCCGGAAGGTATCCCTTCTGGTCCCTTTCCAGTACGAGGCCATGGGTGCTGACCTCCGGAGCTTCCTCACCCGGGGCGAGGTTGCTTATCGCCTCGCCGGGGAGGTCTGGATGGGTGGTTCGAATGCGGGCCTCACGGTGCCGTTCCGGCAGGAGGGCGTCCTTGGGCCCTGACTTCATTCTTCATTCCTCTTTGTGGAGGGTCCGTACATTCCGACCCAGTTGATCGATAACCGAACACCCGTGGACCGGGCCGTCCTGGTGTCGGCTCCCGCCGGAAGGGTGAGCCAGCGGCTCTCCCGGGAACACCTGGAGGAACTGGCCCGGCTGACCCACACCGCCGGAGGGGAGGTGGTGGCCGTGGTCCGCCAGCGCATCGAGGCGCCGAACCCCCGGTTCTTCATCGGGGAGGGCAAGGCCCGGGAGCTTCGGTCCACGGTCCGGTCCGTGGATGCGGACCTGGTGATCTTCGACGAGGAGCTATCCCCGGCCCAGGGAAAGAACCTGGAGGATCTGGTGGGCGTTCGGGTCATGGACCGTCCGGAGCTCATCCTGGACATCTTCGCCACCCGGGCCCGAACCCGGGAGGCGAAGCTCCAGGTGGAGCTTGCCCAGCTGGAATACCTCCTTCCCCGTCTGCGGAGAATGTGGAGCCACCTTTCCCGGATCCGGGGAGGAATCGGGCTCCGGGGGCCCGGGGAGACGCAGTTGGAGACGGACCGGCGACTCATCGGGACCCGAATCACCGACCTTCGAAAGAAGCTCCGGGAGGTGGCCCGGGCCCGTGCCGTGCAGCGACAGGGCCGGGAGGGGGAATTCCGTGCCGCTCTGGTGGGATATACCAATGCGGGAAAGTCCTCCCTCCTCCAGGGGTTGTCCGGCTCCGACCTCTTCGTGGAGGACCGGCTCTTCGCCACCCTGGACTCGGCCACCCGCATGGTGGATCTGGGCTCCGGCTACCAGGCTCTGGTCACCGACACCGTGGGCTTCATCCGGAAGCTGCCCCACGACCTCATCGCCTCCTTCCGTTCCACCCTGGAAGAGGTCCGGGAGGCGGATGTGGTCCTCCACGTCATCGATGCCTCGGATCCGGACTGGGAAGAACACAGGAAGGTGGTGAACCAGGTGCTGGAGGAGCTGGACCTGGAGAAGCGCCCACAGCTCCTGGTGTTCAACAAGACGGACCGGATCACCCACGAGGAGGAGGACGCCCTTCGAACCCGGATGCAGGCCCTGGATCCCACCCCGGCCGTGTGGGTGTCTGCCCTGGAGCCGGACTCGCTGGTCAAGGTCCGGGAAGCCCTCAAGGCCCGGCAACGGGCAGGCCTCCGGGAGCTCGTGATCTCCGTCCCCGCCGCCGACGGCGAGACCCTGGCAACCCTGCATCGGGAGGGGGAGGTCCTGAGCCAGCGGGGCAACGGGGCCACCCTGGAGATGGAGGTTCGCCTCCCCAGGGCTCTGGCCGGACGGCTGGAGCAGAAGGAGGGGATCCGGGTTCAGGAAGGGGTGTGACGCCATGTCCGAGCGCCTCTTCTTCGTGGGACCGGGTCGGGCGGGGCTGGCTCTGGGCTATGCCCTGTGGCAAACGGAGATGGTGGACTCCCTCACGTACTGCGGCCGCCAACCCGAGCCTCCGGCCCATCCCCTCTTCATCCAGGGCAAGGCCCGCTACGTCTTCGGCCTGGAAGCACCGGAGCGAGACACCACCGCGGTGTTTCTCTCCGTCCCCGACCAGATCCTCCCGGAGATCTCCATGGTCCTGGCGGCCCATGGCAGGGCCCCGCCGGGCTGCGTGGCCTTCCACCTTTCCGGGGCCCTGGGCACCGACCCCCTGGCCCCCCTGGTGGAGCGGGGCTACGGCGTAGGCACCCTCCATCCTCTCCAGACCCTGGCGGACCCCGTCCGGGGAGCCGAGCTCCTTCCGGGTTCCTACTTCGCCATCTCGGGGGAGCCGGCTGCACTGGCCACGGGACGACGGCTTCTGCACCACCTGGGCTGTCCCACGCTCTCGGTTCCCGTGGCCCGGCGACCCCTCTACCACGCCGCCGCGGTGTTCGCTTCCAACTTCATCGCCGGCCTGGTGGGTGCCGCCGGGAGGATGATGAGCCAGGCCGGAGTGGAGGAGGAGGAGGCCCTGCAGGCCCTCATCCCCCTTGCCCGGGGCACCCTGGACAACCTGGAGCGCCTGGGGCCGGGCCGGGCCCTCACCGGACCCGTGGCCCGGGGGGACCTGGAGACGGTGCGTCTCCACATGAGAACCCTGGAACCAAGGGAGCGGAGGCTGTACGCTGCCATAGGCCGGGAGATTCTCGACCTGGCCCGGGAGGGAGGGTTGGAGGAGGAGGTGCTGGAGGAGCTCCAACAGCTATTCGAGGAACCATCATGAGGCTATACATCAACATCGACCACGTGGCCACGGTCCGGCAGGCCCGTCGCACCGACGAGCCCGACCCGGTCCGGGCCGCTGTCCTGGCCGAGCTCGGGGGCGCCCACGGCATCACCGTGCACCTCCGGGAAGACCGGCGACACATCCAGGACCGGGACGTCCGGCTCCTCATGGAGACGGTCCGGACCGGGGTGAACCTGGAGTTGGCCGCCTCCTCGGAGATCCTGGCCCTGGCCTGTGAGTGGAAGCCCCTGCAGGCCACCCTGGTGCCGGAGAAGCGGCAGGAGATCACCACCGAGGGGGGCCTGGCCCTGACGGACAAGGAGAACCTGGGACCCCTGGAAGACGCGGTGGCTCGGCTCAGGGAGGCCGGCGTCCGTACGTCCCTCTTCGTGGATCCGGACCCCGAATCCCTGGAGGTGACGAAGGAGCTGGGGGCCGACGCCGTGGAGCTCCACACCGGGGAGTACGCCAACGCCCGGGGCCGGGCCCGGGGGACCGAGCTGGATCGCTTGGCCCGGAGAGCCCGGGAGGGACGGGCCATGGGCCTCTCGGTTCACGCCGGCCATGGACTCACCTACGAGAACGTTCTCCCTGTGGCTGCCGTGTCGGAGATCGAGGAGCTGAACATCGGCCACAGCGTCATCTCCCGAGCCGTGTTCGTGGGCCTGGAGCGGGCCGTGAGGGAGATGGGGGAGCTGATGCGGCGGGCCCCGGAGATGGTGCCGGAGGCCGGTGGTTGGGTCCCACCCCTGGGCTTTTGACCCGGACATGAGTCTCCAGGGACTCTTCCGGACACGGACAGGAGGTGCGCCGTCCCTCCCGGAGGAGCCGTGAAGCTGGGCTGGCGGGGACTGCTGGGGTTCGCCATCACCCTGCTGCTTCTGTGGTGGGTGTTCCGGGACGTGGAGCTCCTGGAGGTGTGGCGGGAGATCCGGGAGAGCAACATCTGGCTCCTGGCCCTGGCGGTGACCATCGCCACGGTGACGTTTCTCCTCCGGGCTTTCCGTTGGCGGGTTCTCCTCGTTCCCATTTCCCCGGGAACCTCCCTCCGGTCCCGTTTCGCAGCGGTGAACATCGGGTTCATGGCCAACAACCTCCTCCCGGCCCGGGTGGGGGAGTTCGCCCGGGCCTATGCCCTGGGCCGCATGGAGCCGGTGCCGGTGAGCGGGGCCTTCGCCTCCCTGGTGGTGGAGCGGTTCCTGGATGGACTGGCCATCGTCTTCTTCCTCTTCGTGGCCATGGCCGCTCCGAGCTTTCCCGACCGGCCGGCCATGGGGGACCTCTCCCTGCCGGCCCTGATCCAGGGGGTGACCCTGATCCTGGGCGTCCTTCTCACGGGTATGCTCCTCCTCCTTCTCTTCCCCCGGCCCCTCCTCCGGGTCGTGGAGAAGCTGGCCCGGTTTCTCCCGGACAAGCTGGCCCGTCTCCTGGTGGACGCCATGGAGGCCTTCCTGGAGGGGCTCAGGGTCTTCCAGAGTCCCCGGCTCCTTCTCCTGGCCCTGGTCTGGAGCCTGGTCATCTGGGCCTGGCAGTCCCTGGCCTTCTGGGTGGGCTTCATGGCCTTCGGGATCCAGGTGAGCTACGCGGCGGCCCTCTTCGTGAACGCCATGGTGGCCTTCGCCGTGGCGGTGCCGGCGGCTCCCGGCTTCTTCGGGACGTTCCATGCCGGGGCGAGAGTGGGGTTGGGGGTCTTCGGTGTCCCGGCGGGGCCCACCCTGGCCTTCGCCGTGGGCTTCCACCTGGGGGGGTTCATCCCCGTGACCCTCATGGGCCTCTACTACGCCTGGCGCCTGGGCATCTCCCTTCGGGAGGTGGAAGCCAGCGAGGAGCGGGTGGAAGAGGCGGTGGAATCGGCGTATCCGGAACGCTAGAAAAGGAAACGACCCTGCCATGGTCCGCCTCCGCGCCCACGGTAAAATCAACCTCTTCCTGAGGGTTCTGGCTCGGGAGGCTTCAGGATTCCACCAGCTGGAGACCCTGTTTGCCGCCCTGGAGTTCGGGGACGACCTGATGCTGGAGCCCACGGAGAGAGGTGTCACCCTGGAGGTGACGGGGGCCGACCTGGGGCCCGTGGAGGAGAACCTGGCCTTCCGTGCAGCCCAGGGGTTTCTGGCGGAGGCGGGGGTACGGGATGGAGTGAGAATCCACCTGGAGAAGCGGATCCCCGTCCAGGCGGGCCTGGGAGGAGGCTCCTCCGATGCCGCGGCGACCCTCCGGGGCCTGGACGTCCTCTTCCCCGGGCGTCTGTCCCGGGACGACCTGTTGCGCCTGGCCGCCTCCCTGGGATCCGACGTGCCCTTCTTCCTCTCTCCCTCCCCCCTGGCCCTGGCCTGGGGTCGGGGAGATCGGCTTCTCCCCCTCCCCCCGCTTCCCCGGGCCCCGGTGCTTCTGGCCCTCACCCGGGTGGGGGTGGAGACCCCCCTGGCCTACCGTCTCCTGGCTCGCCAACGGGAAGAGACCCCCCCTGGCCGGCGGCCTGTGCTCTTCGATAGGGGGGCCCTGGCAGACTGGGCGGGGGTCTCGGTCCTGGCGGAGAATCACTTCCAGAAGGTCGTGTTCCGTGCCTTCCCTCCTCTTGAGGACGTGTTCGTTGCCCTCCAGGCCACCGACCCCAGGCTCTGTCTCCTGGCCGGGAGCGGCGGAGCCCTGTTCGCCGTCTACGGGTCCCGGGAGGAGGCCCTGAAGGCCCGGGACCGGCTCAAAGCCCGCTTTCCCAAGGACCGGTTCGTCCTGACCTGGACCTCCCAGGAGACGGAGGAACCCCCCCGGGCGTCCGGGGGTTGAACGAAGGCCGGGGTGGGCGGTACGATTCTGGTGACTGATCAGCCTTCCAGGGTCCCGAGCGTGTCCGGAGGATCGGTACCCCTCTGTTCATGGCCCGTCGTCTAATGGCAGGACACCGGTCTTTGGAACCGGCGGTGGTGGTTCGAATCCACCCGGGCCAATCCATGATCCCCTCCACAACCCTTGTTCGGGCCCCGGGACGCCGCTTCCCGGCCATATTCCTCATCCTGGCCTGCGGGCTCCTGGTGCCGGGGGCCGTGTCCGGGGAGGCCCTCCAGAGTGCCGGAGCACCGGTGGCGGATTCTGCCCGGCTCCGGGACGAAGCCGAAGGGGCCCAGCGGGAATTCGAACGACTGCACCGCCGGCACCTCCCCCTGACCCGGGAAGACTGGCGGGGCGGGGGCTGCGATGAACGGGTAGGGGTCATGTGTCTCCGGTTCGAGGGAGGTTTGGACTGGGAGCCCTCCCCGGAGGATTCCTCCGTCGTGGCCGCCCGGGCTCGACTGCTGGATCGGCTGGCGGTCCTGGGAGAAGACATCCCCGGGGATCGCTGGATCCTGGGGCAACGGGTCCGCTACCTGGCAGACGCCCGGCGGTGGGAGGAGGCGGAAGAGCTGGCCCGACGGTGTTCGGTGGACTCTCCCTGGTGGTGCCATGCCCTCCGGGGTTACGTGCTCCACCGGGCGGGTCGGGGACGGGAATCCCTGGCGGCCTTCCAGGAGGCCCTGGGGGCCATGGATCCGGGTCAGGCGGCCCGGTGGTGGGATCCGAAAGTGCTGCTGGATTACCCGGAGGGACAGTGGCTTGAGGAAGCCCCGGGCCTGAACCGGCAGGAGACCCGATCCCGGTTCTGGCGCCTGGCCGATCCCCTGTTCCTGGTTCCGGGAAACAGTCGTCTCACGGAGCACCTCTCCCGCCGGTTCGCCTCCTCCTGGATCTACGACGACAGCGCCCTCACCATCGACCTCTCCTGGGGACGAGCCCTGGACGAGGTGCTGGTCCGCTACGGATTTCCCGCCGGCTGGGAGAAGACCCTGCCGGAATTGGGAGACCCCCGGGGTTCGGTGGTGGAGCACCATCACCCGGATAGCCGGCATCTCCTGCCGCCCCTGACTGCCCTGGAAGATCCGTCGGCCCTCCCGGGGGGCGTCTGGGTCCCCGAGGACGAGCGTCCCCGCTCCGCCAGCGCCCCGGTTCTGGCTCCTTTGATAGTGGAGGCCCGGGCCCAGGTCGGCGTCCTGAGACGGGACGGCTCCCTCCTGGTGGTGGCCTCCTACGCCCCGCCCCGGGACACCCTCCTGGCGAAGAAACGGCCGGGGGAGGTCGGGGAGATGGATGGAGCCGGGAAGGAAGAGGCTGGCGTGAGACCTCCCTGGGCTCCCCCTCTCCCCACGGAGGAGCCGGATACACTGGCGGGCCTCTTCCTCCTTCCCATGGGGGAAGGGGACGGGGAAAAGGAGGCGCTGGCCGAGACCCGTAGAGGTGGCCAGGGCCTTCTGTTCCTCCGGGCTCCACCGGGCCGCTACCTCCTGAGCCTGGAGAACTGGAGTCCCAGGGGCCGATGGGGGGCCAGGATTCGCCACGGGATCCGGGCTGAAGCCCTGCCCCCGGACGTGCCCACCCTCTCGGACCTCCTCCTCCTGGAGCCCGGAGATTCCCTGCCGTCGGGTCCGAACGCGGGTTTGCCCCGGATGCGACCTTCTACCACCATGCGTTCCGGAGAGGAAGTGACCGTGGCCTGGGAGGTCTACGGCCTTCGAGGGCGGCGAGAGCCCCTGACCTTCCGACTGAGTCTCGTGGGAGACGGGGCGAGCTTCCTCCGCCGTGCCTTGAATCGGGTGGGCCTCTTTCGGCGAGATCCACCCCTGGTTCTCTCCTGGACCGAGGCCGGACCCGACACCCTGGGGCCTCTCTTCCGGGCCGTGGACGTGACGCTTCCCGAGGTGGAGGCCGGAGGCTATGTTCTGCGGCTGGAAATGGAGATGGCGCGGCGGAGCAAGGTGGTGTCAGACCAAAGGATAACCGTCCGCTGAAGGGCCTTCCCCATCCCTTTCGAGATAACTTTCACGAGTTGACGCGAACCCCCGTCATCTCTAGATTGGCGCGCTGTCACAGACCCGGGAGCCTAGGGTAACGTCCCATGGACGACACCATTCAACGCGGACCGCTTCTTCTCCTGTCCGGGCGGGCCAACCGACCCCTGGCCGAGGAGATCGGTGAGCTGGTGGGGAAATCTCCGGATTCGGCGACGATCCGGGACTTCGCCGACGGCGAGATCTTCGTGCGCATCGACCGGAACGCCAGGGGGCGGGATGTCTTCATCATCCAGCCCACTGCCTCTCCGGGGGACAACATCCTGGAGCTGCTGCTCCTCATCGACGCGGCGAAGCGGGCCTCCGCGGCCCGGGTGACGGCGGTGATTCCGTACTACGGCTACGGCCGGCAGGACCGGAAAGACCAGCCCAGGGTGGCCATCGGGGCCAAGCTCATGGCGAACCTCATCGTGGCCGCCGGGGCGGACCGGGTGGTGGGGATCGACTTTCACCAGCATCAGATCCAGGGGTTCTTCGACATTCCCGTGGATCACCTCTACGCCGCTCCGGTCCTGGTCCGTTACTTCCGGGAGAAGGGGTTCGACGATCTGGTGGTGGTGGCTCCGGATGTGGGATCGGCCAAGATGGCCCGTGGGTTCGCCCGTCGGCTGAAGGCCACCTTCGCCATCATCGACAAGCGTCGGCCCCGGCCCAACGAGGCCGAGGTGGTGAACGTGGTGGGCGAGGTGAAGGGTCGAACCTGTCTCATCGTGGACGACATGGTGGACACGGGAGGCACCCTGACCAACGCCATTCGGGCCCTGTGCGACCGGGACGCCAGGGCGGTGTATGCCACCGCGTCCCACGCCCTTCTGTCCGGACCCGCCGTGGACCGCCTTTCCTCGGTCCCCCTGGAGGAGCTGGTGGTGACGAACACCATCGATCTTCCTGAGGAGAGGCGCTTTGACAAGCTCAGGACCCTCTCGGTGGCGGGCCTGCTGGCGAATGCCATCGAGTACATCCACTCGAACGAGTCGGTGAGCGCGCTGTTCGAGATCCCGGATGAAGACAGTTGACCCTTGACGGTTGAACGACGAGAAGGCCTGGTAGGGCCGACCCGGTGGACGGTCGGCAGCGGGGCCTCCACCGGAATGCGAGAGATAGACGAATGACGGAAAGCAGAGTACTCAAGGCCCTTCGCAGGGACGAGACGGGGAAGGAATTCGCGGGGAAGCTCCGGAGGTCCGGGCGGGTTCCCGCCGTGGTCTACGGGAAGGATGCCGAGTCCTTCGGGATCTCCGTGGACCAGGATGAGGCGGAGCACCTCTTCCACAGCATCTCGGTGGAAAACACCATCGTCCAACTGGAGGTGGAAGGGGAAGAGGAGCCCATCCCGGCCCTGATCCGGGAGATCCAGAGCTATCCCCACAAGGCCGGGGTCATCCATGTGGACTTCTACCGAATCCAGAAGGGTGTGGCCCTGGAGCTGAACATCCCCGTGCGGCTGGAAGGAATTCCCCAGGGCGTGAAGGAGTCCGGCGGGGTCCTGGAGCAGATCATCAACGAGCTCCGGGTGAAGTGCATCCCCTCCAAGATCCCCGAGGCCATCAGCCTTGACGTGACGGAGCTGGAGGTCGGGGACGCCATCCACGTCTACGACCTGGAGCTGGGGGAGGGAATCGAGATTCTGGTGGACCCTGAGCGGACCGTGTGCACCGTGGCCATCCCCAAGGTTCTGGTCACGGAAGAGGAGGAAGAGGAGGAGGAACTGGAGGAGTTGCTCGCGGAAGGCGAGGAGCCCGGGGAGATGGAAGAGGGTGCCGAGGAGGAGGCCGCCGGGGCCGGAGAAGAGGAAGAAGCGGAGTAATCGAGGCGGCCCGTGAAGGTTGTTCTCGGGCTCGGGAACCCGGGACCCGACTACGATGCCACTCGCCACAACGTGGGCTGGTGGCTGCTTGATCGCCTGGCCTATGACTGGAGCTTTCCGCTGTTCGAGAGGCATGGGAGGGCCATGGTTTCGGAAGGGATCCGAGGAGATGTCCGCTATCGGCTCATGAAGCCCCTGACCTTCATGAACCGGAGTGGTCAGGTCCTTCCCACCCTGGCGTCCCTTGAGAGCTTCGAGCCGGGTGCAGACCTGTTGGTGATCGTGGACGACGCGGCCCTGGATGTGGGTCGCGTTCGTTTTAGGGCCCGGGGATCCACCGGAGGGCACAACGGGCTCGAGTCCATTGCGCGGGTGCTGGGATCGAACGAGTATCCCCGCCTGCGGATCGGCGTGGGGATCCCACCGGAGGGGGCCGACCTCTCCGAGTGGGTTCTCTCTCCCATGCCTCCGGAGGACGAGGACGTGATCCTGGATCTTCTTCCCGAGCTGGTACGGGGGACGGAGACCTGGGGAACGGAGGGGATCGAGGCGGCCATGAACGCCTTCAACAGGTGAGGACCGCCACCCCGAAGAGGACGAACCTTAACGACTGAACCGGGAAAGCATCGCGTATGAGCGACCTCATTGGCTTGACTGACTGGTCGTGGATCCTGGGGATCGTGGGCCTGGCCCTCGCCCTGGTGATCTACGGGTACGTGAAGCGCCAGCCCACCGGAAACGAGATCATGTTCGATCTCTCGGAGCAGATCCACGCCGGGGCCATGGCGTTCCTGAGGAGGGAATACACCTTCCTCCTCTTCTTCGTCATCGTGGTGGCCGTCCTTCTGGGATGGGCCATCGGCCTTTACACCTCCATCGCCTACATCTCCGGGGCTCTGAGCTCCGTGCTGGCCGGGTTCTTCGGCATGAAGGCCGCCACCCGGGCCAACGTCAGGACATCGGCGGCGGCCAACGATCACGGGGCCGGGAAGGCCCTGCGAATCGCTTTCTTCGGCGGTGCCGTCATGGGGCTGGCCGTGGCCTCCCTGGGTCTCTTCGGAATCGGGGTTTTCTACTGGATCTTCGCCGCCGGGGCGGTGCCGGGAACCGGGGATCTCCCCCGCTTCTCCGAGATCATCTCCGGCTTCGCCATGGGGGCCAGCTCCATCGCCCTCTTCGCCCGTGTGGGCGGTGGGATCTACACCAAGGCCGCCGACGTGGGCGCGGACCTGGTGGGGAAGGTGGAGGCGGGCATCCCGGAGGACGATCCCCGGAACCCGGCCACCATCGCCGACAACGTGGGCGACAACGTAGGAGACGTGGCCGGCCTGGGTGCCGACATCTTCGAGTCGTACGTGGGCTCCATCGTGGCCACCATGGCCATCGCCGCCACCTCCGCCACCCTGGCCACCACACCGATGGAAGGCGTGGCCCTTCCCATTCTCACCGTGGTGGTGGGGTTGCTGGCGTCCATGTTCGGGATCTTCATGATGAAGGTCCTGGAGCGGACGGATCCTGCGGGAGCCCTCAGAAACGTGACGTTCATCGCCGCGGGTCTCTTCCTGGTGGCCATGTGGTTCGTGGTCCAGGCGGTAGGGGTGGAGATCGTGGACGTCCGCACCGGGGAGATCCTTCCCGTGTCCGGACCGTTCTGGGCCATCCTTGCCGGTAGCCTGGTGGGGATCTTCATCGGTCTGGTGACGGAGTACTACACCGCCGCCAAGCCCATCCGGAAGATTGCCGACTCCAGCCAGACGGGCTCGGCCACGAATATCATCACCGGGCTCGCCGTGGGGATGGAGTCCACGGCCATTCCCCTGATCCTCATCTGTCTGGCCATCTTCGTCTCCTACGAGTTCGCCGGCCTCTACGGCATCGGGATCTCGGCGGTGGGCATGCTGGCCACGGTGGGCGTGACCATGTCCGTGGACGCCTACGGCCCCGTGGCGGACAACGCCGGGGGGATCAGCGAGATGAGCGGGCTGGGACCGGAGACCCGGGCGGTCACCGACTCCCTGGATGCCATCGGGAACACGACGGCGGCCATCGGGAAGGGCTTCGCCATCGGCTCCGCCGCTCTCACGGCCCTGGCACTCTTCAGCGCCTACTCCTCCGGGGTGGGCCTCCAGCAGACGGGCATCGACCTGGTGAACCCCCTGGTGGTCATCGGCCTCTTCCTGGGCGGAATGCTGCCCTTCTTCGTGGCGGCCCTCACCATGACCGCCGTGGGCCGGGCGGCCCAGGGCATGGTGGACGAGGTCCGGCGTCAGTTCCGGGAGATCCCCGGAATCATGGAAGGAACCGGCAAGCCGGACTCCGCCCGCTGCGTGGACATCTCCACGAACGCCGCTCTCCGGGAGATGATCCTCCCGGGCATCACGGCCGTCCTGGCGCCGGTGGTCGTGGGCTACTTCCTGGGCGTGGAAGCCCTGGGCGGGCTCCTGGCCGGTGCCACGGTCACGGGTGTTCTCATGGCCCTCTTCATGGCCAACGCCGGTGGAGCCTGGGACAACGCCAAGAAGTACATCGAGGGCGGTGCTCTGGGCGGCAAGGGCTCCGAGCCCCACAAGGCCGCAGTGGTGGGAGACACGGTGGGTGATCCCTTCAAGGACACCTCCGGCCCCTCCATGAACATCCTCATCAAGCTCATGAGCGTGGTATCCCTGGTGCTGGCTCCCTGGTTCGTCCGGGTGCATGGGCTGGCCGGGGAGGAGGTCACCAGCTGGATCGGCGAGGTGATCCAGAAGCTCTTCGGGTGAGATTGATCCGTGACGGGTCTCCCGGGCTGAACGGCCGGGAGCCCTGACCGCCGGAGTCGGGCCCGGCTTCTCCTGCTGGAGGGGTCGGGCCCGACGTAGTTGAGATCCGTCGAGCCACACGTGGAAGGGCCGTGGGCCCCGTCGTCGCAGCCTCGGGGGAGAGAACCGTCCCGTGGCGCCCAGGGCCTTGCCGACCCACCTTTCGGGGGACCCTTTCACCCATGCGGCGTCCGCTCGGGAAACATCCTTGGAGGTACGATGGCCGAGACAGAACCCAGCTTCGAGAACGCTCTCTCCTTCGCCCAGGAGCTCATTCGCATCCCTTCCCCTTCGGGCCGGGAAGGAGAGGTGGCTCGGCGGGTGCGAAGGGAGATGGAGGCTCTGGGCTATGACCAGGTCCGGGCCGACGACGTGGGGAACGTCATGGGGGTCGTCCGGGGGACGGGGGAAGGCGCGCCGGTCATGCTGAACTGTCACATGGACGTGGTGGCGGAGGGGGACCCCGGGGACTGGGAGCATCCCCCCTATGCCGGGGTCGTGGCGGACGGCTGTCTCCACGGCCGGGGGGCCATGGACATCAAGGGGCCCCTGGCTCTGCAGACCCACGCGGCGGCAGCCCTGAAGGGGAGGGCCCCGGGGGACGTGATCGTGGCCCACACGGTGTTCGAAGAGCGGGGTGGATGGGGGATGGAGCACCTTCTGGCCTCCGGGGCTGTGGAGCCCGCCGCCGTGATCATCGGAGAAGCCACTCAGGGAGACATCACCACCGGGCACCGGGGCCGGGGGGAGCTGGAGGTGGTTCTACGGGGCCTGGCGGGCCATGCCAGCGCACCGGACCGGGCCCGGAACGCCCTGGACCTGGTGCCGGGCGTCCTGGTGGCCCTGAAGACGTTGGCGGAGAGGCAGGACACGGATCCGGTCCTGGGACCGGCCACTCTGGCGCCCACGGCCGTGGACGTCCTTCCCGAGAGCAGGAACGTGATCCCGGACCAGGTGGCCATCGTAGTGGACTGGCGGGTCCTGCCGGACAGCACCGACGAGATGCTCCTGGCCAGCGTGGAGGAGGCGGTGCGCCGGGAGTTGGGGGGAGTGCCGGAAGGGATGGCCGTGGAGATCCGCATGGCCAGGGAGAGGCAGAAGACCTACACGAACCGGGAAGAGCTCCGGGACCTCTTTACCCCGGGCTTTCTCATGGACGAGGCGGATCCCCTGATCGTGGCCGCCGCCGAAGCCGTGGGACGAAGGGAAGGAGACGGCCCGGCCCGGATCCGGCCCTGGACCTTCGCCACCGACGGGGGCTGGAGCTGCGGCGTGTACGGCATCCCCACCCTGGGGTTCGCGCCGGGGGAGGAACGGTTCGCTCACACCAACCGGGAGCGGCTGGACGTGGAAGAGGCCCGTTGGGCCTTCTCACGACATCCGGACCTGATCCTGGCCCTTCAGCGGGCCCTGGGATAGAGGGGGGGCGGACGGGAGAGGGGGCCGGGTCCTCTCCACGGACCGTCTCCCCCGCGCTTCAGGACCACGCCCCTCCCTCCCCCAGGGGCTCAGGACATGGGAACAGGCTGGTAGAGCTTACCTTCCACCCGATCGAAGATGTCCTCCATGGACTTCCCCACGATGGTGAGGCCGTGGTTCTTCAGGCCTACCACGGCCTTCGCAGGCATCGGAGCTTCCCGGACGATGTCGGCCACCGCCAGGCCCAGCTCGTAGGTGCCGCAGGGGTAGTTGATCTCGGTGGAGGGAACGCCGTCCATCCAGGCGTGGACGTGGAGGATAGCCCCCACCTCCGGGTGCTCCCGGTAGATCATCCAGTGCTCGATGGCGTCCACCGATACCCGGCGGGGCTCCACCTCCGGGGGAACGCTGAGGATCATGGCGTTGTCCTCCCGGCTGTAGTCCTTCACCAGGAGAATGTCCCGCCCCACCTCCTGCAGGTTCGACTTGTCCACCCCGGAGGCGCTCATCCAGAAGCGTTCCTCGTCCAGGCGGGCGGAGAGGTTCCCGTAGCTCAGGCCGCCGATTCCGTAGAGGAGCTTCAGGTGACGCTGGTCCCGCTCGTCCAGGTACTTGTCCATGGGAAAGGGGGTGGGGAGGAGGTTCAGCTCCCCCAGCTTCCGGCCCGCTTCCTTGATGGACTCGGAGATCTCGTCCCCGTTCCACAGCTCCTGGGGAAGGTCCGTGTCGTAGACGTTGTTCACCACCAGGCGGCAACTGGCCAGGGGGTGGATCCGCTCGTAGACCGACTGGAAGTAGTGGCTCTTGTTCTCGTTACCCTCGACGACGTAGTGCCCCTGCTCCGGTGTGACGAAGTGGCTGGCGGGCAGCGACTCCCCTTCGTCCACCAGGCCGGCGAGGAGATTCGAGAGGGACCGGACCAGGAGGGGATATCCCTTCTCCATGGGCCCGCCGAAAGGAGGGTCCACCTCCGTCACCGTGACGACGAACACCGCTTGGGCCTTCCGCCGGAAGGGCTTGGGCTGGCCCCGGTCCACGAAATTGATGACCAGAGAGGCATCGTCGGGGTCACGGACGAAGGTGTGATCGTTATCGTCGAGAACCGCTTGCAGACCGGAGCGGAACCATGCAAATCGTTCTTCTTCCGTCAATCCAGAGAATGAGTATTTCATGTCGTTCCTGGGTAGGTCCCCGGGGATGCCGCCGGCGATACATGGAGCTCGCCCCGGTCCGGGGACCGGCAACGGAGGCGAACACAACAAGGAAATAACCCTGCTTTGGTCCGGTTCTGGTAGGACCGGACGAACCGAAGAAAGAAGGTGGCTCGGAAAATGTCTCCGGCGCAAGCCCTTCTCGGCTCTTTCCCCGCCCCGGAAGGAGATGCACGCTTTGACCCTCCCGGCGCCCCCTTCCTACGTTCCACGCCTGGACCCGTTCCAGGTCCTGCTCATGTCCGTGCGTTCCAGGAAGCTAGCCAGGGGGTATAGACCATGCTTCGCGTAGGAATCGTCGGCCTCCCCAATGTGGGGAAGTCCTCCCTGTTCAACGCCCTGACGGCTGCCGGAGCCCCGGCGGACAACTACCCTTTCTGCACGGTGGAGCCCAACGTGGGGACGGTGGCGGTGCCGGACCGGCGGGTGGAGATCATCCACGAGACGACGGGGTCGGGAGAGGCCCATCCCACGGTCATCCAGTTCGTGGACATCGCCGGGCTGGTGGAGGGAGCGTCCCGGGGTGAAGGGTTGGGAAATCAGTTCCTGGCCCAGATCCGGGAGGTTGACGCCATTGCCCACGTGCTGCGTTGCTTCGAGGATCCGGATGTCTCCCATGTCATGGGTTCCGTGGACCCCTTGAGAGACCGGGAGGTGGTGGAGGCCGAGCTGGCCCTGGCGGATCTGGAGACGGTGGAGAGGCGGAGAGAGAAGGTGGAGAAGAAGGCCCGGTCCGGGGAGACGGAGGCCCGGGAGGAGATGGCGGTTCTGGACCGGGTGCACGGAGCCCTCTCCCGGGGGGAGCTACCTCGAACCATGACCTTCTCCCGGGAGGAGAAGGACCGCTTGTCGGAGCTCCACCTTCTTACGGGGAAACCGGTCCTCTACGCCGCCAACGTGGGGGAGGGGGAAGCGGGAGGGGAGGATAACCCTTTCCTGCCTCCTCTCAGGGCGGTGGTGGAGAACGAAGAAGGAGGCCGGGTGGTAAGCATCTCCGCGTCCCTGGAGGCGGAGATGGCGGCTCTGGAGCCGGAGGAGCGACAGGCCTTCCTGAAGGACCTGGGGCTGGACGAGGCGGGCCTGGACCGGATGATCCATGCGGCCTACGAGCTCATGGACCTGGTCACCTTCTTCACCACGAACGAGACCATGACCCGGGCCTGGACCATCCGGCGAGGAACCCGGGCCCCGGAGGCCGCCGGGAAGATCCACTCGGATTTTCAGCGGGGGTTCATCCGGGCCGAGACCATCCACTTCGATACGTTCCAGGAATTCGAGACCCTGAAGGAGGCCCGGGAGCAGGGGGCCGTGCGCTCAGAGGGGAAGGACTACGTGGTGAAGGACGGCGATATCCTCCTCTTCCGCTTTAACGTGTGACAGCCGATGACAGCGCTCCGGGCTCCAGGGGGGGCGCTGTCGGCCCGCTGCCGGGCACGGCCCGAGGATGGCCCCCCCGGTTCGTGGGCCAGGGAGGGACCTTCGGGTCTTCGGGGAGTTGTTCCAGACCCACGAAATGGGTAGAATTACAGGCTGATCCTGCTCCGCCCGGGAGGCGGAGCCCGTTTCCGTACACGGTCCGAGGGAAGCCGCGTGAGACTCTACGAAGTGGTGTACATCTTCGACGCCGAAGAGACCGAGGCGTCCATCAACGAGAAGCTCGAGCAGTACCACGAGACCCTGGCCGGGGAGGACGGCGAGATCTCCTCCGTGGACCACTGGGGGCCCCGTCAACTCGCCTATCCCATCGAGGGGAAGAGGACGGGCTACTACGTGGTGGCCCAGGTCTCCGCCGATCCCCAGGGTCTTCCGGAGTTCGAGCGGGTCCTGAAGCTGGACGAACAACTTCTTCGTTACCTGGTGGTTCTGAACGAAGGGGAGCCCACCACGGGCATGTCCATCCTGGCCCCCCGTGCACCGACGTCACGGGACGAAGAGGAGGACGAAGAGGAGGAGGAGGAGGAGTTCGAGGAGGATGACGACTCGAGCCCGCCGGAGTTCGCCGGGGGGCGGGGCCGTCGACGTCGGGTGGAGGGTCCTGCCATCGAGCTCCTGAACTACAAGGACGTGGAGACCCTGTCCCGTTTCCTCACAGAGTCCGGGAAGATCCTCCCCAGGAGAACCACGAAGGTGGCGGCGAGCTTCCAGCGCCAGCTGGGCCGGGCCATCAAGCGGGCCCGGTACCTGGCTCTGCTCCCCTACATCCGGGATCACGAGGCATAGGGATTCATGCCGGAGGACCGCTCCGGGGGTCGGTGGGATTGGGCCCGGGCTCTGGGGCTTCTCGGGGCTGCCGGGACGTTCTCCGTCCTGAACCCGGGGGTGCTGGTGGCGGTCCCCTTCGTCCTTCTGGTCCTTTTTCTCCCGGCCCGCAGGTTCCGGACCCTGGTCGTGGGAGCCCTGGCCGTGATCCTCACCTTCGGGGGGGCGGCAAGCAGCGGTCTCTGGTACCTGGAGAGAGGGTGGGGCCTTCTGCTGGGAGGGTGGTTCATCACCCTCACTCTGCGGTGGCCGGGAATCCGGTTTCTTCCCCGGGGCCTGGGAGCAGTGGGTGGGACGTTTGCCGTGATGGCTCTCCTCTTCTGGGTCCAGCCCGGACACTGGGCCGTGGTGGACTGGGCCGTCCGGTCCCGGATGGAGCGTGGGATGAGCGCTGCCCTGGAGGCCTTCCGGTACCTGCGCCCGGAAGGTCTCTCGGAGACCTTCGAAGCCCGGGCGGCCGAGGCCATGGTCCTCCAGGGGACGATCTTCCCGGCTCTCCTGGGTCTGGCGTCCCTGGCGGCTCTGGGGCTGGCCTGGTGGCTGTGGAACCGGTTGTCCCTGGGCGAGGAGGGGGACAGGCTGGGGCCTCTCCGGGAGTTCCGGTTCAACGACCAGCTGGTCTGGATCCTGATCCTGGGTCTGGGGGTCCTGTTGCTGGGCTCCGGCCTCCTGGGCCGTTTGGGAACGAACACCGTGGTGTTCATGGGAGCCCTCTTTGCCCTCCGGGGTGTGGCGGTGGTCCTGTTTCTCTCGGGAGGGGTCTCCTTCCTGGGGATCGTCCTCTTTCTGGTTGGATTTCTTTTTCTGGCGCCGCTGCTGGTCACCGGCGCCTTCGTCATCGGGCTGGGAGATGCCTGGCTCAATCTGCGGGCCCGCAAGGAGCAGTTGGACTCCGCCGGGAACCCGTGACGTGAAGCACGACTGCAAGGAATGAATCGATGAAGCTGATCCTTCGCGAAGCCGTGGAGAACCTGGGAAGCCCGGGGGACATCGTAGACGTGAAGCCCGGTTACGGTCGGAACTACCTCATCCCCCAGGGGCTGGCCTACGTGGCCAGCGAAGCGAACATTCGGCGTCTGGAAGACGAGAAGGCGGCGGCCGAGGAGCGGGCTCGAAGGGACTACCTGGAGGCGAAGCGCCGGGCGGCCCAGCTCGACGGAATGCTCCTCACCTTCCACGCTCGGGCCAGCGAGGAAGGCAAGCTCTTCGGCTCGGTGACTCCGGGCGACATCGCCGACCGAGCCAACCAGGAGGGCCTGGACTTCGAGGTGGAGCGCCGACAGGTCCTCATGGACGAGCCCTTGAAGACCCTGGGTGCCGCCAAGGTCCGGGTCCGGCTGTTCACGGACGTGGAGGCGGAGGTGGAAGTCCGGGTGGAGCGGGAAGAGGAGGAGTAGGTCCTGCCCCATGGAAACGTCCTCCTCCCCCAACGGCCCCGACCCGGACGAGTTCCCCGCCGACGTGGTGCAGGCGGCGGAGCTGGCCCTGGAGCGCAAGGCTTCCGACGTGACGGCCATGGACCTGAGAGGGATCTCATCGGCGACGGACTACTTCGTCCTGGCTACGGGTACCTCCGACATCCAGGTACGGGCCATCGCGGATCACATCGTGGAGACGATGGCCGAACGGGAGATCCGGCCCCTGAGCGTGGAGGGCATGGACCGGGCCCGCTGGGTCCTCCTGGACTTCGTGGACTTCGTGGTGCACGTCTTTCACCCTTCGGCCCGGGATTTCTATTCCCTGGAATCTCTCTGGGGAGACGCCCCCACCCGGGTGTTCTCCTGAGCCCGGAAGCCGATGGCGGCTTTGAAGATTGCCCGCCTGCACCGGCGCACATTACCTTTTCGAAGACAGGTTGAGGGGAGGCCCAGGGGCAACCCTCCTTCCCGGTAATCCCGGTTTCCTCACCATGATCACGGGGTCTCATGTCCGGCGGAATCGCAGATTGGTGTTTCTTCGACCTTGAGTCCGACCACCTCCCGGACGAGGCGAGCCCCACCGCGGTGCCTGGCGAGGGAAGGGGTCGCATCGTGGTGCTGGCGGCCACGCCCTTCGCGACGTCGGAGGGGTGGGCGGCTCGCGCCTGCGCCGCCATCGCCGAGGAATGGGCTCGGGCCGGATTGCAGGCCGTCCTCATGGACCTGGGCCTCCAGAATCCATCCCTGCACCAGGTTCTGAATCTGCCCAACAACGAGGGGGTGTCCGATGCCTTCCTCTACGGGGCCTCCGTGCAGAGAGTGGCTCGCCCGGCCCTGGACGATTCCATCTTCTTCGTGTCGGCGGGGACGGCCACGGCGGATCCGGAGGGAGTCCTGGGACACCGTCGCTGGAACGACCTGGCCGGGGGTTTCTCCGAGGCCGACGCCACCCTTCTCCTCTTTCTTCCCACCGATACCGGTGGCGCCGAGAAGCTCCTGAGCCGGGCCACGGACATCATCTTCCTGGCCGGGGAAACCGAGTCTCCCGAGGACCACCTGGGCCCGGCCTCCATCAAGCTGGTCTCGGCCCTGGGCCCCTTGGGTTCGCCCCCGGGTGAAGCGGCCGAGCTCGGCGGAGAGGAAGAGAAGGAGATGGAGCCGGCGCTGGAGGCCGCCCTTCCCCAGGAGGAGCCGGACCTGGAAGTGGGTGAGGAGGAAGAGGCGCAGGAGGGAGAGGAGAAGAAGGAGGAAGAAGAAGAGGAAGAAGAAACCCTCTTCGGGACCTTGAGCCTGGAGGGAGGGCTGCAGTTGGCCGAAGGCTTCGAGCCGCCGGCTTCCCGGGCGGAGACCGGGGAAGAGGGAGAGGTGGACGTGGAAGACGAGAGGGACGAAGGGGAAGAGGAAGAGAAGGAGACGCCCTGGGCCCAGGCCATGGAGGAGGAGAGGGGCGCTGCGGAGGTCCTCCCCGAAGAGATAAAGGAGGAAGAGGAAGAGGAGGAGGCGACCCCGGAGGAGGAGGAGCCCTACTTCGCCGACCGGCCCACCTTCGAGGAGGAAACCCCCTTCGACGAAGCCACACCCTTCGAGGGCACCACCTCCTACGAGGAACCGACACCGGCGCCCCGGGAAGAGGAGGCTCCGGAGTCCCGCCGGGAGCCCGGGGCGGAGGAGGAGCCCTTCCTCTCCGAGGAACCCGTGCTCCCCGAAGAACCCTTCCCCGACGAGGCGCCTGCTTTCCCCGGGGAGCCCGAACCTACCGAGGAGGTCTCCTTCCCGGAGGATGACGGCCCCCGGGAGGAGGGGCCCGGCTTCCATGAGGAGTCGGCCCCAGGAGAAGAGGAGTCCCCTTTCGGCGAGGTCTCCTTCCAGGAGGAACCCGCCGCACCGGAGGAGCCATTCTTCGGGGAAGAGCCGTCCCTGGATGAAGCGCCTGCCTTCCCCGGGGAGCCCGCTCCTCCCGAGGAGGAGGGGTTCGGGAGGGATCTGGTTCATGGGGCGGACTTCGGCGAGGCCCATCCGGAGGGTCCCAGGATGGACACGCCGGAGCCCGCCTTCTCGGAGGACGGGGCCGAAGCCGTGGCCTCTCCCGAGGATCTGGAGGAGGCCGAGCCCCCGGTGGAGGTTTCCCCGGAGGAGATTCCCGTCCGGGAGCCTCCCCGCAGGCCTCCCACCAGGCGCCCCCCCCGGAGGGGCTTCCCCTGGAAGGTCTGGACAGTGGGTCTTCTGCTCCTTGCCCTCCTGGTCGCCGCCGGTGGTACGGCTCTCGGGTTCTTCAGCGTCCCGGGGTTCACCTTCCTGCAGGGGTACTTCGGTGAGCTTCCGGAGCCGGAGATGGTGCTGGAGGGGCCCCAGCCGGTGGAGCCGGTCCTGGGCTATTCTCTCGTCCTCCTCCACTACGATCAGGGGGAGGTGGCGGATGCCCTGGAGATGCGTGATGCCCTCCGGTCCCGCCTCCCGGACCTTCTCTTCATCCTGACGCCCGAGTCCTACCAGGGTGGCGAGGTCTCCTACGTGCTCATGGCGGGACCCGCCCTGGATCGGGAGAGGGCCGACGGCCTCCGGGAGCCTCTGGGGGAGGTTCTTACCCGGGAGAATCCGGAAAGCTGGGAGGTCAGAAACACCTCCCGGGCCTTCTTCCTGGGGGAGAGTGAGAGCCTCCAGGAGGCCAGGGATCGGGTGGCGGCCCTGGGGGAGGAGGGGATCCATGCCTACGTCCTTCACGTCAGCTACCCCGACGGGACCCGGGCCTACCGGGTCTTCTCCGGAGCCTACGAGGACGCCCAGGACGCCCAGCCCCTCCAGCGGATCCTGAGAGGGGCAGGGCATCGGGACGCGCCTCTCATCGAACGGAGAGGCACGCTTCCGGAATGAAGCTGAAAGCCCTCAAGATCCACGGTTTCAAGTCCTTCGCCGACTCCACACAGATCGAATTCCACGAGGGGATCACCGCCGTCGTGGGTCCCAACGGATGCGGGAAGTCCAACATCAGTGACGCCATCCGTTGGGTCCTTGGGGAACAGCGCCCCACGGCCATCCGGGGAGCCAGGATGGAGGAGGCCATCTTCCAGGGCTCGGTGAACCGCCGACCGGTGAACCGGGCGTCCGTGTCCCTGGTGGTGTCCAACGAGGATGGAGCTCTTCCCGTGCCCTTCGAGGAGGTGGAGCTGGGCCGGACGGTGTACCGGGACGGGGGGAGCGATTACACCATCAACCGCTCTTCCTGCCGGCTCCGGGATGTGTTGGATATGTGCCGGGACACGGGTCTCGGGGCCAATGCCTACGCCGTCATCGAGAATCGGATGATCGACGCCATCCTCTCGGACCGGGCCGAGGAGCGTCGCGGCCTCTTCGAAGAGGCGGCGGGGATCGGGAAATACAAGGACCGGCGGAAGGCGGCGGCTCGGCGCCTGGAACGGGCGGAGTTGGACCTCCAGCGCCTGGATGACGTCATCGCGGAGGTGCAGACCAAGGTCCGGTCCCTGGCCCGACAGAAGGGAAAGGCCCAGCGCTATCAGGATCTCCGGCACCGGCGTCTCGCCGTGGAGCTCACCCTGGCCCGGACCGAGCTGGAAACCCTCCAGGAGCGCCTGGAGGAGGTGGACCGGGAGCTCACCGGCGACCGGGAGCTGGAGGAGGGCTACCAGGCGGAGCTCCGTTCCGCCGAGGCCCAGCTGGAGACCATGCGTCTCCGGCAGGTGGAGGCCCAGAAGGCCCGGAGCGAGGCGGCCCGGAAGCTGGAGGACATCCGGGATCGACTCGTTCGGTGGGAGCGGGACCTGGCCGTGGCCGCCGAACGGGCGGCCTACGCGGATCGACGTCTGGTTCAGATCCGAGAGGAAGACGAATCCGTCAGGGAACGCATCCAGACCCTGGCCGAGGAGGCTCGGCGGTTCCGTTCCCACGAGCTTCGCCTGGAGAAGGAGCTGCAGGCCCTGGAGGAGGAGAAGGAGGAGAAGGAGGAGGCAGCGACGTCTACCCGGGGACGGCTTGAGGCGGCCCGGGACGATCTCTCCGCGGTGGAGAGCCGCCTCCGGGATCTCACCCGGAGACAGGCTCAATTGGACGGCGAAGCCTCCTCCGTGGAAGCCCAGGCCTCCGAGTTGGGCCGCCACCTGGAGCGGCTGGAGAAGGAGATGGAGGACGCCGCCCATGATCTCTCGGACGTGGCGGCTCAGGGTGACCTCTTCGCGGACCGACTCACCGGCCTGGAGACGGGTGTGGAGAAGGCCCGGGAGAGGGTGGAGGCAGCGAAGAAAGGGGCGGGCTCGGCAAGGGAGGAAGTGGAGGGGGCCCGGGAGGAGGAACGGTCGGCCCGGGAGAGAGTGTCCAGTCTGGAGGCCCGCATCGAGGCCCTGGAGGGGATGGACCGGAGCCAGGAGGGGGTGGAGCCCACGGTGAAGGCCGCCCTGGAGCTGGAGGACCCGGGCGTGGTGGGGACTCTGGGGGAGTTTCTGTCCGGGGAGCCGGCGGTGGTCCGAGCCGTGGAGGCTTTCCTGGGCCCGCTGGTCCAGGGTCTCGTGGTGGAGGATGAGGCCACGGTCTCCCGGCTGCAGGCCTGGTACGAGGAACAGTGGGGTGGGCGAGGGGGCCTGTTTCTCCTGCCCCTGGACGACCTCCCTTCCGAGCCGTCGGAAACGGAGGCCGAGGGGAACAGCCTTCTGGGGGCTCTGTCCGTGGAGGGACGAGGAGCCCCCTGGGTCCGGACTCTTCTCCAGGGCATGAGTCTCGGGAAGACCGTCCCTACCGTCCGGGGCGGTAGGAAGCGGCGACGGATCCTGTCCCTCAGCGGAGTGGCCCGGGACGAGCGGGGCGTGGTGCGTCTGGGCAACCCCCTGGGCAGCTCGGGCATCCTGGAACGTCGGGAACAGGTAAAGCGTCTCCGTGGGGAGCTGGAGGAGGCCCAGGGAAGGTTGGAGGAGGCCCGACGCCGTCGGGAGGCGGGGGAGAGGCAGGAGGAACGGGCGGCAGAGGCCCTGGAGGAGGCCTGGTCCGGCCTCCGGGAGGCGGAGGACGAGTTCCGCTCTGCTTCCGCCCGGGCCCAGGCCCAGAGCGATCGTCGAGATCGCCTGGATCAGCACCAGGAAGAGTTGGCACGGCAGATCGAGGGAACCCGGGCGGCCCGGGCTCGGGCCCTGGACCGGGCCGGCGGGGCCCGGGAGGACGCTGGTCTCCTGGCGGCAGAGGAGGAGACCCTGCGAGAAGAGGAGCGGGAAGCCCGGGAACGGGTGGAGAGAGCCCAGGAGGCCTGGGAGGAGGCCCGAGCCCAGGAGTCCCGCCTGGCCCTGGAGGTGACCCGTCGGGAGGGGGAGAGGGAGCGGGTGAAGGAACGTCTCCAGGACACGGAAGCCTCCCGGGACGAAGCCCGGAACCGCCGGGCGGCCCTGGAGGAGGAGGAGTCCTCCCTGGAGGAGGACCGGAAGTCGGCGGCGACCCTGAAGGCGGAGGGAGCCGAGGCCACCGCGGCCCTCTTCCGGAAGCGGGACGAAGCGGAGGACGGGCTGCGGGAGCGTGACGAGCTCCTGACCGGCATCGAGGAGTCCCTGGCCGCAGCGGAAGGACGGGTCCGGAAGGTCCGGGCCGCGGAGCGGGAGGCCATGGACCGGACCCACCGCCTGGAGCTGGAGAAGCAGGAGCTCACTGGCCGCATCGGCCGCATCCGGGACCGTCTGGAGGCGGAGTGGGGCCGGCCCCTGGAGCTCCTGGAGGGAGAGGCGGACACGGTGGAGGGCTCCATGGAGGAGCTCCGTGACGAGCTCCGGGAGATCGTGGAGCGACTGGACCGGATCGGGCCCGTGAACATGCTGGCTGTGGAGGAGCACGAAGAGGAGAGCGCTCGCCTGGACTTCCTCCTCTCCCAGCGAGACGATCTCCGGGAAGCCCGGAACGATCTCCGGGATGCCATCCGCCAGATCAACGAGACGGCCACCCGACTGTTCGAAGACACCTTCCAGAACATCCGGGAGAACTTCCAGAGCACCTTCCAGCGGCTGTTCGAGGGTGGGGATGCGGACCTCTGGTTGGAGGAAGGGGAAGATCCCCTGGAGTCCGCCATCGAGATCCACGCCTCGCCCCGGGGGAAGAAGACCCAGCGGATCGATCTCCTCTCCGGGGGAGAGCGGGCCCTGACGGCCCTGAGCCTGCTCTTCGGGATCTACCTGGTGAAGCCCAGCCCCTTCTGCGTTCTGGACGAGGTGGACGCTCCCCTGGACGAGTCCAACATCTACCGTTTCATCCGACTTCTCCAGGAGTTCAAGGACCAGAGCCAGTTCATCGTGATCACCCACAATCCCCGGACCATCGAGGCCGCAGACTGGATCTACGGCGTGACCATGGAGGAGCCCGGGGTGAGCCGCATCGTAGGAGTCAGGCTGGAGGATGCTCTCCAGGCCAGCGGGTCGGCGGCCTGACCGTCGATGGGTCGTTCTGGGGCTGGTCGTCCTCCCCTTCCTTTTCGGGCTTTCCGGGGAGGACCTCCCGACGCTTCCGGGTCCCGCTCCGGAGCCCGACCCGGTGGCCGTGTGGCTCTTCCTCTCCCCCGACGCCCGGGACGACGAAACCCTGTTCCGGGAGCTGGAGGCCCTGGACGCCCGCCTCCGCTTCCGGAGTCGCTGGCTTCCGGCCATGAGCGTGGAGGTGGATCCCGGGGCCCTGCCTGGACTCCGGGAGCTGCCGGAGGTGGCGTCCATCCGTCCGGTGGGCGTCCTGGGGTACGCTCCTGGCGGGCCGCCCCATACCCCACTCTTCACTGCCGGGCTGCCTGAGTCCGGGAATCCGGCAGTCGCCGACAGTCTGTACGGGGAGTTGGGTGCCGTCCTGGACCGACTCCAGATTCCCGCAGTCCACGACCTGGGCTTCATGGGTGCCGGCCTGCGGGTGGGTATCCTGGACGGCTCCTTCCTCCTGGGCCATGCCACGGTGCGGGCCCGACCTCCTCTGGCCCAGCGGGACTTCGTGGACCTGGATGGTTCCGTGGCGCCGGATCCCTCCTCGCCGCCGGAAGAGGCCTCCCACGGCACGGCCCTGTGGTCCCTGGTGGCAGGAGAGCTTCCCTTCGTGCTCCGGGGGAGCGCGCCGGGAGCGGATGTCGTCCTGGCCCGGATCCGGGGACCCGGCGAGCTGGCTCGTGCCGATGAGGACCGCTGGGTGGCAGGCCTGGAGTGGATGGAGAGCCAGGGCGTGCGGGTCGTCCTGTCCGGGGTGGCCTTTCGCACTTTGACGGACGTCCAGTACTCCCTGGAGGACCTGGACGGAGACCGGCCCGTGGCCACCGCTGCCGCGGACGAGGCGGCTCGGCGAGGGCTCCTGGTGGTGGCGCCGGTGGGCAACGGCGGCCCCGCCCCCGGAACGCTGGAGGCGCCGGCGGACGGGGACTCCGTGGTGGCGGTGGGAGCGGTGGACGCCGCCGGGCAGCCGGCCTCCTTCTCCGCCAGGGGTCCCACGGGAGATGGCCGGAGGAAACCGGAGCTGCTGGCTCCCGGGGAGGGGATTCCCGCCGCATCGGCCAGCGGAGACGATGGCTTCCAGACCGTGGACGGCACGGAGATGGCCGGGGCTCTGGTGGCGGGAGGGGCCACCCTCCTCATGGAGGCCTATCCTCAGCTAGGGCCCATGGAGATCCTGGAGCTTCTCCAGGGGACGGCTCGGCCTTCGGAACAGGCTTTCGGAGGGGTCCCCCGGGTGGCCACGGGCCTCCTTTTTCCCCAGGGGGTGCACGCCCTCCCCCTGGAGGAGGTGGACGCCGAAGGCCGGGTGACCAGCCTCGCCCCCCAGTTCCGGTGGGAAGTCCCCACCCTCCATCCCCAGGGTCTCCCGGTGACCTTCCACCTGGTCCTGGCCCAGGATTCCAGCTTCTCCAGTCCGATCCTGGCGGACTCCCTCCTGGGAGCCTTCGCCCGGCGTCCGGGAAGCCCTCTCCCCTCCGGGGCCGGCTTCTTCTGGAGGGTGGAAGCCCGGTCCGTCCAGGGTATCTCCGGATTCTCCGGGATCCGGGGCCCCCTGGAGGTTCCCCCCTGGGTGACCCTGGAGGTATTGAACGATCCGGGAGGAACGGAGCTGGGCGAGGCTCGACCGGAGTTCCAGTGGTCCGCTCTTCCCCTTCCGGGTCCCGGAGGCCCCCTGACCTTCGAGCTCCAGGTTCTCTCGGAACGGGAAGGGGACGTGATTCGGAGTCATCCGGGACTCCAGGAAGAGCACTTCCGACCCGCGGAACCGCTGCCCTTCAACCTGCCCATGCGATGGCGAATCATCGCCCGGGCCCGGGAAGGCATGGCGGACACGGTGACCAGCGCCGGACCCTTCGCCATCACCAGTC
>Ga0207797_1000399_pt1 | contig 33586 bp, 19 predicted proteins | sample PRCRCaboRojoPR_6_FD_187275 | JGI IMG/M metagenome (GOLD analysis project Ga0207797, IMG submission 187275) | Marine sediment microbial community from Cabo Rojo, Puerto Rico - PR CR 10% Liquid 1 (SPAdes) | ecosystem: Environmental > Aquatic > Marine > Coastal > Sediment | place: Cabo Rojo, Puerto... | reverse complement strand
CGGCCCAAGACTAAGATCCCGTCTGCTCGCGAGTGTCCGACCAGGCTGAATGTCCATGAGTACGACTCCCTCCCCGGCGCCGACGACAGCGGACCCGGATGCAGACCGCGACTCGCGTCCGGCCGAGGACCTCCGCCAGCAGGTGTACGACAGTCCCAAGGAGCTGGCGATCAAGTACGCGCTTGGGGCCTGCGCCCTTGTCAGCGTGCTCACCACGCTGGGCATCGCGGCCGTGCTTATCATCGAGTCGATTCCGTTTTTTCAGTCGGTCCCCCTCACCGAATTCTTTGGGGACACGCGCTGGACCCCACAGTTCGCCGAGAAGCACTTTGGCATCTGGGCGCTGCTGAGCGGGACGTTCCTCGTAACCGTGATTTCGGCGCTGGTGGCGCTTCCGGTGGGCCTGGCCAGCGCCATCTTCATCTCGGAGTACGCCGCCGATTGGGTCCGAAAAATCTTGAAGCCGGGCCTCGAACTGCTGGCCGGCGTGCCGACCGTCGTCTACGGCTACTTTGCCCTCACCTTCGTCACCCCAATCCTCCAGGCCTTCATCCCGGGCCTGGGCGTGTACAATGCCCTCAGCGCGGGGATCGTGGTCGGCATCATGATTATCCCGATGGTGGCGTCTCTCAGCGAAGATGCCCTCCAGGCGGTCCCCGATAGCCTGGCGCGGGCCGCTTATGCCCTTGGGGCGACCAAGTACGAGGCCGTGATGCGGGTGAACGTGCCCGCGGCCTTCGGGGGCATCATGGCGAGCTTTATCCTGGCCGTGAGCCGTGCCATCGGCGAGACGATGATTGTCACGCTCGCCGCGGGCGCGACGCCGAAAATGACCCTCGATCCCCGCGAGTCGATTCAGGCCATGACGGCATTCATCGTGCAGGTGAGCAAGGGGGACACGCCACAGGGGACCATTGAGTACCGCAGCATCTTTGCGGTGGGGCTTGTGCTCTTCATCATTACCCTCGCCATGAACATTTTCGCCAACCGCATCACGCGCCGCTACCAGGAAAAATACTAACGCGTTGAGAGTTATGAGTTGAGGGTTGCGCGTTCGCATTGAGGTCGCCACCCACAACTCTCAACCTCAATCCACCAACCCGCAATTTGACATGGAGCCCTCTTCGGACGGGACATTTAACCTTCGCCGCTCGCGCCGCAAGCGCATCGGCATGATCCTGGCCGGGACTCTCTTTCTGGCCACGATCTTCGGCATCGTGGTGCTCGTCACGCTCCTCGTGGACGTGGTGGTGACGTCCCTCCCGTGGCTCGACGCGCAATTCGTCCGAAGCCTTCCCTCCCGCACCCCGAGCGAGGCCGGCATCCGGTCGGCCCTCGTGGGCAGTCTGTGGCTGATGGGGCTCACGGCGCTCATTTCCGTCCCGCTGGGTGTGGCCTCGGCCCTGTACCTGGAGGAGTACGCCAAGGAGGGATGGTTCCTACGCCTCATTCAGGTGAACATCGCCAATCTCGCCGGCGTGCCCTCGGTGGTGTACGGCATCCTCGGCCTCGCGCTCTTCGTCCGCTTTGCCGCCTTTGGCAACAGCCTCCTGGCCGGGGCCCTCACGCTGAGCCTGCTGATCCTTCCCATTATCATCATCAGCACCCAGGAGGCCCTCCGGAGCATCCCAAGTGGCCTTCGCGAGAGCGCTTACGCCCTCGGGGCCACGCGCTGGCAGGTCATCTACAGCCACGTGCTCCCCATGGCCGCGCCGGGCATCCTCACGGGTGTTATTCTGGCGCTCAGCCGCGCCATTGGGGAGACGGCGCCCCTCATTCTCGTCGGCGCGCTCACGTTTGTCCCCTTTGTGCCGCGGGGCGCCTTGGATCAGTTTACCGCCTTGCCGATTCAGATCTTTAACTGGACGGCCCGGCCGCAGGACGAATTTCGGGGCCTCGCGGCCGCCGCCATCGTGATCCTGATGATTCTCCTGTTTACGATGAACCTGTCGGCCATCCTGCTGCGCAACTACTTCGAGGAGCGCCGCGCCGGTGCCTAATCGCAACGACGGAGACGATGCACCTTGTGTCCTCGCCGATGGTATAACGCTCCCCAGCGCTTTCTGTCTTCGCCCGCACGACCGACTGTGCCTGCCATGCCCCCCGACGAACCGACCGAAAACGTGCCTCCCACCCCGGCGTCCACCGACGAGCCGGCGCCCAACGGCCGGGCCGAGAATCCCGAGGCCGAACGCGAGGAGGGCGAGGAATCCGCGGCGGAGGCACCGTCGACGGACCCGAGCGTGCAGCCGAAGCTGAACATCGACGACCTGCACTTCTGGTATGGCGAAAACCACGCCCTGCAGGGCATCACCATGGACATCCAGCCCAACATGGTAACGGCCCTCATCGGCCCCTCGGGCTGCGGCAAGTCCACCCTCCTCCGGTGCTTCAACCGGATGAACGAACTTATCGAAGGAACCACGCTCGAAGGCACGGTGCTGGTCGACGGGCAAGACATTTACGCAGAGGACACCGACCCGGTGATGGTGCGGCGGCGCGTCGGGATGGTCTTTCAGAAGCCCAACCCGTTCCCTAAGACCATCTACAAGAACGTGGCCTGGGGCGCCGAAATTAACGGATATACCGGCGACATTGACGATCTCGTGGAGCGGTCGCTGCGTCAGGCCGCCCTGTGGGACGAGGTGAAGGATCGCCTGCATACCAGTGCGCTCGATCTGAGCGGTGGCCAGCAGCAGCGTCTCTGTATCGCGCGCACACTCGCCGTGGAGCCCGACGTGGTGTTGATGGACGAACCAGCCAGTGCGCTCGATCCCATCGCCACCTCGAAGGTAGAGGAGACGATCACGGAACTGAAGAAGGACTACACGATCGTGATTGTCACCCACAACATGCAGCAGGCCTCGCGCATCAGCGACGAGACGGCTTTCCTCTACATGGGCCGGCTCATTGAGATGAATCCGACCGACCAGCTCTTTACCCGCCCCGAGAAGGACCGCACAGAGGCCTACGTGACGGGGCGGTTTGGTTGACCCGGATTGCTTCGTTTCATTCTCCCGCGAATCAGGTTGTGAGTTGTGGGTTGTGTGCTCGTCGGTCGTCGACCGGTCACGCGCACGGACAGCAAAGCAAGCGGCTTATGCGGCCCATTCCGGTCGGAGTCTTTTGAATGCTGAACCGGAAAAACGCTCAACACACAACCCGCAACTCGCGCTCATCTATGCCGAACCGCTCGTCTCTCGACCAAGAACTGGCGTCCCTGCGCGGCCTCATCGCCGACATGGCCAACCGCGTCGACGAGCAGTTTGCCGACGCCATGAACGCCCTTCTCCAGGGCGACGTGGAGCTCGCGGAGCAGGTCGTGGCTGGGGACGACGCGATCGACGCCCTCGAACTGCGCATCGACGAGCAGTGCGAGCGCATCCTGGCGCTGCACTCGCCTGTGGCGGTCGACCTGCGCATGCTCATCATGGCCGTCAAGATCAACACCGACTTCGAACGGATCGGCGACCACTGCCGGAATCTCTCTCGCAACGCCCGCCACCTTGCCAAGGCGCCGGGCCTGCTCACGGAGACGCGCCTTCCGAAGATGGCCGACATGTCGCGCACCATGCTCCGGGAGGCCGAGCTGTCCTTTCTGGAGGAGGACCGGTTGAAGGCGCGCAAGGTCATTGCCCGAGACCTCCAGGTGAACCGCCTGCATGAGGAGACCTTCGAGACACTCGTGGGCATGTGCGAGAACGGGCACGAGCAGTCCGAGGTGATCGCCCACCTCCTCACGGTGAGCAAGGCCCTGGAGCGCATCTCCGACCACGCCAAAAATATCGCTCAGAGCGTCGTCTTCATGGTCGAGGGGCGCGACCTCCGGCACCGTGGGGTGCAAGAGGATGAGGAACCGCCGCTCGACGAATCGTCGGCCGGGGAGTCCTTTACCGCGGAGACGTAAAGGAGACTCCCAACAGCTCCGCGGCGGTCTCCATGTCGCCCCTCTTACCGAACCACTGTCAGACGCTGGGTTCGGGGCTGTCCCTTCGCGCGCAGCTGCAGGATGTAGACGCCGCTCGGGAGACCAGTGGTGCTGAACGTCAACGTTTCCGACCGACCGGCCTGTGGGGTGCCGTCGTAGAGCGTCCGCACCCGCTGCCCCAGGACGTTGTACAGCACGACCCGCGCTTCGGTCGCCTCTCTCACGGCGAATGAGAGGGTCGCCTGCCCAGAAGCCGGGTTCGGGACCGGCGGGGTCAGGCGGAGGGACTCCGTCATTCGCACGTCCGCGCGGACGACCCTGCTGAGGCTCGTCGTCCCGTCGAGGTCCACCTGCTTGAGCCGGAAGTGGTGCGTGCCGGGCGTCAGGTCGCGCCCGGCCGAGAACCGGTAGGACTGCGTTTCGCTGGTGGTGCCCTCAGCGGCCTTGCTCTCGACGAATCCGATTGCCCGCCAGCCCCGAGTCGTCTCGTGCTGGACCCGGAATCCGGCATTGTTGATTTCGCGAGTCGTCGTCCACCGCAACTGAACCCCAGATCCATCGACCGTGGCCGTAAAGTCAACAAGTTCGACCGGAAGCGGCTGCGTATCACTCGCCAGAACGAACTCGCTGAACGACCCGGTGGTGGCCACAATCTCATCGTCGGAGGCGTCGTCGGGCGTGCCGTTGTCGTCCACGGAGGTCGGGAGTGCGTTGAACGTTCCGCCGCCCGGCGTCGGACGGCTATAGACGGTTACCTGCGTCGGATCCTCAATTCCGGAGAAGTCCTCGACCGGAAATCGCACCTCCGTGTCGTCCCCGAAGCCGAGGTTCCCCTCTGCGGCAATCACCGACCGGTACTCGCTCACATTCTTCTCGTCGATGCCCTCGACGCTGCCGGGGGCACTGTCAAACCGACGGATCTCGACGGACCCGGTCCCCTCCACGCCACTCGGGACGACCTTGTTGCCCGCGCCGCCAAAGTCAAACGACTGGTCTTCTCCGGACGTGTCGACCAGTGCCAGGGCCTGCGCGACGGGCTCCTCACCCGTCTGCTCCTCCACGGTCGCCTGGAAGGACGTGCTCGCCGTGTTTATCCCGTCGCTCGCCGTCACCGTAATGTCGGCGGTGCCCGTGCCGCTCGGCTGGAGGAGCACCTCCGAAGTGTCTTCGATCACGTCCACCACGGACGGGTTTTCCGAAGCGGCCGAGAACGTCAACGGGTCGTCCTCCGGGTCGTCGAACACGGTGATGCCAAGGCCGATCAACTGAAGGGGAGGACCGGGGGCCTCGAGTGTGTCGTCGGGAAGGGACGCGGCCACCGTCGGGGACTGATTCGGATCGAAGGTTACGACCTCCCCGTCCGGCAGGGCCGCCACGAGCCGAAATGCCGGCCCGTCCTGGTTGTCTGCCGGCTCCAGAAATCCGCTCGCCAGCACCGTCGCCCCGCTCCCCCCCAACCCCGACAGGTCCGCCGGGAATGCCGCGATCAGATCGCCGGACTCGTCGGGCGTCACGATCAAGAGCTTCTCTTCGGCCGCCGCGGTCAGGTAATCCGGCGTGATATCTCCGTACGTCAGGTCGTCGAAGAGCGTCGTTCCGTCCTCTTTAATGTCGACGGTTGGAGCATCGGTGGCGCCGTGTACCGCCCGCAGATCGACCTCCCCATCGGCGGCAGACGTGTCCGCACCCGACTCCACGAAAAATCCGAAGCCGATCGGCTCCCCATCCGGATTGTCGGCAAACCCGGAAGGATCGAGCACGCCGTTCGCGACGACGGTGTAGGCCGAGCCCGAATTGAACGTCAGTGTCTGCGTGCCAACAATGTCGTCTGGCCCATCGGACCCGCTTGGGGCCACACCGGCCTCGATGTCCAGCCCCGACGGCACCGATACAAACTCGGTGGCAGACCGGAACCCGACGTCGTCGAACGCCTGCTCATTGCCGAAGTAAACATCGACGGTATCGGCAGCCGGGTCCGCCGCGTTGTGAATGAGTTGCGCCTCCGCAAGGCCGCCAAGTTGATTCTCGTAGATGGTGGCCGTGGCCGACGAATCGGCGTCCCGTCCCACGAGCGCAAGGTCCGGCGCGACATCGCCCCCCGCATCTCCCCACGCCGCCGCGCTTCCCTCCACGGGGGTGAGGCCCGCATCGAACGACGTGAACTCGCCCGTCCCGTCGTTTTCAAAGATCGACGCAACAGGGCTGTCCGAATTGTCCTGTCCACTTACGACGAGATCTTCGTCACCGTCCAGGTCCACGTCGGCGGCGGCAACCGCTCCAGCAGCCACATCTGGAAGACTATTGGGCTCCTCCGAGAAGCCGCCGTCCCCGTCATTGAGATACAAGAGTGTCGTGTGGTCATCTCCCTCCTCCCCAGTAATTCCCGTGAGCACGAGGTCGAGACTCTCATTGTCATCCACATCGGTCCAGAGCGCGGTGCGGCCAGCGACATCCGTGACCCCCGCATCGAGCTGTGTATAGGTGCCATCCCCGTCGTTCTCGTAGACGGCAGAGAAGGGAGTTGGAGTCTCGATGCTTCCTTGCCCCCCGGTGACCGCGAGGTCCAGATCGCCGTCGTCGTCAAAATCGCCAAAGCTCGACGACCCGACCGCGACGCCCTCCTCAATTCCAGCGTCGATCTGTGAGAACGAGCCGCCGCCTTCGTTTTCGTAGATACGGATAGACGGATCAGGATCATCGCATATAGGGGGATCAATAAACGGGGGAAGCTCCGGGCACAAGTCTCCCACCCCTCCAACATTCCCCGCAACAACGAGATCGAGATCATCGTCGCCGTCCACGTCTCCCCAGTCGACAGAGCCGACGGTGACCCCCTCAATTCCGGCATTCAATTCGGTAAAGCTGCCCGATCCGTCGTTTTCATACACCGTAGCCGAGTTTTCCGGAAGGTTCTCCGCCGAGAATCCGCCCGTGTTTCCCGTAATGACAAGGTCCGGATGACCGTCGCCATTGAAGTCCCCAAAGGCCGCCGACCCGGCCGATACCCCGTCGAGGTCCGCGTTCATAGGTGAGAAGGTGCCGTCGCCCTGATTTTCGTAGAGCGTTGCCGACGCCTGTGCGTTCTCGGGATTCCCCGTCTCGTTGCCGATCAAAAGAAGGTCGAGGTCCCCGTCACTGTCCACGTCGGCCCAGTCCGCGTCGCCCGCGGCAACGCCGTCCAGATCGGCATTGAGCGGATCAAACTGGGCGTGCGACGGGCGCGCGATGAACGACGTCCAACAAAGGAGCAGGACCAGTCCCAAGAGTGAGCGCAGGGGCGTAGCGGAAAACATCGCAATCGTGGAGGTCAGACGCAGCTCACGAGTGAGAAGACGAAACAGGAGACCTCGGGAAAGCCCAACTCGGGGTAACGAGGCGAATACCCTCCACAAAAGGGGGGCTCCTCCCTCCTGGGTGTTACCCGACGGAAGGAGGAGCCCGAGATCCCTTCAGTGTAGGTCCAGTGCTACATCGATTCCTGGCGGCAGTGACTCCGCGCGCCCCGGGATCTTTTCCCGAACGCAGCGAGAGTGTGCGCGAGCCAGAGATGGACCGCTCTTCAGGGGGCGCTTTCTACTGGACGACGGTCAGGCGCTGGGTTCGGGTCTGCCCGTTCGCGCGCAGCTGCACGACATAGACGCCACTCGGCAGGCCGGCCGTGTCGAAGGTGACGGTCTTTGACTGCCCGGCCCGAGGGGTGCCGTCGTAGAGCGTCTTCACCCGCTGCCCCAGCACATTGTACAGCACGACCTGCGCCTCCGTCGCCTTCTTGACGCCGAACGAGAGGGTGGCCTGTCCGGAGGCCGGGTTCGGGGCCGGGGACGTCAGGCTCAGCGCCCCGTCCATGCGTACCTCTACGCTCACGACCCGGCTCGGCGTCGTCGACCCGTCGAGGTCGACCTGGTTGAGGCGGAACCGGTGTGTCCCAGGCTCCAGGTCGCGCTCGACCACGAAGCGGTACGACTGCGCCTCACTCGTGGTGCCGTCGGCGGCCTTGCTCTGGACGAACCCGAGTCCCTGCCAGCCCTGCGCCGTCTGGTGCTGAACACGGAATCCAGCGTTGTTGGTCTCGCTGGCGGTCTGCCATCGCAGCTCCACCGTCGACCCATTCCGCACCGCGTCGAAGCCAGCGAGCTCCACCGGCAGTCCCGTCGAGACGCGCACCGGGATCAGCTGGTACCCTTCATCGTTCCCACTGAAATTGTTAAACTGGCCGAGCACGCCTTCATAGGTGAACGTGCCTAGCGGTATCGACGCACCAATCACTGTTGTCTCCGAGGCGTTCTGCACACGGTACTCAAAGGTCGTCCCCGCTCCGTCCTCAACCGCGTACGTGGTGCTCCCGTCAAGCGTCCCGTCCGTCGTGTCTCGGTTCGGGAACGAAAGATTCTCAACGCGGATGAGCTCACTTTCATAGTCTTCCCCATCCGGGCCCTGGATGTCAGACAGTGAAACGGTCTGCACAGGGGGAAGCGAGCCTTGTCCAAGGATGCTGTAGTCGTCAAAGTCCTGGTTGTTGATCTGGAGGAGTCCGGCAAACTCCGAGAGTGTGCCGGTGACCTGAAGCCGAGTGCCCTGCGTGATGTTGTCGTTGGAAATGTCATCCCGGAAGGCCATATCGAGGCTATCGTCTTCGGTCTGACGGACGACCAGCCCGCTGGCCCCCGTCGGGCCACTCTCGTCCTGGAGCCGCACGTACGACCCAAATGCCCGAGTCACCGTGCCCTCAACGGTCACAGTGGAGTCGGGGCCCTGCCGGCGCGCCTCCTGAATGGGAATGTCATCTTCCGGGGTAAACGTTAGGACGTCTCCGTTTGGCAGCGCAGCGACCAATGCAAAGCCGGGGCCGCCCTGATTCGCATCAGGATTCAGGAATCCGCTGGCCAGAATCGTGGCCGCGCTTCCGCCTAGCCCCGACAGATCGACCTCGAAAGGGGCAAGCACGTTGTCGCCAGAGCCCGGCGTCACCAAGATCTGCTTCTCCTCGGCCGTTACGGTCGCGTAGTTCGGCGTGACATCCCTGTACGTGAGGTCGTCGAGCAGTGTCGTCGTGCCTTCTTCAACGTCGACCGTCGGGGCATCAGTGGCCCCGTGCACAGCCCGCAGGTCCACCTCCCCACTTCCGGCGGTTGTCTTCGCGCCGGACTCGACGAAGAACTCAAAGGCGATCGGCTCTCCGTCCGGATTGTCGGCAAAGTCCCCCGGTGTGAGCACGCCGTTCGCCACCACGGTGTAGGACGCCCCGGGATCGAAGGTCACGGTCTGCGACGTGATGATGTCCCCTGGGCCGCCAGAGCCACCCGGCGCCACGCCAACATCTACCGGAATCCCGGCCGGAAGCACGTCGATGAACGATGTCGCGTCCCGGAAGCTGAAATCGTCCAGCGCGAGCTCTTGACCAAAGTAAATGTCGACCGTCTGAGCGGCCGGGTCCGCGGCGTTGTGGATGAACTGAGACTGCGACGCCTGACCGACACGCCCCTGATCGATGCTGTCAATCAGCAGGTTGCCCCCGTCCGCATCCCCAAAGACACTCGTGGGAAACGTCCCTCCACTGCTCGGGGTGAGTTTGAAGGCAATCCCCGCGTCCTGGGTCAACTCCACGTCGATCTCAAGGAATTCCCCGCTGCCCGTCACGGGAGGATTATCGGCGATGTTGGTCACTCGCAGGGTATCCTCCTCCTGATTCACCGTCTGATTTTGGGAGCCAAAGCTCAACTCATCTCCATCGCGTATGTCCACGATGTTGAGCACTGAACTGTCGAAGGAAAACTCCATGTTCGAGTACGAGTCGACCTCGTTGCCCCCGAGGTCCGCTTCGATGCTAAGGGTCACCGTCTCCCCGACATTCGGTTCGACTTCGGGAATTGTGACCGTAACGTCGTTCTGTTGTGCGGACGCCGTCCCTGGAAGCAGTCCAGAAATAGCGAAAACAGCCAGAATGGAGAGAAAAGAAAAGACAGTCGCAAAGCGAGAGGTCATAACAACACTGGCGTGGCTGATGAACAGCTAGTGCAAGGGGCCCCAACAACCAAGGGGGTTTGAGGAGCGCGAACTCCTCAAACCCCCTTTGGGGTTCTTCGAGGAACGTCAGTCCGAGCTTAGCGGACAACGGTCATCTTCCCACTCCGCGTCTGGACGTTGTCGCCCATCTCGACCCGGGCGCGGTAGAAGTACGTGCCCGAGGAGAGGTCCGACCCGTCGATGCGGACCGTGCGACCCGTGCCGGCGGAGAGTTCGCCGTTGTAGGCCGTCTTAACCTTCCGACCGAGGAGGTCGTAGACCTCGACGGTCACGGACGCATCCTTCGGCAGGTTCATGTTCATGGTCGCCGACTGCCGGAAGGGGTTCGGGAACGTGCCCTCCAGCGCGAACTCGTCCGGAATCGAGACGATGGACTTCTCGTCCAGCTCCTTGGCCGAGCTCTCGTTGATGGCCACATTTCCGCCCATCGTCAGCTTGGCGTCGGAGTCCTTCCGCTGGAGTTGCAGCGTCGCGACCTCTCCGACCATCGCCAGCGGCGTGGTTCCGGCCATGGAGATCTTCAGCGTGCCGTCGTCGGACACGTGGTGGACCGCGCGCCAGTCACCCGGCACGTTGGTCTTCAGGCCCTGCACGCTGATCTTGTCCGGATCAATCTCCGTCTCGACCTCGATGGCGCGGATCGAGCCGTAGGACTCATTCCAGACCGCCTGGTCGATCGTCAGTGGCAGCGACAGCGTCGATCCGTCGCTGTTGGCGTTCTGCTTCCGCGTCACGCTGCCCCAGGCGAAGGCCGCTTCGCCCTCACTGGAGGAGGCCTCAGAGGACTTGCTGGCCAACGCCGGCTGCGAGCCATCGCAGGACGGTTCGACGGGGAAGCAGTCGATGTCGCCGACTGTGCGGCGCAGGATGAGTGACGCGTCGAAGGCGCTAATGTCTCCGTCGCCAGAGACCTCGGCCTGCGTCTTCTGGGCGTCGATCAGGCTCGTCTTCCCGGCCACGTAGTCCAGCGTCGTCATGGCGTCCTGCGCCGTGACGCTGAGATCCAGGTTCACGTCACCGTAGAGGGGCACGATCGAAATCGTGCTGTCTCTCGCCGTCGCCGGCGGCTCGCCCTCATTGAAGACCATGTTCGTCAGGTCCAGGGTGACGTCCCCGAGGTCCGGCTCACCCTGAGCGTCGACGGAGACGAGCGTACCGTCACCGGTGATGTCGAAGAGCTTCGGACCGTTTCCGGTCGTCGGCCCCTGACCATCATCGGCCGCCACGATGGTCACGGTACCCGACTCGTTGTCGATGTCCGAAGTCAGCGTGAGACCCTCACTGAGCGTACCCTCGGTGACTACATCCTGTACCTGCATCCGGTCGGGGTTGTAGTCCATCGTGAGCTCGTAGGAGAAGACCGCCAGGTCATCGAGACTCTCGACGTTGAAGTCGACGCCGAACTCTTCGTTCGGGTTGACCTCGGCCTGCGTCGGATACGGCGTGACTGCCAGGTCCTCGATCACGTTGAGGATGTACGGCAGTTGCGCGCTCCGGGCCGTCGGGTCGTTCGTCGCGAAGTTGAGGCCGGACTCGTAGGTCCGCTCCTCAAGACCCGACGCGTCAACCGAGAGGTCAAGCGTGTCCGTGGCGTTGGGTTCGATGGTACCTTCCATCGGCTCAACAGCCAGCCAGTCAGCACCAGCGGCAACGCGGGCGTCGTCCACGCCCCACGCGTTGATGCTGAAGGAGTCTCCCTCAAACGTCCAGGCCACGTGGAACTCGTCGGAGCCGACGTCCTCGTTCCGGATCACGACCATCTCGTCGACGGGGCCGACATCCTCGTCCGGATACGTCTCGACCGTGGTCCAGGTCTCGCCACCGTCCCCAGTGGTTTCGAGCCGAAGCTCGTATCCACCCGAGAAGTTGTTGATCTGGTGGGTGAACTGGACGGCCACTCCGCTTCGCCCCTCAGTGTTAAGCTGCGGGGTGACGAAGCGCTGCGTTCCGGCGTTGCTGGGCAGCCAGCAGAAGACCGCTCCCGGCTGGATCTGACCCTCCAAGTAGAAGTCGCAGAAGGATACCTCCGTCGACTCCCAGTTCTCACCGTCGTTCACGCCGGTTCGGAACCAACCTTCCGGCGGGAATTCGCTTCCGCCGAATCCTTCGTCGACGAGCGCATTGGCGTCGTCCGAGAGGATGGGTGCCGTGACGTAGTCAAGCGGGTTGCCGCCTTCGTTGGTCACCGTGACGGTCTCTTCACGCGTCTGACCCACGTACGCCTGCTTCTCGAAGCTCTGCGGGCTGAAGGCCAGCTCGGGCGCCGGGATTCCAGTACCGGTGAGCGAGACCTCGCCGGAGACCTCATCGCCCTCGAACGAAAGCGTGCCCGTGAGTTCACCAGTCGTCGTGGGCGTAAAGGCGACCTCGAAGATTCGGGCATCACCCGGCTCGATCGTGAACGCGGAGTCCGGGTTGGGCGTCACCATGAAGTTGTCACTGATGGATACGTCAGTGATGTTCATGTTGGCCAGCCCGTCGTTCCGGAGCGTCACCATCTGGGTCGCCGTGGTGTCGTTCACGAACGTCGAGTCGTATTCGAGCGAGCTCTCCGAGAGGAAGAGGATCGGCTCGGCTTCGACCGTGAGGCTCACCGGCAGCGACTCGCTCGGCTCACCCTGCAGCTGCGTGCCCACAATGCTGATCTGGGCGCTGTAGTCACCCTCGACCTGCTGGCTGGCGTCGTACTGAGCCTCCAGCGTCAGGGTCGCGCCAGCCGGAAGCACGCCCTGCTCCAGGTTGGTGGCGAGCCACGGGATGCCCGTGCTGGGCGTGGCGAGCCACGTGAGCTCGTTTCCACCACCGTCCGGGAAGGACCCGATCGCCGTGGTATTACCGGTCTCCCGGTTGACCTGCCGCAGCGTTCCGGCATTGCAGCCGAAGAAACCGCAGTCGTGGAGCGCCGCCATGAGAATCTGACCCGTCTCGCCGTCCCAGGTCATGCTCTGGGCGAAGTTGGCGTTAATGCCCGTCGAGCCGAGCACCTCCGATTCAGCCGTCTCTAGGTCGACGGTCACAATCTCGTCATCGACGATCTCGTGGGCGTATCCTGTGCCCTGATCATCGATCGCGAAGGCGACGACGAGGTCTCCGGGATCCGCGAAGGTCCCGACAGGGGTAAGCTCCGCATCGTCCACGTCGAGCTCGTAGAGGCGATTCGTATTATTCTCGCCGCTGGTCACGTACGTCGTACCCGACGTGGGATCGGTCTCGAGATCCGTCCAGGTAACATCCGAACCTACCGGATCAAGCTGACCAACCGTCTCCACCGTTCCGTCGTCGAGAACGTAGGTCTTCAGCTCGTTGCTACCGTTCTCGATCCAGTAGATCTGGTCGTTGTCGGCGAACGCGAAGTTTCCGGCGAAGGAGTCCACGAAGTCGTCGAGAGCAGTGAACGACCCGGGAGTGCCGATGTCGAAGGACACGATGTTCTCGCCGAGGAAGTCGTTGGCGTAAGCCGTCACACCCACGGGGTCATTGAGCTCCGTGTTATTGAAGAACCGTTCGATCGCGCTCGGCGCGCCACCCTCACCCTCCGGGGCAGGCTTCAAGGACGGCTCAACCTGCGACGGCTGGACCGGCCGGTTTTGGATCGCTCGCCAGCGGCGGAGCTTCTCGTCCGTCAGCTTCGGCTTGAGATCCAAGCTGTTATTGCTGCCTTCCAGACTCTCGATGACCACGTCGAACGGCAGGCTTTCGGAGAACTCGTTGGTGACCATGAACTCGTCGGTCCCCGTCGAGTCCCCGGTCGTCAGGTCGATGGTCTCGTCGAGCGAGTCCGGCTCGATAGAGACGAACGGCACGCCCTGACCCGTGAGACCAACCTCCTGGTCCCCGGCACTGCTCGCAAGTGAGAGGGTACCCTCGAACGTGTCCGAGTCGTCCGGCGCAAAGGTAACCGGGACGCCCATGCTCTCGCCCGGATCGAGGACAAAGTCGCTATTGTCCACGAGGGTGAACGCCTCACCACTGACCTCCAGGTTCGCGACCTGAAGAATGGCGTCGTCACTCTCATTCGTGATCGAAAGCGTGTCCGTCTGTGACGTGCCCGCGAAGACTTCACCGAAGGCAAGCGGGTCGTCGGAGAATCCGATCGCCGGGTTGCCTTCGACGGTGAGCGTGACCGGCACGTTCGTGGTCGGAGTGGCCGGATCATTGCTTTCGACCACCACGTCAGCGAAGTAATTCAGACCACCGAGGAGGTCGTCTCCTTCCTCGAAGCCCGACGTCTGGTAGCTGGCCGTCACGTCCTGCGACCCGCCAGACTCGACCTCGCCTTCCGTCGGCTCGACGGTGAGCCACTGCGGGATCGCGTCGATCGACGTGCCAACCCAGCCGAGCTGATTGGTACCGCCCGGACTGTTCGCGCCGAGCACACCAATGAGCTCCGTGCTTCCGGTCTGGCGATCCACAGAGCGGAATTCGGCCTGGAAGCTCGCGGCGTTGAACGCCGTCATGAGCATCACCTGGTTCTTCGTATCCCAGGTCAGGCCCTGCCCAAAGTTGGCGTCGAAGCCGATGGATCCAACCTCTGTGATCGCACCGGTCTCTTTGTTGATCTCGTACAGCACGTCGGCATTGAGGCCGTAGCCGTACATCTGACCTTCGCCGTCAACGGCGATGTCGATCATGAAGTCGATCCCGAACGAGCCAATGAACTCTGCCTCAGGAGCATCAGGGTTCAGCTCGTAGAGCCCGGTGCAGGTGTTGACGTACACCGTTCCGTCGTTCGGATCCGTCGTCATGCCGCACCAGTCTCCGCCCTCAGATGGGCTGACAGTACCGACCTCCGTGATTTCACCCGTTTCCACGTCAATCTTCCGCAGGACATTATCGATGCTGAGATCCCAGACGAACGAGGCGTCGTCGCGGGGGAAGTCACCAGCGTTCGGGAATCCACCGGGATAGGCACCTCCGATCGGGTTCAACTCCTCGGGATTATTCCCCAGGAAGGAAACGAACTCCGTCGCATCCCCGGAATTCACGCCGTAGTAGACCGTTTCTCCGAGTTCCGGCTGGTAGACCATTTCCTGAGGCTTCTCCACCGTGGGCTCGCCATTCTCCGGCGGTGCGCCCGCGGACGTCTCGTACTTGCCCATCGGATAGTCGTCGGCCGTGGCGGGTTCACCTCCCAGGTCTCCCAGCGGGTCGGCAATCGCGGTGCCGCCAACCTCGGGGGTAAGGGAGAAGTCAAGCGTGCCCGCGCCTTCGTTCAAGATCGCGAGGATGTCCTCGCCGGACTCTCCAGTGGCAAGCGTCTTGGAGAGCGAGTCCGGATCGGTGCCGACAATCGGAGCCGCGTCCGTCGTGGCCGACGGCACGTTGGAAAGATCCGAGGTATTGCCGGCGAAGTCCGAAGACTTAATGGCGAAGAAGTACTCCGTGTCCGGCGTCAGTCCGCTGACAGACGCAGAGTCAGGCTCTCCCGGCTCCGAGGGCGTCGGCGGATCGTCCAACTGCTGGGCGTTCTCGAAGTCCGAATCGTTTTCGATCGGGTCGGTGGAGTACCGAATGTCGTAGCCGGCAGCCGGGTCACCGCCAGGCGGATCGTTCGGCGCCGTCCAGCCGAGGTCCACGCTCGTGGGCCCTGTCGGAGCAGCTCCCAGATCGGTAATGGCCTCTGGCGCTGTCTCGTCGTCCGTGTCAAACTGGAAGGACGCGATGCGGGTGTCCCAGTTGAACTGGCCGCTGATGTCCGCGCCGTACTGGTGAGTTCCCCAGAACTCCGTCTGGTTGGAGGGGTCTACGTCGAGAGCGCTGTAGTCTCCCCAGCGAGCGGTTCCCCTCTGAGAGGCATCGCCCGCAATGATGGTCTCCTCCTGGAACGTCATCTGTCCCAGGGGCGCCCCCTGCGGCCGACCCGTGTAGCGGATCGCCGGATTCTTGTCGTTGCTGCTGACGGTATAAATCAGCCCGATGGCGCCATCTTGGTTCATGGCGATGCTTCCCATCCAGCGGTTGAGTCCGTCGTCCGGAGCGAAGGTGCCCTGCTGGTAAATCTCCCAGTCACCGTTCTCGTTTTCGTCGCGGAACTCGTACCAGCGAATGCCCGCCGTGCCTTCGCCGTCCGCGTCGACCGTGTGGTTCGTAACCATCGCCTGATAGTCACCCATGTCGCGGAACTGGAGCCGCTGCATCAGGCGACCGGCGAGGTCTTCGAGGTCCGGCCCGTTTGGCTGCGGGACGCACCGCCCGCGGAAGGCATCACAGAGCTGCGAGTCGAACGGCTCGGTTGACAGATCGGCGATCTGCTCGAAGGTCGAGTTGTCGGGATTCTCGAAGTCCGGCGTCAACTCAAAGATCTCGAACGCATCCTGCGCAATCTGCCCAAACAGGCCGCCAGGGGCCGGGGACGGCACGGGGCCGTCAATGTCAGCCGGCATCAAGGTGAACCAGTTGGAGTTCGGGCCAAACAGAATCGTCGTTGCGTCCGGCTCGCCATCGATCATGGCGTCTCGGTCGTGGGCCGCCACTTTCCCACCGGTAAAGCCGCCGTCGAACATGTTGTAGGACGAATAATAGGCATCCGGTCCTACGCCCAGCTTCGGGTAGTCATTGTTCGCCGTGTCGCTAATTTCGAACGCGTACCGGTACCAGGACCCCGTCGGGTCACTGGTCTGCGAGATGGCCACACACTCGAAACTGCCAGGGGTATTCCCCTGGAAGTTCATGTAACTGCTGATCCAGCGTTCGGCCTCCTCGTCGTACAGGGTGATGACATCCCCTGTGTTGTTGTTTTCGCAGGTGCCCCCGAAGCCATTAAAGATGGCGTTGTTCTCAAAGGGGCCAAGGACCTGCTCACCCGTTTCCTTATCATACACGGCGTAGAGCAGGTTCACCTCCTGCAGGATGTATTCCTCCCCAACGTCGACTTCCGGGTCGGGGGGAGCGAGGCGACCTCCAATAATGGGCTCATTGTCGGTAACGCCCAGGCCGTCGTAGTTCGCGGTCGGCGGATTCGCGGGACGATTCCCACCCGTCATCTGCCGAACCGGATCTTCACCAATGTTGCGGTTCGGCCTGAAGCGCTGCGGGATTTCGCTGTTCGGGATTTCGTACCCGTCTTCCTTTGCCGACGCGCCCGCTTCTCCTGCCTCAATCGCACTCAGGGACTCAAGTGTGTCCATGCGCGTGGGGGTGATGACCTCAACGTCTCCGGCATCCTGTCCCCAGGCTGGCGTTGCAATGAGAAGAAGGGCGAGGGCAATACTCGTAATCCAAGTATAACGTAACGGATTATCGTACATCATGGCGGGTGATTTTTTCTAAGCGGCAATTATCGAGGATCAGCAGCGACGAGGAGAGCTCGCCGCTAGAGCTTTCACCATTCGCACCAAAATGTGTGGAGCGGCCGGCTCACCTGTAAATTCGTGACGGTTGTGTAGAAAGCACCGGCAAAATGCACCCGCAATAAACCCCCCCGCGAATCGAATTTCAAGCGGAAGAAACGGAGATAACGTCGGGATTATAATCCAGAACCCAAAAATTGATGTCGCCATAACTTCTTGCGCGACAAAGGATTACGCACTTCAAAAACACAGTATAAAGGAAGGTACTCCATTACCTTACAAGAGTAAGGTGTCTTCGGATGACCACGTTCGATCCGAATAGCGCCCCAAGCCTCGGTAAAAATGCCCGGTTTCGCCGGACAGAGACAGCAGATTTGGCTGAACTCCCAACCTGGGCCTCTTCGGCAAGCGTTTTGCCCAATTATCTGGCGGTTGAGACACCCTCAGGACAGTGCGCATTTTGCCGTCCGGATTGCTGGGACGGAGGCGGTTTCCCGGCCAGTTTGGGGGAGACGTGCTTCAGCGACTCGGAATGGATCCCGGACATGGGACTTGCCGCGGTGGAGATGAATTGAGCGACAACGTTCTTAGCTTGGGGGGCACCCGACAGTCCGTCGCGGCCGGTCCGACGCACCGCAGGCATTACTGAGGACACCAGTGGGCCATACCGTTCCTCCCCAAAATTCAGCACGCATCGGTGGATCCGTGCGCCGCGGGGAGCGGCGTTTCAAGAATTCGCAGCGCGCGAGCAGGTCTATTCAGTCAAAGGCGTAGTGCTTGAACGCCTCGACCCCACAATTGGGATAGACCCGACCGGGCGTAGTCGTAAAGTCGAGGTCTTTGATCCGCGGATCGGGCGCCTGCAGTCGGACGACCAGCGCCAGATACACGTTCGGCGCCATGCAATCCACCTTCACGGATGCGACGATGGGATACCAGGCGTCCTCGATCGCAATTCCGCGCCGGGCGAGAGCGCGCAGGATCGTTTCCGGCTCGCTTTCCTCACTAAATTGTTCGCTCCGACCGTCGAAGATTAGGTAGTACAGCGTCTCGCCCGATGCGGCCGTGTCGGCGACCACTGTATCCTGCGGAGCTCGATTGACCGCCTTCGGGACCTCTTTCGCCAAGACCCGGGTCGGTTCTGGAATTGTATCTGTGACGGCGCGGTCGGAGGCCGCTGGGCCAGGCAGGGGCATCGCAAGCGTCACGGCGAGCATCACGAGCAACATGAGACCTGTGGTGTATCGAAGAAGTGGTGGCGGAGGGGAGAACTGGGCAGTGCCGGTGCAGGAGGTACCGGCCCGCCCCCGGCGGCGGAGGCCGCAGCCGGGAACGGGCGCGCGGGGAACCCTCCTGTCGTATACTACCGGACGTCACCCCGATGCCGATTCACCGACATTGGAATACATCGGAACGAGACGACCGCGTGCTCTCCATTATTCACAGTCCTTGGTCTCGGTACCGTTGTCCGCGAAGTTGACCTGGTCGGTCGAGAACCGGTCCATCTCGATGAGGTGGTAAGGGATGACCGACGAACCCGACACGGAGCAGTTCGGCCCTGGCTCGATTTCCGTCACGAAAAAGCTCATCAGTGTAGGGTTCGTGTCCCGCGTGACGCTCGCGATCTCTGCTTCGTATCCGTCATTCGGCCGTTCGCCAAGCATTGCCACCACGACGAGCTTCTGCGAGAAGTCAATATTCGGCGCTTCAGCGTTCTCTCCATGCAGGTCCTGCCAGAACGACTGGAACGCGCTCTGATCACGGATGACCCGTTCCATGCCGTCTTCGAATCTGCCCTTCGCTTCTTCGCTGAGAGCCGACGGCTCAACGTGGGACTGCTCGACGGTTTCATACGAGAGGGGCTCCGTGGGTGCGTTGGGGCCCGTCGGTCCCTCTTCGCTCGACGAGTTGCAGCCTGTGGCAACCATTAGGAATGTGAGGGTCAGAACTGGAAGCACGACGCGTCGCGTGAGCGAACGGAATACGGAGTAGCTCATAATCGGATCTGGATTTGTGAAAAGTACTTCGCGCAGGACAATTCTAACTCCTCCCGGAATTTCCCAGAAACGGCGGGGCGTTCAGCGAAAAATCTCAAGCCGAAGGACGTCTGGACTCGACGTCCAACCTCTAGCCTGTTCAACGAGGAGTGTTATCGCTCGGACAGAAACGGCTACGGCAAAACTCCCGGTGTTCGAAGTAGGTCGGATAAGACCCGCAGTTGCCCTTCTTCAACACCAGAACGGGGCTGTACACCCAAATTCTTCGCACGAGGGCCCGTGAAATTTCCATTTAGTGAGGATCTCCACCGTCAAACCACGGCCCTGAGGCTCCGCATCACGTCCCTAAAGCGGATTCGGGGCGTCAATTATTGTCCGGGTGCTCGTGCTTGTCCGCAACTGGACCCTCGCTTTCTGCTCATTTCATCCGTTTTCATGGCCCACACTGCCTGCCGCACCCCCCTTGATTCCTCACGCTTCGAGGCCTTTGGGGGGCCGTCTGGAACTGGAGTGACGACGTCGCAGCGGTCATCCAGACGCAGGCGACCTGGTGGCGGGTGAGTATCGAGCCGCGTACGTCCGCCCGAAGCGGTCGGTGGCTTCTACACGGATTCGGTTGGCGTCGGGATTGACGGGGGCGTAGTAGAGGTGTGCGGTCGGCTGGGGCTCGACCCACGGGTGCTTCTCCGGCTGGTCGTCGCCTTCGTGCAGCCGCCGGCTCACCGGGTCGACGCCGACGCGGCGGTCCATGCTACCGGTGCGGATGCCGTCCTCGTACCACACCACCGTCCATTCGTCCGTGGCGTCCCAGACGTTGGCGATAAACTCGGTGGGCGACGACGGATCGGCCCCCGCCGGATACGTCCGCATCTGATGGTCTCCCTCGTGCCCGGTAGCCTTGTAGTGCCACTCGATGGAGGTACCGTCCACCTCATAGACCGCGTAGCCCTTCGGCGTCCCGTCGTAGCAGACCGGGCCGGTCCACCATGCGCCGCACACCGTGCCCACGACATGCTCGTGCGGGCCGTCGGCGAATCGGTGCTCGTTCTCGTGAACGTGCCCGCTCACGATGTGCGCATCGAAGGGGTCGAGCAGTTCGTAGAGCGCGGCCCGGTTGGAAATCTGGCCGCGGACCGAGGGACTCGCCTCTCCGCGCCGCTGGTACGTGGTGCTGAGCGCGGGGATGTGGGTGAGCACAACGACGGGCCGCCCATCGTCGACGAGCGCGAGGTCCTGCTCCAGCCAGGCGAGCTGGGTGGCGTCGAGGTGGCCGAAGTAGTCGTCCGTCTCCTGCCCAAAGCCGTCGCTGCCGGGCCAGTACACGTCGTCGAGCACGACGTAGTGGACGGCCCCACGGTCGAACGAGTAGTACTCGGGGCCGAAGTGCCGCCGGAAGGTGGCCGTGGAGCCCGGATCGGCGGGCGCGTCGAAGTTGAGGTCGTGGTTCCCCACCACCTGCACGAACGGGAGCCCCATCTGCCGGACGGCCGCCTCGTAGCCGTCGAAGAGCGACAGGTCGTCGAACACGAGGTCGCCCCCGCCCACCCCGAAGACGGGCTGGTCGCCGAGATCTTTCGCCGTCTCGCGGACATCGGGCACCGCCTCCTCCTGGAATTGCTGCACCTCCGCCTCCGTCCGCACCTGCGGGTCGGCCAGGAAGAGGAACGCGTGCTGCTCGTCGTCGCGGTCGAGGGGCGCGAGCCGGAACGACGCCTCCGCCGCGTTGCTACCCGCAGCGTCGAGCGGCTGGTAGAAGCGGGCCGTCCCCGTGTCGTGGGTGGGCAGCCGGTATCCGCTCGGCACCGAGAGGTAGACGAAGGGCCGTCGGGGCGACGCCATCAGTTCGTAGCGGCCGTCGGCGTCGGTCTGTGTGACGGTGACGCCGTCGGTCACGGGCACGCCTCCGATTCCACCATCCGGCCCCGATACGCGGCCGGTGACGGTGACGGCGCTGGTGCGAAGGGAATGCGGCGCCGCGGGAGACACGCCGGGCAGGCTGAGGGCGGCGCCGGTGAGGCCAAGAGCTTTCAGGAAATCGCGGCGGGTGGACGGCATGGCGACAGGGAATCAGGCGGTGGGAAACAGCGTAGCTACAAGATGCAGCATCGCGACGGAGAAAATCATCACCCCGGCGTTATCGTCGCCCATCACCCGACCTCCCGAGGCTGAGTTCCAACTGTCCTTGTGCTTCTCACAGATTCATTTAGGAACGCAGCGGGGGCGGTACGGGTGTTGAGTACACGATTCGGACACACATCATCCGCACATCCCTCTACTCCTGAATGAGCGAGGAATTCCTTGAGCAAGATGTCCGCTACGTGAAGGGCGTCGGCGAGAAGCGGGCCGACGTGTGGGCCGACACCCATGACGTCCGCACGGTGCGCGACCTGCTCCACTTCTACCCCCGCCGCTACCTCGACCGCACCACAATCACGCCCGTGGGGCACCTTCAGGAAGGCCCTGATCCGGTCACCGTCGTGGGCACCGTGCAGTCCACGAGCGTCGTGCCCGGAAAGAACCAGAAGCGATTCGAACTCGTCCTGCAGGGGGAGCAGGGTGGGCGCATGAAGTGCACCTGGTTCCACGGCCTCGGGTGGGTGCGCAAGGTGTTCGACGAGGGGGATCGCGTGGCCTTCCACGGAAAGGTGGAGAAGTACGGCCGCTGGTTCTCGATGACGCACCCCGACTTCGACCGCCTGAACGACGACGGGGCGATCCTCGATACCGGCCGCATTGTGCCGCTCTACCCGGGCGGCGAGGCCATGAGCAACGTCGGCCTCACGAGCCGATCGGTCCGCCGCATCCTCTACCACCTGTTCAAGGAGCACGGCCTGAAGCTGACGGAGACGATGCCCGACTGGATCGTGGACGAGCACGACCTGATGGAGGGGCGCGTGGCGCTGCGGGCCATCCACTTTCCGAAGAGCCAGGCCGAGCTGGCCGACGCCAAACGGCGCCTCAAGTTCGAGGAATTGTTTTTCATCCAGCTGATGCTCGCCCAGATGCGGCAAGAACAAGAAGAGGTGGCCGGCCCGGAGTTCGAGGATCCCGGCGAGCACACCCGCGAGTTTGTGCGCGAGGTGTTGCCGTTCGAGCTCACCGGCGCCCAAAAGCGCGTGTTGCGTCACATCATCGACGACACGCAGTCGGGCGTGCAGATGAATCGCCTCCTGCAGGGCGACGTGGGCAGCGGCAAAACGGTGGTGGCCGTAGCGGCCATGATGCATGCCTATGACAGCGGCTACCAGAGCGCCTTCATGGCCCCCACCGAGCTCCTGGCCGAGCAGCACTACCAGAACCTGATGGGGTACCTCCGTCCCATGGGCTTGATGCCGCATCTGCTCGTGGGCGGGCAGCCCAAGTCGGAGCGGACGGCCATCCTCAAGGACCTGGAGGAGGGCCGCGTGCCCGTCGCCATCGGCACGCATGCGCTCATTCAGGACGAGGTCGAATTTGAAAACCTCGGCCTCGCGGTCGTCGACGAGCAGCACCGCTTCGGGGTCGCCCAGCGGGCGGAGATGTTCGAGAAGGGCACCCAGCCGCACATGCTCCTGATGACGGCCACGCCCATCCCCCGCTCCCTCGCGATGACGCTCTACGGCGACCTCGACGTGTCGAAGATCGACGAGATGCCGCCGGGCCGCAAGCCGGTCGACACGCGCCTCCGGGCCGACAAGCGGCGGGGCGAAGTGTATGCCTTCCTGCGCGATCGGCTGGAGCAGGGCGAGCAGGCGTACGTGGTGTATCCGCTCGTGGAAGAGAGCGAGAAGATGGACCTGAAGGACGCAGAGAGTGGTGCGGAAGACCTCCAGGAGCAGTTTCCGGATTTCACCGTCGGCCTCGCCCACGGCCAGCTGCCGTCCGACCAGACGGAGCAGACGATGCAGCGCTTCAAGAACGGCGAGATCGACATCCTGGTGGCGACCACCGTGATCGAGGTAGGTGTGGACGTGCCGAACGCGACGGTCATGATGATCGAGCACGCCGAGCGGTTTGGCCTGAGTCAACTGCACCAGCTCCGGGGTCGGGTGGGGCGGAGCGAGCAGCAGAGCTACTGCATCCTCATGGCGAGCTACAAGCGGAGCGAAGAGGCCAAGCAGCGCCTTCAGGCCATGGTGCGCACGAACGACGGCTTCGAGATCAGCGAGACGGACCTTCAGCTCCGCGGTGCCGGCGACTTCTTCGGCACACGCCAGAGCGGCATGCCGGACCTCAAGATCGCAGACATCACGGAGGACACTGCGATCCTGGAAGATGCCCGGAACGCCGCTTTTGCGCTCGTGGAGCGGGACCCGCACCTCCGATCCGACGACCACGAGCGGCTCCGCCGCCGCTATGAAGACTCCTACGCGGAGGACGGGCTTGGCTTCGCGCGAGTGGGCTGATCGGAAGGGCCTCGAAATGTCACAGGGTTACCGCATGCTAATACGTATTCCGTATAACGACCTCCTCGCGGGCGATCGGGGTAGGTACCGCCCCTCGGCGCAGGGACCACCACAATCATCCCTCACGGCCGGACGTGGGCGCAGACGCTGGGCGTCCTCTTGCAAAAATTCTGACCGACCGCGTCAGCGCGCCCCCACCTCGTCTGCCCCCGAGGCGGGGATTTTATTCTTCTGGTTGGGACCCTCCGGCACCGCCGTTCAGCGGAATGGTATCGACCCGTCGGAATCGGCTCGCGTCTCCTTTCTTCCCAGCCGGTTCTCCAAGGATTCCTTCGCCGCTGGTCTGGATGCGGCCCGGGCCGACGCCCTCCTCTTCGTAGAACTCGGTGACTGCCTGCGCCCGGGCCTCCGAAAGGGCTTGCCCGTTCGGCTCACTCGGGGCGGCAAAGCCCTCCACCCGAACCGGCAGGCTGGGGCATTTCAGGAGCACCTCGACGTTTTCCCGGAGCTTCTTCTCCGCGGCGCTGGAGATTCGGCTCGACCCGCGGTCGAAGTACACCGAATTGAATTCGCGAATCGTTTCGCAGATCGCAGGACGAACCCGTTCGACTCGGACGATCAGAGAGTCTCTATCCTCGCCGTCCTGGTTGGAGGCGACGAGCCGGACAGGATATCGGCCCGGCTCTTCGTAAGTGTGGGTGGGTGATGCACCGGTTCCGGTTTCGCCATCCCCGAAGGTCCACTCGTAGGTAATGGGAGAGGCCCCCTCGACAGTGCTCTCGAACCGAACAGGGTCGCCCTCCTCGGCTGGGTTAGGCGTTGCGTTGATGGAGAGAATGCGAGCAGGTCGAGGCGGGGAGAGCACCTCCACAGAAAGAGAGTCGCGTGCCTGCCCGGCTCCATTCCGTGCGGTGAAGACCACGTCGTAGGTCCCGGGCTGATTGTAAACGTGGGACGCTGTGCGCCCGGATGCGGTGCGCCCATCTCCGAACGCCCATCGGTATGTTAGCGGGCGGAGGGCCTTTGCCTCGTTGACGCGGGCGGCAAAGGTGGCTGACTCACCGACCTCCACTTCGGCTGGTCCTTCCAGTGCAATTATCCGAGGCGGCACTGCAGGTCGGCTGAACGTGTACTTGACACCGATAGACGGCAGAGCGCTGAGTGCATCAAACGGATCCCCACCGTCGATGCCATCGGTAGCTTCATCATCGAATGTGATATTGACACGTCCCTCTAGAAACAGCGACATCCGACCGCTCAAAGACACGTCGAGCCCCCCCCCGATGAGAGGGCCAACTCCAGGGGAAAGTCCGCCAAATGATGCGTTAACGCCTGTATCGAGGTACGGACTGACGATCCATCCCTTGGCTCCAATCATATAGCGACCTAGCAGCTGGATCGTGTGCCGTGCCGTTCCCAGGTCACCTCCCCGTCCGATCAAGCCATCAGTAGTCGTAAACGGGACACCCGAAACGAATGGGTACTGGCCGAATTGGTACCCCAATCCAATGCCCCACGCTGGCGAAAATTGATAGCCCACCTCCCCAGCGAGCATGTAGGGGAAGACCTCTCCGTCTGTAAACTTTCTGGTGTCGAAGAATTCTTCCAGTTCCGTGGTATTGTCAAGTTCAAGGGTGCCATTATTGCCTCCAGCGTAGTCGGATAGCCCCCCTCCAAATTTCACGTAGAAGGTGTTGCCGGCTCGAAAAGGCTGAGCTTCGACGGGTACTACCGCCCCAACAACCCCGGCCAGAATCGTGAGCAGGCAAAAGAAGCGCAGTGTCCTGGCAGCGGTAGTAGCAAAGACACGACTGGGAGGAGGCGTGGTATCACCGAAGCTCATAATACTTTTAGAAATGTGCGGGGCGATTGCGCGAAGGCATAAGTGCGAACGGAGCCAAAAAACGCTCTGTGCGGGTCGGAAGCAGACTTGTATAAAGGAATAAAGGAGCGACAGCCCGTCAGCTCTGTTTCGTGACGCTGCGCCCCCCTACGTCCCCCTATGCATTCGCTTCTCGTGCCTGTAGCAACCACTATTTTCCGAATGGTGGCCGACATTTACAACTACTGGATTGGGGTCTGGCAGTAGGCGTTGCCGGAGGAGCTGTTTCACGTTGTATTTGCCCGGCGCGGATGGGTCAACTTCGCGAACCTGGCTCGCTTCAATCTGCTCTGTGAACGATCCTTTCAGCGTCATCTCTAGAAGGCGTCTCGCTGGGTGTAGTTCAATCTCACAGTTTTGCGGGTGCGCTCCACCCCGCGCCCATCTGGAAGAGAAGCTCGTTTAGCGTGTTCAGCTGTAGCTTTCTTCCGAAGAGTGGAACCGCGAATGGGACCGAGAACAGTTTTGCTCAACGGCAGCTGGAGGCACGAGGCAGGGGCGCGGTCTTTGGGGTGATCGTGAACCGAGGCCGTCGGTCCCGACAGCTGTCGAGGATCGACGCTACGCAGACTCATCGGAGTTGTCTCAGAAAGCCTCGAAGGAGTATTTTCGGATTGACTTCTGCGGACAGAGGGTCTGAAACCTGACAGGGTGGCTCTCGGAAGCGGAGGTGTCGATCGCCCACTGGGTTAGACGGCCATTCTGCAAAGACTGGGATCTGCGACAAGCTTCGCTGACTGGCTTACCAGTCTGGCGTACTGCCAGTCATAAAACCAGTGGAAGGGCGTTCTTTACCTGTGTGCGGATCTTTTGGCAGGGATCCTTTCCGACTGCTGATCCAGAAGGCCGGGGGTCCTTCCCCGTCCCTCCGTACCTATTTTGTAGAGACGGATGTAATTTTTGAGGGGAGAAAGATGTCGCTCCTGCGCACGCGATGCGATGCTCCGCACCCGACGCCTCAGTGTGGAAGTGGCGAAAGGGAGCCCACAGTGCCGCCGAAAAACGCCCCTCTCGGCCCTGGTCCACTCGTACTCGCGGCCTGGGTTTTCGGGCTCAACCGTCCCTTTGAGGCACTGATCGAGAACCCGCTCTCGCCGATTTTGGACAGTTCCATTGGCTACCTCCAGGGCCTCGGCGTCCAGTCGTCGGTCCAGATCGGTGCAGTCGGCTCCCTCTGCTTCACCGCGAGGGCTTTCGAGCCATTTCCCCATAACTCTTTCTAATCTTTCTAAGAGTAGGGAGCAACTGGGAGAGGATCCTGCGAGAACGCGCAGGACGTATGCCGCCATATTCCCTCAACACTATTTTTTGGTGTAGCTTATGGAGCATGAGGCACGAATCTTGTGGATTATTTTGAGACAGAATATAATCCACAGGCACAGTGCCAGTGATGCTGTCTCGGCTCCTACGCTCAGTTGCAATTGCATTTATCGGCGCAAGCCTCTTCGTGCCTATTGCGGAGGGGCAGACGTTCACCTACGCCGAAGAGTGTATCTCGAAGGTGGACAACGCAACCGTTCACGTGCCTGCGGAGGCGGACTCGCTTCCCGGGGGGACCCCCATTGAGGCGGGCGATACACTTGCCGTATACACCGCGCAGGGGACGTGTGCCGGGTACGGGGTCTGGGAGGAGGGAAACGGGACGACGTTTGCCGCGGCTGGTTCGGATTCCCTCGACATCACGGATGACGGGTATTCGATCGAGGAAGCTCTCAAGTTTGAGGTGTTCGACGTTTCGGCCGGGAAGGAGACCGACATTGGATCGGGCGCCACGTTCGCGCCGTGCGACAGCCTTGGGGTTCCTGTCTGTGCCGAGGGGAGGTACGAGGATGGAACGTTTCACCAGGTCTCAGACTTCCGGGCTGACTCGACGATGACAAAAACGCTCACGCTGGCGGACGGCTGGAACTTCATTTCGATTCCTGTGCAGTCGGATCTGTCGTTCGAGGCCCTGCTGCCAACGTGCACGTCTGGGTTCTTCTACACGCCGGGCGAGGGATACACGACGATTGAAGGGGACGAGACCCTTCCGGTGGGGACGGGAGCGGCGGTGCAGTGCCAGGCGGATACCACGAGCGTGACGGGGACGACTGTTTCCCCCACGATTGAGGTGGAGGCGGGGTGGAACCTTATTGGAAGCGTTGAGGATACCGTGGATGTCGAAAACATCACCACGACCCCGAGCGGGATTCTGTCCTCGGACTTTTTCCGGTTGCCCCCGGGGCAAGGCTACGAACCCGCGGCGAGCCTCCATCCCGGCGAGGGATACTGGATCAAAGTCTCGGAGGCAGGAACCCTCGACCTATCGGGCGGATCGGCTCCGCTTGCCAGATCGTCCAAGGCAGCGGACGAGTCGGCAGAGGCTCATCATCTCGTATTTGAAGACGCGAGCGGACGCCAAACCAAATTGCTATTGAAGGAAGGGCTGACCCCTGAGCAACGGAGTGCCTTTGAACTACCTCCGATTCCCCCGGGAGGCGTATTCGACATCCGATTTGCAAGCGGACACAAGGCGGCGCCACTCGCCTCCGAGGGGGAATTAGAACGCTCGGCGACGAAGCACCGGATGGAGGTTCAGGGCGTGGACTTCCCGATTGAGGTGCGCTTGGAACAGGAGAGTGAGAACAGGCGCTTCGTTCTTTCTACCGAAGATAACGATTTTACGCTTTCGGGAGAACAGACCTCTGTCCAGATTTCGCAGTCCACAGGCCGGTTTGCCGTCGCGGCCGCCCCGAATCCGCGCGAGTTCAGGCTCGGGGCCGTCTATCCCAATCCGATTCGGGGGCAGGCCACATTGGAGTATGCACTCCCGAAAGAGGCCATCGTTACCATCGCCGTATACGACATGCTAGGGCGACGCGTCACGCGCCTGGTGGAGGAAAAGCGCCGGACCGGCGTCTATCAGACCCAGGTAGATGCAACCCACCTTGCGAGTGGAAAGTACTTCGTGCGGATGCAAGCGGGGGGCTTTCGGAAAACGAGACAGCTGACCGTCGTCAGATAAACGCGCCTCCACTGGCTTCGCGCTGGATGCCGAGTCCGGCCCCCAAAGGAAGATCCGCGGTCCACGTTTCCCATGGGGAGGAGACTACTCTTTTCGCATGTTCAAGACGACGGATTGGGTGTCACGAGCCGCCACCTGAACGGTCCGTGCCCTTTCCCCCAGCGAGGGATGGCGGGCGGTCACGGTGTAGGTCCCCGCCTGGAGCTCGGTCTCGTACCAGACATCTAGATCCTGCGCGCGGCGCTCGCCATTTACGTAGATGGTGCCCCACGGATGGACGAGGATGCGGAGATGCCCGGTGAGTGCTTCAAGCGACGCCGTCACCGTGGCGGTATCGCCGGCTCTCACTTCAACGCGTTTCGTGACGGTCGTGTAGCCCGGACGGGAAAACGTGAGTTCGTGGGTCCCCACAGCCACCTGATCGAGTCTCATCGGCGTCGAGCCGACCCCGTACCCGTTGATCTTGACGGCGGTGCTCCCTGGGACCGACCTCAAGGCCAGTCCCCCCATGGCTAATGCATTGGTCTCGTCTTCTCCAGTAGATTCAGGACTCGACGTTTGTTCTCGGCTCGCTTCTGAGGAGGCGATGTCGGATTCCCGAGAGAATTCGTCCGACGACTGCCGCTCGTCCGGGGCCGGATCTGTCCTGGAAGCCGCTGTGGTAGACGGGTTCTGGGAGCCGCTCTCTTCAGGAGGCGATAATGCGTCCTCGCGTCTGAGTTGCGGGGCATACATCATGGACGCGTCGGCGGACAGTGTCAGGACAGTATCGCGATCGACGTAGCCCTCTTCGGTGACGGTTACCAGGTAGGTCCCTGCGGGAAGGCGGTGGTTTTGGACGGGTGTTGTGCCTACCGTGTCGGCCCCGACGATGACCGCTGCCCCCACGGGCTCGGCGTAGATTGAAAGGGTTGAGTACTCGCTGGGGGAGGTGGGGCCGCCCGTGTTTTGCCGGGGGTCAAGCCGCGTCGGTGAGAAATAGATGAGCGCTCCCACCGCGAGGGCCGAAAGTACGACCGTAATGGAGAAGGAATAGCGTCGGAGGAGACCGAACAGGCCCCTCTTCTGTGTGCTCGGCGATCGGTAGGGCGTCCAGGCCGAGGAGCTATGGTCCGCTCGTTCCGCCGACCGATCTCGTACGGACGTTTCTTCGCCTGGCATCGATAAAGGCGAGTTGAGGCGCGATTTGTGAGCGGGGCGAGGTGCGGTGCACACACAAGTGGAGTCCCACGCAATAAGGCAGATTTAATCCACCCTTACATCGAAACGCCTAACATGCTAGGCCCTTCTTTGGTCCGAATCGCACTGCCCGTCCAGTATCGTGGCCCGGGCGGGGGAGCGATAAGTCCTCCGGCCGTCGCCGGAGAGGACGAAAGTGGACTATTCTACCCACGGTGTTTCTGTTGGCGTTCCCCGGCGTTTCCCAGTGTCTTCCTGTCGTGCCCCGCATTGAGCCGGCGATGGCCGGCATACAGATGCGTAGAGGCGCTTCATTCAGGTTAGTGTCGCCGACGACGGCTCTCACTGTCTTCCGGTCCAACGGGCCGTTGACCCGGTTCTGAAAAATGGCCCGGTTTTTCAGGTCGGCGAACCGCTTTCTCTGGGAAGAAGGGACGTAACTAAAGCACATGAGAACACAAGAAGTCGGCGGAGACTCCTGTCGAGGCCGTTTCAGGCGTCTCCGGTCGGATGCTTGGAAGGCTTTTTGTGTTGCGATACATCTGCTGATAGGTGAAGACTCTCCGGCCTAACCTACTGGGCGAACGCATCGGGCAGTCGCCCAACCTTTGGCCCGCTCGGAGAGGGGATGGCCATGGCCACGTACCGGTCTCCTGCGCAGGGCTTACGCGTCGGCCGCCCCGATCCGGGGCAGGCGTTGACCTGCGGCATTTCCGTTGCTCATCGAAACGCGAACAGTGCACAACGTGCCTGATCATCCCCGGCTCTACCACGTCACTTCTGGTTTCCAGAAGATATATATCGAGTCCTCTGGCTACTTTATCGCCTACCAGTCGGGCGACGACGTAAGCTTTCAGTCCGAGGGAAAGGGCTACCTCGTAAAGGACCTCTCTGTGCGATGGTTTTACGGAACCGAGATTGAGAAGCGGTTCTCAGACGAGGTGTATCGAAAGGCCTTCACAAACTTTCATGAGGTCCGGAGTTCGGCCGCTCCGTCGTACAGCGCAGTCGATGAGCTCTTTACCTTGAATCAGGCGCGCAACCTCGCTAATTACCTGGCCAGCAGTTTCGACAACCGGGAGGCACACCATAAAATTGAGCATGGAGATTTCCCGTTCGAACCGGACCAGTCCGGAATCTCCGACGTCCCCGTGGGGGGAATGAGAGATCTATGGATCCTGCCGGAAGTAGAAGGCTACCCGCTCGGGTTCAACGTGTGGGGATTTTACGACCTCAGTCGGCACGAGAAGACGAAGGGACTGACCAGAAACTGAAGTATAGTTCTGAAATTGCCCCCCTTCTCCTCTTCTATGCATACGGTCGTTTCACTTCGTGACGACGACACAATCGAAACCACGACAGAATACGATTGGAACGAGGCAAAATCGAGGTAAACTGTAATGCACGTCTGAGCCGCCGCGCCCTCTGACGGTCGGAGTCCCACCGGTCTCGCCAGAACAGCCCTTCTCGTTTTGCTCGTGGGGCTTATTGGGGCGACCGGACTGACGATCCCGACCGTGGCGCAACCAGTTCGGGCCGGCGACACCTTCTATCTGAAGTTCGGGGCCGAACTCTCCAACTACGCCGAAGACGCTAGCGGCTCCGATTTGGACTCCAACCCGCCCCCCCGGACGTCCCCGGTCCCCTCACCCGAACCGAGGCCGATTTCTACGACGAAGAGGTCGTAGATCCCTCCCGCCTCCGAGCGAGTGGCGAGGGAAGCATCAAAGGGCAAGCCGGGAAGAAAGGAGATACGGGTCGATTCCGCCGCGTCGATACCATCCTCCCGAACGCCCCCGGAACGCCCCATCAGAACGATTGACGCTCGCAGGAATGGTCCGGGACGCCACCACGTCACGGATCCACGGTTGTCGACTGCAGATTCGCCTTCCGCGAACCGAACCCGTTTGGGGAGGGGAGCGGGATAGAGAAACGAGATCCTCCTACCACCCCTCGATTCTTTAGGAGGATATTTTCGTTGGCTCAGCTCTGCCTGGTAGTCGTTCAGATACCCTGGCACATAGCACCACGCTGTCCTTTGCCGCTCCTGTAGGGCTTGTCATTTCCCATTCGGTCATTTCCCATTGGATTGCCCGGTAGTGTCGGGGAGGGATTCTTTCTGACATTGGCGAAGACGGCGACCTGTGGGTTCCCCTCGCTTCTGCCTGTCTCGGGATGATGCGGTAGATCCTTCCCAACTTGACACGAATTTTCTCCACGCGGCGCGGAGAACGGACCTCCGCACGGCAACGCGGACAATCACACAGCCCTCCGCCTGAAGCCACAGCCACGTCACGCACGTCTACACCGACTTAGACGGCCCGCATCCGCGGCAATTTTTGGGGTCGCCGGTCTCCACGGCGAGAAATATCGAGCGATATGCCACGCCTCGCAGCTGGCCAACCCCCTCGCCCCTCGAGATTGTCACGTCGAGCATAGGGGAATTGGAATGGTTTTGGAGACCACAGACCCACCCAGCGATGAACATCGTCAGCGCGAAATCCTGAATGCGCTGATCGAACAGACGCTCAATAACAATCGTCTTTGCTCCAGCGGTTTCTCCAGAATGCCCCACGACGACTCCTTCCTTCCATTTGGCGATGCCCGAGATTCTGATTCCGATAGTCATTCGACCAACGACCTTCCGCCTGAACTTCGTCGTGCCGGGCGAGATGCCTACCGCCGTGGATGGGAGTCGTACCGCGAGGCCGATTGTCCGTTCGGTTTAGAGGACAAGGCTATGCTCGTGTGGTTCTCATTCAACCGGGGCAGTGCACAGAATGCTTTCACGGTAGGTAAGAATTAAAGAGGCAATCTTCGGCACGGCAAGAAACCGCCCGAGTGACACTGCATGAACTCTCACTGGTGGATTTGCCAGGCTAAAGCGCGATTTCAGATACATCCTCGCAAACCACCCCGACTGCCATGAGTGAGCCCTCTTCGACTGTAAATATCACGTTTCAGAGCCCGGCACGGGCAAATCTTTCTCGTTCGCCATCCCGTCACAGCCGGAACCTCGAAGGGGTTCCCGTGTCGACAGCGCGCCAGATGGCTAGGGACTTTACCACCTATCAGCACGAGCCGTCTGCGGTCAATGAGAAGAAGCTATACGAGTACCAACCCTCTGGAAAGGGCCAAACATCTAATGATGAGGTGGTGGTCGCTCTCGACTTCGGGGAAATTGTTACGCTGGAAGTGAACCGGAAACAGGAGCCACTACAACCGCAAGTGGCCTAGCGCCGGTGCCCGAAGTCCGCGGTGCTCTCTCATCCCTTCTGAGTGGTCGCGACAAGTGCCCGGGTTCCTCTTCCCGTAAAACCGCGACCTTCGGTGTATTCGCGCTAGTTGTGCCGTCCATGCTGGCTGTCCCCCTTCCCACCCATGCAAAGGGGGCGGAGGTTCAGTTTCCAATGCCGATGAGCACGATCGCGGCTCTGCCGTAAGCGGTCGACTCGGTCAGCTGCCGTCCTCGGCAAACACACCTCGACCAGAGAATCCACGTCGGCGGCGAAACCGTCGCTCAACGCTCCAAAGCGATCAACGCCCTAACCGCCCCCTCCCAGCCCGAGGTGCCAGAAGATCACGGTCCGTTTCAGCATTTCGGATCCTTCAGCGGTGCAGATTGCGGTCTACGATCTCCTGGGGGCAGGTGACGAGGCTCGTGAATGAACGACTCGACGCCGGTCGCCACGCAGAGCCATTCCCAACGGCCCCCTTCCCCCCGGAGCCAGTCTTTCGTTCGGTCGCAGACAGCGGGTACGATCCGAACGCAAAAGCTCACGGTGATCCGTTAATCGCCGTTGAGCACCCAGCGACTCCCCTCCACTTTCCATTTCCAATCGCCTTGCCACACAGTCCTCGCTTCTCAGGAATTGCAGTGGAAAAACGGTCAAGTCAG
>Ga0207797_1000398_pt1 | contig 33595 bp, 37 predicted proteins | sample PRCRCaboRojoPR_6_FD_187275 | JGI IMG/M metagenome (GOLD analysis project Ga0207797, IMG submission 187275) | Marine sediment microbial community from Cabo Rojo, Puerto Rico - PR CR 10% Liquid 1 (SPAdes) | ecosystem: Environmental > Aquatic > Marine > Coastal > Sediment | place: Cabo Rojo, Puerto... | reverse complement strand
CTCAGAGTTCTCACCATCCCGAGAGAGGTCTGGATTCGACCGACCGTCGAGGTCGGAGGTGTCGCCCGCGAGCGCTGAGATCCGAAGCCGGGCGGTTGACCACGGGATTGGGGGAGGCCCACTCCGTCGAAGGGTCTATCCAGACTCTGACGGCGCTCGAGAGAGGGACCGATCCTGGCCGTCGAGCTCTTTTGCGTACTGGCACATCGGGACCGCTTTCCCATCCACAGCTGCCACCGGATCTGGGCGGTGGGAGGTTCGAGGCTGCTTCCGGCTGGCCACGACGGAGGGAATCTCCGTGTCCAGAACCTGGAGATCTACCACTCCATCGGGATCATCATCGACGCTGAAACGGGTGGACTCCAGGACGTGCAGCGTGAGTTCGTCCCGACCGGCGGACCTCGAGTTCGGGGGCGAGTTCTTCCTCGGAGTGGGTGGGCTCGAGCCGAACGATCCGTCGGACGAGTCGCTGCTCATCCCTCTCGATGTGGGGTTGGGCGACAGTGACGACCTGGTGAGTTCGGGTCTCTGAGTTCACCACCACGTACTCCCCGAAACTGAGATTCTGGAGCGTCTCGAGACCGTCCAGATCTGGTTGGTGTTCGATTTAGAATCTGAATCGGTTGCGTGCAACGTCCCCCAGAAACTGATAGATGTGACCAGCTGAATGCAGGGTGCATAATCAGCACGGTGAAATCGAGAACCACTGCTCTTCGCAGTGGCGAGCGACGAAACGACAAAGCCCACCCACCGAGTCGAACCAGATTCTCAAGCGCGAGGGCTTCGAGGCGACGCGAGTAGGAGGGCCATATACTTCGATAGATTGGATAATAGGTATACATGGATGGGCAAACACTGGAGAGAGGCATCTCTCCACGGACAAGTTTTGATACGGCACGGGTCCACCCCGAGTCACCGGGCTATACACCATCGAGGCGCTCTCAGCAGGTCAGGAACTGGGGCAGTCGCATTCCGGTGCTCATCGTATCCGTATTGGTGATCGCTGCTGGCTTCGTATCCATTCCTGGGATCGTGACTGGAGCGGCGCCGGTCGGTGCATCTTCGCTTCCAGGCGATGGGACGGTCGACGACCCCTACAGAATCAGCACCGCCGCTGCGTTGCAGGCGATGGAGGACGACCTCGACGCCCACTACGTCTTGGTCGCAGATATCGATGCCACAGAGACGGCGACGTGGAACGGTGGAATGGGCTTCGACCCGATCGGGAATAGTACTGCTCCGTTCTCCGGTACGTTCGATGGGAACGGGTACACGATCGCGAACCTCACCATCGACCGGCCGTCTGAAGATGTTGTCGGGCTGTTCGGATCCGTGAGGAGTGGCGGGACGATTCGGAACACCACGCTCGTTGGTCTGAGCGTTACCGGCTCCTCCACCGTCGGTGGCCTCGTCGGACTCAACTCGTATGGCACAGTGAGTGACTCGTCTGCCACCGGGAGCGTCTCCGGTGCCCTCAGAGTCGGTGGTCTCGTCGGACTCAACTGGTATGGCACAGTGAGTGATTCGTCTGCCACCGGCAGCGTCTCCGGCTTCTTCGCCTACGTCGGTGGCCTCGTCGGACACAACTGGTATGGCACGGTGAGTGACTCGTCTGCCACCGGTAGCGTCTCCGGCTACTCCACCGTCGGTGGCCTCGTCGGATACAACTTGAATGGCACGGTGAGCGATTCGTCTGCCACCGGGAGCATCTCCAGTTCCTCCTCCTGGTTCTCCTACGTCGGTGGCCTCGTCGGCAGCAACTATGGCAGGGTGAGTGAGTCCTCCGCCACCGGGAGCGTCTCCGGCTCCTCCTATGTCGGTGGCCTCGTCGGATACAACTACGGAGGAGGAACGGTGAGTGAGTCCTACGCCACCGGGAGCGTCTCCGGCTCCTCCTATGTCGGTGGCCTCGTCGGCGGCAACAACGGGGGCACGGTGAGCGACTCTTACTGGGACGTCGATACGACCGGGCAGCCGACCTCGGCCGGGGGCGTCGGTCTCACCACGGCCCAGATGACCGGCCCGGCCGCCGCAACCAACATGACGGGCTTCGACTTCGTCGACACGTGGCGAATCACCCAGAGGTATCCCGTGCTCGCGTGGCAGGCCGTCGACCCGGCGTTCTTCGACGTCACGGTCACCGATACGAACACCCCCGTGACCGAAGGTGAACTCCTCACTGTCACGGTGGCGGTCGAAAACACGGGCGAGCTGGACGGCACCCAGACGCTCACCCTGACCGACACCGACTTCGCCAACGCCGAGCAGGACGCCGTCGAGGTGACGCTGGCCGCTGGCGAGTCGAACGGTTCGATCGTCCTGGAGTGGCCGACGCAGTACGGTGATACCGGCGTGGGCGACGTGACGGTCGCGAGCGTCAACGACACCGATACCGTCTCGGTAACCGTCGCGAACGCGCCCCCGTCAATCACGGCGCTGAACACCACCGCGCCGGCCGACGAAGGCCAGCCGGTGTCCGTCTCAGGGACGTTCACCGACCCCAGCCCGAACGACACGCACACTGTAACCCTGGAGTGGGGTGACGGGACGACCGAGACGGTCCCCGTCTCTGACGTCGCAGACGCTGGGACGTTCAGCGCCACGCACATCTACGCCGACGACGGCACCTACACCGTAAACGCGACCGTCGCCGACGACGCCGGCGGCGTCGACGCGACGACCGTGCCCAATGACATCGCGAACGTCCCGCCCGTGCTCACATTGACCGTCGAGGAGCGGGCCCTGTTCGGTCAACTCGTCAATCTCACGACCGCCTTCACGGACAACGGGACCGCCGACACCCACACGGCGAGCGTCGACTGGGGCGACGGCACGACCGAGTCCGTCCCGGTCTCTCAAGCTGCGGGGTCGGGCACGCTCGAAGCAAATCACACCTACCCCACCGCCGGGACCTACATAGTGAGGGTGACGGTGACCGACGACGACGGTGGCGTCGGGACCGCCACGGCGGCGGTCACGGTGGCCCCGCTCGTGTCGATAGAGGTCAAGCCCGGCGGCGATGCTGAGGACCGGAACCCGATCAACCTGCGGAGCAACGGGGTGATTCCAGTCGCCATCCTCGGCAGCGAGCACTTCGACGTCCGGAGGGTCGACGCCGCGACGGTCCGGTTCGGACCACCGCGTGAACTCGAGGCAGGTGGCGGGGCAGCGGCTCGCCTCACCGGTGACTTCGATGCGGACGACCGCTACGAAGACGTCAATGAGGACGGGTACGCTGACATCGTCCTGCACTTCCGCACGCAGGAGACCGGGTTCGAAGACGGCGATTCGACTGGCGCAGTGGCTGGGGCCACGACCGCCGGGCTCCCCATCGCAGCGACCGATACCGTGGACGTGTTTGCCCCCGGATCCGGTAGTGACGACGAACGAGACGAACCGGAGACGAGACCTGCGGGGGACGACCGAGAACCCCCTGCCCCGCCGGAAGCCTCCGGAATCGAAGGAACGGAGCCTGATGATGGGCCCGAAGAAGCCGATGACGGTCCGGATACAGATGGAGGTGACGGGGACGTCGAGCGCGAAGCGGACGATAGCCCCGATGAAGGTGGTGATGGAGACGGCGATCCGGAGCCGGCCGACGAGGGTGTCTCGGAGAAAGCCAAGGACGGCAAGGACCAACCGAACGACCGGAAGGACGCACCAGCGGACGCGGACCAGCGAGGTGGAGGTCCGAGGAAGGCCTCAAATCCGGGTCAGGGGAACGACCATGACCGGGGCCACGGCAACGACACGGACCGCCAGGACGAAGACAATCCAGGTACGGGGCCGAAGGGGTAAGTATCGACCATCGTACGATCCCAGGAGGGCATTCGATCGTGCTGCGGCTGGGAGCGAAGTGAGTTGCCCACCAGGCTGACGATTTTCTCTCCGGGCAGTCCCGGGTTCGGGGTTCCAAGAACACCAACAGCAGGCATGTTTTTGGCGCGGGCGACGTCCCTACACCGTGGTCGATATCCAGCCCGAACAGGGGGCCGACGCCGAAGCCATCCACGCCCTCCTCCGCGACGCGTTCCCGGAACCGGACGAAGCCGACCTCACAGACGCCCTCCGCGAGGGTGGCCACCTGCGGCCGGAGTGCTGCATGGTCGCCCGCGAGGGCGAGTCGATCGTCGGTTACGCCGGGATCGCCGACGTGGAACTCGATGCCGACCCGTCCCCCGATCTGGCCGTGCTCGGTCCGGTTGCGGTCACGCCGGAGCGACAGGGCGAGGGTATCGGGACCGCGGTGGTCCAGGCCGCGAAGCGGGCATGCGTCCGGACGGGCTGTGCGGCAGTCGTCACCGAGGGCGATCCGGACTACTACCAGCGGTTCGGCTTCGAGACGGCCGCCGAGTACGGATTGGAGAGCGATCTCGATCCACCGGTCTGGGCGTTCCAGGTCTGTCCCTGTCGGCCGGACGCACTGGAGGGGGTTTCTGGTACGGTTCGGCATCCGGCGCCGTTTCACGAGCTTTGAGCCGACGAAGCCCGTTGACAATGGTATCGGAACGAATCGGAAACGGCCCGAACCGTCTCATTCGGTCGGCAATCGGCCCCTGCAACCCGCTTGCCCGATATCGGAAGTATCGGAAACGCGGCGTGACTGCTTTTCAGCCCCGGACCCCGACCAGCAAGCGATGGCCGTCGAGTCGCCCACGGACCCCAGCCACCCTCGGATCGAGATCGACACCCGGTACGCAGCCGAGCGCTGGCCGTACGTCTGCCCGAACGGCCATATTGAATGGCGGGCGAGGGAGCAGGGGTTTACCTGCCCGGTGTGCGAGGCCGATGGGGCCGAAGGCGGGCGCTTCGAAGCTCTCCGGGACCGGCGTTCCGGCGAACGCATTCCCCGCGATCGAGTCCTCCTCACGAACACGGCCGTCGCGGCGGCCTACGAGGTCGAAGAGGATCGCTGAGAGGGCCTGGAGAAGGGGTGGCCGGTCACTGCCAGGGTTCGGGCGCCACGCCGAAGTACCGCAACAGCGGCGGATACGCCGTCCCGACCAGGATGGCGATGGCGGTCTGGAACCAGATGTTGAGGTCGGGGGCGAACACCCGGACCGTGACCAGCACCGCGGTGATGAGCATCACCAGGATGACGAAATGAGGGAGAAGCTGGCGGAAGGTACTCTGGGCCATACCCGGGCTTGGCGGCGGACGGGCTTGGGTGTAGGGGTTGGGCGACGAGGGACTGGCCGGGCAGGCCCCGCATGTGACCCGGGAGCCCCATGAGGAGACTGGCGTCGAGAGGCGGCGGCGTGGCGGAATCATGTCGGTCGCGACGCCGCCAACGGCACCTGACTGGACAGGCGCCGCCGACCCCTCCCGCTACACCTCTTGCATACCTGTTATACAATACACATCTAGGCGCCTCAGTGGCGTAAATACGTCACAAACGCTATTTGGCCATTCAGCGTAGCTGGACATATGGCCCGGGATGGCGGGCCGCTGTTCGGGGGTCGGTCCGTGGGCGACCTCCGACGGTCGGTTCTCGCCGACATCCGCGAGCGGGCCGCCCACCTGGACCCAGAGAGCCCGTCCGACATCCCGGAGACGATGTTCCTCGTGGGTGTGCTGGGCCAGTACGACCTGACCCTCCCCGACCTCCACTTCGAGCGTGTCTTCTCCCGGGACGTCCAAATCGACGGCCGGCCCCACCTCGAGATTCACCTGCCGATGGCGGGCAAGCCACGGAATCTCCACCTGTCGCCGCCGGGGCCGGATCTCGACCCGGATGTGGCGACAGCTCTCGAGTACCAGTTCGTCGACGGTGACTGCTGTCTGCAGTTGCCCCTCGAGGAGGACAGCCCCGCGGACGTTGATCTCGCCACGGACGAGCTGTTAGCACTGGCCGAGGATCGATACCAGCGGGTCAGACGGGAACTCGAGGCACTCCGACAGGAGGCGTACGAGACGGCGGTCGACCGCTATCGGCGCGAGACACGTTCCCGCGGCTCCGGGTTCACTGTCTGATGGCCAGGCGCCCGCCCGATCCCGCTGCAGTAATCGATCGAGGGCTCGATCCCCGTCCCCGGGATCAATCCTGCCAGGACCGGTTCCGCACGTATCGCACCCCCGACCAGAGGCCGACGAGGACGACCGCAAGGATGGCCAACGGGCCGATCGCGGTGAGCGCGAGATAGCCCGTGTAGGACAGCCACCCGCTCGCCGAACTGACCCCGAGGATCACGACCACCGCCGCGAGCGCGATGGCGTAATAGAGGTGTCGCGTGGGGCGCGGCAGGTCTACCATACCGGTTGGAGGAGACCCACCGGGAAAGGGTTTCGCACTCGGGGCGGGCGAGACGTATCCCGCGGCCCGGATCGCGACCCACCTCCATGGGGGTGTCATCCGGCCCGAAGACGATGGCTATCCCTCGGCCTGGGTCTCCCCGGAGATGGACGGGAACGAGAAGATCACTGGTCCGCACTCGACAGTCCCTTACACAGGGACAAAGGAGTACCCGGCTGACCGGACGCTGCACTTCACCGATCATCTCACGTTCTCGGGCGCGCCGGAACCGTCGAAACCCAACAACGCGACGAACACGAACACGGTACTGGTGAATCCCCAGGAGGTCGTCAGTGCCAGACCGGCGTTTGCGCGATTTGCGGGCCAGTCCGTCTGGCACTGTCACATGCTCGAGCACGAGTATCAGGAGCCGACGCTGCCCCACGACGTCATCGAGTACGGACCTGGATGACTCCGTCTATTACCTTCAATAATTATTGCGCGCACGAGCGTGTCGCAGCCGCGGTACCCGCATGCGACACCATCCCGCTCGCAGTGCCGACCGACGGCCGCGAAGCCGCCAGAACACGCAAGCCGGCCCGCGTCCAACACGGTCCCGTGAGCGATCACGACGACGGTTCCGACCCCCAGGACGAGCAACCCACGCGGTACGAGTCCGAAGTCCCGGGCCATTTCTTCGTCAAATGTCCGGCCTGTGGCACCCTGCTGCACCTGGGCCGCGGATGGCGCGGGCGGGAGACGCCGCTGTGTCCGGCCTGCGACGAGGCCGAGGCCAACGACTGGCAGGAGGACCCACGGGTCACGATGAACAAGTTCCTCACCCTTGCCGTCCACGAGGACGAGGAATGACCACAGTGGCCCTTTGACCCTCGACAATCTTCTTTGACCCGGCCCGTCTCCGCGGTCGTATGGCAACTGACACGCCTCCCCAGGCAGAGAGCGAACGCGGGTGTCCGAAGTGCGGCCACGCGGAGACCGAAGTTGGCCAGATCTCCACGACCGGCGGCGGGCTCTCGAAGATGTTCGATATCCAGACGAACAGCTTCCAGGTCGTCTCGTGTACGAACTGCGGGTATTCGGAGCTCTACCGGGACGTCTCTTCGGGCGCCAGCGACATCGTCGACGTCTTCCTCGGTTGATGGTCCGGGCCGGTGGCGACCCGATAGACTGCCCCCTGACCGGAGGAGTGTAATGTCCCTCGCCTTCGGAATGGCGTTCGGCCTGGTCCTCGTGATCGGGATCGGCGGCGCGCTGGTCCTCTACCTCCTGGTCAGAGCCGAACACGACACCAGACAACGGATGGACCGCGAGTCGGCGGAACGCGCGGCGCGAAAGGATAGCCCGGATCGCGACGAGAAACGGTAACCGGCGTCGGTCAGTCGAAGAGCCGCGAGCAGTGCTGGGCCTCGAGGTCGTAGCAGTCGGGGCACTCGTCGGGGAGGTCGACGAACCGGTCGAGGCGACGGGCCACCTCGTCGCTGGTGGCGTGTTCCAGCCGGCAGGCCTCGTCGTGGAAGCCCTCGGTCACGTCGAGTTGCTGGACGAGGAACCGCTCGATGCGGCAGTGCTTCCGGAGCAGCCTGATCGCCTGTTGTTCCCCGCGCTCCGTGAGGTCTGCACCCCGGTGTTTCTCGTAGGTCGCGAGACCTTCCTCGGTGAGGTGGTTCAACCGGTCGGTGACGCTGGGCGGGGAGACCCCCAGCCGCTCGGCGATGGCCCCGGTCTTGGCGGGCTCGCCGTCGCGGGCCAACAGATAGATCTCCTTGAGATACATCTCCACGCTCTCGCTGTACTCCTTCTCGGATTGGTGGCTCATTCGGGGATCACGTGGGCTACCGGAGATACGGGGGAGGCGCATAAGGCCGTTTGCCCGGCGGAACGAGTTCCGACCGGTGGCCCGCTGGCCGACCCGTCCGCTCCGTACGAAGGGCAAAGACCGCCGGTTCGGTAGCCCTTCGGGCCGATTTTCACGTTCTTGGAACGCGCGGCTTGCTTTACTTAGTGTGGGCTAAACGGTTAGATACGGCTAAATTAGGGGAGCCAAAATGTCTGCACATCTCGATGACGTCTCCGCCGGCACGCGATTTCGCCTCGACCGGGTCCCGGATACGGATCTCCGGGCGCGCCTGCTCCGCCTTGGTTTTCTCGACGGGCAGGTGACCTGCCGCCATCGGATCCGCAACGGCCCCGTGATCATCAGCCGCGACGGAACCGAACTCGCCATCGGGCGCTCGGTGGCCGCTGACATCGAGGTCGCCAGGGTGACCCGGGCATGAGCCACGTCCCGGACGGCGAGGATTTCGACGGCGACGCCCCCGAGGAGCTCGTCGCGCTGGTCGGCGCGCCGAACGTGGGCAAAAGCGTACTCTTCAACGCCATCGCCGATTCCTACGTGGACGTCTCTAACTACCCCGGCACCACGGTCGAGACGACACTCGCCCGCGCCGAGGGTTTTGCCCTGACCGATACGCCCGGGGCCTACGGCATCTCCTCCTTCAACGAGGAGGAGCGGGTCACCCGCGAGATCGTCCTCGAGGCCGATACGGTCATCAACGTGGTCGACGCCACGCATCTCGGCCGGGACCTCTTTCTCACCCTCCAGTTGCTCGATATGGGCATCCCCACCGTCGTCGCCCTCAACATGATGGACGAGGCACGGGCCGACGATATCGATATCGACGTCGAGGGACTCGAGGACGCCCTCGGGGTGCCCGTCGTGCCGACCGTGGCCATCGACGGGACTGGCGTCGATGCCCTCGAGGAGCGGCTGCCCGAGGCGACGGCCCCCGAGGACCCGAGTATCGAGTCCTGGTTCGACGAACTCCCGGCCGACCTGGCCGCGAACCGGCGCGAGAAGACACTTCTCGTGGAGGCCGACGAGGCGACCGCAGTACAGGTCACCGACCGCGACCGTTCCGTGGCCGACGGGGGCGTCCCGGGCTTCGTGGACCCGGCCTTCCGCGAGCAGATCTACGAGCATCGCCGCGAACGAGTGGGGGACATCGTCGACCGCATCCAGTCGACCGAGGAACGCCGGGGCAGCCTGGGCGAGCGGCTCAGCGACCTGATGCTCGATCCCCTGACCGGCACGCCAATCGCGCTCGCGGTCCTGGGACTGGTCTATTACGTCATCGGCGACCTGGTCGCCCAGCGCCTGGTCGACTTCCTGGAGAGCGTGGTCTTCGCCGAGTACTACGTCCCGTTCGTCCAGGGCGCAGTCGAGTCCGCGCTCCCGGCGGCGGGCTGGCTCGAACCCGTCGAGTACGTCCTCATCAACAGTAATCTCGGCCTGCTCACCGTGACGGTTCAATATATATTGGGTGTCCTCCTCCCCCTGGTCGTCGCCTTCTACCTGGCGATCGGTGCCCTGGAGGACTCCGGGGTCCTGCCGCGGCTCGCCGTGCTCACCGACCGCGGCCTCTCCCGCATCGGGCTCAACGGCCGGGCAATCGTCCCGATGATCGTGGGCGTGGGATGTGTCACGATGGCGGTCATCACCACCCGCATGGTCGGGTCGCGCCGCGAGCGACTCATCGCGACCGGCCTGCTGGGCCTCGCCATCCCGTGTTCCGCCCAGCTCGGGGTTATTCTGGGTCTGCTCGCCGGTCTGGGCCTGGTCTGGTGGTTCGGTTACCTGGGCGTCTTGCTTCTGGTCTTCGGGCTCGCGGGCGTCGCCCTCGACCGCACGCTTCCCGGCGAGACCCAGGGCCTGGTCGCGGAGCTTCCGCGGATGCGGGTCCCCCGGCCGACGAACATTCTCCGGAAGACGTACAACCGGACCAAGATGTTCCTCACCGAGGCCATCCCGCTGTTCGCGGCCACGGCCGTCGTCATCTCGTTGATGGACTACGCCGGCGCCCTCGACTCGCTCAAGGAGTCGATGGCGCCGCTCACCCGTGTCGTCGGGATGCCCGCGGACTTCGCCCAGGTGCTCATCCTCGGGCTCATCCGCCGGGACTTCGCGGCCGCCGGGATGACCGACCTCGCTATCACGCCCGCCCAGACCTTCGTCGGGCTGGTCGTGGTCACGCTGTTCGTCCCCTGCATCCTCTCGATGGTCATGATCGTCAAGGAGCGCAACGTCACCACCGGCGCCCTGATGTGGATCGGCTCCTGGGTCGTCGCCTTCGGCGTCGGCGGCCTCCTCGCGGTGGTGATGGGCCTATGAAGTGTCCGACCTGCAGCTACGAGTTCGACGCCGCGAAGGGCCTGGAGTGTCCCCGTTGCGGCGACTCGTTCAGCTGTTCGTCGCTGTCCTGCGGCGATTGTGGGGCATGCCCGACTATGGTCGGGGGTCTGCGCTCGGTCTACGCGAAACTCACCGACGCCGAGGAGGAGCCGCCCGCTCCCGCCGAGATCGAAGCCAAGACCGACTGAGTTGTAGCGGTAATGGGGTTCGTGGGGTCGCCATTCGGCGACGTTCGCTTCGCTCACGTCGCCCGGCTCGCGGGTCCTTAATGCTCGCCGCCCCGTTCAGTCGCCGCTCGCTCGTTCGGCGACGCTCCCATCGGTCGCGTCTCCGATTCCCTTGATGCTGGAAGCGTGACAAAGCTTCATCCCGCAGGCCGGGATATCCCCGAACGATGGAGCGCCGCCGGGCCCTCCAGTTGCTCGGCTGCTCGCTCGCTGCGGTAGCCGGCTGTGCGGGTCGGGAGACGGGCTCCGGGTCGGAGGCTGGAAACGGCAGCTCCGGCGAGACTGCTGTGGCCGCGGACCTCGCGAGCCGCGGGTTCTCGCGCTTCGAATCCTACGGCCGCGACCGGGCGGTCCTCCGCCTGGCAGCGGACGACGTGCCGCGAGACCGACCCGCGGACCGCCACCTCCAGGTCACGACGCACAGGTACCCCAGGGGACCCGCCCTGGCGGCGAGCGATCCGGCGTCGCTCCCGGAGATCGAGGGGGCCGAACAGACCCTCACGATCCCGCTGGAACCGGTATCGGAGGCGGACGCCGAGCCCGGACCAGATCCGGTCTATGCCCACCACGTCGCCACCCGAGTATCTGATGGGCCAGCGGAGGGGGCGGGACCGGCGCGAATCGTCATTGCCGAATCCGACCGCTTCGAGTGGCGACCGGACACCGACCCGATTCCGGCACCGCACCCCGAACGGGTCGGGCCGCTGTCGAAGCCGGGGTTCGAGCGCGAATCGGTCGAGGGGGCCTATCACCTCACGATCGGCGGCGACGACGTCGATTGGCGGCTCCCACTCCGGGTTTTCAGCTCGGAGTTCGTCCGCGGCGCGACTGGCTGGCGGGGCCACGACTACCCGCCGTACGTCGAGCAGGCGACCGAGATGGGGCTGGCGACGCGGATCGCGGGTGAGGTGCACGGCGCGGCCCAGGCCCTGGAGCGGGACCCGCTCTCCTTCGGCATCGAGGTCGTCCAGCGGCTGCCCTACATCCCGGAAAAGGAGGGCCAGCCGGGCGAGGGGACAGGAAAGCAAGATGGACAGGGCCCACGCGAGTACATCAAGTACCCCGCCGAGACGCTGGTCGATGGCGGGGGCGACTGCGAGGACACCTCGATCCTCCTCGCGAGCCTGCTCCAGGCGCCGCCCTACGACCGAGACTGCGTCCTCGTCCACCCCACGAATCACATGGGGGTCGGCGTCGCGAGCGAGGAGGCCGGCGGGACCTTCTACGGCCGCGACGGCCGCCGCTACTTCTACGTGGAGACGACCGAACCGGGCTGGCGGCTCGGGGCGCTGCCCGAGGCCTACGCCAACGAGACCGCCATGGTCTTCGACGTCTGATCTCTGCCCCGCTGACCGCCGGTCTGCTATTCGCCTGGCGCGAGACTGGAGCTGCTATTCGGCTGCCGCACGGGCCGATTCGAGCACGTCTGCGAACCCGGAGGCGAGGTTCCGGGCTCTTGCCCGATCCCGAGCCTCGGCGTAGATCCGCACCACGGGTTCGGTCCCGCTGGGTCTGGCCAGCACCCAGGCGTCCCCGTAATCGACCCGGTAGCCGTCGATGGTGGTCAGCTCGCCATCTTCGCTCCGGGCGGTCTCCCGGGCGGCCTCGACCAGCGCCTCGCGCTCTGCCTCCGTCTCGTACTCGAGGTTGATCCGGACGTTCTCGTAGCCGTCGTAGGGCGTGACGATCTCGCTCGTGGGCCGTTCGGCGACGAGCTGGAGGAAGCGAGCGGCCGTGTACGCGCCGTCCCGGTTCATCCGGTAGGCCGGGAAGATGACCCCGCCGTTGCCCTCGCCGGCCACCGGAACGGTTGCGCCTTCCTGCTGGAGTTCCCGGATCCGGGTCATGATCCGCGTGCTCCCGATCGGGGTGAGTTCCAGGTCGGCCCCAACCCGGTCGGCGACGTCAACCAGCCGCTGGGAGACGTTCACGGCAGACACCGTTGTGTCGCCCGCCTCCAGCGTGGCCTCGGCGAGGGCAGCGAGCGTCGCGTCGCCCTCGACGTACTCCCCGCGCTCGTCGAAGAAGATGGCACGGTCGGCGTCGCCGTCGTGGGCGATTCCCACGTCCGCGTCCGCGGCTCGCACGAGTCGGCCCAGGTCCGCCAGGTTCTCCTCGACCGGTTCCGGCAGTCGGCCCGGGAAGTAGCCGTCGGGATGGGCATTCACCGTCACCACCGAGCAGCCCAGCCGGCGGAAGAACTCCGGGCTGGTCAGCGAGCCGGCCCCGTGACCGGGGTCGAGTGCGACTGTGAGATCCGCGTCGGCGATGGCCTCACGGTCGACGGCCTCGAGGAGTTGCTCGATGTACCCGCGCCGTGCCCCGTCGACGTCCCCGTCCTCGCCGGTGCGGTCCCAGGAGACCGGGTCCTCCCGCTCGCCCAGGAAGATCTCCTCGACGCGCTCGAGGCGGTCGACCGGTAGCTCGACCCCGTCCTCGCCCACGAGTTTCACGCCGTTGTACTCGGGAGGGTTGTGCGAGGCCGTGATCATCACGCCCGGGATCCCCTCGGCCTCGCAGTAGGCCTGGAGCCCAGGGGTCGGCACGACACCGAGCCGGTCGACGTCGGCGCCCACCATCGCCAACCCGCTGGCGGCCGCGTTGCCCAGCATCCGCCCGGTGGTCCGCGTGTCCCGGCCCACCGCCACCCGGTCGGCGCGCCAGACCGTCCCCGCCGCGGCCGCGACGCGAAGCACGAACCCCGGCGTAAGCTCCTCGTTCGCCCGGCCCCGGGTGCCGCTCGACCCGAATACCTTCATCGGCTCGTCCTCGGAGTGGCGGCCCCAAAGTGGTTCCGACACCGGGTGCCGGTCCAGGCAGGCGCTCGTCCGATGGGGCGTCGGCGGACCGGAACCCTTTCGGCGCCGCCACGCCGGCATTGCGGTATGACCGACCCCGAACCGGACGACCCCGACGTCGCCGCCGACCCCGGGGTCGAGGTGTTCGTGGGCTCGAAGCACGGGGTGACCGCCATCGAAGTCCGGCACCGCGAGGTCCGTGACTACGCCCTGGTCCACGACTGCACCACGCGCGACCTCGCACGGTCGCCGGACGGCCGGGTGGCCGTCGCTGCCTCGACCGACGTCTTCCTGGAAGGCGAGGAGGAGTACGAGGCCACCGGGTTCGGGCCGGCCGTCGCGGTCGGCGGCGACCCGCTCCATGCGGCCGCCCCCGACGGAACGATCGCGGCCTGGCGCGACGAGGACTGGAATCCCGTCGGCACCCTGGCCGGCGACGTGAACGCCATCGACGACGACCTGATAGCGACCGACGAGGGCGTCTTCCGGATGACCGACGGCGGCATCCAGCACGTCGGGCTCGAACGCGTCGCTGACGTCTCGACTGCCGGGGTGCCCCACGCCGCGACCGACCGGGGGCTGTTCACCCTCGGTGCCGGCTGGATGACCGCCGTCGAGGGCGAATTCTCGCTCGTCGAGGCCGACGCGACCACCGCAGAGGCGGGCGTGCTCCGGCGCGCCCACGCGGCCACCCCAGACCAGCTCTACGTCTACGACGGGGAGGCCTGGGGGCCCTGGCACATCCCCGTCGACGCCCCGGTGACCGGGATCGGGTACGGGTCCGCGGTGTTCGCGGTCTCGGCCGACGGGACGCTGATCACGGCCTACGAGGGCGAATGGCAGACAAGACACCTTGGGCTGAGCGGCGTGACCGCGCTGGTCGTGCGCCCGCCGGAGGAAAACGCGTAAGCCCCAGCCCCGCGATGACCCGCCCATGATCGTCCCGGGCTCGTCCGCCCAGTCGGTGGCAGCCGCCCTCGCCGACGAGCTGGGTACGTCGCTCGCGGCGGTGGATTACAGCCGCTTCCCCGACGGCGAGCGCCTCGTCGAAGTCCCGGCGGACCTCGAGCGGGCCGTGGTGGTCGCCTCCACGGTCTCGCCCGCCGACCACGTCGAGGTGCTGCTCCTGCAGGACGCGGTCCGTGAGGCCGGCGCCAGCGACGTCACTACCGTGATCCCATACATGGGCTACGCCCGCCAGGACGAGGCGTTCAAGCCCGGGCAACCGGTCTCGGCGAGGGCGGTCGCGAAGGCGATAAGCACCGGCACCGACCGGGTGCTCACGGTCAACCCACACGAACCGGAGGTCTGTGAGTTCTTCACCGTCCCCACGACCGCCGTCGACGGCGCTGGCCAGCTCGCCCCAGCCCTCCCACGGGACCTCGAAGAGCCGGTCTTCCTGGCACCCGACGAAGGGGCCGTCTCCCTCGCGCGGTCCGTGAGCGGCGCCTACGGTCGCGGGGAGACGGACTTCTTCGAGAAACATCGGGACCTCGACACCGGCGAGATCGAGATGCGGCCGAGCGAGGTAGCCGTCACCGACCGGGACGTGGTCGTCATCGACGACATCGTCGCCACCGGGTCCACGATGAGCGAAGCGATCGACATCCTGCAGGACCGCGACCCCGCCCGAGTATTCGTGGCCGCGGTCCACCCCCTCCTGGCAGGCAATGCGCGGTCCAAGCTGGCGAACGCCGACGTCGAGGCGATCTACGGCACCGACACCATCGAACGGGCGGTCACAGCGGTCAGCGTCGCACCCGCCATCGCCGAGCACCTCGACCGCTAGCGCTTTTCTTGCCTCTCTAACCCCTCCAACCCATCACCCAGACGAAGGCGACTACGTTTTTCGGGGCCCCGCGCATATAGTATATAATGGACGATCTGCTCGCCTACCTCGGCGGTGCCCTCGCTGCCGCGATCGTCGCGTTCGCCATCGCGACGGTCGGGTTCGGAATGGACGTACAGACCGCGCTCACCCCCACGTTGGTCGCCGCTATCGTCGCGCTACTCGTGGTCTTTTTGACCGACTAACCGGCAGGGTAAGGTGGCCCGCCGTTTCTCCCGCTGCCCGCCTTTGTGCCCCCTTTCGCCACAACAGCTGTCGGAGGTCGATCAGCCGACGGGGTCGATGGCGAGGTCCACCCTGGTGCCCTCGATGTCCCAGGTCTCGCGGTGGCCGTCGGCGACCTCTCCGAGATCCGCCGCCCGGACCTCTTCGGCGATGAGGTCTTCGTGGGCCGCGACCAGCTGGCCGATCCGGTCGTCGAAGACCACGACCTCCAGCCGGATGCGCTCGTCCATCGCCAGATCGAGGTCCTTGCGCATCTCCTGGACCCGCCGGATGACCTCCCGGGCGTAGCCCTCGCTTTCCACGTCTTCGGTGAGCTCCGTGTCGACGTACACGACGCCGCCCTCGAAGGTGGCGCCAGCGACGCCTTCCGGCGGCACGCGCTCGAAGTTGACCATCTCCTCGGTCAATTCCACCGGGTCCTCGAGGAGCTCGTTCGCGGCGGATTCGAGGGCCGCCAGGTCCGGCTCCGGGACCCGCGCCTCGTTGAGTGCGTTCATCACGTCCTGGGCGAGGTCGCCGAACGCCGGCCCGAGCACGCTCATGTCCGCGGTCGCGGTGTACTGGAGTTCGGCCCAGTCCTCGTCGGTCGGGACGAGTTCGACCTCGCGGGCGTTCAGCCGGTCCGCGAGCAGGTCGCGGTGGGCGTCGAGGGCCTCGACCAGCGACTCCTCGGCGGCGTCGACGACCACCCGGGTGACCGGCCAGCGGAGCTTGCGGCCGGCGTCCTGGCGGGCGTTCTGTCCGGCCTCTTCGACGTCGCGGACGCGGTCGATGGCCGCTTCGAGCGCCCCGTCGCGGAGCGTCTCGTCCGGCTCGGGCCAGTCGACCATGTGGACCGACGGCATGCCGTTCTCGCCGGTCAGCCGCTGGTAGATCTCCTCGGAGACGAAGGGCGCGTACGGCGCGAGCAACGCGACGACCTCCCGCAGGACCGTCGTGAGGCTGGCGTAGGCAGCGAGCTTCGACTCGGTCTCCTCCTCGGCCCACATCCGCTCGCGGACGAGCTGGATGTAGTAGCGGGACACGTCCTCGACGACGAAATCCAGAAGCGCGTCGAGGGCCCGGTGCTGCTCGAAATCGGCCCAGGCGTCCACCATGGTTGCCTCGACCGACTGGAGCCGCGACAGGAGCCACCGGTCGGCCCGCTCGAGGTCATAATCCGCGACGTCGAGGTCCGTCGCCTCGACGCCGTCCATCTCCATGTAGGGCAGCGGGAAGCGGAAGGCGTTCCAGAGGATGTTCAGGTCCCGCTGCATGTTCTCGGTCTCCTCCCAGGAGAAGCGCATGTCGTCGCCCTGCGGGGTGACCGAGAGCAGGAACATCCGCATCGGGTCGGCGCCGTGGGCGTCGAGGACCTCCCCCGGTTCGACCGTGATGTTCTTGGACTTGGACATCGCTCGGCCGTCGGGCATGAGCGCGTGGCCGTGCATCAGCACGGTCTCGTAGGGGATCTCGCCGAGCGCGGCCGTGCCCATGCCGAGCTGGGACCAGAACCAGCCGCGGGTCTGGTCGTGGGCCTCCATGATGAGGTCCGCCGGCCAGAGGTCCTCGAAGGCCGACTGGTCGGAGGGGTAATCCAGCGTGCCCCAGGTCGCGACCGAGGAGTCGAGCCAGACGTCGAAGACGTCCCCCACCCGAGAGTAGGTGGTCCCGTTCTCGCTGATGGTCAGCTCGTCGACGGTGCCCTTGTGGAGGTCGACCGCGTCGGGGTCGACGTCCTGGTCGACCCGCTCGGCCAGCTCCTCGCGGGTGCCGATTACGATGACCTCGTCCATCGCGCCGTCCCAACCGCCGGCGGTTTCACCGCCTCCGTCCGCGGACGAGTCCGCGCTGTCCTCCGGAGTCCAGATCGGGATGGGGATGCCCCAGTAGCGCTGGCGGGAGACGTTCCAGTCCGGCGCCTCCTCGACGAAGTCCCGGAAGCGGTTGTCCCGGGCCCACTCGGGATGCCACTCCGAGTCCTCGATGTTGGCGAGCAGTTCGTCCTTGATGTCGGTGATGGTGATGAACCACTGGTCGGTGACGATCTGGAGGATTGGCGTATCACACCGCCAGCAGTGGCCGTAGGAGTGGTGTTCGGTCCCGCGAGCGAGGAGGAGGCCCTTATCCTCGAGGTCGGCCATGATGGCCGAATCGGCCTCCTTCACGAACTCGTCGGCGTATTTGCCCGCCGACTCGTCGTAGGTCCCGTCCTCGCCGACGGGGCAGTAGACCTCGAGGTTGAGTTCCTGGCCGCGCTCGAAGTCGACCTCCCCGTGGCCCGGCGCGGAGTGCACCAGCCCCGTGTCCTCGGCCTCGACGTAGTCCGCGGTGTACACTTGCAGCGCCCCCTCGAAGTCGGGGGCGTCCGGCACCTCCTCGCGGAGCGGGTGCTCGTACTCCCAACCGACCATCTCCTCGCCGGCGACCGTCTCGAGCACCTCGTAGTCCTCGTAGCGGCCCTCGGAGAGCACCTCCTCGACGAGGGTCTCCTCGACGTAGAGGACCTCCGTCTCGCCGTCTTTCTCCGCCTCGACCGCCTGGTAGCTCAACTCGCCGTCGACGGCTACGAAGGTGTTCCCCGGGATGGTCCACGGCGTTGTCGTCCAGATGACCAGGTACCCCTCGCGGTCCCGGAGCGGGAACTTCACGTAGATCGAGGGGTCATCGACCATCTCGTACTCGACTTCGTTGTTCGCGATGGCCGTCTGGCACCGGGGACATTGGTTGATCGAGCGCTGGCCCTGCTCGACGAGGCCCCGCTCGTGGGCCTGCTGGAAAGCCCACCACGCCGCCTCCATGTACTCGGGCTCGACGGTCTTGTAGGGGTTCTCCCAGTCCATCCAGACGCCGAAGGACTGGAAATCCGACTGGAGGCCCTCGAGTTGCTCCTCGGCGAAGGCCTTGCACTCCTCGATGAACTGCTCCTCGCCGAATGCCTCGATGTCCTGCTTGTTCTCGAAGTCGAGGCGCTCCTCGACTTTGGTCTCGATGGGGAGCCCGTGCATGTCATAGCCCGGGCGGTCGGTGACGTCGTAGCCCTCCATCCGCTTTTTCCGGATGTAGGCGTCCTTGAGCGTCTTGTTCCAGGTGGTGCCCATGTGGGCCGCCCCCGAGGTGTACGGCGGCCCGTCGACGAAGAAAAAGTCCTCCCCGTCTTCGCGATGGGCCCGGGTCTTCTCGTAGGCGTCCACGTCGTCCCAGTACGCGAAGACCCGCGTTTCGACCGCGTGCGGGTCGTACTGGTCGGGGACCTCCCCGTCGAAGTGTGTCATACGAAATGGCTCACGCTCCCCGGTAAAATGGTAATCGGTCCTACTGCAGGCACTCGCGCCCCGTCTGGGCCCCAAGCCGTGCAGTCCACGAGGCCATCCGGTGTCGGACCTGTCGGCCCGCTCAGCGCCCCATGGGACCAGCCAATTCGGGTCCCGTTCGGATATCGGTCCTTCTCAGTACTCAGGATATCGGCCAACTACCCAGCCGACGGTCGGGCGGGCGGGACTCCGGAAGGAGGCTTGCCGAAATCGTGATCCACTACCCCCAGAATCCGACGAGTGCCAACCTCGCGCGCAGTAACAACTGGCCCACCAAAGCGGACGCGGGGGAAAACCACCCACACGAAGAAACTTTCATGCGCCGAGGGGCGGAACCCCGAGGTATGCCAACTGGCTGTATCTTCTGCCGGATCGTCGAGGGGGAGGCCCCGGCAAGAGTCGTCTACGAGGACGAGGACACGATGGCGTTCCTGGACGTCAACCCGCTCTCGGAAGGCCACACCCTCGTCATCCCGAAGGAACACTACGACACGCTCACGGACCTGCCCGAGGACCACGGCGCCGCGCTGATGCGCACCATCCATCGCCTCACCCCGGAGATCGAAGCCGCGGTCGACGCCGACGCCTCGACGGTGGGCTTCAACAACGGCGTCGCCGCCGGCCAAGAGATCGAACACGTGCACGGACACATCATCCCGCGCTTCGAGAAGGACGGCGGCCGGCCGATCCACGCCGTCGCGGGCCGGAACCCGAAATTGAGCGACGACGAACTCGACGAGATCGCAGCGGACATCGAGGACGCCCTCGGCGAGATGGGCTAAGACCGCCCCACGAGGACCGATTCGGGCGCCTTTTCAGTCGGCCACGCATCCCCCAACTCATGACCGTCGAGAGCGTCGCCGTCGTCGGAATCGTCGGTGGAGCCGGAACCACGAGAACGACCCTGGAGCTCGCCGGCGCGCTGGCCCGGGCCGGCCGGTCTGCGCTCGTCCTGGACCTCGATTTCGCCACCCAGGGGTTGGCGCGTTTCGTCGAGGCACGCATCGAGCCGGATTCCGCCGCGCTGCTTGCAGAGCCCGACGTCGACCTCGAGGGTGCCGTCCAGGACTGGCCGGTCGAGGGACAGGGCCGACTCGGCCTGGTACCGGCCTTCGCCCCCTTCGCCGAACTCGCGCGTGCCAAGAGCGCGTCGGCCGGGGAGCGAGTTGGTGATCGAATCGAGGCGGCGAGCGACTCCTTCGATCACGTCCTCCTGGACGTCCCCCCGGTCGCTACGAACCAGGCCGTCGGGGCGGTCACGGCTGCGGACCGCGTCGTCGGCGTGATTCCAGCCACGAACCGCGGCGTCGATTCGCTCCAGCGCGAGCGGGGGCGACTGGCGGACGTGGGCGCCGCGTTCGACGCGGTCCTCGCCGTCGGGACGACCGCGGCGGACGCCCCACCCGACGCCGATCACTGGATTCCCGGGCTCCCGTCCGAGGCGCCGGCCTACGGGCCCGCCTCGCTGGATACCGCTGGCGGGTTCACGGAACAGGTCGCAGCGGTCGCGGACGACCTCTTCGAGGTTGCGCTGGCCGGCGAGATCGAGGCGTCGTCGTCCGTCCTGGGACGCCTCGAGACGACACTCCGGTCCTAACGCCCGATCTCGGGGGAGTTTCGGAGCTATCCGCCCAACAGGTCCCGGCTGGCAGTCATCGTGTCCGCGAGCGCGTCGCGCTTCTCCACCATCGCGTCCGCGTCCGTCGACAGGGCGTCCTGCACGAGGTCCACGGCCTCCGGAATCGCCTCGTGGGTCTCGATGTAGGCGCCGAGCGCGAAGCCCGTCTCGCCGGCGTCGATCAGCGAGCGGGCCTCCGAGCGCGTGAGTTCGGCGTCGAGCCAGTCACGACAGATCTCCCGTTCCAGCGGCGAGAGCGGGGACAGGCCCTCGAATCCGAGCCGATGGAGCGTCTTGGATGCGGTCATCGGCGCGACCCCGGCTGCGACGGCTGCGTCGCCCACGCTCGAACCGTCGGCGTACTCCCTGAGGACGGTCGCGGCCGCCGCCGGCTCGCACGGAAGCGAGTCGGCGAACGGCGCCAGGGCGTCCGCGAGCGAGGTATCCGTCCGGTCCACGACCGCCACCCCGCGATCGCGCTGGGACTCGGTCGTGGCGACCCCCTCGGCGATGTCCGACAGCGACATGCGCGGGGCTTGCCCGCCCCCGCCCAAAAAGCTTCCTTCACGTAGTTAGACGTGTGATACGTCCGACCAGAAACGTACCGGTAACCGGTACGTTCATGACCGCCTTCTGGCGGTTTTCACCCGCATCGCGGTAGGACATTAAATACTGGATCGCGACCAAGTTCCACATGTGATGAGTGTCAGTGATGCCAGCTCGGTCTGCCCCGAATGCTCGGGGTCGTTGCGCACGGAGCAAACCGAGACCGTCTGTACGAACTGTGGGCTTGTCGTGGCCGAGGACCGCCTCGACCGCGGCCCGGAATGGCGCAGCTTCGAGGACGGTCCGGACCGCGAGCGCACCGGCGCCCCGCTCTCCCGCTCCCGACACGACCGGGGCCTCTCCACCGAGATCGGTCGCTCGACTCGCGTGAAGGGCCGCAAGCGCCGCCGGCTCCACCGGATGCGCCGCGAGCACGACCGAGCGAAGATCGGATCGACCGCGGAGCGCAACCAGGTCTACGGCTTCACCGAGATCCGCCGAGTGGTGGGCTCACTATCCCTCCCCGAGGACATCCGCGATCAGGCCTGCGTGCTCTTCGAGTCCGCCCAGGACGCCGACCTCTTCCCCGGCCGCTCGCTGGAAGGATTCGCTGCAGCGGCGGTCTATGCGGTCTGTCGAACGAACGGCCTCGCGCGGACCATCGAGGAAGTCCTCGAGAGCGCCAAAGCAGACGAGGACGAGTTCCGGGCGGCGTATGGCGCGATGAACCGCGAACTGGGCCTCCGGACCGGACCGATCGACCCCTCGGAGTACCTCCCCCGGTTCGCGACCGAACTCGACCTGGGCCCCGACGTCGAGTCGGCGGCCGGGTCGCTGCTCGACGAACTCTCCCCAGGGGTCGAAAGCGGTCGGAACCCGGGCGGGCTGGCGGCCGCCGCCCTCTACGCCGCCGCGAGGGGAGACCCCGGTGCGCCGACACAGGCCGAGGCGGCTGACGTGGCCGGCGTCACGCCGGTGACGCTGCGAGCCGCCTATCGCGCGCTAACTGCCTGACTCGTTCTGCGACCTGCTCGATCGACTCGACTGCCGGATGGTCCGGCGCCGCGTATCGGACAGGGACGCCATCCCGCTGTGCCCGTTCGACCGCTGCCGACTCCGGAATCGCGACCTGTGGACTCCCGAGCCGCTCGGTGACCGTCGGCCGCGGTTCCGTCGCTCGGTTGAGTACCACCGCGCCCAGGCCGGTGTCGAATTGCCGCGCGAGCGTCCGGGTCCGAACCGCATCCGCCAGCGCCGCTGGCTCCGGCCCCGTGACCAGCAGGACGGCGTCCGCGGTCGCGATTGAGATGGCCGCGTCCGCCGCGAACCCCGCCGGGGCGTCGACGAGGACGTACTCGTACCGCGCCGCCAACCGCTCGAGGGTCTCCCCGAGCCGGTCCAGATCCGCCGCCCGGGCACCGCGCAGCGACCGACCCGCGGGAAGCACGCCGACTGCCCACTCCTCGCGCACTGCGGCCTCGGGCTCGACCCGCCCCGCGAGTACGTCGTGGAGGGTCGGGCCACCGTCCGTCGGCAAGTCGGCCATGCCAAGGTCCGCATCGACGACCACGCCGTCCAGGTGCGCAGCCAGGTTGAGCGCCACGGTGCTCTTGCCGACGCCACCCTTCCCGCCCGCGACCGTGACGATCACGGCTCCTCCCCCGCTCCCGCCGGGCCCTTCGGCCCCACCGGGCGACCGATGGGAGCCCGTCCTATCCCGGACACCGTATCGCGCGGGGGTCGTGGGTCGGGGTAGTCTCGCGCAGTGACGGGTCCATCGCCGACCTCACCCCCGGAAGCCAGGCGACTGGTCCTCGCTCGAACCTGTCCGGACCTCTGGCCCCCCACCGCTCGGCCGGCCGCCGGTTCCACCCGCACGATCTCGGCCGCCGGGTCCACGGGCTCGGCTGGCGTCGCGTACCCCAGGCCGACACGCTCGCCGGCGGCCACCACGCCCTCGAACCCGGACGCGTCCCAGCCGGGTTCCGGTCGCCCGCTCCGTCGGGGCGGCCAGACGGGCCCATCGTGCTGGCTCTCGAGGCGCACCTGGGCCGGTTCGTCGTGGGGGTTCGCGAGTACGAGGGAGACGAGCGTGACGCCCTGGCGACGGGTCGTCGAACAGGACAGCTCCATGGGCGGTACTCGTCCGGTCATCCGACGTAAACTCTCACATCAGCACGACGGGCGCCGAAAGCGCGGCCCGCGCCCGCAAGGGGTCCTCGAACGGCGAGTCGCGAACGATTACCGGTGCCTGGACCCGGGCCAGGCGGACGACCCCGAGGGCCACGAGGTGGGCCGGAAGCCCGGCCTCGGGCCCCATATCGGGGGGTCCAGCCGCCACGGGCAGCCCCGCGAGAGCCTTCCCCAGTCGCTCGCGCGCCTCGCACGCCAGCCAATCCCGGGCCTCGCGTCGGCGGTTCTCGCGTCGATCCACGAGGGAGAGCCGTTCCGCCCGCTTCTCGCGGGCGGCGCGTTCCGCCGCCGTCTCGAGCGCCTGGCGGGCCGCAGCGGCCTCTGTCTCGGCCTCCGTGAGTTGCCGGGTGGCCTCGTCGAACGAGTCCTCCAGCGAGTCGGTGTCGCGACCGGCCTCGCGAGCTTCCGCGAGCCGCCCGCTCAGTCTGGCGACGCGTTCCCGGAGCGCCTCGACCGAGTCGGCTGCCTCGGCGGCCCGTCGTCGGGCGGCACTGAGGTCGGGATCGGCGGGCTCGATTGCGTCGATATCCGCCTCGAGCGCTGCGATCGCCTCGGCCTGGGGCGGCTGCAAACCGATCGAGCGGGCCGCAGCGATCAGGGCGGAACGCCGGTCCAGCTCCATTCCCGCCTCGATGATCCCGACGTGCCCGTGTACCTCCCCCCGTGGAGCACAGTCGATGAGGGGGTCCGCGGGATCGTCGATAGCGGCCAGCACCCGGTCGGGATCCAGAGCACACCCCCGGAGATCGGCGGTAGCGCCCACCCAGAACTCGTCGCCGACCCGGAGCCTCATAGCTCGCTGCCACGGAGCGCGTCGACGGGCGGGTGCGAGGTCCCCGCGACGAATTTTTCGTAGGGGGTGCTTGGCGTGTCCCGATCGGCGTAGGCACTCGCGGCCTCCCGCACCCGGTCCGGCACGTCCGCAAACTCGTTGAGCGGTTCGGTCCGGGCCAGCTGGACGTCCGGGCCGTGGCGCTCCCGCATCCGCAGGGCCAGCAGGGCACCCAGTTCGGTCTCCGCGAGGAGCGCTGCCCGGCCGAAGCGCTGGGCGAAGGGTTCCTCGTGGGTGTTCGCGAGGTTCCGGAGGTGCTGGCGCGCGGCCGACGAATAGGCAATAACCAACAACACGTCTCGAACCCGATGCCGTCGGGCGGAAAAATGACGCGATCCCGGGACGAGCGACCGGTCCCCTCCCCCGCTACTCGACCGGTTCGACCATGAGGTCGATGGGGCCCTCGTCCTCGAACTCAGTCGCGAGGTCGAGCACTCGCTCCCGAGCCGCTTCGGCGGACTCGGCCACGACGACCAGGCCTGCGACGGCCGGATCGCCGGACGCCCGATAGGCCGACAGGTCCTCGTCCTCGAAACTGGTGGCGTAGGTGCGCAGGACCCCTTGCACTCGTTCCTCCATCGTCCCGAGGTCGACCTCGCCGCGCTCGAAGGCCGACAGGGCCTCCTCGACGTTCCGCAGTGCCGCGATTCGATCCATTCGTTGTCAGGGGGCTGGAGGGCGGACGGGATGAGGGTGACGGAGTCCACCCGGTCAGGTCGTCCGCAGGTGGTCGGTCGTCGGCTCGTAGACCTCGCCCTGTTTCTTGAGCTTCTCGATCTCGTGTTCGGCCTTCTCGCGGTCCATATCGATCTCCTCGGCCCTCGCGAGTACCTCCTCGATGGGGGCGCCCTCGTCGAACTCGGTCTCGATGTCCGCGATGAGCTGTCGGATGGAGCGGATCCGGTCCCGCTGTGACTTCGACCGGCCGGTCTCGATGACGTCCGCGTCGTACTGGCCCGTCTCCGGGTCCATCCCGATCTCCTTCAGCGTGGTCTCGACGATCTCGAGGGCGCGGTCGGCGTCCTCCATCTCGACCGTGTCCGAGAGCCGGACCCGCGCGGAGGCCTCGGCCAGCCGGACGATGGCCTCGAGTTTCCGGGCGGTCACCGGCACCGGGGAGTCCTCGCCAGTGCCCTGGGACCTGAGATTGACGTAGAACTCGCGGATTCGCTCTTCGGCCTCCTCGGTCATCGTGGGGAAGCAGGTCGAGCGGGCGTAGGCCACGTACTTCCGGAGGATGTCCGGGTCGATCGCCGGTGCGACCGACTGGCTCGCGTCGTCGACCTGCTCGGCGGTGATCGAGGAGGCAGTCACCCGGCTGCGGTGGGTGTTCAACTCGCCGGCGTAGTTGGTCCGGAGGATGTGCTCGGCGAGGTTGGCGTCCTTCTCCTCGTCGGGCTGGTCGGTGACCGTAAAGATCAGGTCGAACCGGGAGATGAGGGCCGGCTCCAGATCGATCTGCTCGGCCGGCGTCTCGTAGCGGTCGAAGCGCCCGAGTTCGGGGTTGGCGGCGCCCAGCAGGGCACATCTCGATTTGAGGGTCGCGTTGATGCCGGCCTTGGAGATCGAGATCGACTGCTGTTCGAGCGCTTCGTGCATCGCCGACCGGTCGTCCGGGGCCATCTTGTCCAGCTCGTCGACTGCCGCGATGCCCTTGTCCGCGAGCACCAGCGCCCCGGCCTCGAGCGACCACTGCTGGCCGTCGCCGAAGTCGTCGCGGACGGCGGCGGCCGTAAGACCCGCGGTGGAGCTGCCCTTGCCGGACGTGTACACTGATCGTGGGGCGATATGTCTGATATATTGTAAGAGCTGACTCTTTCCCGTGCCGGGGTCACCGACCAGGAGAATATGCACGTCCCCGCGGATCCGGGCGCCGTCTGGGAGATGTTTCGTCACGCCGGAGAACAACTGCAGGGCGATCGCGAGTTTGGCAACTTCGAACCCGTATATGGTCGGCGCGATGGAGTCGATGATCTGCTCGTAGATGTCATCTCGCTCCGAGAGCCGGATGATCTCCTCCTTCTCGGCCTCGTCGATCTCCATCTCCTCGAACTCCTCGTCTTCGACCTCGATGGAGACCCCCTCGAGGTACATGTCGAAGACCCGAGAGTCGGACTGGTCGATGTCGCTCTCGTCGAGGCGGAGGATACCGGTCGCGGTGACGTGATCCCCTGGACTTACCTCGCCCGTGATGTCGTCCTCGACGTGCATGTCGATGCTCTCCGGGGTCTCGCCGCCGCCCAGTCCCTCCGGACTCTCCTGGATCCGGAGCTTCTGGGAGTCGATGAACTCCGTCTGGTTCGAGTCCGTGAGGAACTGGAACGGGCCTTCGCGCTCGCAGCCGTCACACTGGTAGGGATCCTGGAAGCTGCCGTCCGCCTGCGGCACCACCGTGATCGTCCCACAGCGGAGACACTCGAAGGCCGCCTGCTCGATCTTGGGTTTCACGCTGGTGGCCTTCCGCACGATGCCCTGGACCGACAGCAAGGTCCCGAGGTCATCCGAGCGGATCTCCCGGATCTCGGTCGCTTCGGGGAGGTTGTGGATGCGGACGTGGGCGTCCGCAAGGGTGACGTCGACGGGGAGGTCATAGAGTCGCAGCGCCTCCTCGGCGGCGTCCATGAACCGCCGGGGCGAGGCCAGCAGGTCGTCCGCGAAGTCGGGGTCGAAGCGGAACAGCTCCTCCCAGTCGATATCGAGTGACTTCTGCTCCCGCGGGTACTGCCGCGCGAGGTCCGCGATCGCCTCGCTCTCCGTCCGGCGGAGAAACGTCTCGAACCGGTCGACGAGTTCCTGGTCGCGGGCCTGCGCCATTCGCTACGAGGTACTGGGCGATTGGTTATGAAGGCTTGGAACGCCCGGCGGCGTCGGGGACCACCCGCAGGCGGTGCGGTCGTTCGTCCGGGCTCTACGGAGGAAACCCTCGGCAGATCCGCCCCGGTCCGCGCCCTTCCGTCGGAACTATGACGCGGGCGGTGGTCCGTTCCTCCATGAGAGCCTCCACGGGGTGCCGGGGCATGGACGAGTTGCTCGCGGGCGGCTTGCCCAGGGGCCGTCTCTTCGTCATCAGCGGGCCGCCGGGAAGCGGCAAGACGACGTTTGCCTCGCAGTTCATCACGAACGGCGCGCGGCGGGACGAGGAGTGCGTCTACGTCACGATGCACGAGACGAAGGCCGAGCTGGTCGAGGACATGTCCAGTTTCGATTTCGGGTTCGAGACGGCGATGCGGAAGAACAACCTGAAGTTCCTCAACCTCACCTCCGAGGCCGCACGACGGTCGCTGACGAAGTACGGCACGGGTGGCGGCCTGCGCAACCGGGTCACGGCCATGCTCGAGGACCTGGACGTCGACCGCGCGGTCATCGACTCCACGATGCTTCTCAAACACTTCGTCGAGGACCCCGAAGACGCCCTGACCGAGTTCATCACCCGACTCAAGCAGACCGACACCACCATCGTGCTGGTCTCCGAGATGACCGATCCCACCGCGTACGCCGACGAGCACTACCTCGCTCACGGGGTCATCTTCTTCCATAACTTCCTCGAAGCGGGCGGGATGACCCGCGCGGTCCAGATCATCAAGATGCGGGGGACCCCGATCGACTCCGACATGCGCTCGATCGAGTTCACCGACGCGGGCCTGCAGGTGTTCCCCGAGCGGAAACTCGAGGAGACATACGGGTAGATGTACGAGGAGCACTTCGAGGCGGACTGGGAGAGCCTGACCCAGGAGGAAGCGATGTTCCGGGCGTACGCCCTGGGCGTCGACGCCGCCTTCGGGAACGAGCACCCCGAGGAGTTCAGGCGCCTCATCCGGGAGTTCCACCGCGGGCTCATCCAGATTGCCTTCGACGAGGGCAAGAGCCGGGCCAGCGATCATTTCGACGAACGGGGCTACCGCCCTGATTCCGGTGCCGGCTTCGAATTCGAAGCGGGCGAGCACGACTGGGAGCTCTGGGACGAGCTGGTGACCGCGCGTCGCGAGGAAGCGGGGGCGTTCGACCGGGTCCGGGTAGAGCGCTCGCGGGAGTCCCTGCCCAAATCCCTCGACCGGCCCGACCTCCTCGACCGGCCGGACGATCGGACCGAGAGCATCACACTCCCGCGATTCCTGCTGCGATAGCGGCACTTCGTTTCTCTCCGCGTGCGAACAGGTTTCCTGGAGGGGACAGACGCCCGCCTCTGAGGAGACAGTGGCGGCGAACCGACCGCCCAAGGCAGCCGGCACCGTCGCCGAGACCGCCACGCCGGCCTACTCCTCGAGTGCGTCCTCGAGAGCGTCCAACCGCTCCCTTGCCTCGGCCAGGTCCGTCTCGATTTGCCCCTCGGCGAGGCGCTCTCGCTCGTCCGCGGTGAGCTCCCGCGTCGCCCGCGCCGTGCGACGCAAGCGGCGGTACCGGGCTTCGTCCCGAGCCAGTTCCCGGACTCGGTCAAGGGCCGCGATCGTCTCCGCGGGGGCGAATCGATCGACCATCGAGACGAGTTCCTGGGCCCGCCACCGGAACGCGTCGGGCGCAGGCGGGGGCCACTCGATGGTGTAGGGGGCCGCGTCCAGCCGCTCGAGATAGGTCCGGTTGCCGCCCACGACGCGCTGGAACGTCGCCGGGTCGTCGACGTAATGGGAGAGTTTCGAGCGCGAGTACTCCGTGTACGCTAGTAATGTGGGAATCGGCTCGGCGCCCGCCGCCGCGGTTTCGAGGAAGTCACCGAGCCCCGCCGGCGGGTCGCTCACGTCCAGCAACGGGAAGTGTTGGGCGGTCTCGACTAGATCGATGACGGCCCGAGCGGGCTGACTGTCGCGGTACTCCGCAAAGGCCGACCGGACCGATTGGTTGTACGTCTCGATCGGCTCCCGAAGCGCCTCGACCGGCGCGTCGAGGTCCGCGTCGCCCAGCGAGCGGACGGTTTCGAGGCGGTCGATCTCCTGCCGAGTCTCGTGGATTGCCTCGCGGAGCTGGCGCTCCAGGCTCCTGACGCGGTCCCGCGCCTCGCGGCGGTCCTCGAGCCGGGCGAGACGGTCCTCGACGGGCTCCAGGTCCGCGCGAGCGGCCTCGAAGTCCCGCTCCGTGAGTCGGCGCTTCTGCATCCCCTCGTCGATGTCCTCGAAGACCTCCCGTTCGGGGAGGTCCTCGGGGAGGTCCTCGACCAGGTCGGCGAGGGCGTCCTGGAACTCGATGAACGCCTGGAAATCACCCGACCCCGACGCCGAGTCCTCGTACCGACCCAGGAGCGTGGTGAGCCTGTCGTGGGCGTCCTGGAGGTCCCGGAGCCGGGATTCGCCAACCGCTTCGACGGCCGCCTGCGCACGCTCGAGGTCGTCCCTGGCGGCTTCGAGCCGGCTGAGGAGTTTGGCCCTGGAGGCCATCAGGCCACCACCCCGGGCCGCGGGTCAGATCCTGTCATGCGTCGACCACCGTCGGCGACAGTCTCGAACACGGTCAGTAGACGGCCTCTGGGTCGAAGACCACCTCGCCGACGTCCTCACCGTCGAGCGTCCGGTAGAAGCAGGAATAGTGGCCGGTGTGACACGCCCCGCCGTCCTGCTCGACGCGGTAGAGGAGGGCGTCGCCGTCACAGTCCACCCGGACCTCCTGGACGGCCTGGGTATGGCCCGAGGTTCCGCCCTTCTCCCAGAGTTCCGCGCGGCTGCGCGAATAGTAATGGGCCCGGCCGGTCTCCACCGTCCGCTCTACGGCCTCGCGGGTCGCATACGCGAGCATGAGGACCTCGCCGGACGTGGCGTCCTGGCAGACGACGGGGACCAGTCCGTCCTCGTCGAAGGCGACGTCCACCTCGAACTGGGTCATGTCGGGCCGAAGGGAGGCCCCGCGGATAGCCGTTTCGTCACGGGCCCACGAGGCCGACGCCGCGGAGCGCGAGGAACAGGATGTCGCCGGCACTCAGCGCCACGAGCAGCCCGACGAACGTCGGGACGATGAACGGGACCCCGGGCGACACCCAGACCGTCTCCGCCCGGACCAACACGTCAAGCCCCTCTCGAAGCGCCGCTGGAGTGGTGCCGTACGCGGAGGAGTCGATGTCCTCGAGGAAGGCCTCGGCGCCCCAGCGGTCCACGTCGGGCGCGTCCACGTCGATCCACTCCCACTCGGCCAGGTCTCCTGCTCCCGCTTTGCTACCGGGCGTGTCAGCCTCGGAGGCCCCTGGTCCGTCGGCCGATGCGGCCCCACCGGGAACCCCACCATCCGGGGCCACTGCCCCGTCGGTCGGATCGTTCGGCTCCGCCGGGAGCGTCTCGGGGTCGACCAGCCCGGGGTTGGCGCGGACCGTCTCCAGGTCGAGGCCACGCCACCGGAGGTACATCCGGAGGGCATCGAGGTCGAGCCCGCCGGTGGTGATGCCCGACGGTGTCTCGAGCAGCGTCCCGTGGCGTCGAGGCAGTTCGGCCACCGGCACCCGGTGCCCCAGGAACATCACCCAGGACACGTTCCCCGACAGGAGATTGCGGATGCCCAGCGCGAGCGGGAACGCCAGTCCCACGAGCACGGTGTTCGTGAGCACCGACAGGGAAAAGACCCCGAGGTCGGTGACCACGAGGGGCCACGCCCGCCCCAGGAGTTCGTAGGTGGGATAGGTCGGGAAGAGCAGCGCGAGCACCATAAACGCCTTCGCGTCGGCGCCCCCGAACCCGCCGAGGAACCAGAAGGCGTAGGAGAGAGGCACCACGACGCCGATGCTGATCGCCACCCGCAGCAGGTAGAGTTCCGCCCCGAAGGGACCCGTCCAGAGCTGGGAGGCCTCCCAGACCACGAGGCCGAGGCCCAGTACGGCGAGGGGCCACCAGACCCCGTTCGGAACGCGTCGGGTCCGCACGTCGCGCACTGCTGCCCAGCCGAGCACCGGTACCGCGACCAGCCGCAGGAGGTCCGGGATGGCTGCCTGCACGCCCGCATGGTCGCCGGCGCCCGGTTTAGGTGTTATCGTTGCACCGTGGTATTCTCGTTGGGGCCCGTTTGTCGTTGCCCGACGGCCATCTACTATGGGCCGTCGTCGTACTCCGGCCGTCATCTCCGAGTCTTCGACGTACCCCGGCCGTCATCTCCGAGTCTTCGACGTACCCCGGCCGTCATCTCCAAATCTTCGACTCACCACACACCATGCGGGCAGTTCCATTGCTACGGGACGCTGCTGCGGAAAAATGGGGCGGTGGGGCCGCTCAGATGACGCGGTCCTGGAGGTAGTCCAGGTGCTTGGCGTTGTAGACGACCTTCACCTCGTCGGTGGCGGCCGACCCGATGCAGGTCAGGGCGACGTTCTTGTCCTCGACCTCCTCGTCGGAGAGGATCTGCTGCATGTCCATGTCGATGTCCCCCTCCTTCACGATGCCCGCGCAGTTGGCGCAGGCCCCGGCCCGGCAGGAGAAGGGCCAGTCGAAGCCCTGTGCCTCGGCGGCCTCGAGAATGTACTCGCCCTCGGCGACGTCGAGCGTGCCGTAGTCCTCCTCGGAGAGACCGGCGTCCGCCGCTTTGTCGAACAGGTCATCGTCCTCGAGGTCCCAGCCTTGGTCGTCCAGTGCTTCGTAGTTGAGGTATTCTACCGTCGGCATCGCGCGAGGATTCGCACCCATCGGGGATAGTATTTTCCTTTCTTCTCACACGTTTCGCCCCGTGGCCCCCGCAGAGAGGCGTGTCAGGCCGTCTCACGAAATGGCGCCTGCGGTTCACACCACGGGCCGGAAACACGCGGCAGGCCCCACGCCGAGACCGTTGGGTCAGGATGGATATAGCGGCACCAGGACGAACAGGGCGTACGCCCCAGCAGCGGCCAGCGACGGGGTGAGTACCCAAAGGAAGACGACTCGACCGGTTGTCGACGGATCGAAGAGGTCCTCCGCGGTGAGTTCGGCCGCGTCCTCTTCCCCCATCTTCGGCACGTCGCTCGGGGTATCGGCCGCGAGCGCGTTGACGGACACCCGGGCCTCGCCCTCCCCGCGTACCGCCTCGCCCACGGTTACGGTCCGGGTCGCACGCCCCCAGCCGAGCCCGACGATGGACATCGTGGCACTGACCGCGAGGCTCGCGGGGATTCCGATCGAGGAGAGGAACGTGATCAGGCTCGCCGAGACGACCTCGACGATGAGCGCGGCCAGCAGCGGAAGGTCGGTCAGGTCGTTGCCGACCGTATCCAGGGTCCGCCGGGCGATGGTGAAGGCCCCCAGGCCGATGGCACCGGCCGCGAGCAGGATGCCCGCATTCATGCTCAGGTCGCCGCTCCCGACCAGCGGCGCGACGGCGTTCGCGACATTGGAGGCCCCCGCCGAGAACGCCATATAGCAGGCGATAATCACCACGAGTGCCGCGCTGAGGAGTTCCCGGGGAGTGGTCGTCTCGTGGATCCGGGGCCTGGGGAGAGAGCCCGTCCGATCCATCTCCAGGAGCGGCCCCTCCGACTGATCGATCGCGAAGGTCCGCTCGAGGTACGGGTAGAAGTACCGGCCCACGACCGCCGAGACCCAGAAGGCCGCGACGGGCGCGACCAGCCACCAGATGACGATCTGGCCCATGACCTCCCAGTTGAGGGTCCCGCTCGCGACGCCCAGGCCGGCGATCGCGCCCACAGCGGTCATCGAGGTGGAGGCCGGGACACCGAAGATGTTCGAGACGAGCAGCGCGCCGCCGACGAAGAACAGGACGATCACGCTGGCCTCGATGGAGAACATGGCCTGGGGCACGATCTTTCCGCCCATCGTTTCGACCACGTTCCGCCCGACGGTCCACCCACCGAGGAGCGCGAACGCGGTCATCAAGATCGCGGCGCCGAGTTTCCCCAGGACCCGCGAGCCCACGGCGGGGCCGAAGGCGACGCCCGTCGAGGACCCGCCGATGTTGAAACCCACGAAGACGGCGACGAGCACCCCGACGACCAGCAAGGCCTCCATATTGGCCCGATTCTGTAGGGCGTGTTGAAAGCCTCGTCGGTTGGTCACGACGGCTGCAGGAGTGGGCACACGGACGGGGAGGAGTGTGCGCCGCACCACGGTCGGGGTGGTGTCCCGGGACGGATCACAGAGCGTCGGGTGTCCGCGGACCAGGTCGAAAGCAATGTTCGGCCCTTCGACAGCCCACCTCGCTCCCGCGCTCCTCGTCCTTATCCCACCTCGCTCCCGCGCTCCTCGTTCATATTGAGTGGCCAACTACGCTGTTCGCCCGGTATCCGAGCTCGGGGTTCGCCGAGAGCGGGTCGGTGCGCGGTGCCGACCTGGGCCAGCCCTGGGCCCTATTCTTACACGTGTAGAACGCGGGTCAAGAGACTTCTTTGCCGTCATTCGGGGCCATTCCATGGGAAGTATTGCGGTGTCGCCGTCGGCCGGTTTTCGCTCGCGATAATCGCACCCACATGCTTATGTACCGCGTCAGGGAATCGGCGACTGCCCGTCGTTGCGGCGGAACTATCGAGTTCTCGATAGTCGCCAGCCGACCGGGCCCACCAGTTGGACATCCCCCTCTCCCCTCCCGCTCCCCACCGGTTTCGGTGGTCTCCGTCGGCCGCCCCCGGCCGACGGTCGACTGGTGGCACTTACCGTTCCCCCTTCCCCCCCCTCCTTTCGACGACC